>ERZ1673730.693-NODE-693-length-37059-cov-50.497514_pt1 | contig 37059 bp, 24 predicted proteins | sample MGYA00580200_ERZ1673730 | MGnify/ENA primary metagenome ERZ1673730 (study PRJEB41218, sample SAMN15661761) | gut metagenome | host: Homo sapiens | place: Canada: London | collected 2015-08-20/2019-03-30 | study: EMG produced TPA metagenomics assembly of...
ATTTTGAAGGGCCGATGTGGGCATCGGCCCCTACGAACGACCACGAGAAATCAACGAATTTTGAGGGCGGACAGAGTCGTCCGCCCCTACAAGTGACCGTTAAAAACAATGATTCTATGTCATCCGCCCCTACAAGGGGTATGAAAAACCACGCGCGTCCGGCGAAAAATCGCCGCGTTGCCCGTTTCGCGCCGTAGGGGTCGATGCCCACATCGGCCCGCAGGAAACGCCCGTTTTATGGTGGTTTTCCGGCGAATCCGTATTGGTTTTCTATTTTGCGCCGTAGGGGCGGACGACCCTGTCCGCCCGCCGGAATTGCGCGTTTTTACGGAAATCCGATGCAAAATCGCAATATTTTGAAGGGCCGATGTGGGCATCGGCCCCTACGAACGACCACGAGAAATCAACGGATTTTGAGGGCGGACAGAGTCGTCCGCCCCTACAAGCAACCGTTAAAAACAATGATTCTATATCGTCCGCCCCTGCAAATGGACGTTAAATATTCCATGGAAGCCAGCTCCCGGCCGTCACGGCCGGGAGCTTTTTTCGGTTCTGCGGTGTCGCTGCGGGGCATACACATTGTATGATGCTTGATGGTAGTGCGCTGCCGAGAGAGCACGCTACCGAGAAAATACGCTACCCAGAAAAAGAAAATACATTTTTTTCAGGCCCGGCATGGATTTTTGGTTGATTCTGAAAAGAAGATGTGTTATAATCAAAACAGTCCATATAATGTGTTTCGCTCGCGGACACGCGACCGCCGTGCGCGGACAAAAACCAAAAGGTGGGTAATTTTCTGTGGAAACACAGTGAATTATAATCAAAAAACAGGAGGATAAAAATGAAAAAGAATATGAAGAAGCTTTTCGCTCTGCTTCTCGCGGCCCTGATGGTGTGCACCATCTTTGCCGGCTGCGCAAAGCCCGTAGAAAAGCCCAACACCGACCAGCCCCAGAATCCTACTGAAAACACCGAGAATCCCCCCGCAGAGGAGACCAAGGATCCCGTTGAGCCCGCTGCTCCTGCTGAAAAGCATGAGAACAAGGTTGTCTACGGCAGCACCACCGAAATCTCCGGCGACCTCGGCAACGCCTGGTGGACCAACAACGCGACCGACAAGACGATCCGTGACCTGATCAACGACTATGACACCGTCATTTTCGATCAGTTCGGCCAGATGGTCATGAACGAGACCACCGCTGCTTCCATCGAACAGGAAGAGCATGACGACGGCTCCATCTCCTTCACCGTTAAGATCAAGGAAGGCCTTGTCTACAACAACGGCGAGCCCATCACCGCAGCGGACTATGTCGCTTACGCGCTGGTCGCTTACTCTCCCGCCACTCTGGCAGCGGGCGGCAAGATGGTTCCCGAATCCGTTGTCGGCGGCATGGAGTATCAGAAGGGCGAGACCAAGGAACTGGCCGGCGTCCGTCTGCTCGATGAGTACACCTACTCCATCCACATCACTCCGGAAAAGTCCCAGTACTACTACGCTCTGACCTATGCGTCCCTGCAGCCTCTGTACCTGCCGATGTACGGCGGTGAGGGCCTGACCGTCAAGGACGACGGCAACGGCGCATACCTCGACGGCGGCGAGCTGACTGCTGACGGCATCAACGCTTCCCGTTACGTCTACGAAGGCCGCGTCTCCGCTGGCCCGTACTCCATCAAGAAGCTCGACACCGGCTCCCTGACCGCGACGCTCGAGATCAACCCCAACTACAACGGCAACTTCGAGGGCCAGAAGCCTTCCATCCAGACCGTTGTCATCGTCAAGGCTGAAGACAGCACCATGATGGACGCCTTCAAGACCGGCGAGATCACCTTCCTTTCCCAGCTCGGCGAAGGCGACAAGATCAATGCCGCGCTCGACCTGGCTGACGCCGGCGGCTTCAGCTACTGCCATTACACCCGTAACGGCTACGGCAAGCTGATGTTCCAGTGCGACTTTGGCCCGACGCAGTTTGCTGCTGTCCGTCAGGCAGTTGCATACCTGCTCGACCGCGAGGAGTTCGCCAACACCTTCTGCGGCGGCTACGGCTCCGTTGTCCATGGCCCGTACTCCACCGCACAGTGGATGTATCAGGATTCCGAGGAGCTCTTCAACGAGAAGCTCAACACCTATGCTTATGACCCGGCAAAGGCCATCGAAGTCCTTGAGGCTGACGGCTGGACGCTGAATGCAGACGGCACCGAGTACTCCGGCTCCGGCCTGCGCTATAAGGAAGTCACTGAGGCGGAAGCCGGCGACTTCGCTCTGAATGTCAAGCTCGACGACGGCCGCATCCTGATGCCGCTGCACATCATGTGGTCCTCCTCCGAAGGCAACTCCGTCTCCGCGCTGCTGGCCACCATGCTCGCCAACGGCAAGCAGACTGCTGATGCCGGCATGGAGATCGAGCAGAACGTCATGACCTTCTCCGAGCTGCTGAACTGGATGTACCGCGACACCTCCGTCGGCGATCAGTACGGCGTGAGAACCTACGGCATGTACAACCTGGCCACCGGCTTCGCCGATGTCTATGACTACTCCTACAACTACGCTTCCGATCCCGAGTCCGACTATGTCAAGCAGGGCTTCAACCAGAACTACATCTTCGACAAGCAGCTCGACGATCTGACCATGGACATGGTCTACAAGGTTTCTCCTGGCGACGATGCTGCTTACCTGGATTACTTCCAGAAGTTCATCATCCGCTGGAACGAGCTCCTGCCCGAAATCCCGCTGTACTGCAACGAGTACCACACCTTCTTCCCGGATTGGCTGAAGAACTACAACGAGTCCAGCTTGTGGGACTTCCAGAAGGCGATCGTTTACGCCTCCATCGAGGGTGCTGAATAATCAAATTCCTCAATAATACCAGTCAATCCCGTTATCCCAGTTAACCCCAGCGACGGGGCGGCCACACCGCCCCGTCGCTTCGGTATCTTAAGCGTCTCTTTTCTCATTTAACGTGGCACATTTTCTTTAAAAAACAACTGTTTTGCATTCAAATACAGATAATAAGCTTCCAAGAGAAGCAAATACATGAAAAAGGAGGGTATGCGGATGACCAAATACGTACTCAAGCGACTGCTATACATGGTAATCGTGTTTCTGCTCGTTTCGCTTTTGATGTATTCCATCTACAACCTGATCCCCACCGACCCGGCGAGAGCAGAGCTCGAGCCTATGAAAAACACACTGACTCCCACGGAATACGAGGCGCGGTATCAGGCGCTGCGTGCCGAAATGGGTCTGGATGACCCGCTGATCATCCGCTATCTGCGCTGGTTCGGCTTCTGGCCGGACGTCGATGGCAAGGTCAACGGCATGATTCAGGGCAACTTCGGTTATTCTCAGAAGTACAAGACGGATGTCGTCAACATCCTGCCGTCGAGAATGCTGAACACCATCTACATCAACATCTTCTCGACGCTCGTCGCGCTCGCCATCACGATCCCTCTGGGCATCGCGTGCGCAGTACATAAGCGCGGCAAGATGGACAACACCGTGCAGGTTCTGTCCATCGTCGGTTACTCGATCCCGGTATACATCATCGCCCTCGTGTTCATCTGGCTCTTCGCCGTCACCCTGCGGTGGCTGCCGGTCGTCGGCATGGAAACACCGGGCAACAACTTCACCGGCTGGCGCGCATTCTGGGACAAGATCTATTATATGACCCTTCCCGTGCTCGTTATGACGGTCGGCTCGCTCGGCGGCATGACGCGCTATGTCCGCGCCGCCATGATCGAGTCTCTCAGCATGGACTACATCCGCACCGCCCGCGCCAAGGGCCTTCGTGAGAGAGTCGTCATCTATTCCCACGCGTGGCGCAACGCGCTGCTCCCGGTCATCACCGTCCTGATCGGCTGGTTCATCAGCATCTTCTCCGGTTCTCTGATCATTGAGCAGATGTTCGGCCTCAACGGCATGGGCCAGCTTTACTACCAGGGCCTTATGAACAACGACTACGAGCTCGCGCTTGCCATCCAGATGTTCTACGTGCTCATCGCGCTCGTCGGCCAGCTCATCACCGACCTGAGCTACGGCATCGTTGACCCGCGCGTGCGCGTCAACAAGTAAGGGGGAGGATCTGAAAATGAATAAAAAGAAGAAAACGACCCTCTTCCAGCGCCTGTTCGGCAACCGCAACAAGGTCACCGACTTCATGACGGAGGAGCAGCTCCAGAGTCCGGGCCGCCTCATCCTCAAGAACTTCCTGCACAACCGTCTCGGCATGACGGGCCTGATCGTGTTCCTGCTGATCTTCCTGCTTGTCATGGTTGGACCGAGCTTCTACACGCTCGACCTGTCCTATCAGGACAACACCCAGATCAACGTCGCACCCGGCATGAACATGATGACGCTCCCGGAAGAGATGAAGCACAAGGTCGTCGATATCGCGCCCGGCACGACCTACGGCGTCGGCATCAACACCGACGGCAACGTCTACACCTGGGGCTACACCAGAATCACCGACACCATCGACCTCAAGGACATCCCCGAGGAAGTTCAGAACGCCAAGATCCTCAAGGTCGCGGCCGGCTATGACCACATCGTCGCGCTCGACGAAAACGGCGCCCTCTACGTCTGGGGCAACCGCCGTCTCGGTCAGGACAGCCTCCCGGACAAGATCCAGATGGCTGCCGCCTACGGCAAGAATCTCGGCATCAAGCAGATCGAGGCCAGCAACCAGTTCTCCGCAGCCGTCACCGAATCCGGCGACCTCTACATGTGGGGCAACGGCAATCAGGCCGACATCAAGGTCAAGAAGGAATATCAGGGCAACATCGATAAGGTCGCTCTGACCGCGCGCGGCTACATCGCCCTCACCAAGGACGGCGCGGCTGTTTACGCGGGCTTCCAGAAGGAAACCGCGCTGGTCCGTATCCCTGCGGGTCTGGAGTCCGGCGTCGTTGACATCGCCGCCACCAGCAACGCTGTCGCGGCAGTCAAGGACGACGGCACCGTCGTCGTCTGGGGCACCTGCACCAACGGCGAGGACAAGATCCCCACGTTTGAAAGCAAGCCCGTCGAGCTTTACGGCGGCCGCTACCACTTCACCGCGCTGATGGACGATGGCGCGGTCATCTCCTGGGGCGACAACACCCACGGACAGGCCCATGTTCCGGCTTCCGTCAACGACAAGGAGATCGTGACGGTCTACGCGGGCTACTACCAGAACTATGCCGTCACCGTGGACGGCGACGTCGAGACCTGGGGCCTCAAGGGCTACCTCTGCGGTACCGACGATCTGGGCCGTGATGTCTTCAACCGCATGATCAACGGCGGCAAGGTCACCATGACCGTCGGCGCCATCGCGGTCATCATCCAGCTCATCATCGGCATCATCCTCGGCGGTCTTGCCGGCTACTTCGGCGGCTGGGTAGACAACATCATCATGCGAGTCTCCGAGGTCGTCGGCGGTCTGCCGTTCCTCCCGTTCGCAATGATCCTCTCCGCCATCATCGGCACCCGCATCTCGGTCGAACAGCGTATGTACCTCATCATGATCGTCCTCGGCGTCCTGTCGTGGCCGGGCATCTGCCGCCTGATCCGTGCGCAGATCCTGTCCCAGCGTGAGCAGGAGTACGTCACCGCGGCACAGGCGCTCGGCGTGCGGGAAAACAGCATCATTTTCCATCATATCATCCCCAATGTCATGAGCCTGATCCTGGTCAACGCGACCCTGAGCTTTGCGACCTGTATGCTCACCGAGTCGTCGCTGTCCTACATGGGCTTCGGCATTTCGCCTCCCACGCCGACGTGGGGCAACATGCTCACCGGCGCGAACAACTCCATCGTCATCCAGCAGTACTGGTGGCGCTGGCTATTCCCGGCTTTGGTCTTCGGCATCTGCACGATCTGCATCAACCTCGTTGGTGATGCGCTGCGTGACGCGGTCGATCCCAAGTCCGCTGAGAGATAAGGAGGGGTCGCTGTGGCATTACTGGAACTGAAAAACTTAAAAACATTCTTTGCAACCAAGCGCGGCACGGTCAAGGCCGTCAACGGCGTCAGCTATTCTCTGGACGCAGGCAAGGTCCTTGGCGTTGTCGGTGAATCCGGCTCCGGCAAGAGCGTCTCTGCCATGAGCATTCTCCGTCTGCTGGACGGAAACGGCTACATCGATTCCGGCGAGATCCTGTTCAATGGTAAGGAACTCAGCAAGCTGTCGATGAACGAAATGTACAAGATCCGCGGCAATGAGATCTCCGTGATCTTCCAGGAGCCGATGACGAGCCTGAACCCGGTCTTTACCGTCAGCCGTCAGATCTCCGAGCCGCTCATGATCCATCAGGGCATGAACAAGAAGCAGGCAGCCGCGAAGGCCATCGAGCTGCTGGCGGACGTCAAGATCCCGAACCCCGAGGTCGTCGCCAAGCAGTATCCGCACCAGCTCTCCGGTGGTATGCGTCAGCGTGTCATGATCGCCATGGCGCTGGCCTGCCGTCCGAAGCTGCTGATCGCGGACGAGCCGACCACGGCGCTCGACGTGACCATTCAGGCGCAGATCCTGAAGCTCATGAACGAGCTGCGTGAGAAGAACGGCACCGCTGTTCTGTTCATCACGCATGACCTCGGCGTCATCAACCAGATGGCGGACAATGTTGCGGTCATGTACTGCGGTCAGGTCGTCGAATACGCGCCCGCCGCGACCATTTTCCATGAGAATGAGTACTCTCATCCTTACACCGAGGGCCTGATGCTCTCCATCCCGCGTCTGGATACCCCCAGCGACGAACGGCTTGAAGCGATCCCCGGCGCGGTCCCGCACCCGCTGGATCTGCCCAAGGGCTGCAAATTCGCCCCGCGCTGCAAGTACGCGACCGAGCGCTGTCTGGAGGAGGAGCCGGAGCTCGTCCATGTCTCCGACACCCAGCAGGTTCGCTGCTTCTACGCGAAGAAGGAGGACAGACATGCAAAATAATGACAAGAAGGTTCTGCTTCGCATCAGCAACCTGAAGCAGTATTTCCCCCTGAAGGGCGGCGGCTTCGTCAAGGCCAACGACGGCATCACGCTCGACATCTACGAGGGCGAAACGTTCGGTCTCGTCGGCGAGTCCGGCTGCGGCAAGTCTACCCTTGGCCGTACCATTCTCCAGCTCTATCACCAGACCTATGGCCGCACCATGTATTACGGCCGTTCTCTGGACGATCTGGCGCCGAAGTACGTCATTGACACCGTCAAGAATCTCAAGTCGCGCCGTGCCAAGCTCAAAGAGCGTGAGGCAAGACGGGACAAGCTCGAAGCCGAGTACGCAAAGCTCTCCGAGAAGGAGCAGTATGCCAAGCACGGCGAGCTCGACGCCGCCCGCAAGCTGGCGGAGGATTCGCTGCTTGACATCACGAAGATCGTCGGCGGCTTCCTCGTGGTCGATAACCTTGATCCGGTGATCGCGGTCTACACCAAGGACTACAACATTGCCCGCAAGATGTCTGCGCTGGAAGAAAAGCGCCAGAGCCTGATGGTCGATGTGGACGACGCCAAGTACGCCAAAAAGACGGCCGAGGAGGCCGGCAAGGCCCCGAAGGAAGGCCAGCTCCAGAAGGCGGAAGACCGCCTGAAGCGCTGCGACGATCAGATCGCCGCCCTGCGCAAGGAGCTTGCGGCAGTCCGCGAGGAGATCGAGGCGCTGCGCAAGCCGTATGCCAACGATCCCGAATTCCAGAAATATGAGGCATACCGCGACGACGGCATCGACCTTGCACGACTGCAATACAACGAGATGCGCCGTCTGCGCAGCGACATGCAGCTCATCTTCCAGGACCCGTATTCCTCTCTGAACCCGCGCATGAGCGTCGGCCAGATCGTCAGCGAGGGTATGCAGGCGCACAACATGATCAAGAAGAAGGACGCCCGCATGCAGGAAATGGTCCTCAAGATCATGGACGACTGCGGCCTCGCGCCCTACTTCCTGCACCGGTTCCCGCACCAGTTCTCCGGCGGCCAGCGGCAGCGTATCGGCATTGCCCGTGCGCTGGCGACCAAGCCGAGATTCGTCGTCTGTGACGAAGCGGTCTCCGCTCTGGACGTGTCGATCCAGGCGCAGATCATCAACCTGCTGCTGGATCTCAAGGAGCAGCAGAATCTGACCTACATGTTCATCACGCACGACCTGTCCGTCGTCAAGTACATCTCCGACCGTGTCGGCGTTATGTACCTCGGCTCGATGGTCGAGCTGGCGGGCGCGGACGAGATCTTCCACCACCCGATCCACCCGTACACCGAAGCGCTGCTCAACGCGATCCCCACGACGGATACCGTCGGCGCCAAGGAGCTGTCGATCCTCGAGGGCGACATCCCCAGCCCGGTCAACCCGCCGAAGGGCTGCAAGTTCCACACGCGCTGCAAGTACTGCACGGAGATCTGCACGCAGGTCGTGCCGGAGTGGGAGGAGGTTCGCCCGAACCACTTCGTCGCCTGCCATCATAAGCTCGAGGTTAAGGAGTAAGACCCATGCTGTTTAAAGGAAAAGTAGACCGCGCGATGCGCCTGCAAAAGGAGCGCAACGAGGCGGCAGAGCTGAAAAAGCCAACGGAGGCGGAAAAGGACGAGGTAAGCAAAAAAGATGTGCTTGCGATGACCCTGTCTGCGCTGCTGGTGATCCTGCCGGTCGCGCTGCTGATCCTGCTTTTCATCGCGTTCGTGCCGTACTTCCTTTTCTTCCACTGACCCGACTGACAAAAAGGGCCGCCTTGTATGAGGCGGCCCTTTTGCTCCCATTTTCACCGGTTTGTGATAGAATATACTTGATACAGCGCCGCATCCCTGCGGGCGAGTCAAGAATTCTTTCGGAGGCAGCCATGAAAGCACTGACTTACATAGAACAAGGCCATTTTGCCCTGCTGGACAAGCCCGCGCCCGTGATCGCGGACCCGCGCGATGCCATTGTGCGGGTGACGCTCAGCTCCATCTGCACCAGCGACCTGCACATCAAGCACGGCTCCGTGCCGCGCGCCGTGCCCGGCATCACCGTCGGACACGAGATGGTCGGCGTCGTGGAGGCCGTCGGCGCGGCGGTCACGTCCGTCCGCCCCGGCGACCGCGTGAGCGTCAATGTGGAGACGTTCTGCGGAGAATGCTTTTTCTGCCGCCACGGCTGGGTGAACAACTGTACCGACCCGAACGGCGGCTGGGCGTTGGGCTGCCGCATCGACGGCGGGCAGGCGGAGCTTGTCCGCGTCCCCTACGCCGATCAGGGTCTCAAGAAGATCCCGGACGGCGTCTCCGACGAGCAGGCGCTGTTCGTGGGCGACATTCTGGCGACCGGATTCTGGGCGGCGCGCATTTCGGAGATCACGCCGGAGGACACCGTCTTGCTCATCGGCGCGGGACCCACGGGCATCTGCACGCTGCTGTGCGTCATGCTCAAAACGCCGAAGCGCATCATCGTGTGCGAAAAAGACCCGGCGCGGCGCGCCTTCTTGCAGGAGCACTACCCGGAGGTGCTCCTCTGCCGGCCGGAGGACTGCGAGGCGTTCGTGCGCGCACACAGCGACCACGGCGGAGCCGATGTGGTCCTGGAGGTCGCGGGTGCGGGCAGCACGTTTGAGCTTGCATGGCGCTGTGCGCGTCCCAACGCCATCGTGACGGTGGTGGCGCTCTATGACGAGGCGCAGACGCTGCCGCTGCCGCAGATGTACGGCAAAAATCTGACCTTCAAGACCGGCGGCGTGGACGGCTGCGACTGCGCGGAGATCCTGCGCCTGATCGCGGAAGGCAAGCTCGACACCACGCCGCTTATCACCCACCGGTTCCCGCTTTCGCGCATCGAGGAGGCGTACTGCCTCTTTGAAAACCGCGCCGACGGCGTCATCAAGGTCGCCATCACGGCGGGATAAGGAGCAGAGCATGAAACTGTTCGGTGATTTCGAGGCGATCCGATTCCCTGAGGAAAACCTGATTCTCGTTACGAGCCGCGGCTATCTTTACTATATTTATGATCCAAGATCCCGCCACTGGCAAAAGCACGCCAATGCGGGAAACGATCGTCTTTCTGTTCAGAATTATCCTGATGTCAGCATGCTTGAGCTTGAAAATGTAATGGGCGGCACATTTCCGAAGAAGGAGACAGATTTTATGAGGCAGTGCCGCCCGGGGCAGCTGCGGATTCGGGACATGCTCGAACTGCTTCGCGAAGATCACCCGCGCTGTATGGCAGACGGTGTGATCTTCGACGCTGTGCGCAGATTGCTCCTGGAGTCGGATATATGCCACAAGTCCTATGCGCGATTAAAAGCACTCCTTGAAGATGCCGCCGCAGAGCATCTGGAAAACGGGGAGACTCTGCGCCGGATCAGAGAGCTGAGCATCTCGATGACCGGCAGAGATATCTTTCGGCGCGAAATCGGCATTGTAGATGGTCACGACAGCTCGTCCTATTTCTGGATCATGCCGGTTAGAGATCTTGATCCTTCGGATACATCCGATCTGGACAACATCGCCGAGATGCGGAGCATCGAAATATCGATTGAGGAAACGGATGTTGAGAAATATCTCGCACCATTTTTGTACAGACACTTTGACGAGACGCTGGAAGCAAACAGGCGCAGAGAGGATGCAAACGGATTTGAGTGGTATCTGACCTACAACTTCTATACATATGCGGCTGTACGAAAGATTCTCAGGGAAATTGGAGATACGGCGGAGGCGCTTCGATCCGGAGAAGAAAATGCGCTTGTCGAGGAGCTGAGAATGGCGCGAAAAGTGGATTCCGGTGCGGACAACCACGCCGAAATCGAGCGGATTCTCGATTTTTATGAGCGGTTCCGCTATCGGATGGAATATATGATGAGGGTCGGCGCAGAAAATGGATACGACCTGATCTCCTTTATGGGACCCTAGGGTGTATCTGAAAACTCCCGACGCACCCGGACAGCGGGCCTTTTCACGCCGTGCCGCGTCATTTTTCCTTGAAATACGTCAGTATTCCTGCGAAAAAATGTCTTGCACAGCGCGAAAATTCCTCGTTGCCGGTCACATTTTCAGTTTTCAGATACACCCTAGAAAATCGGAAGAAGGAGATGCCAACCATGACCAGAGCGGAGCTGGAACGATACATTTTTGACACCTACAGCACGGAGGCGGATCATCCGTGGGCCGATGCGCCGAACAACGCGGTGTTCCGGCACACGGGAAACCGCAAGTGGTTCGCGCTCATTCTGGACGTGCCGCGGGAAAAGCTGGGACTGCCGGGGGAGGGGCTGCTGGACGTGGTGAACCTCAAGTGTGACCCGGTCCTGATCGCCTCCCTGCGCGGTGCGCCGGGCATCCTGCCTGCCTACCACATGAACAAGGAGCGCTGGCTGTCCGCCGCGCTGGACGGCAGCGCGCCGGACGGAGAGCTCCAAATGCTGCTGGACATGAGCTATGAGGCCACCCGGCCCAAATGCCGCAGGAAAAAAGAATGAAAAAACGCAGTGCCGTGCAGGCACTGCGTTTTTGAAAACACCGGGCGCATTTAGCATACCGGGCCGATGTGGGCATCGGCCCCTACAAACGACCACGGAGAATTCAGAATTATAGAGGGCGGACAGAGTCGTCCGCCCCTACAAATGCGCGTGAAAAACCGTGTGGGTCAGGCGAGAAATTGCCGCATTTCCTGCTTTGCACCGTAGGGGTCGATGCCCATCTGCGGCGCTAAGAGCCGCGCGTTGCGCGGTTGTGCCTCGAAACTAGCCCGCCGGCGTCGCATCGACCCATCAAAATGGTGCAAATCACAGCGGTTTGTCGTTTGCCTGAATTACCCGCGGCAGCGGAGCGCGCGGATGGCGTTCAGGACGGCCAGCACCATCACGCCGACGTCCGCGAAGATCGCCGCCCACATGTTCGCGGCGCCGACCGCGACGAGCGCGAGGCAGGCGAACTTCACGACCAGAGAGAACACGATGTTCTGCTTGACGATGCCGATGCACCTGCGGGAGATGCGGATGGCCTTGGCAATCTGGAGCGGATCGTCGTCCATCAGGACGATGTCGGCGGCCTCGATGGCGGCATCGCTGCCCATCGCGCCCATCGCGATGCCGATGTCGGCGCGGGTCAGAACGGGCGCGTCGTTGATGCCGTCGCCGACAAACGCCAGCTTGCCCTCTGTGCTGTTGGCTGCCAGTAGCGCCTCGGTCTGCACGACCTTGTCGCCCGGAAGCAGCTCGCTGCGCACCTCGTCCACGCCGAGCTCGGCTGCCACGCTGTCCGCCACGCGCTTGCTGTCACCCGTCAGCATGACGGTCTTCTGCACGCCCGCGCGGCGAAGCTGCTCGATGGCCTGCTTTGCGTGGGGCTTTACGACATCGGAAATGACGATGTGGCCCGCGTACTGCCCGTCGATCGCCATATGGATGATCGTGCCGACGCAGTGGCAGTCCTGATACGAAATGCCGAGCTTCGCCATGAGCTTTCCGTTTCCGGCGGCGATGCGGTGCCCGTCGACCGTGGCGGTGACGCCGTGGCCGCTCAGCTCCTCAATGTCCGTGACGCGGCTGCGGTCGATCTCGCTGCCGTAGGCGGCCTGAAGGCTCTTGCTGATCGGGTGGGATGAGGCGCACTCGGCAAGCGCCGCGTATTCCAGAAGCTGCTGCTCGCCGTAGGGGCTGTGGTGGACGCCGGTGACCTCGAACACGCCCTGTGTCAGCGTGCCGGTCTTGTCAAAGACGACGATCTTTGCCTCGGAGAGCGCCTCCAGATAGTTGGAGCCCTTGATGAGGATGCCCTCCTTGCTCGCGCAGCCGATGCCCGCAAAGAAGCTCAGCGGAATGCTGATGACGAGCGCGCACGGGCAGCTCACGACGAGAAAGCTGAGCGCGCGGTAGACCCAGTCCGCCCAGTCCGGCGATGCGCCGAAGGCCATGCGGCCGAGCGGCATCAAAACGGCCAGCGCCAGCGCCGCAATGCAGACGACCGGCGTATAGATCTTTGCAAAGCGGGAAATGAACGCCTCGGAGCGCGATTTGCGCGAGCTGGCGTTTTCCACAAGGTCGAGGATCTTCGACACCGTGGACTCGCCGAATGCCTTTGTTGTGCGGATCTTCAGAACGCCCGACAGGTCGATGCAGCCGCTGATGATCTCGTCGCCGGCGCGGACGTCGCGCGGCAGGCTCTCGCCGGTCAGCGCGCTGGTGTTGAGGCTTGCCTCGCCCTCCACGACCACGCCGTCGAGCGGCACCTTTTCACCCGGCTGCACAACGATGATGCTGCCCACGGCGACCTCGTCGGGGGCGACCTGGTGCAGCTCGCCGTCCGTCTCGATGTTGGCGTAGTCGGGGCGAATGTCCATCAGCGCCGTGATGTTCCGGCGGCTCTTGCCGACGGCATAGCTCTGGAACAGCTCGCCGATCTGGTAAAAGAGCATGACGGCGATGCCCTCGACATAGTCTCCGCTCCTTGTCCAGACGGCGAGGAAGAACGCGCCGAGCGTCGCCAGCGCCATCAGGAAGTTTTCGTCGAACGCGCGTCCGTTCAGGATGCCCCGTCCGGCTTTTCTCAGGATGTCGTAGCCGATCACCAGATACGCGGCGAGGTAGGCGATGAGCTGCGGGACGCCCGTGATGGGGAGAACATGCAGCACAGCGAGCATGACCGCCGTGATCAGAATGCGCAGGAGCATTTTTTTCTGTTTTTTCGTCATACGATGACCTCCGTGACTTCCTCAGATCGCCGCGCTGCCGCCGTGCGGCACCGTGCGGCTCAAAGCTCGATCTCGCAGTCCGGCTCGACCTTGCGGCAGGCCTTGAGAACGGCCTTCATGGTCTTTTTCTCGTCCGCGCCCTCGGCAAATTCCACGATCATTTTCTGTGTCATAAAATTGACGGTCGCGGCGGCGACGCCCTCGGTCTTGTTGGCGGCATCCTCCATCAGGTTGGCACAGTTTGCGCAGTCCACTTCGATCTGATACGTTTTTTTCATGGCAAAGTCCTCCGGTTTGATGTCTAATATTAAACGATTGCTTAATCATTACAATTGCAGTATACTGACAGCAGCAAAAAAATGCAAGCGGTCTGCGCCGCTTGCTTCCGAAAAGGCGAACGGAATTTCCAAAACGGAGAAAGGACGCGCAAAATGACGGAATTTACCCTGCCGCATGACCACGGCGAACAGCGGCACGCCGAGCAATTACACCGGGAGCTGATGAACACGGCGCGCTTCGGCGCGGTCTCCGAGATCTTCAAGCAGCTCAGCGACCCGACGCGCGTGCGCATCTTCTGGCTGCTCAGCCACGAGGAGGAATGCGTCATCAATCTGGCGGCGATGCTGGAGATGTCCAGCCCTGCCGTCTCGCACCATCTGCGCTCGCTGACGGAGAGCGGTCTGCTGGTCAGCCGCCGCGACGGCAAGGAGGTCTATTACCGCGCCGCCGACACCGGGCAGATCCGTCTGCTGCATGAGATCGTGGAGCAGGTCATGGAGATCGCCTGTCCGGAGCGGGCGCTCGATTACGGCGCCTCGCAGGAGGAGATCATCCGCCATGTTCACGACGATCTGACACAGAATCTCTCCGAGCGCGTCACGATCGAGGAGCTGGCGCGGAAGTATCTGATGAACACGACCACGCTCAAGCGCGTTTTCAAGCAGGTCTACGGCGAGACCATCGCCGCGCACATCAAAAAGCACCGCATGGAGGCGGCGGCCGCGCTGCTGCGCAAGACGCAGGACGATGTTGCCGCCATCGCGCAGGCGGTCGGCTACGAGAGCCAGAGCCGCTTTTCGGCGGCATTCAAGGAGACCTACGGCGAGCTGCCGACCGAATACCGCAGGCGGCGGATGTGAATGCGGCGGATTTGTCGGTCAATTTGGACAAATAGAGCGGAAAAAAGTCGTATACAGTCACAAAAAGAGGCGCACACCCATCGCAGCGGGCTTCTTTGTTTGACTTTTTTTGCGCAAACCCCTTATAATAAAAATGTACTTTTGAAAATTGAACAGCGTTTAGGAGGATCCCGTTCTATGAAAACATCCAACGTCACCCCCCGATTCGCATCCCCGCACGATCTCGACGGACGGCTGCCGCTGCGGCAGGCGATCCCGCTGGGCCTGCAGCACGTGCTGGCCATGTTCGTTGGCAACCTGTCCCCACTGCTGATCCTGATGGCTGTCTGCGGTATCACGGTGGACGCAGGCTATGAGGCGCTGCGTGTCTCGCTGCTGCAAAACGCCATGCTCATTGCCGGCCTTGTCACGCTCCTTCAGCTCTATCCCATCGGCCCCATCGGCGCGCGGCTTCCCATCGTCATGGGCACCTCCTCCGGCTTCATCGGCGTCAACAAGGCCATTGCCGTCAGCATGATGGCGGGCATTGCCGCCGGAACCATCTCCACCAACGTGGAGGCCGGCATTTATGCCTACGGCGCGGTGATGGGCGCGTCCCTGATCGGCGGCGTGTGGGAGATGGTGCAGGGCTTCCTCATCAAGCCCCTGCGCAGGTTCTTCCCGCCGGTCGTCACCGGCGTGGTCGTGACGGCCATCGGCCTGAGCCTGATCCCCGTGGGCATCGGCTTTTTCGGCGGCGGCAGCGCCAGCGCCGACTATGGTGCGCTCTGGAATCTGTTTCTGGGGCTTGTGACGCTGATCGTCATTCTGATCTTCAAGCACGCCTGCACGGGATTTTTGTCGGTGGCGTCCATTTTGCTTGGCATCATCGCCGGGTATCTGGTGTCCTTCCTCATGGGTCTGGTGCTGCCCCACACCGCCGTCATCGACGGCAAGGAGGTCCTCTGCGGCTACATTACCAACTGGGCGCAGGTGAAGGATGCGGCGTGGTTTGCCATCCCGCAGTGGATGCCGGTCAAATTCCAGTTCAACATCGGCGCCATCGTGCCCATGCTCATCATGTTCGTTGTGACGGCTGTGGAGACCGTGGGCGACACGGCGGGCGTCGTGCAGGGCGGCCTTGACCGCGAGGCGACCGACAAGGAGCTTTCCGGCGCGGTGATCTGCGACGGCTTCGGCTCCTCGCTGGCGGCGTTCTTCGGCGTGCTGCCGAACACCTCCTTCAGCCAGAACGTGGGTCTTGTGGGCATGACCAAGGTGGTCAACCGCTTCGCCATCGCGATGGGCGCCGGCATTCTGGTGCTGGCGGGCCTGTTCCCCAAGATCGGCGCGATCATCTCCGTCATGCCGCAGCCGGTGCTGGGCGGCGCGGCGGTCATCATGTTCGCCTCCATTGTCATCTCCGGCATCAATCTGCTGACCACGCAGCCCCTGAAGGGCCGCAACGCCACCATCGTCGCGGTGGCGCTGGGTCTGGGCTACGGCATCGGCTCCGTCACGGCGGTGCAGGCCATGATGCCGACGTGGATGACCTACATCTTCGGCGGCTCCGGCATCGTCCCCGCCACGCTGCTCGCCATGGTGCTGAACATCCTGCTGCCGCAGGACAAGGAGGACTGAGCGGCATCCCGCCGCGCGGAATATCCATCAAAACAAAAAAGCCAAAGCCGTCTCGCGCGGCTTTGGCTTTTTTTATGCGCACAGCCCGGCGGCGGCGCACGCCTGAATATTTCTCCTTTCTTTGCAAACAATAGCCTTGCAGCCAAAACCGGGGCAAAATGAAAAGCATTGGAGGAGCCACTATGAAGGCAACTGGTATCGTCCGGCGCATCGACGATCTTGGGCGCGTCGTCATCCCCAAGGAGATCCGTCGGACACTTCGTATCCGCGAGGGCGACCCGTTGGAGATCTATACGGAAAAGGACGGAGAGGTCATTTTCAAGAAATACTCGCCGATGGGCGACCTGACCGATTTTGCGGGGCAGATCTGCGACGCGATCGGCAAGAACACGGGGCACATGGCGGCGGTCTGCGACCGCGACAGCGTCATCGCCGTGGCCGGCGCGCCGCGGCGCGAGCTGCTGGAAAAGCGCTGCTCGCAGGAGCTGGAGCGGCTGATGGAGGCGCGCCGGAATTACCGCGCACAGGAGGGCGAGAGCCCGGTCTGCGCGGTGGACGGGCTGGAGCGCTACCGCGTGGGCGTCGCGGCCCCCATTCTGGCCGGCGGCGACCTGATGGGCTGCGTGCTGCTCCTGCTGGGGGCGGAGGACGCGCCGCTCGGCGAGGGAGAGCTGAAGCTCGTCCAGACCGTCGCGGGCTTTCTCGGCAGACAGATGGAGGGTTGAGCGCCCGCACGCCGCAAAGCAACACCGCACAGAGACACGAAACGGCTCCCGAATCCGGCAAAACGCCGGAGACGGGAGCCGTTTTGCGCCTCTTGCCAAGGGTGGCATTCCGTGGTATCGTGGTGTCATCAGGACGCGGCGCGCGTGAGGCGGCGCTGCGGAAAAAGGAGGCGAACGGGATGAAGCTGACCGTGGAGCGGGCGCTGAAGATCGAGGGCATGAACAAATGCACGCTTGTGGCGGGAAAAAACGGCGTGCAGCGCGAAATCGCGTTTCTTGACAATATGGAGGTGCCGGACATTGCGCCGTGGCTGAAGGAAAAGGAGCTGCTGGTCACCACGGGCTACTCCCTTTACAAGGATCAGGGGAAGCTGCTGGAGCTGATCGAGGCGCTGCATCAAAGCGGTGCGTCCGGTCTTGTCATCAAGACGCGCTTCCTCGGCGGCATTTCGGAGCAGGCGATCGCACTGGCAGACGCATACAGCCTGCCGCTGATCACGATCCCGGACGAAATGCCGTCCATGGAGCTGTGCATGCCGCTGTTCCGGGCGATTCTGGACGTGCAGAATGAGCGGCTTCGCTTTTCCGCCTCCATTCACAACAAGTTTACGGCATTGGAGCTCAGCGGCGGCGGTCTGGAGGAAGTGGCGGACATGCTGCACCGCCTGCTGTCCATGCCGGTCATCATTGCGGACAAAGGCTTCAAAATATCCGCGTCTGTGCCGGTCGGAACCACGATGCGCACGCTTTATCAGCAGATCACGCCGGACTTGCGGCGCTGGGCAGAGGCAGAGGACTGCGGCGAGGACGCGGCGCGGTTTGCCTGCGGCGGGCAGCAGGTCGTTGTGCGAAAGGCACGCTTTAAGGGACAGGTTTGCAGCTATATCCTCGTGGTCTGCCCGGAGGGCGAGTTTGACGACATGCACACGATCGCACTGGATCACGCCGCAACGACCGCCGCGCTGGAATTTTCCAAGCTGGACGCGCTCAGCCAGCGGCTGAGCCTGATGGACAACAACTTTTTCATTGACATCATCATGCGCAACGTGAAAAGCGAGGAGGAGGCGCGCCAGCGCGCGCAGTATCTGGGATGGCAGGCGCCGCCGTTTTCTCTGGTGGTGTATGACATCAGCCATTTTGAGGCCAGCGCGCGCAACCGCTCGGAGCTGGAGCTGCTGGCGCTGAAGCAGCAGGTGGCGGAGGAGATCCGGCAGTCCATGCTGCACCGGCGCATCCCCTGCACCATCGTCTCCAAAAGCGACAGCTTTTCCTGCCTGTGCGCGGCGCTGGACGCGCCGCAGCTGACGCAGGCGGCGCAGGCGACGGTAAGACGTGTGCACGAGCGGCTGAAAATACAGCTGACGGCCGGCATTTCCGGTCAGGTGGGCAGCTATACGGACATCTGGGCGGCACATGCAGAGGCAAACGACGCGCTGACCATCGGGCGAAAGACCGGCGCCGGCGTCGTCTTTGCGGGAGAGGTGAAGCTGGAACGCGCCGTGCTTCACGCGGAAAACAAGGACGATTTCCGCGCACTGGTGGAAAGCACGGTGGAACGGCTCTATCGGCACGATGCAAAACACCGCACCGAGTTCGTGCCCACGCTGCAGGCGCTCGTCGCCAACATGGGCGTGCGCTCCAAGACTGCGCAGGCGCTGTTTCTGCACCGAAATACGCTCCTTCTGCGCATCCAGCGCATGGAGGAGATCACGGGCTGCGACCTTTCCCGCAGCGAAACACTCCTTGAGATGGGAATGGCGCTCCGGGTGCGGCCGATGCTGTGACTGTGCAGGATGCACAGTATTTGTGAGCTGATTCCATTCATCCTGAACGTATGCAGTGCGGAATCGGCATGATATAATGATTCCATCATGCAGCAGATGTTCCCTGCGGACATTGCGCATCTGAGAAAGGAGTCTGTCATGCTGACCAAACAGGTATTGGAGATTTTTGATTTGCTGGACCGGGAGGACGCCTCCGGCGCGCTGCTCAAGACGTATCTGGAGTCGCTGGGCGCAGAGGACGTCACGGTGGAAAAGCTGGGGACCGGCGAGCAGACGACGGACAGCATCCGCGTCTGCATTCCCGGAACGCGCGGAAAACGAAGCGGCGGGCAGGCTCCCACGCTGGGGATCCTGGGCCGTCTCGGCGGACTGGGCGCAAGACCGGAGCAGATCGGCTTTGTCTCTGACGGAGACGGCGCACTGGCGGCGCTCAGCGTTGCTGCCAAGCTGCTGGACATGCGCCGCAAGGGAGACATGCTGGAGGGAGACGTCGTGGTCTGCACGCACATCGATCCCAAGGCGCCGACGCAGCCCCATGACCCCGTGCCCTTTATGGGAAGCTCGGTGGACATTGACACAGTGAACCGGGCGGAGGTCAGCGACGACATCGACGCGATCCTCTGCGTGGACACCACCAAGGGAAACCGCATCCTCAACCACAACGGCATTGCCATCTCTCCCACCGTCAAGGACGGCTACATCCTTCGCGTCAGCGACGCGCTGATGGACGTCATGCAGATCGTGACGGGAAAGGCGCCCTACGTCTTTGCCATCACCCAGCAGGACATCACGCCCTACGGGAACGATCTCTACCACCTCAACAGCATCATGCAGCCCTGCACCGTGACCAGCGCGCCGGTGGTCGGCGTGGCGATCACGGCGGAAACGATGGTGCCTGGGTGCGCCACAGGCGCGTCCCGCTGTGAGGATGTGGAGGCTGCGGCGCGCTTTATGCTCGAGGCGGCGAAGGTCTTCGGCAGGGGCAAGTGCCCGTTCTATGACGAGGCGGAGTTCGAGAAGATCGTGGCGCTCTACGGCGACATGCGCCACTTTCAGAAGCTCGGCAGGCACTGAGGCAGGCCTATGAAACGAATCGGAGCCATTACGATCGGGCAGTCGCCGCGCGTGGACGTTGTGCCCGAAATGCAGCAGATCCTCGGACCGGATGTGGAGATCGTTCAGGCGGGCGTTCTGGACGGCCTGAGCCCGGAGGAGATCGCAGCGCTGGCGCCCGCCGGAAACGGAGATTCTGAGATCCGCCGCCTTCGCGGCAGCCCTGTGCTGGTCTCGCGTCTGCGGGACGGAAGCTGGGTCAGCATGGAGGAGGAGAAGATCCTCCCGCTGGTTCAGAAAAGGATCGAGCAGCTGGAAAATGCGGACGTCCGCTTCATCCTGATGCTCTGCACCGGGAAGTTCCCGGAGAATTTTGTATGCCGCGTTCCGCTGATCTTCCCGCAAAAACTCCTGTACAGTCTGGTGCCGCAGCTTGCCGGCCGCATCGGCATTCTCACGCCGGAGGCCAGCCAGCTCGCAGACAGCCGCAGACAGTGGGGCGCCGTTGCCCGGCAGGTCACGGTCTGCTGCGCCAACCCCTATGCGGGCGCGGCAGGGCTTGCGGCCGCGGCGGAGCAGTTCGTGAAAGACGGCGCGGAGATCTGTGTGCTGGACTGCTTCGGCTACACCGCGCAGATGAAGACCCGCATGGAGGAGCTGACCGGCCTGCCGGCCATCCTGCCGCGTACACTGGCTGCCCGCATTGCCGGAGAATTGCTGGCGTAGAAAAAGAACAGGGCCGCGGCAGGGCGCGTATGGAAAAACCGCGCAGAGCCTCGCCGCGCACGGCGAAATAAAGTGTGAACCGGTTTTGACCTAGGGTGTATCTGAAAACTCCCAACGCACCCGGACAGCGGGCCTTTTCACGCCGTGCCGCGTCATTTTTCCTTGAAATACGTCAGTATTCCTGCGAAAAAATGTCTTGCACAGCGCGAAAATTCCTCGCTGCCGGTCACATTTTCGGTTTTCAGATACACCCTAAAAATCTGTCCCGGCCGAACGCGCGTTCGGCCGGGACATTGCGCATATTATGCGGTTTTCTGCTGCTGATACCACGCGATCAGCAGATCGGCGACCTCGCCGTAGCTCTGGACGCCGGAGGTCTCGGAAAATGCCTTGAGATAGACGTCGTTGACCTTCTGCGCCGCGTCCTGCACGGCGCCCTCGTACTGAGCGTAGTGCGCGTTCGCGGCCTGCGCGTCGGCGCGGATGCCGGGGGCAACGCTGTTCCAGATCTCGCTTGCCGCCGTGCGGTCGACCTTCATGAGCGCGTTGCTGCAATAGATATACGCCGCCATCGCACCGGAATACTGAAATTCGGCGCTCGGATTTTCCATGCAGGCGAGGTATGCGCAGAAATTCGCGCCGTCCTCGGCAGCGACGGTCTGGCGGTGGGCGATCTCGTGGCACATTGTAAACGGCAGCCACGCGGCGTAGGTGTCCGGATTGACGCAGGACTCGCCCGTCACGCAGACGAAAATCCCGGTGATGCCGAAGCGGCTGAACAGCCGCCAGGAGGCGAGCTTCTTCACGCGCGCGGTCGAGCCGGTGAAAAGCGCGTACCTCTGTGCCAGCGGCGCATAGCCCGCGCCGGCCTGCGCGGCAAGCGTCTCAAAATCCGGAAACTGCCCGACGTCTGCCGCATCGCGCTGGACGGTAGAGGCAAGGCGCGTGGCCTCGGCGGCGTAGTAGCGCGTGGCCTCGGCCAGTTCGGCGGCCGAATACTCCCGCACCGGAAGCGAAAGCGCCTGCGCCACGGTCGGGCCGAAGTGGTTGAGGCCCCAGACGCCGACAAAGGCAAAGGCAAACACGCTCAGCGCCAGAACAACGCCGGACAGCCACGCGCAAAAGCCGCGCCCATGGCGGCGAAAGACGTTCACCAGCGTGTAAACGAGCCACAGCACCGCCAGCAGCAGGAGGATCTCCCACACGCAGAACGGCACGGCCGCCGTCACCGACGCCAGCGCCGAGAGGATCCTGCGCGAGAAATCGGGGTAAAATGCAAACACGAGCTCCGGCGCACTGTGCGCGACCGCCGCCATCACGCCGGTCAGAACCAGAAAAATGGCCGATAGGATCAGCCGTCCGAGGGTCTTCAAAATACAAGGCTCCTTTTGGGAGGCAGACGCCGTCCGCGGCGGGCCTCCGGAGAAAATTCTGTCTTGCAGTATACCACAATCGCGCGGAAAACAAAAGCGTTTTCGCAAAAAATCCGGTGACGCGGTTGACTTTGCACGCGTTTTTACTATAATAATGAATAATCAAGGATCAGGAGGAAATTCCAATGAAGCGTTCCGAAAAAACGATGGACAAGATCATTGCGCTGTGCAAAAACCGCGGCTTTGTCTTTGCCGGCTCTGAAATATACGGCGGTCTCGCCAACAGCTGGGACTACGGCCCGCTCGGCGTGGAGTTCAAGAACAACGTCAAAAAGGCGTGGCTCAAGAAATTCGTGCAGGAAAGCCCGTACAACGTCGGTCTGGACGCGGCGATCATCATGAATCCGCAGACGTGGATCACGACCGGCCATGTCTCCAGCTTCTCCGACCCGCTGCTCGACTGCAAGGCCTGCAAGGCCCGTCACCGCGCCGACAAGCTGATCGGCGACGAGCATTCCGAGGTCAACGTCGATGCGATGAGCTTCGACGAGATGGACAAGTTCATTGCCGAGCATGAGGACATCGTCTGCCCGGTCTGCGGCAAGCATGACTTCACGCCCATCCGCAAGTTTAACCTGATGTTCAAGACCGCCATCGGCGTCACCGAGGACTCGTCCTCGACCTGCTATCTGCGGCCTGAGACCGCGCAGGGCATTTTCGTGAACTTTGCGAACATCCAGCGCACCACCCGCCGCAAGCTCCCGTTCGGCGTCTGCCAGGTCGGCAAGGCGTTCCGCAACGAGATCACCCCCGGCAACTTCACCTTCCGCACCCGCGAATTTGAGCAGATGGAGTGCGAATTCTTCTGCCAGCCGGGCACCGATCTGGAGTGGTTCGCATATTGGAAGGACTACTGCAAGAACTGGCTGCTGAGCCTCGGCATCCACGAGGAGAATCTGCGCCTGCGCGACCATGAGCCGGCGGAGCTGGCGTTCTATTCCCGTGCCACGACCGACATCGAATACGCCTTCCCGTTCACCGAGTGGGGCGAGCTGTGGGGCATTGCCGACCGCACCGACTATGACCTGAAGCGCCATCAGGAGGCCTCCGGCAAGGATCTGACGTACTTCGATCAGGAGAAGAACGAGCACTACATCCCCTACGTCATCGAGCCGTCGCTGGGCTGCGACCGCGTGGCGCTGGCGTTCCTGTGCGAGGCGTATGACGAGGAGGTCATCGACGCCGAGAAGAACGACGTGCGCGTGGTGCTGCATCTGCATCCGGCGCTGGCACCGTTCAAGGCGGCGATCCTGCCGCTTTCCAAGAAGCTGTCCGAGCCTGCACGCAAGCTGCAAAGCGAGCTGAGCAAGTACTGGATGATCGACTTCGACGAGACCGGCTCCATCGGCAAGCGCTATCGCCGTGAGGACGAGATCGGCACGCCGTACTGCATCACGGTCGATTTTGACACCGTGGGCGACCCCGACAAGGGCATCGCGCCCGACAACGCCGTCACCATCCGCGACCGCGACACCATGCAGCAGGTCCGCGTTCCCATCAGCGAGCTGAAGAGCTGGCTGGAGGAGAAGCTGGCGTTCTAAAAATCAGGACAAAAACGGGAGAAGGCTGATGCCTTCTCCCGTTTGAGCTTGTCAAAAAAGTCTTTTTGGCAAGCTCTCAAACGCGAACCGCAGGGGCTGGGTTCGCGTTTGAAAAGGCTGCACCCGGCTGCGCGCATAATTTGTGCGCTGCTTGCGCACAAATTCCACACTTGCCGGGCGTTTTGTGTTTTGTCCGATGTACACGCCACCGGACAAAACCGATTCACATTTTATTCGCGCCTGCGGGCGCGAACTCTACGAGGTTTTTTGATAGTCTGAAGCGGGAGAAGGCATCAGCCTTCTCCCGCTTTTTATGCCGATCTCCGGCGAATTCATGTCGTTTGGCCTGTTTGGCCTGCCTCAGCAGCCGACCATCAGCCCGAGGATCTCGGTGTCGGTCTGCTGCATGCCGTCGCGGGCGATCTTTGCGACGCCCTCGATGGTCTGCTCGATCGTATCAAGCACGATGCCCTGGCCGGGATGGAACGCGGCATGGCGCATCGTCATGTTGTGCGCGAGGATCGCGGCGTCCACACTGGTGGCGATCTTCGCCGCGCAGGATGCCTTCGCACCGTCGCAGACGATGCCCGCCACGTTTGCAAGGGTGTTGCTGATCGTGGTGGAGATGTCCTCCACGCTGCCGCCGTAGAGATAGGTAATGGCAGCGCCCGCGCCGGCGGCTGCGCTGACCGCGCCGCAGTAGGCGGAAAGACGGCCGATGCTGGCCTTCTGGTGGATGGCGATGAGGTTGCTCACGCAGAGCGCGCGGCAGAGCGTTTCCTGACTTGCGCCGAGCTCCTTGGCGTACTCGATCACGGGCAGGGAGACGGTCATGCCCTGATTGCCGGAGCCGGAGTTGATGATGACCGGCATTTCACAGCCGCCCATGCGCGCGTCGGAACCGGCGGCGGCCGCCGCGCGTGCCCGCGTGCGGACGTCTGTGCCGCACGTCTCCAGAAGGGTGCGGCCGATGCACGCGCCGTAGGGATGGCTCAGGCCGTGCTGAGAAATGGCGCTGTTGCACTGGATCTGCGGCAGAAGGATCGGCTCGACGTCCTCCATCCGCACCTCGTTTGCGAATGCAACGATGCTGCGCACGTTCAGGCACGACGGGTCGGTCTGGTTGGCCTCGACGGTCTCCTCCGTGAAGGGGATCGAGAGCAGCACCCGGTCGTCCTGCTCCAGCCGGACGATGCCGGTGTGCGAATGGACGATCTCCACGAGCGAGCGATGCGAGCCCGAGAACATTTCCACGATGATGTGGAGCTTTGCCTTCGTTTGCAGAAGCTCTACCTCGCAGAGCTTCTGCGCAAGCAGACGCTTTGTTTCGGCAAGATCCTCTGCCGTCACGCCCTGCAAAACCTCCAGCTCCTTGTCGGCGTCGCCGCCGACCGCGCCAAGCAGCACGGCGGTCTCGATGCCGCGCAGACCGTCTGTTCCGGGTACGACGACACCCTTGACGTTCTTGATGATGTTGCCGCTGCACCGGGCGACGATGCGCTCCGGTGTGCCGCCGAGAAGCTGCGCGGCCTTTGCGCTGGCGTAGGCCAGTGCGATGGGCTCGGTGCAGCCGAGCGCCGGGACGAGCTCCTCCTTCAAAATCGCGATGTATGCTTCATAAAGCGCCTGATCCAATGCCATGGCGGTTCCCCTTTCTGATTTTGTCCGCAGTGCGGAGACGTTTTTTACTAGCCTCTATTGTACAGCACTTTCGACAAAAATCAACCCGGAATTCGCACGAAAATGTGGAAAGCGCATCGCACTTGCGCGTGGGGGGCTTGCGCTCCGGGGCGGGTATATGGTAAGATACAAAAAGAGCGGCAGGCTGCTGCCCCGCCGCGAGAAAAAAGAAAGCTGGTGGTGATCGCTTTGCAGACGCGTCTGCGGCGGACGGACACCGACATGACCAAGGGAAGCGTCCTCGGGCGCCTGGTCGCGTTCGCCGTTCCGCTTTTGATCGGCAACATTTTTCAGCAGCTGTACAACACCGTGGACAGCGTGGTAGTCGGAAATTTCGTCGGAAAAGAGGCGCTGGCGGCAGTCGGAAGCGTGGCTCCGGTGGTCAATATGCTCATCGGATTTTTTAACGGCTTCGCGACGGGCGCGGGCGTCATCATTTCGCGCCATTACGGCGCGCAGCAGAAGGAAAACGTCCATATCGCCGTGCAGACCACCATCGCCATGACGATCCTGATGAGCGTGGTGCTGAGCATCTGCGGCGTGCTGCTGACGCCGGCGCTGCTTCGGATGATGAAAACGCCGGAGGATGTGATCGCGCACTCCAGCGAGTATCTGCGCATCTATTTCGCCGGACTGAGCGGGCTGCTGCTGTACAACATGGGCGCGGGCATCCTGCGCGCGGTCGGCGACACCAGAAGGCCGCTGTATTTCCTGATCTTTTCGGCTGTGACGAACACCGTGCTCGACCTGCTGTTTGTGACGGTGTTCCACATGGGCGTTGCGGGCGTCGCGATCGCGACGATCCTTGCGCAGTTTGCCTCGGCGGTGCTGGTGATGGTGGTGCTGACGCGCTCCACGAGCGACTACCGCATCGTGTGGCGCGGAATGCGGCTGAACAGGAAAATGTTCGGCAGCATTTGCAGACTGGGCTTTCCGGCTGCGGTGCAGCTTGCGGTCACATCCTTCTCCAATATCTTTGTCCAGTCGTATATCAACCGCTTCGGCGCGGACTGCATGGCAGGCTGGACTTCGCACAATAAGATCGACTCCTTTGTGCTGCTGCCCATTATGACGATCTCGCTGGCGGTGACGACCTTTGTCGGGCAGAATCTCGGCGCAGGCGATCAGGCCCGCGCCAGACAGGGCACCCGGACGGCGCTTTTGCTGGCGGAGGGCGTCGCGGCGGTGCTGCTGGTGCCGCTGATGCTGCTTTCGCCGCAGCTCATCAGCCTGTTCAATCAGGAACCGGAGGTCCTGCGCTACGGAACGCTGTTCATCCGGATCGTTTCGCCGTTCTATCTGGTCATCTGCATCAATCAGGTCCTGTCCGGCTCTCTGCGCGGCGCGGGCGATTCGCGCAACAGCGTACTGATCATCCTTGCCTCGTTCGTGCTGTTCCGCCAGATCTATCTCGCGATCACCTATCGGGTCTGGGGGACGGTCGTGGCTGTGGCGCTGGGCTATCCGGCGGGCTGGGTGCTGTGCAGCGTGCTGCTGCTGTGCTATTACCGCAGCGGAAAGTGGAAAAAAGCGAGCATTTTCAAGGAAAAAACACAATGAGAACACGGCTGCCCGCACGCATGACGGTGCGGGCGCTGCCATGCGGCAAAACGGAGGAAAACACATGCTGACAGAGGAAATGCGGTCATACATTCAGGAACATCTCGAGGACGTCAAGCAGATCATCCGCGACCTGTGCGCCATTCCGGCGCCGTCGCACCATGAGGAAAAGCGCGCGGAATACTGCAAGGCGTGGTTTCTCGCAAACGGCTTTGCGGACGTGGAGATCGACGAGGCGCTGAACGTCGTCTGCCGCTATCAGGTGACGCAGGACAACGATCTGGCCGTCTTTATGGCGCACACCGACACGGTCTTCCCGGACACCGAGCCGATGCCCTTCCGCGAGGACGCACAGAAGATGTACGCCCCCGGCGTCTGCGACGACACGGCGAATCTCGCCGTGATGATGGTCAGCGCGCGCTACTTTGTGCAGCGCGGCAGAAAGGCGTCGTGCGGCGTTTTGTTCGTGGCGAATTCCTGCGAGGAGGGGCTTGGCAATCTCAAGGGCAGCCGCCGGATCGTGCAGGATTACGGCAGCCGCATCCGCGCGTTTTACACCTTCGATGGGACGGATCTGCGCCGCGTCGTGACGAGCGCCGTCGGCTCGCACCGCTACCGCGTGACCGTCCGTACCGAGGGCGGCCACAGCTACGGCGCGTTCGGAAACCGCAACGCGATCCACTATCTTGCGTCCATGATCGATACCATCTATGCCATGAAGGTGCCGCAGAAGCAGGGCGTCAAGACGACGTACAACGTCGGCATGATCGAGGGCGGCACGTCGGTCAATACCATCGCGCAGGAGGCGTCGATGCTCTGCGAGTGCCGCTCGAACGACCGCGAATGCCTCGAGACGATGCGCGTATTTTTTGAAAAGACGTTCGAGGCCTACCGCGCGATGGGCGTGGAGGTCGAGGCGGAGCTGGTCGGCGAGCGTCCGTGCGGCGGCGATGTGCCGCAGGAGCGCATGGAGGCGCTCGTTGCGCGCGCGGACAGCGCCATTTCGGAGCTGTTCGGCGTGGAGGCGATCCACGGCCCGAGCTCGACCGATGCCAACATTCCGCTCGCGGCGGGCATTCCCGCCGTCTGCGTCAGCGCGGCCGTGGGCCGCGGCTGCCACACGCGGCAGGAGGAGATCGACCTTGATCAGCTCCCGAACGGAGCGGCTCTTGCGATGCGCCTGATGCAGGATTACTTCGAGAATTGAGAAAACGGGGCCGGCGTGCGCGTATCTGCGTGTCCGGCCCTGCTTCGCTCCTTTTCGACCGGATACCTTAATATATTGATAGACCATGAGGAGGAAACGCCATGCAGACCCAGCTTTATCAAAAGCTCGTTGACAAGCACCGCAAAGAGATCATGGACGCGGAGGAATATATCTGGCGCCACCCGGAGACCGGCTTCCGCGAATGGAAAACGGACGCCTATATGCAGGCTGTGTTTGAAGGCGCGGGCTACACGCTCACCAAGGCGGGCAATATCCCCGGCTTTTACACGGACATCGAGACGGGCAGACCCGGCCCGAAGCTGCTCATTCTGGCGGAGCTGGACGCGCTGAGCGCGCCGAACCACTTCCAGGCGGTGGACGGCTGCGCCCACGCCTGCGGCCACCATGCCCAGTGCGCCGCCATGGTCGGCATCGCACTGGCACTGAAGGAGCCCGGCGCGCTCGACGGACTGAGCGGGTCGATCCGGCTGATGTGCGTCCCGGCGGAGGAGCTGATCGAGCTGGAATTCCGCGACGGCCTGCGCCGCGAGGGCGTGATCCACTATCTCGGCGGCAAGACGGAGTTCATGCACCGCGGCTACATGGACGGCGTGGATCTTTCGTATATGTTCCACACCGGGTCGCGCACCGACTGCGATTTTGACTGCCAGCGCGGTCAGAACGGCTGCATGGCAAAGACTGTGCGCTACGCGGGCGTTGCCACCCACGCGGGCGGAACCCCGGAAAAGGGCGTCAACGCGCTCTATGCCGCGACGCTTGGCCTTCAGGGGATCAACGCCATCCGCGAGACGCTGCGCGATGACGACCACATCCGCATCCACCCGATCATGACCGCAGGCGGCACTTGCGTCAACATCATCCCCAATGAGGCGGCGCTGGAGACCTACATCCGCGGTGCGTCGCTCGATGCGATCCTGGAGGCAAACCGAAAAACGGATCGTGCACTGGCGGCAGGAGCGCTGGCGCTCGGAGCAAAAGTCTCGGTCAGCGACCGGCCTGGCTACGCGCCGCTCATCAACAGCCCGGAGATTGCCGAGGCGGCCGGGGAGGCCATGCGGGCGCTGCTGGGTGAGGGGAGAGTCAAGCTCACGGACGAGTGGGCGTCGGACTGCACCGACATGGGCGACCTGAGCTGCGTCATGCCGACCTTGCAGCCGCACATCGAGGGAGCGGCCGGGCCTGCACACGGCGATGATTATCACATTGCCGACCGCGAGCTTGCCTGCGTCAGCTCCGCGAAGGGTCAGCTCATGCTCATGGCGCTGCTGCTGGAAAACGGCGCGGCACGCGCAAAGCAGGCGGTCGAGCGCTACCATGCGCCCTATGCGAGCAAGGAGGAATATTTCGCCGCGCTGGACAGCATCCTGTGCGACCGGGCGCTGATCGAGTACCACGGCGCATACACGGCGGAGGTACACTGCGAAAGCCGTTAAATGGAAAATTATCAGAGAATATTTGTCTGAAATACCGCCGCAGGCGGACGCTGTTGTGCGTTCGTCTGCGGCGTGTTTTTCGTAGAAAAACATATAAAACAAAAATGTAATCCGTAGATGGAATTTTAACAAGATGTGCTGTTGCTGGCGAACATGTGTCCGCGAAAAAAGGACATGTAAATTGGAAACTGTTACATTTTGATACGAATTATATGTATAAGAACATTAAAACGTGAAAAACGAGCATTTCTGAACGCAAAATGGAAAAATGGAATCATCGCAGGAAAATGCAAAATTTGCTACAAAATCAGCCGATCAAATTTGTGTATTTTTTTTGAACACGGCGATTGACTTCTAGCGTGCTAAATGATTAAATGACTATAATACAATGCGCGGAAAGTTGGGAAACGCGCTTGTACACGAGCCCCCTCCGGGAGCGCTGCTCTGCGGTGGGGTAAGTCTCCATGCTTGCCCGGCATGGAAAAAAAGTACATTGGAAGGAAGGAAAGAACATGAAGAAACATCTCCCTAGTCGTGTCCTTTCTCTGCTCCTCGTCCTGGCGCTCTTCGTGGGCCTTGTTGTCCCGATGAACGTCTCGGCGGATTCTGGAAAGCAGAATCTGGAGTTTGAGAAGACTGACGAAGCTGTTTTCTCGAAGCTTTCGGAATCTGTTCTGGACGAAGAAAGCGCGGAAAGTGACGACCAGTACGCACCGGATGACAACGTTCGTGTCTCCATCGTGCTGGAAGAGGCTTCCACGATCGAGCGTTTCGGCACAGCTGACATCGCGACCAATGCCTCGGCTGTTGCCTATCGCAGCGGCCTGAAGAGCGCACAGGTCAACATGGCCAGCAAGATCAGCGCCGCGACCGGCACAAAGCTGGATGTTGCGTGGAACCTGACGCTCGCTGCAAACCTCATTTCGGCAAACGTTCGCTATGATTCGATCAAGAAGATCGAAAAGGTCCCCGGCGTCAAGAGCGTCCTGATCGAGACCCGCTATGAACCCATGGTCGTCTCGACCGGTACGGCAGACCCGAATATGGCCACCTCTTCTGCACAGATCGGTTCCAACACTGCTTGGGCGGCAGGTTATACCGGTGCTGGCAGCAAGGTCGCCGTGATCGACACCGGCATCGACTATGAGCAGCAGTCCTTCTCCGCTGACGGCTACAACTACTCGATGAAGCTGAACGCGGAAAAGAAGGGCATGTCGCTCGATGCCTACAAGGCCAGCGTCGGCGTCCTGACCAAGGCCGATCTGACCAACGAAGTCCTTGCGCAGCTGAACGCGAAAGTCACTGCGGACAAGGCGTATCTGAACGACAAGATCCCGTTCGCATACAACTACATCGATAAGAACTACACGGTTGACCATATGGGCGACGCGCAGGGCGAGCACGGCTCCCATGTGGAAGGCTCGCAGCTGCCAACGCCTATATCCCCAACGGTGACGGCACGTTCTCCAGCGCACTGGAGAAGGTTCTTGTGCAGGGCGTTGCACCCGATGCGCAGATCGTGACCATGAAGGTCTTCGGCGCGGGCGGCGGCGCGTATGACTCCGACTACATGGCGGCAATCGAAGACGCCATCGTTCTCGGCTGTGACTCCGTCAACCTGTCCCTCGGCTCCGGCTCCGCCGGCTTCAGCCGTGTGAGAAGCGAGTTCACGGACATCATGGACAGCCTCACCGCCAATGGTGTGGTCGTCTGCATGTCCGCAGGCAACTCCTCCAACTGGGCTGCCAACAGTGTCAACAACGTTCCGTATCTGTATGACAACGAAATTTCGCTCCAGACCGACGGCTCTCCCGGATCGTTCACCAACTCTCTGGCTGTCGCCTCCGTCAACAACGACGGCGCGACCGGCAGCTTCTTCACGGTTGGCGAATACAACGTGTTCTACAACGAGACCGATTATAAGAACGCGGCGCTGACCACGCTGGCGGGTGAACATGATTATGTCATCCTTCCCGCAGGTGTTGCAGGCGAGCTCGCAGACTATGACGGCATCGATGTGACCGGCAAGGTCGTCTTCGTGCAGCGCGGCAGCATCTCCTTCTACCTGAAGGGCGACAATGCTGTTGAGAAGGGCGCGATCGCGACCATCGTTTACAACAACCAGCCGGGCACCATCAACATGGACCTGTCCGACTACACCAAGACCGCTCCGTGCGTCTCCATCTCGCAGACCGACGGCGAAGCGATCTGGGCAGCCTCCACGCAGGCCGCGGACGGCAAGTACGCGACCGGCAAGATGACCATCATGAGCGGTGTCGGCTCCGGACAGTTCCACTCCGAGTTCTACACCATGAGTGACTTCAGCTCCTGGGGCGTTCCGGGCAGTCTGGAGCTCAAGCCCGAAATCACCGCGCCCGGCGGCAACATCTACTCCGTCAACGGCGCACATAAGGGCGAAGGCGGCCACACCAGCCACGACGCCTACGAGACCATGTCCGGTACGTCGATGGCTTCCCCGCAGGTCGCCGGTATGGCGGCTGTGCTGGGCCAGTACGTTCGTGAGAACAAGCTGGAGGAGAAGACCGGCAAGACGGCCCGTCAGCTCATCAACAGCCTTCTGATGTCCACCGCAGAGCCCATCATCAACGGCGACAGCGGCACGCCCTACTCCATCCTGACGCAGGGCGCCGGCCTCGGCAACGTTGGCAACGCTGTCAGTGCGGATTCCTACATCATGATGAAGGACAACCTCAGCGGCACTGCTGCTGACGGCAAGGTCAAGGCAGAATTCGGCGACGACCCCGAAAAGACGGGCGTCTACACCGCGGAATTCACCATCAACAACCTCTCCGGCAAGGCACAGGAGTACACCTTCGCAACCGACGTGTTCACGCAGGACATGTTCGAGCAGGAAGGCACGGCCTATCTCGACACCTGGACGACGCCTCTGGCGGCGGAAGTCTCCTACGAGGTTGGCGGCCAGACCTTTGTCCCGACCAGCAAGGTCTCGTGCGATGTGAACCGTGACGGCAAGACCGACGCGGACGATGCACAGTGCATCCTTGAGCATGTCGCGGGCAACCACGGCAGCGACAACTGCGATCTGACGGTTGCCGACCTCGACGGCGACGGAAAGGTCACCTCCTATGACGCCTACCTGCTGCTCAAGGGTCTGACGGTCTCCGCAGTGGAGGTTCCCGTCAACTCCGCAGTCAATGTCAAGGTCACCATCAAGCTGACCGAGGCGACGAAGACCGCTCTCAACGAGAACTATCCCGTCGGCGCCTACATCGAGGGCTTCATCTACGTCAACACCGCCAACACGGAAGACGGCGAGATCCTGCCCGAACACTCCATCCCGATGCTCGGCTTCTACGGCAACTGGTCCGACGGCTACGCCCTCGATACCTCCACGTTCGTTGAGAAGCTGTACGGCGATGAGCGCATCCCGCACACCGGCGTGATGCAGACCAACTATCAGACGATCAAGTATGCCGGTGAAAAGACGGATCTGGCTTACGCGATCAACCCCTACGTCATCGAGGGTGAGAGCCCCGCGGACATCCCCTATGACCGCGCGGCCATCAACTCGAAGAGCGCCATCGGCAAGTTCACACTGACTGCCTCTCGTAACGCGGCAGCCGCTGTGTACTTCGTGCAGGACGGCAACGGCAAGGTCGTTTACACCGGCGGCGTGGCAGAACAGTTCTCTGCTGCTTACTACTACGCAAGCGCCCAAGCATGGCGCAACACCAGCGCCGGCTTGACAGTCAACCAGAAGCCCAATGCACTCGGCTTCAGGGAAGGCGACACCTTCACCGCAGGCATGGCGCTGATCCCCGAATACTACGAGGTTGACGGCGCGATGACCAAGGAGCAGGTCGCGGCTCTGATCGAGTCCGGCAAGCTCGGCGACGGCTGCATGCTCGCCTACACCTACACCGTTGACGACACGACTCCGGAAGTCAAGACCATCCAGAAGGATCTGCAGACTGGCGCTCTGACGGTCGTGGCGCAGGACAACCACTACATTGCCTACGTCGGCGTCTACAAGGGCAACGGCGCGAAGCTGATCTCCGCCGGTGTTCCTGCACAGGAAAAGGCCGGTGAGCTCTGCGGCGCGACCTTCCCGCTGGACGATTCCGCGGGTGAGTACGTGACGGTCGTTGTCGGTGACTATGCCGGCAATGAGGTCAAGTACAAGGTCAACTACGGCGGCACGCCGGAGGATTACACCGGAAGACTCTTTGGCTTCACCTCCGGCACGAAGCGCGGCAACGGCACGCGCTGGGTCGAGATCGATCCGGAAACCCTTAGCGCCACAGCCGGTATGGCGGACTACGCAGAGGTCAATTATGACGTCTACGCAGCGGAATATGCCGGCAAGCATGTCTTCTTCGCAACGGCTGACGGCATCTATGCCGCACCGCTCGATGAAATCGACAGTGCCCAGAAGCTGACCAGCTTCACCAACTTTGACGAGAAGGAAATGGTCGCGGATATGGCCTTCAGCATGAAGGACAAGACCATGTACGTTCTGACCAACCACATCGACGACATCAACCGCGGCGCCCTCGCAAACAACGGCGCAGAGGTCAACAAGCTCTACACGCTGGATCTTGTGAACGGTACGCTGACAAAGGTCGCTGACATCACGACCGGCGGCGCCGCTGCGTGGAACGTGCTGCGCACGATGGCAGTCGATGCCGACGGCAACTTCTACGGCGTCAACAATGCCTCCAGCTCAATTCTCAAGCTCTTTAAGTGGACGACGGATGACATCAAGGACGGCGCACTGGCGCTGACCGGCGAGGACCTCAATGCCAGAGGCGCGTGGGTCTACAGCTACGCATCGATGACCTACGATCAGGCCAGCGGCAAGCTGTATCTTACCGGTTCCTATGGTCTTAAGAGCGGCTATGACTCGGACAACAAGCTCTGGATCGTTGATCCGGCAACCAACACCGGAACGCTGGCCAACAGCGCCAGCAGCCTCTTCAATGATCACGTTGTCGGCCTGTTCGTTGTTCCTGCCAACACGATCACGCTTCCCAAGGATGCAAAGGTAACCGGCGTCGAGATGCTTCCCTCTGAGATCACGCTGCTCAAGGGCTCGACCATCACCCTGCAGGCAAACGTCTATCCGTGGCTGGCTGCAAACAAGAGCGTTACCTGGCAGAGCTCCGATGCTTCCACGGTCTCCGTTGACAACGGCGAGATCAAGACGCTGAAGGTCGGCAAGGCGACCATCACAGCGACCTCCGTTGCCGATCCCACCTTGTTCGCGACCTGCGAAGTTACGGTTAAGGAACTTCCCGAGATCAAGGCAAGCGGCCTGATCTACAACACCGACAGCAAGGCTTACTGGTCTGATTTCAGCACGAAGGACACCACCAAGTGGACGAAGGCAAGCGAGGATGCTGCCTCCAACTACATCGCAGGTACGCTCCACGAGGGCGAGATCCTGCTCCACGACGGTGAAAACACGTTCGGTGTCGATCCTGACACGTTCGAGGTTACGCCCTACGGCGAGATCGCTTCCTCCTGGATCTGGTCCGACGCAGCACAAGGCCCCGTTGTGGACGGCTGCTTCGGCAGAATGGTTGCGCTCTGCATGAACGGTTCCTATGTCGAAATGATCGACATGGCCTCCGGCAAGCTCAGCTACTTCGACCTCTCCGAGTCGGATATCGCGGGAGACCCGCTTGCGACCATTGCCTATATCGGCAGCGGCACGTACCTCGACGAGTACTTCGACCTTGGCTCCTGGTCGTTCATCACGGTGGAGTGCCCGGCAAACTTCTACTATGTCATGACCGAGAGCGGTGCGCTTTATAAGTTCACCATCTACAGCAACGACGGCGGCGAAAGCTCCGGCCTCAACATGGAGTTTGTTGGATTCTCCGGTCTGGAGCTCACCAATGTCTCCGCAGTCACCGGCGGCCCGTATGCTTCCATGATCTATGATCAGAAGACCGGCTACCTCCTGGTTTCCCATTACTCCGATGGCGAGTTTGCGAAGCTCTATGCCATCGATCCCGCCGACATGATCCCGGCTGAGGTCGGCGACTTCGGCGAAAAGGTCTGGCCCGTTGTCTCCCTGTATCAGTACCAGAGAGCGACCGACCTGACCCTCAGACTCAGCACGAACGAAGAAACCATCTACGTTGGCGACAGCGTGACGGTCGATGCCAAGGTCATCCTCGGCTCCACCAAGACCGTGACCTGGACTTCCTCCAACGATGCCGTTGCGAAGGTCGAAAACGGCGTCATCACCGGCGTTGCCGAAGGCACCGCGACCATCACCGCAACGACGGTTGCCACCAACAAGGCCGGCCAGCACGTCTCTCAGGACGTTGCAGTGACCGTTAAGCCGCTCATGAGCATCAACACGAAGGTCAATGCACAGGTCGAGACTGCCGAAGGCACGTCCTGGGTCACCGTTGATCTGAGCAACATGTCCACCACGAAGCTCGGCACTGCCGAGACCACCATGTACGGCGGCGGCTATGCGCTCGGCTCCCTGTGGGGCACCGACATTAAGAGCGAGGCCGGCAACATCTACAAGATCGATGCGGCAGCGTTCACAGAGACGAAGGGCAGCGAATGCTCCACGGACTTCGCGATCCGCGACCTCACGGTCAGCCCCGCGGTCGACTTCAAGCTGACCGAGAACGGCAATGTCCATGAGGCCACCACCTTCGGCAACCCGATCTACATCTCCAACACCGACGGCCTGTATGAGCTGCTCGACTTCGAGGGCGGCAGCATCTCCGGCTGGAGTGGAAGCAGCAGCTATGCCAACCTCGCAGCCATTGACTATATCGGCGATACCACCGCTGCGGTCGTCAACACCATGCTCCCCGCCTCCAGCCAGATCACCGAGTGTGATGCGGATACGATCTGCCATGTCTACTATGTCCTGAGCACCGATGGCACGGTCTATCAGTTCATCACCGTTCCTGTTTGGGACGTTAAGGCAGCCGAGGGCGAAGAAGTCAGCGCAATCCTGATCCGCGGCGTGGTCGGCAACATCGGCATCACCTTCCAGGATGCCATGGCTCTGTCCGCAGTGTACGTGGAACTGGGCGAGGACAACTACGGTCTGCTGATCGCAGACGCGACCTCCGGCTCGTTCTACTACGCAAACCTCGCTGGTAAGAACATCGTGGCTGGTAAGGTCGGCAGCCTGAAGGGTGCGACCAACATCTCCTCCCTGTACACCACGGAGACGGCCTCCGGCGATGCGGCCAAGTTCATCAACCGCGGCACCGAAACCATGTCTGTTGCCCGCGCGGCGAACAATGTCGAGGCCAAGAAGGGCTCTGAGCGCAGAGATTTGCTTTCGAGCGAAAATGTCTCCATGAGCAGCAATGTCAAGCCCGTTGAGAAGACCTCCCAGAAGTCTGAGGCCATCTCGATGGTCAAGGCCACGGTCAACAAGGCCAGCGGCACACTGAACGCCGTGAAGGCAGACGGTATGACCGACAAGAACGCGGACGGCACCTACAACGTGATCGTGAAGATCACCGACACCGAGTCTGTGGGCAACGCCAAGTACG
>ERZ1673730.698-NODE-698-length-36671-cov-5.688934_pt1 | contig 36671 bp, 36 predicted proteins | sample MGYA00580200_ERZ1673730 | MGnify/ENA primary metagenome ERZ1673730 (study PRJEB41218, sample SAMN15661761) | gut metagenome | host: Homo sapiens | place: Canada: London | collected 2015-08-20/2019-03-30 | study: EMG produced TPA metagenomics assembly of...
CCGCTTCCAGCTATTCCATTCTCCCCAGCATAGCTGGGGGATTAGACTTTTCATTTAATGCATACTTATATAGTATCTTATCTCTTTCCTGTATTTCATCATTATTGATCAACCACTGTACTATCATTTTCTACTCTTTTCTTTCTTAAACCGTTCAAGTTCTTTGGGTGCCTTGGGTTGATATATGAAAATACAACTTGATGTATTTGCCTCTATATGTAACACCATATCCAACATCCTCTTTACCGTTTTGCTCCCTTTTTCACCTAATAATTTATTACTCACTTCTTTACCACCTTTCTCTTTAAATAATTGTCAGTTCTACAAAATATATTATTATATTTTTAATAATCTGTTATACTCTTGGTATCAAAATCAGATACTATTTAACTTTTGGTATTTATGTTATATTTTTCTCCAAAACCTCAATGTATTACAGCCAAAAACATGTCACACATTAATAGCAATATATTTATACAAAGAAACGGAGGAAGAATCATGCAAATTCAATATGATTTGATTGGTAATAGAATAAAAGTAAGACGTGAGGAATTACATTTGAAACAATGCTATGTTGCCAAACAACTTAATATATCTTCCAATCATATGTCTGCAATTGAAAATGGACGTGAGCATCCGAGTCTGGACATACTTATCTTGTTATGTGATATTCTAAAAGTCACCCCTGATTATTTATTATTAGGCTGTCTGCATGCCGACAATATGCCATTAAATATTATTGAATCACTAAAGCTTTGTCAGGAAGATGATATTATATTAATCCAAAAATTTATTGAGTTATTAATAGCCAGAAATAAAGACAACTGGAATAATCTTTACTTTTTCTAACCAATTTTTTATTTTTGGCGTCTTTTCATCCTGCAGCCATTGTATTACTGCCTCTTTCTAAGTAAAATAAGATTGCAGATATGAAGGAGGGGACAATGCGGATTTTAATTTGTGATGATGATGTTATGATTCAACGGGAACTGACAAAATATCTTTCCGAATATTTTCACAGACATAACTTGAGATTACCGGACATTTGCCGCTTTCATACCGGACATGATCTTTTATTGGATTCCGGAAATAAAGACATTGTTTTTTTAGATGTGGAAATGCCCGGGTTAAGCGGCATTTCCGTTGGCACCTCTCTTAAAAAATCCAATCCGGATGTCATCATTTTTATTGTGACTTCTTATTCCGAATATCTTGATGATGCCATGCGTTTTCACGTTTTTCGTTATCTGAGCAAGCCCATTGACAAGCAGCGGCTCTTTCGCAATTTGAAGGATGCCTTATCACTGTATCACTCTTTACATATAAGAATCCCGGTCGAAACCAGACAGGGAATTTATTCCATTCCGGCAGCCAATATTGTCTGTGTGGAAGCCGATCAGCGAAAAGTAATCATACATACTACCACGGATCATTTTCTTTCTGTTCACACGATTCAATATTGGATCCAGACTCTCACCATGAATTGTTTTATCCAGACTCACCGGAGTTATATTGTCAATATGGCACACATTACACATTTTGATCATCAGCTCATTTATTTTGATATAAACCTCACTGCATATTTAACAAGAAGAAAATACCGGGTCTTTAAGGAAGCCTATTTACTCTATTTAGAAAGCATCCAATAAATGATCCATACCATTACGAAAGAAGCCTTTACCATTATGAAAACTTTTTTATGCTACATTTTTTCTTATCTGATTGAAGCCTTTATTATCTGGCAGTATGCCAGTCATCTTTTTCAACGAAAATCAAAGAAATGGATCACCTGCTCTGTCCTGATTATTTTATATGGCATTTTATTTTTCTTTTCTACCCTGGATCTTTTCTGGTTAAATGCAATCTCCTTTTTTACCATAAACTTTATTTTCATATTCCTGTTTTTTGAAAGAAACATTCCATCCTGTGCTTTTCATGCTGGAATTTCTCTCATTATGATGGGATTGGGAGAACTGATTGCCGGCGGTATGTTTTCCGGTTTTTTAAATCACTTTTATACTGCCCGTTCCGACACGACCTTTTTATTTCTTTACGCCATTTTAACCAAGTCGATCTATGGCGCATTCATGTATCTGCTTTTACACCTTTTATCACGCTCTGAAGAATCACAATTTTATAGCAGTAAGGAAACCGTATGGCTTGTATGTGTTCCATTTGCCTCTTTTGGACTAATTATGTCCCTGTTAGTGATCTGCCACACTACTCCCGCTACGCCACTGACCGATCACATGATCCTTATCAGTGCATTATTAATTCTATGGATAAACATGCTGATCTGGATTATCTACCACTATATTCAACGTAAAAATAAAGACTTCACAGAAATGCAGCTTTCCTTGCAGAAAGAAAATGCCTCTACAGAATTTTATCAGATGTTACTCACGCAGAATGAACAACAGAATATTTTAATTCATGATATAAAAAAACACCTGCAAGCCATTGCATTATTAAATGACCAGGGAAATTCTGCGCAAATCACACAATATATCTCACAAATCACCTCTTCCTTTGATCTTCACAGGACAATCCGCGTTTGTGACAACGATTTTCTTAACATTATATTTTCCAGATATAGTCAGGAATGTAGCAGCCATAATATCTCACTTCACTTTGATATCCGTGATCATACCGTATCCTTTCTCCTGCAAAGTGAACTCACGTCCCTGTTCTGCAATTTACTGGATAATGCCATGCGCGCTGCTGCTGATTGCAGTAACTCCTATATCGAACTCAAAGTGAACCGGAAGCCCAATACTCCATATGTCATTTTAACCATGGTAAATTCCTGTATGGAAAATCCCTACACTCCCGACGGAATTCTGGTTTCTTTAAAGCAGGATAAGTCCCGGCACGGCTATGGCATGAAAAGTATTCAGCGAATCGTTACCAGATATCATGGGGATTTAAAATCTTATTATCAAAATGAGGATCATACGTTCCATACGATCCTCACTTTACAGACTCCTGTTTAAATATGATATCTCTTTCCCTATCCTGCCTGATTTTATGAATTAGTAGAAAATATGTGCAATCGGGGAGGTTTCATCAATGATCAGCGTCTTATTGTTACCGGTCATGGTTTTCTTCGCTGCATCCAGGGAGCGCAGGAAGATATAGAAATCGGCCTTATCCGGATCGTTGTAGGCGTCGCTTAAGATCCGCATGTATTCTGCTTCTCCCTTTGCAATGATCTCGGCAGCCTTTGCATCTGCCTCGGACTGCATGACAATGATCTCCGCGGTCGTATTGTTGGAAATCTGCTTGGCTTCCTCCTGACCTTCTGCCTGATAGGTTGCGGCAATGTTATTCCGCTCGGAAATCATACGTTCATAAACCGCATTCTTATTTTCATCCGGAAGATCCAGAGACTTCGTTTCCACGGCAAGAAGGGTGATGCCGTACTGCTCGAGAGTGTCACCGATATTTGCAACAATCGCTGCTGCCAGCTCTCCGTCACGGCCGCTGATCACTTCCTCCTGGCTCTTGCTGCTGATTACGTTTTTCAGGCTGTTGTAAACAATGGTGTCAATACGGAATTCTGCGTTGCTCTTCTGTGCACTTAAGGTCTGCGTATACTTGTACGGATCATCGATCTTCCATAATACAAAGCAGTCCGCAATCATGGATTTCTTATCCTTTGTCATGACATCACTGACCGCAAGGTCATACAGCAGCACTTCGTTTTCAATCTTTTCCGCAGTCTGGACTACCGGAATCTTCATGCTTAAGCCCGGTGTCTGCCGGATATCCACAATCTTTCCAAACTGCTTGATTACGGTATATTCATTTGGATAGGTCACTACCAGAAATGAGTTGGCTGCCACAAAAATTCCCACAAGAATCACAGCCAGAATGATCCATTTTGATTTTCCCTTTTTCATGCTTATTCCTCCGTTCCCTCTGCACTTCCTGCAGAATTTCCTGACTGATTACCCTGTGCTTTGTTAAGATCCGCAAAGGATTCTAACGGCAGCATCGTCTGTGTGCTTCCGTCACTGCGCTCGATAATCACCTTCATATCCGGAAGAATCTCTTCCATCGTTTCATAGAACATTCTCTGTTTCGTAATGAGCGGATATTTCTGATACTCCGCATAAAGCTCATTGAGTCTTGCAACCTGGCCCTTGGCTTCGTTCACCCGCTCTTCTGCCTGTGCGTTGGCGGTCTTTACGGTTTCATCTGCCTGTGCACGGGCTGCCGGAATGTCTTCGTTCCGCTTCTGGTTTGCTTTATTAATGGAGGTTTCCTTGCCCTGCTTGGCATTCTCCACATTTTTAAACGCATCAATGACCTCGGTTGTCGGCGGCTCGGCATCCTGAATCGTGATGTTTACCAGCTGCACGCCGATGTCCTCGGTTTCAAGACGGTTGATGATCTTCTGCTTGATGGATGCCTGGATCTCATTCTTTCCCGTTGTAATTACGCTGTCAACATCATAAAGTCCGATTGTATCACGGATATAGCTCTGTGTGAGGTTTTTTAAAATGGAAACCGGAGCCTCCGATGCATACAGGTATTTGGTCGGATCGGTCACGCGGTATTCCACATAAAAGTCCACATTTACAAAGTTGTAATCTCTGGTAATCATGAACGATTCCCGGTCGATGTATTCGCCGGTGCTCGAATCATAACCGATTGTAAATCCATTGATGGTCTTTGGTACGCGGCTCAGCTCCTGTATCACCGGAATCTTCACATGAATGCCGGATTCCTCTACTACCCTGGGCACTCCGAAGGTGGTAATCACCGCATATTCATTTTCCTTCAGGGAATAAAAGCTGCCTCCTAACAGAATCAGCGCGAAGATCACGATCACGGCAATACTGATTCCCCCGGCTATCTTCTTTCCTATGTTTTCTTCCCGGAAACGCTCCGGTCCATTACCTGGCTGTTGTTGTTTTTTGCCAAACATGATGTTCTCCTTTTTATTGTTATTTCGTAACTGTTTAGCATGCAGTTACATTATTTCATGATAATTTCCAGCACCGTATCCACTTCATCGGGAAGATATGGCGAATCACTGACCTCCACAAATGCCACATCCGGATAGTTATTCACCATCCAATTATCCTGCAGCTTCCGCTCACTTCCATCAGAAAGCAGCCGGATTGCCTGAACCTTCCCCGGTTCAATTCCGTACAACGGAACGCTGCCGATGGCATTCTCCATAATATGATAATAAAACCGGTTCCCCTTTCCGGTGATCCGTCCGTTTTCGGGCTTCGGAAGACCGCTTTCCCCACAGCCGTAAATGGAAGCGGAATTTTTATTCATCCATTTCCCGATCTTTGCAAGAATCTGAAGGGACTCCTCCGGAATATTTCCCCGTGCATCCGGTCCTACATTCAATAGCATATTACCGCCCTTGCTGACACATTCCACCAGCTTACGGATCAGCATATCGGCAGGCTTGAAATTCTGATCCTTCGAGCAGTACCCCCAGTGATCGTTCATCGTAATGCAGGATTCCCATACCAGGGGTCTTCCCAGTTCGTCCCTTAATCCATTCGGTGGAATGATCTGCTCAGGACTTACGAAATCCCCACTGTAATCGCTTGGATGGTCTGTTGCCAGCGATCCAAAGCCTTCCCCGCTCACTTCAAGACGGTTATCAATAATCACATCCGGCTGATACGTCCGGATCATCTTCACCAGTTCTTCCGCATGCCACTTTTCCCCGGTCATATCCCCATAGGAAAAGTCAAACCACATCACGTCCAGCTTCCCATATTCCGTACAAAGCTCCTTCACCTGTCCATGCAGATAAGCAAGATACCGCTCAAAATCCCTGCCTTCATTTGTTTCCGCTTCACAGTTACGCATCGGATGATGCCAGTCTCCGTAGTGCGGATAATCCGGATGATGCCAGTCAAGCAGGGAATAATACAGACCAACCTTCAGGCCCTCTGCCCGGAACGCTTCCAGATATTCCCGTACCAGATCCCGTCCTGCTTTCGTGTTCGTGGATTTAAAATCCGTCAGCTTACTGTCAAACAGGCAGAAGCCGTCATGGTGCTTCGCAGTCAGCACCGCATATTTCATTCCCGCTTCCTTCGCCGCTTTCGCCCATTTTGACGGATCATAATCCACCGGATTAAATTCTTCAAAAAACGGCAGGTAATCATCTTCCGGCATTTCCTCAGTGCTTCGTACCCACTCACCTCTTGCCGGAATGGCATACAGTCCCCAGTGGATGAACATGCCGAAACGGTCATGCTGATACCATTCTACCCGCTTTTCATATGTCTTTCTGTCAAACATAAATAATCTCCTTTGTATACTCTGAATAGTCTCAGTGTATCACAAAATCCGGCCTCCCGTACAGAAAAAAATCCGACCCTTCCGTTCCCCTCCATTCCTGTACTTTTTTATCTGCCGGCTTCATATACTTTTGTAACACCACCTGAAAACCTTCTGCTTATGTATCATAAACCCTGTTCCCTATATTGGAAATTATTATTTCTTACCCTGTGCAGTACTGCTGTTATCTTAACTGTCCACGAAATCCTTTCCCGCTCTGACGCATCCGCAGATCCCTATAACGGTGATTCCGCCATCGAGGTTGCTGCCGGAGTTAATGGCAATTATATCAAATGGGTGGATTTCACAGTAAGCTATGATGCACTCTGCACCGCATATGAACTGGATGTAGCAAGCCATGAAAGCGCTCATCCCTTAAACTGGATTGAGCTGCTCGCCTATACAGCTGCCAGGACGGGCGGCCGCTTTGACAAGAAAAGTCTCTCCATTCTAAATAAGCTTGGAAAAGAATTATCCGATGGCTCCGTGACCCTTAAAGAGCTTACCCGTGAAATGGACTATTATGATTACTATTTAGAAGCCTACGAGGCCGTGCTTGGCGGCATGGTCGGCGAATACGAAATGGAGACAGAAGCCGAAGACGGCACACGCAGCTTTGAAACACGCTATGGCCTCAAAGCCTTTTCCCCGATTGCACGGGGTTTTGACTACAGCGATTATGATGATTTTGGATCTTCCCGGAGCTATGGCTATAAGCGTCCCCACTTGGGACACGACATGATGGGCCAGATCGGTACCCCCATCATCGCGGTGGAGTCCGGTTACGTGGAAGCCCTTGGCTGGAATCAGTACGGCGGCTGGCGTATCGGAATCCGCAGCTTTGATAAAAAACGTTACTACTACTACGCACACCTTCGCCAGAATTTCCCTTATGCACTGGATTTAAAGGAAGGAAGCGTGGTAACCGCCGGGGACGTCATCGGTTACATGGGGCATACCGGCTATAGTGCCAAAGAAAATGTGAATAACATTGAAACCGTACATCTGCATTTCGGTCTGCAGCTCATTTTTGATGAATCGCAGAAAGAAGGCAACAACGAGATCTGGATTGACTGCTATAACCTCACTCGGTTTTTATACAAAAACAGATCCCTCACGGAAAAGAACGAAGAAACCAGGGAATGGTTCCGTACCTTTCACATGAAGGATCCTTCGGTATCTTCTTATCTGCAGCTAAATCCGGATGCTCCGGTATTAAACAACGGAAACTAAGGAAGTGCTTCTTCCATATAAAGTGTTTCTGCCGTATAAAGCATTCCTTCTATATAGAGATGTGTCGCATGGGCTTCATCCATCAGCCGGAGAAGCTCTTCGCGGCTCACCTCTGAAAGATCCACATTCGCGTACATCACAGAAACCGGTGCTGCTTCAAAGTTCAGGTAAGTGTTCCTCACCCAGCTTACATCGGAGCTGTCACGCACATACAACACCCGGGTTATTTCTGAATCCGTTCCTGCACCGACCTTTTCTGCGAATTCATATGCGGCATCGTCCAGAATCTCTTCGCGCTTTGTAAGCTCCTCCTGTACACCCGTCTGGTATCCCCAGATCGCACGGTAGGCACTTGCATAATCGGATGACAACAGCACCACCAGTGCACACAGGCAAAAACCGCGGTTATCCGGAAAGCTCTGCATAACATAATAAGCAAGCAGATACAGTCCCCCGATCGTAAACGGTGCCCCATACCGTGAAATGGAGCTTACCATGCCATACGGCTCGAGATATTGCGTTTCCACTGCAAAAACGGTCAGGTGGCTGATCAGTACCAGCGTATAGAATAACATCGCTGTTATTACCGTATAAATCAGCAAAAACCGCCCCATTCCCCAATCCAGCTTCTTACGCACGATCAGCAGAATATAAACCGCCAGTAAAAATAACAGTAATACAAGCGGGCTGAAATCAAACAGCCACGTGGAGCTCCTGTGCAGCGGCCATTTCAAGAACGCTTCGCTAAAGGCCTGAAGCATCTGTTCCCTGGTCTCCGGGATATTCATGCCTCCGGTTGCCATCTGTACGGCTGCTCCGGTAAGCTTTGCCACCCGGCGGTGCAGATAGCAGAACACAAACCAGCCTCCGCCACTTAAGAAAGGCAAAGTGATCACCGTCATCGTTCCCAGCATGGCAGTTCTTTTCTGCCAACGACCTTCTCCCATTTTCCGGTATAGAATCTGAACCCCGATGGAAAACAACACCGCAAATGCATACCAGACAAAGCCGGTATTTTTGCAAAGTACAAGTACCATCAGATACAACGCCTGCCGTCCGTAATAAAGCCACGGTGAAACATCTTTCCTGTCGATGACTGCCACCAGAAATGCTCCGTACACCGCCGCCATGGAAAAGTCTGCACAGCCTCCATCGCACCAGAATACCTCCGTCATCGTTGGGAAAATCCAGAGCAATATTGCTCCCAGCGTCATGCTAAGCGGTGTTTTCTTCCGGATGTAGTGTAACAACGGAAGCAGGAAGGACAGGTTAAACACATAATATCCTGCAAATAAAAGTCCCTCCCGGAACTGTCCCGGCGAGAAATGCAGGAACCACCACTTCATCATCTGAGTCCCCGGAGGATAATCTCCAAACTCCGGTGCTGCATTGGCATACTTATCTGCAAATCCATTCCGGTAAAAGATTGACTTCACATCTGTTGCCCAGAAGTTATAATCATCCCACCAGCTTACCACCTTGCCGGATACTCCGATCACTACCAGAAGCAGCAGAATAACCCCTGCTATAGTCGACGGATCCTTCAGAATTTCGATACACTGTCTTAACAGCTCCTTCCGCTGTTCTCTTTTTCTCGTAAAGAAATAAAGAACGACTCCGCAAAGTAAAAGTGGTGCAATTCCATCGATCCAGCCCAAGTGTCTGCCAAAACTGAGTACGTACAATAAAAGTACCAGACAGCTTATCCCTACAGGCAGCATTTCCACAAAGCTTTTGTGGAATACACAGGCCAGCGTCAATATGAAAATAAACAACATTATAATATGAATAACAAACATAGTCCCAGTATAACAAAAAGATGTGTGGAGTGCCACACATCTTTTTGCTTTTATATTTGTAACCGCTTAATGCCTTCACAGTTATAATACATCATGCATTTAAAATTAACTCTTTACAGTTCGGGTTCAATCAAACCGTACGTATTGCCCTTTCTCTTGTAAACCACGTTCACCTGATCCGTTTCTGCATTACAGAATACGAAGAAGCTGTGACCTAACAGTTCCATCTGAATGCAGGCATCCTCCGGATACATCGGCTTAATGTCAAACTTCTTGGAACGGATGATCTTAATCTCTTCTTCATCCTCGAATTCCTTCTCAATGAATTCCTTCTTGAATACACTGGCCGCCTGTTTCTGGTCAGCTAATTTATTCTTATATTTCTTTAACTGTCTTTCAATGATTTCCTCTACCAGATCAATGGAAACATACATATCGTTGCTTACCTGCTCCGAACGGATGATACTGCCCTTTACCGGTATGGTAACTTCTATCTTCTGTCTGTCCTTCTCAACACTCAGGGTTACGTGAACCTCTGTATCCGGATTAAAATACTTTTCGAGCTTGCCGATCTTATCCTCGACCGCTGCCTTTAACCCCGGTGTAACCTCGATGTTCTTGCCAATAATTATAAATTTCATACTCATCACCCTTTCATAACCTGTCCGACAGGATTATTGTATAAACATTATAACACACTTATTTTCATTTTTGCAACAATTCAATTCTATTGTTTTCGGATTTGAATAGTTTTCGGACAATTCTTTTTCCCAGACAGGAATTCTTTTTGTCTGATTTTCGCTTCTTCTTGTCGTATTTCACAAAACACCCGTTCCTGTTCTCACTGATTTCTTCACTCTGTGTTCGTTTTTTTGCTTGTGGATATTGTGGATAACTTCGTGTATAAATTGGTTTTTGGCTGTTTTACGGGATTATTTCTGTGGATAAAATTTTCTATCATCGACGGAAAAACATTTTTCCACAAAAGCAATGACGTTTTCTTTTAGTTAACATGTATAAGCTCCTATTTGTCAATGGACAAAAAGCGAAAAAAAGAATTCAGACTTTTTTATTGAAATGCGTGAAAAAAGCAAGTTAAAAACAGCCCGTCTGAAGTTTCCCTCAGACAGGCTGTACTTAACCTTGTTATTTAAAATTGGAAATCAGAAGATCCGGCGGACACCAAGCGGTGTACGATAATTCACATCCGAAATCTTAATACCGGTCTTGGCAGTGGATGCATGAACAATCTGTCCATTACCAATGTAGATTGCCACATGTCCGGAGTAACAGATGATGTCACCCGGCTGTGCATTCGCAAGTCCGTCTACCGCTGTTCCCACGCTTCGGTCACCGGATGAAGAATGCGGCAGGCTTACACCGAAGTTCGCATAAACACTCATAACAAATCCGGAGCAGTCCGCACCATTCGTAAGACTTGTTCCACCATATACATACGGATTACCGACAAACTGGCAGGCATAGCTTGCAACGGACTGTCCAAGTGCGCTTTCACCTGTTGCATATACAACCGGAACTTCACTGGTAGTAGCAGAGCTTTCACTCTTTGCTGCCTTACGGTTCTTCTCCTCTGCTTTCCGTGCAGCCTCTAAAGCTGCCTTACGTTCTGCTTCTTCCTTCGCAAGACGGGCTTCCTCTTCTTCCCTGGATTCTGCTTTTACAAATTCAGTAGACAAGGTAACATAGTCGAGGGATACATAGCCATCACCTTCCTCGATATTAACCTTAACCCAGTTGTCTAATTCTTCCGTAACAAGGAGCTGATCCTGAATTGGAACAAGACCAAGTACGGTTGCATCTAACGAAGGCTCTTCACGAACCTTTAAGGTAGTAGTCGTAACGGTTGCAATCCGGTTACCTACTTTCTTCGCAAGGGCAACGGCATCATCACCGGTAACACAATATTCCGCCTTGACATAACCGGTTACCGAGCCGGATGTAATCTTATACCAGCCGTTGTCTTCTTCAATAAATTCTCCAACGGACTTATCATAAAGCTTACCGAGGATCTCCCCTTCTTCGCTTGGAATGCTCCGTACATTCACATAGTCATTCACCTGTGCGATCACAAGAGACTTAAATCCTTCTTCTTCTTTCTTATTCGCAATTTCCCGTTCCTTTTCGTTAACGGTCTTTGTTGTGGTTGCTTCAGCAGTTTCCTTTACTTCCTTCCGGGAAGTTTTCGGAACACTGTTATTGCTGACGGTATCGTCCTTTTCATCCTGTATGTTCTTAACGCTTGTTCCTTCGGATGCCAGATAAAAATCCACTCCGGCAGAAGGAAGGCCGTTAGATTCTTTCGCTTGTGTATCTATCGTCATGCCGTTTAACAGAAGCATGGATGCAAAGCCAAATGCCATAAAGCGTACCGGCATTTTTCTCTTTCTCTGTTGCATGATATCCTCCAAAATTTTCATAAACCCGGTTATAATTGTTACAAAATTATTACGTTCGTTAACAAATATAACACTTTTCCTCTTCCATGTCAAATGCCGGAAAAATGTTCCAGCACTTACTATGCCGGGAAAATACTCCAGTACTTACTTATGATTACTTATGATTGAGGAAAGCTTCTACAGAGGTAATGGCATTGGCTCCATCGGCAACGGCTGTCACAATCTGGCGGAGCTTTTTCGTCCGGATATCACCTGCAGCAAAAATTCCCGGCTTCTTCGTCATGCCGTCTTCTCCTGCAATGAGATATCCCTTTTCATCGCAGACATCCATTCCCAGCAGTAACTGGCTCACCGGCACAATGCCTACGGCAATAAATACGCCGTCCACCGGAAGCTCCTGTGTTTCTTCCGTTTTCACATTTTTTAACGCAAGCGCCTCCACCTGATCTTCGCCTTTGATTTCCGTTGCTACCGTATCCCACAGGATTTCCACATTGGGAAGTGCCTGTAATGCCTCCTGTAAGGACTTCGCAGCACGAAGCTCGTCTCTTCTGTGAACGAGATAAACCTTTGCACAGTTTCTTGCAAGAAAAATGGCATCCTCGACTGCCACATCACCGCCGCCGACAACCGCCACCGTGCGGTTTTTAAAAAAAGCTCCATCACAGGTTGCGCAATAGGATACACCCATTCCGGCAAGCTCTTCTTCTCCCGGAATATTCAGCTTCGCATGCTCTGCTCCCATTGCTGCCACAATGGTTTTCGTTTTTAATTCGCCCCTGGAGGTGGTGACAAGATATCCGTCTCCGCTTTCTTCCACACGGAGCACCTCCGCCTCCTGAAACTCACAGGAAAGCCCGTCCGCATGCTCCCGGAAACGCATTCCCAGATCAAAGCCGTTGATTCCCGGAAAGCCCGGATAATTATCTACTTCATAGGTTGTTAAGACCTGCCCGCCGCTCATGGCACTCTGCTCTACCGTAACAGCGCTAAGTCCTGCTCTTTTTGCATAAATCGAAGCGGAGAGTCCCGCAGGACCGGCTCCGATAATTACTACATCATACATGTTTTTCCCTTTCTTCTAAATCCAGCCGCCATCCATTGTGATTACCTGACCGGTCAGATACGCCGGTGAATGAAGCACCTGTGAAATCATTTCTGCCGCTTCTGCGCAGGTTCCCATCCGGTCAGCCGGGATCTCTTCCTTTAATGCGCGACACTCTTCTTCCGAAAAACAACGGTTCATCTGCGTATCAATCACACCAAACGCCACCGCATTGACCTGAATATTGCTCGGTGCCAGCTCCTTGGCAAGTGCCCTCGCAAAACTGTTGATTCCGCCTTTGGAAGCACTGTATGCAACCTCCATGGATGCACCGACATTTCCCCACACCGAAGAAACAAAAAGAAGCTTTCCTTCCTTGCGGTGTACCATCTGCGGGATCAGCTCATGGCTTAAATAAAAGCAGGAATTGAGATTCGTATCGATCACCCGATTCCACTCTTCCAACGTCATATCACTCAAAAGTCCGATATGGGAAATTCCGGCATTATGAATGAGCACGTCAATCTGCCCTGCCTGCTGCAGCATGGAGGTTACCTGCCGCGGATCCGAAATATCACAGGCGTAAGTCTCACAGGAAATACCGGATTCTGCTTTCAGTTCTCCGGCAAGAAGCCGGAGCTTTTCTATGGAATTTTTACACACCAGACAAAGATCATAGCCTTCAAAAGCAAGACGCCTTGCCACTGCCTCTCCGATTCCTCTGGATGCCCCTGTAATCAACGCTCGTTTCTTCATTCTTCCCTCCCGGGACTGCCTTTTTACTTCCGCATATTGCCGCTATTCACAATCCCCTTCGTAAAACCGGCTTATCTTTATCGTTTTAACTGTGGGAATACATCAATTTCTTCTATATAATTAACCCATCCCAGGTGATATGCCGTAACCGGTGAAAGCTCATTCTGAATCTCACTGTTGTTCAGACGTCCCTTTTCATCCTTTACCGTGTACATAATCTCATCCGGATAGGCCTTTTTCACGTATTCACAGACCTCTTCTGTATACTCCGCATCCTCGTACAGGTCATGCGCCCCGAAAAGATGCAGAATTTCATGTGCATAAACTGCCGGAACTTCCCCTGCAAACATCACAAGGCTTTCCTGCGGATTATCCACACCATCATAACAGATTGCATAGGTGCTTCCCTTATGATTGACAAAAACAATCGTTGCAATTCCTTTTGCCTTATATTCCTTAGTGAGTGCTTCATAATCAATCTGATCTTCGAGCCATCCGGCAATTTCTTCATCCAGTGCTTCTTCGTAATCTTCTCCATCCTTTAGGGAAAAGTTGATCCGTGCACTTCCTGTCAAATCTTCATATTCTTCAAAATCAACCACGAGATCGACTTTCTTATGGTAGCTTTTCGCCTCGGTTTCAATGTATTCTTTGGCAATTTCAAGATTCTTTAATGCCTTCTTCTTATCCCGGTCTGTCCATTCTGCATCCGGTGTATCCACAAAGAGACTGTAAATTAAATTCTTCCCCTCAAGGCTCCTTGCACTTCCAAGCTTATAGCTGCTTCTCGGATTTCCCAGTTCTCCCGGCTCCGGTGCTGCCAATAGCTCCTCACTTACGGCTGCTGTCTGTGGCTGCTGTCCACTATCCGTACTGCTCTTTCCATCGACCAGTAACGGCATTCCACAGACTACTCCTGCGGTAAGAACCACACCTAATCGAAGCGCTGCAATTCTGATTCCTGACATAAATGTTCTCCCTCAAAAAAGTGATCCATTCGATCATAACAAAATGCCATCCGGAATGCAACTGATAAAAACCATCGGTCAACTCGGTCAACTCCGTGCAAGCTCCGGATCAGCTTTGACGGTTTAAATTTTCTATTGTGGTTGTCAGCATGCTCAGATTATTTTTAATCTTCTCACTGGCATCTGCCATATCCCTGGCAAGTCTTTGAACCTCTGTTGCCACAACAGCAAACCCCTTCCCCTGATCTCCTGCTCTTGCTGCTTCAATGGATGCATTCAATGCCAGAATCTGCTGGCGTTTACTATACCCCTCAATCTGCTGCGTCTGCTCATTTGCTTCTACAATCTGCCGTGCTGCAGTCGCTATTCCATCCTTCAGTCCGGAGATCATATTATTATTCTCTTTACCTGTATAGCTGGCACGGACAAACATATTAATCACATCACCAAGCAGACTTGCCGATGCCTCAATCTGCTCTCTTGTTTTCACGCTTACCTTTCCAAGCGCGTTGATATATTTTTCCTCATCAATTCCAAGTTCCTGTGCTGTTTTACGAAACTTCTTTTCATCCGGATGTTCCGGAAGCACCTGACCGCCGATCACGCTGCCAAGCACTGTACCGTCCTCAAGTGTAATCGGAATACCAAAGTCTACCAGTCCTGCATGACAGGCATATACCCCCTGCCCCTCACGATCGCATTTCTCACACCGCCTTTTGCCTTCCGCACTTCCTCTTGTCAATTTAATACAAAATTCCGTAAAATTATAGCAATCACTGATGTATTCTCCATCTGCTCCAACCGCCACGGTTGCAAGCCCTGTACTCTCCGCCCAGTTTTTCATGATCTGTTCAAATTTATCCATATCACAAAATTCCTGAATCTTCATAAAACACATCCTCCTTTATATTTACAGGCCGGAATGAAAACATACATCTGTATCATCCGGCCTGCTGTTTATGTTTATTTGATGGTGTGAGATTCTGTCTTCCAACTCCTGCATGAACCTGTATCATGCATCTGTTTTACATGATCTTACGGTAAAGCTCCTTCAGATCTTCAACGCTGGTGTCTCTCGGATTACCGGGACAGCAGGCATCTGCAAAAGCATCAGCGGCAAGCACATCCAGATCTTCCTCACGAATCCTGTCATTCTTTACTGGGATTCCGACATCCGCGGACAGCTTCTTAACCGCATCGATAGCAGCTTTTCGATATTCCTCCTGCGTCATTTCATCAACGCCTTCCACTCCCATCGCTCTTGCTACCTCACGCAGTCTCTCTCCGGTATATTCCTGATTGTACTCCATAACAATAGGAAGCATCATTGCGCAGGCAACTCCATGAGGCGTATCATAATGCGCGCCCAGTGTATGTGCAATGGAATGTGCAATTCCAAGTCCGACATTAGAGAATCCCATTCCGGCAATATACTGTGCCATTGCCATTCCTTCCCGGCCTTCAGGTGTATTCTCCACTGCGCCCCGGAGATTGCGGGAAATCAGCTTAATTGCCTCTAAGTGGAACATGTCCGGAATCTCCCATGCTGCCTTGGTGGTATATCCTTCAATCGCATGTGTGAGTGCATCCATACCGGTTGCTGCCGTCAGTCCCTTCGGCATAGAGGACATCATTTCCGGATCAATCACTGCCACCTCCGGAATATCATTCTCATCCACACAGACAAATTTACGCTCCTTTTCAGTATCCGTAATCACGTAATTAATCGTAACCTCTGCTGCCGTACCTGCTGTGGTAGGAACCGCAATGGTCGGTACTGCATGGTTCTTAGTCGGTGCCACACCCTCCAGGGAACGTACATCCTCAAACTCCGGATTCGTAATAATAATACCGATTGCTTTCGCCGTATCCATAGAAGAACCGCCGCCAATTGCAATGATTGAATCCGCAGCACAGGCTTTAAATGCTGCTACACCATCCTGTACATTCTTAATGGTGGGATTGGGTTTGATTTCGGAATATAATGTATACGGAATGCCTTCCTTCTCCAGAAGCTCCGTAACCTTAGCCGTAACCCCAAACTTTACAAGATCCGGATCCGAGCACACAAAGATATGTTTAAATCCCTTACTCTTTACAACACCCGGGATCTCGTTAATTGCCCCCTTCCCATGATAGGAAACGGTGTTCAATACAATTCTGTTTGCCATAAAAAAGCCCTCCTTCACGATATAACCGGTCTTTCCCTATCGAAAAACCTTTACTTATTTCCACAATCAACTCGCAAATCCGCACTTCGTGCTCTCCATCCTGCTTTGCAGGATATTTGCTCGTTAATGAGCCCCGAAAACCAAATGTCTGCTTTGCAGCCGCTTGCTTTTCTTTGGACTAATTACATTATATCATAGATTTTCCATTCTGTGTCCTTATATTTTGACCCATATGGGTAAACCCTGTCTACCGTCCATCAAGCCTTGCAGCCAGCTCGGCAACGACCTCCCGGATCATTTTTCCTTCACAATTCAAGGTAATATCGGCGTATCTCTCATACAACGGGGTGCGCTCCTCATAAAGATCCCTTAACGTCTGTCCCTCTTTCAATGCCACTCCACGCTCCTGCAGATCCCCGAGACGCTCTGCAACCGCCTCACAGGAGAGCTGCAGATAAACCACACTGCCGATCTCCTTAAGATGTTCCATTGCTTTCGCACTATAGACCACGCTTCCCCCTGTTGCAATCACCGTCCTGTCGCAGCAAAGAGACGCATTAATCTCTCCTTCCACCGTAAGAAATCCCTCTGTGCCCTTTTCCTCAATAATTTCATGCAGCATCTTCCCGGTTCTTTCCTGAATTACCAGATCACTATCCATAAAGCGATAGCCAAGCTTTTTGGCAATCACAACACCTACTGTACTTTTGCCCGCACCGGGCATCCCGATCAAAACAATATTTTTCAACGTATATCTGTCCTTTCTCTTTCTGTTTTCACTTTCAAACACTATGTTCCCAGTATAAACCATGTGGCTCCATGGCACAACTGTTCCTGCTGCACTTGCATTGTCACGCGACTATCTTGTATTTTATTTGTAACTATTCAGAGCCATGCAAATTATGACAATATGGACGTCGAATGCATGCATTCGTAAGGACATTTGACATAATTTATATGGCGAAGTAACCACATGAGTAAAACTTAAGCTGCGTATAGCAGCGGTTTTACGAATGGGGATCTGAATAGTTACTTTTATTTATATTTTATTCTGAATTTTGTTCCGGAGCATGTACGTTTTCTTCCGGATTGTGCTATGATGTTAATGCTTCAGAGCCAGGCCACTGAACAAATGAGTATAGAAAGGAAGTTTTTCATGGAACGGACACTTACCTACAAAATCGACAATTCCATATCTCCTCTTCCTGTCAGTCAGTTTCTGAGACAGAAGGGCTTTTCCATGCAGAGCCTTACGCAGCTAAAAAAGGATCCTGCTGCCGTATTGGCAGACGGAATGCCCTGTTTCATGAATCATGTGCTGCAGCCGGGAGAAGTACTGACCATCCACATCCTCGAAGAGCATTCCTCAGAAAAAATTCCTCCGGTAGCTCTGCCTTTGGATATTGTTTATGAGGATGAAGATCTGATGGTGATTAACAAGCCTGCCGGAATACCGATCCATCCTTCCATGAACAATTATTACAACTCTCTTGCTAACGGACTTGCCTGCTATTTTAAGCAGCAGAACTGCCCGTTCATCTTCCGCTGCATCAACCGTCTGGATCGTGATACCTCCGGACTTACGCTCATTGCGAAGCACTCCGTAAGCGGTGGAATGCTTTCCACAATGATTGCCAACAAGACTGTTTCCGGCATCACAAGGGAATACCTTGCCATCGTGAAGGGTTCTGTCACCCCGCCTGAAGGCACCATTACCGCACCGCTCGCCCGAAAAGAGGGTTCAATCATTGAGCGGTGCGTGGATTTTGAAAAGGGAGAAAATGCCATCACCCACTACAGGGTTCTGGATGAAAAGAACGGGCATAGCCTGGTTTCCCTGATCCTGGAAACCGGCCGCACCCATCAGATACGGATCCATATGAAATATCTTGGCTATCCCCTCATCGGAGATTACCTTTATAATCCTGATATGGAATTCATCAGGCGTCAGGCACTCCATGCCTGGAAATTGTCCTTCCGTCATCCCATCACCGGAGAAGAGCTGCATTTTATGGCTCCGCTGCCGGAGGATATGGAGGCAGTGGCTGGAGAAGAGATATGGAAAACGGAACCTCCTACATGATCAGAATTTATATTTTTATTCTGTACTTGCCTGTTTCATTTGAACATAACCACACTTACATGTAGGAACTGAACCTTCTTGACTAAATTCATGTTTCTCTTGTTCTAACATTGTATAATTACAATTATCACATACTATCTTATGTACTTCAGCATTTACATGTATCGCTTTTGTTTAAGAGTATAAACAAGAATCTCCACAAAGACACTTACCTGTAGAAGAATCATATTCATGATTTTCATGTTTCACCTGACAGATTGTGCACTGTCCATTCTCCCATGTATGTTCTTTATGGTGAATATGACATACACTGCAAGCTCCTTCTACCCATTGATGTTTACATTCGGTGTTACACTTTACACATAATCCATTCTCGTTAAACTCACAAGGTTCCGTACTTTCGTCTAATTTGAATTCATTACATTTACTACATTTCATATAATGCCTCCCATCCCCAGCATACTCATATTTATCATAAGTATGTTCGCATGGTGCTGACGGTCCCGAAGGCACTTCCGGTATTGGTGTCGGAGTAGGTGTAACCGACGGGGATGGATCTTCTGTCGGCTTTGGAGTTTCTGTCGGCTGCGTAGTAGCCTCTGGAGTCTCTTTTACCTGATCTGTGTCCAAAACGCCGCCTGGAACAGAATAGGACGAAAGATCGGGAACCTGTATTGGCGCAGGTCTCGCAATCACCTGTCCCTGCAGACCTGTTACAGTGATGCCTGCCCTTGTTGCAGCATCAACCGTTATAAGCTTCCTGTTCTCATTGATACCATTGTTTGCATAATGAACATAGTATGCCACCAGATCATCACCAAATGCGTTTCGTAGATCCGGATAGGCAGAGATATAGGCAAACACATTAAATCCAGAATTGATCTGGGTTCTTCCTTCATTTATGCCATGGGTAACATAGTGATTCCAAAGAGCTTCCCTGTCGTTTCCATATGCCGCAGCGACATCCGGGTAAGCCTTCGCATACAGATTTGCATCGAAGATCTTTTTTAAAGCCTTAAGATCCTCCTGCGTATACTCAATCTTGAATTTTGAAGCCATATACTGCAATGTCCCTTTTGGTATTTTGGACGAGTTTTTATCCAGTATATTGTGGGTATTCAAAGCTCCCATTTCGTTACTGATATTCATCGCTGCATTTGCAGTTATAGTTGTACCAAAGCACATGGTAAGTGCAAGGGCAAGGGCCAATAGTTTCTTTATCAAATTCGAATCCTCCCTTTAACAATGAAAATTTTTCCTTTTACCGCAATATAATGTTACCATTTATTGAAAATCATGGCAATATTTTTGTTGCAGATGTATTAAAAGCAGGCTTTCGCCTGTCCCTGATAAGAAGAAATTTCAAAAACTGTCTTATGCACCCAAAAGGATATTGCTCCAAGTATTGTCCAAAATGCTCTCTTCATAGTATTTTCCCTCCTTATCAAGTAAGCATGTTTTCTTTGGTATAGTTCACAAACCAAACGATTTCGCCTTTGTTTACAAATCCACTATCGTCATAATAGACATAGGCTGTTCTCTTTATCGTCTTTAAACAGGTCGTAAAAATCAGAACCGTCGCAGTCTTCCTCAAGTCCCAAGTTATCATCAAAGGAATATTTGGATGACTGAGTTAAAATGACTCCCTTTCCAAGTTCTCCTGATGCCATATAGTTTAAAAATATTCCTGGAATGTTCAGCAGGTTCATATACTTCTTTCTTTCGATTGCAATACTTATTGTTTTTTTGTATTTGGAGTCTATAATTAAAATGTATTTTGGACATGAGTAGGGAAATTAGTTGTAAAAAGCTTTGGATATTGCGATGCTGTAAAAGTTGAACGCAAATGAGGTAGGATGATGAATAACACAAACAAATACAAATCAGATATAATTCTTGATTTGAATATAGATGATGACCGCTTTGGCTTTGCTACCTCTATTGATGAAGCTCTGGCACAAGCAGAAGTAGAACTGGTTGTATTGAATGAAACAGTTGAGTCCATCAAGGAACTTAAACCGCAGTGTGACAAATTGGATTATATTTTGGCTGCAAGTTCCGGTGCTCTATGTGGTGTTATCGATATTTTCCTTGTGGGGAAACCCGATGAATCTCCCCTGGGAGACATTACCGATAAATGGTTTGCCAACAGGACAATAGACTTCGTAAAATTATGTGGATATAAGGGGGATAAAAATTCCTTATCTTCAGCAATAAATTTTTTGGAAGAGAAATTTAAAATTCCATATGATCAAAGTGTTGGGGGCGGAATATTTCGTGAGTTGATTAATTTGACTCCATCAAACCACCATTTTAAATCGTTGGGACACAATCCTACGCTTTTAGGTTTGTTTTTTTCTATCCTTAATCAGTTTACGAATACTTCGGATTTCGTATCAAATGGAGAATTGATTTCATTAAACAATTCGGACGGGAAATTTGAACTTCAAGGGAAAAACATACCAAGTAAACTATTTTGCGGTATTGCAAATTGGATTGGTCATTTGATTTCAGATGTATCTGGTTCATCAGGCAGTAAAGGTAGAGGGATGGGGATACCATCTCCAATATGGGCTTGGAGCAATGATGTAATTGCAATTAAGGCAAAACTAAATATTCCAGTGACTGAATTTGATAAATCCGTAAATGAACTTGCATTAAAATTATTTAAAAAGGGATACGATGTAAGATTTCAAACTACACAGGCAATACCAGTTTTTATTAATGAAATGATTGTAAGATTATTATATTCAATAAGACGTCTGATTGGGTATTATATATCTGTACCTAAAAACGACAGAAGCTGGGGATTGCTTTGGAAATCGTGTGAACCATTTTCAAATGCAACTGTAAAACGAATGCTGACAGTTGCACATGGGACATTTTGTATAATAGATATTGGCGATGCAACAATTAGAGGCTTTGAAAAAGGAATAGGAAGTTTCAATGTGTTTGAATTTGTTCTGCGGCTCAATGTAGTTGGTGTCGGTCGGTTTGCCATTTCTTTGTATGGCGAAACAAAACGTGCCATTTCTTATGATCACGCAAGGGAATCGTCTGATTTTGCAGCTAAGGAAATCACCATTGTTGAGAATTACATAGAGGGACTAAAGATCCTGTCTGCAAAATATGATGATGCCCGTCTGCTGACCTTCATTGCCGATTTTAAAAAGAGTGATGCGTATATTAAAGCATTTGAGAGATCTGTACAATTAGCAGAATTACGCAATGTTCCTGCTAACCGAATATTGAAAGATAAGGCGGACATTGACAGATACTTTGGAGGAAAATGATATGGCTAAAAAGCTTTCAAAACTTCAATTGGCACAGCAGAAAGCCGAGGCTGCTGCGAAGAAGACAAATCAAAAAATAAATGAACTTGGTATTCATACAAATGACCTTTACACTGCCTTGGTAAAGATTCAGTCTTCATTTGATCGCATTCGGAATGTGCCAGAAGAAAATAGACTAACATACGAAAAGCTCAAAGCTATCCGTGTTAAATGGAAACAACAGGCTGAAAATATTGAACTGGAATACAAAAAAGCAGAGGTTAAGACTGCCGGACAAGGTGCAGCTGGTGTCGGTGCAGGTGTTGCTGTTGTTACCCTTGGTCCAACTGCTGCTATGGGTATTGCGACAACATTCGGTGTTGCATCTACAGGAACAGCTATTTCGGCTTTAAGCGGTGCGGCTGCCACCAATGCTGCTTTAGCCTGGTTAGGTGGCGGTGCATTGGCTGCAGGTGGCGGTGGTATGGCGGCTGGAAGTACTTTTCTGGCACTTGCCGGTCCTGTTGGCTGGACAATCGCAGGTCTATCCATAATTGCAAGCGGTCTGATGTTTTTCAAAACCAAAGGCGATAAGGAAAGATTGGAGGATATTTACACCCGCATAAGTAACAGAGATGTCAAATCCTATGAACTTGCGATTGTAGAACTGAGTGAGCGTATCAAAAGAATCATTGATGAAACCGGAAAACTGGGAGCTGCCATAAAAAAGATCGAGACTTTTGGTACAGATTACAGCCAGATGACTGAAGAACAACAATACGAATTGGGTGCGTATGTCAATCTTATGGAAGCATCCACTATGTTGCTTGTAAATCCCATTTTAGGACTTCAGCCCAAATTCTCTGAACAGGATTTTGAAAAACTGTGTGCATCCGAAAACTTATTAGAATTCTACTTTAAGGCTCACAAGAATATGGTCATTTCTATGGCAAATTTACTATATGAGATTACTCTTGATGGCAAAGACAGGAAGCTACTTGCTAAGTCGTTGCGAAAGAACAAGGAGTTTTTATCCTCTATTCAATTGACAAAAAAAGAGTTTGACATTGATGACCTTTCCATGGTTGAAAGAGCCCTAAACCACAGATATAAAACCCAGCGCTATTAAAATAATATTCCCATGGTTGAACTATTGAAAGCGGAACAGGCATGACCGAGCTTGTGTCTGTTCCAAGAAATTTGATTTTACTCAACAGATCATTATAAACGTCCTTCCAGACTCGGACTTATTACGACAATGAAAATCAACGAGATTTTCAACTAATTCAAAGGGTATACCCCTTGGGGATTATTAAAAGAAATAGCGGAAGCCTTGATTTTACAGGCTTCCGCATCTAAAAAGGAAGAGCAGATGACGGGAATCGAACCCGCCTCCTCAGCTTGGGAAGCTGATGTTCTACCGATGAACTACATCTGCAATATGTTGGTATCATACCACGATTTCCCGCAACTGTAAATATGCAAACGTTTCAGTTCCGTTTTGTGTTCTGTTGTGGAATAATCGGTGGCTTCATAACTGCCTCAAACAATTCCTGCCTTTCAGAATCATAACAGTTCAGGATACGACCTACAGATCGTTTACCCGCCCCACAAACAGGATCATGCCGGTATCCTGATCTTCGATCACATAAACAAATGGCTGGTCAGCGACAAACGTATAGGTCTCTTCCGATGGCATGAGTGCGGTCTCTTTAATCATGATATCAGTTACTGCAGCAGCTTTTGTTCCATTTTCATCCACGATCACCTTTGCCTTGTGAAAGACGGAAGATACAGCAATATCATCTGCGATCCCGGAAAAATCTGCGGATTCATAGGCTGACCGGATTCCAAGGCTCTTCAGAATATCATCAAGACCATCTATTTCCTGCTCGTCGGTGAATTGGGGAAGCTGCACCAACTGTATTTCTTTATGATCTGCCGTATCCAGAGAATCAATCAATGCCTGCTTTTCATCACTGCTTAAAGCATCGAACAGAGTGGAGATCGTATCGCCCTCTTGGGATGGGATAAAGATCTTCATTACTACAGAGCCACCGTCGTAAGGAAGCATGATACCCTTAATCGAACCAGTGTCGATATACGAAAAATTTCCATCATACAGGTGCATCATAGGTACGGTAGACTCTCCATTTGTTCCGTAGAAAGCAGCATCATAGGTATCATCCTCTATAAAAGGTGTCTGCCATTTTCCTTCAAAATAAACCGCATTGATAAGCATCATAACAGTATCTGGCGAAAGCTGATCTACGATGGAGGGAATCATCTGATTCGTGTGTTCCTTTACCCAGCTGTTCACATCCTTCACAACCTGATCTGCCTGATTCGTAAAGTCTGCTTCGTATATTTCACCACGGTAATAGGTCTTTGCCGGCAGCAGAAAATCATCGGAGATATTCTCTGCCCAGTTTTTCTGATTGGTCATCCAGATGGAATTTGCAGTATTGACAAAGGTCTGTTCGGACCATTCCTTGTTCAGATAGCTTTGCATTTCATTATTCCAGTCAGAAAGCTCCTTAATGCCAAGTGCTGATTCCAGTTCCGTTTTCGTGTCACTTCCGGCTCCCTGATCCAGCATAGACAGTGCGCTTGAAATGCTGTAAGGAGAATAGAAGCAGTTGCTGTCTTTTGGCAGAGCATCATACAAATCAAATGCGAATTTGTTGACCCCGTTTTTCAGTTCTTCATAGGAATCAACCGTTTCTGGCTTCGCTCCGGCTGCGATATCGCTTCCAAGTTCTTCGACTGCCAAAGACGGCTGCCCGGTGATGGTTCCACTATCTATTTTTACATTTCCACATCCGCAAAAGATGGCACAAAAACATGCCCCGAGGAATAGACCGAGTAATTTTTTGTTCATAATAATCTCTCCATTTCTTTCGTGATCGTGCCAAAGCCACCAGAATGATTAACCGAGCATTTACCCCTCTATTTTCTGCTGAGTCATTAAGAATTTCTGCAGTTCCATCAGAGAATTAAATTTCTGATCGGTCAGTTCAAGGATTTCCGGTGTCGGCTCAAGAAGGTCCGGAACCATAATGGCTTTCATTCCGGCTGCATGTGCGGCACGAATTCCATTATAAGAGTCCTCAACCGCATAACATTCCTTTGGATCCACCTTCATAAGTTCGCACGCTTTCAGATAAATATCCGGATTTGGTTTACTCTTCGTCACCATATCCCCACATACAATCACATCAAAATCATCAAAAATGCCTGCAGCCTTCATCTGGCGGTATACCGCCTGCTGCTGCGTCGAAGAGGCCAGTCCAATCCGGTAATTCTGTTCCTTCAGATAAGCAAACAGCTCATGTACACCCGGTTTTTCCGGAATCCCCTGTTCTGCCTCCTGTCTGTAAAAAATTGCATTTGCAGCTCCCACGTAACTTTCGCACGGATACTTCTCACCATATTCTTTCTGAAACAGTGCTTCTGTCTGTGTGACGGTAATACCGATACATTTCCTGGCAGTCTCTTCTACATTAGGCAGATGCAGCTCCTCGCCCAGCTTCTTCCAGCATCTCATGAACACCGCTTCTGTATCAAGCAGTACTCCATCCATATCAAAAACTATATTCTTTATCATCCTGTTCTGCCTCCATTTTCCCGAATTTCTATTCGGTATCCGGCCTTTGTTTCGTTTCCTTTTCTCTCTTCTTTACTTCCTTCCAAAGAGCCAGACTCTCTTCCGGCGTATCCGGCCTCTTCGCATCGCCAAATACGTGCGGATGCCGACGGATCAGTTTTTCAGAAAGTCCCTGAACAACATCCTGAAAATCAAATGCTCCACGTTCTTTTGCAATCTCTGCATTCAGGAGAACCTGCAGTAACACATCTCCCAGTTCTTCGCACAGGTTTTCATCATCCTTATGATCAATGGCCTGCATGACCTCTTCTGTTTCATCCATAAAACATTTTTTCAGAGACTCATGCGTCTGCTCCCTGTCCCAGGAACAACCATCCGGGCTACGCAGCACTTCCACAATCTCCAGAAGTTCCTGCATATCATGCGGTTCCTTCTCTATATAGGTCTTTCCGTTAATTTCTCTCATGCTGTTCTCCATTCGTTCAGTTTACATAACACAGTATTCAATCCGTTACTTTGATTTCTCTTTATCGTATTTCTTCCTGTCATTTTCCAAGATACTAAATCAGTCATTATCTGTTGTTGTGCGGTAAATCAAATCCTGTCATACAAATCATACATTTTCTGCACCGAGTTCTCCAGAAAATAATAATGCCGGATATATGGAATCAGCAAAATAAATAACGTTGCCGTAACCAGAAACATAGCCGGATATTCTCCAACAATCGCGATCCCAATGGACAGAAAGGCAAGAATGGCAAACAGGATCGTCACCAGAAGATGCACCATGCGCTCATGCTGATAAAAGGAAAGGTGCACCAGATATTCACGCTGAAAATCCTCTCTCTCCTGCTGACTTAATGCTTCTTTTGTTTGAAGCCACTCTTCAGTTAATTGGATATACGCTTTTATTCTCTTTTTCATAACACCTAAAGTATACCATATGTTTTATTTCCAATAAAGGGCTACCTTTTCTTTTCCATATGCATATTTTAAAAGGCTACCCACCTAACCATAAGCGGGTAGCCTCAAAACTATGCTCACATGCCCGTGCTTCGCACTTCCTGTCTGACTTCGTCAGACGCATGTTCGCTAATAAGTGCAAGAAAACAAATGCCTGCTTCGCAGTCGCTTGTTTTCTTCTGCACTTGTAACTGTTCAGTATCTTCACAGTTACGATGCAAAATCCATTCCAAATCGGCTTCGCCGATGGGATTTTGCATTACTGAATCATTTTCTTACGGTCTCAGCAGTAAATGCTTCGACCTGTACTGAATAGTTACCTGCACTTATTACAACATATGTGCTCTTAATTCTGCTCCGCTCTGTCTGCACAGATAAGCCGGTGCCACATCGAATACAGTCTTGCAGCCCTTCTGTCCTTCCTTGTTCATGCGGTAGGCAGCTCTTGCATAAGCAGTAAGTACACTGGCTGTAAATTCCGGATTGGAATCCAGCTTTAAGCTGTATTCAATAATATGCCTGTTCTCATCATTCCATCCGGTAGATCCACTTCGAATCACGAAACCGCCATGAGGAATCCCCTTATGGTCACGATCCAGCTCTTCCTGGGAAATAAAATGTACAGTAGTATCATAGTCTGCAAAGTAGTTCGGCATTTCCTTGATTTCCTTCTCGATTCCGGAAAGATCTGCTCCCTCCTTCGCTACCACGAAGCACTCTCTGGTATGCTTCTCACGGGTGGTAAGCTCCGGTGTCTCTCCGTTACGGACCTTCTCAAGTGCTTCCGGAACCGGAATGGTATACTGTCTTGCATCTGCAACGCCTTCGATCCGGCGGATTGCATCGGAGTGTCCCTGGCTTACGCCCTTGCCCCAGAAGGTATAGTCCTTACCATTGGTTAAAATGGCATTTGCATAAACACGGTTCAGAGAGAACATACCCGGATCCCAGCCTACGGAAATAATACCGACCTTGCCGGATTCCATCGCTGCACGGTTTACATTCTCAAAATGCTCCGGAATCTTTGCATGGGTGTCAAAGCTGTCAATAACGTTGAAATACTTCACATACTCCGGTGTCTGTACCGGAAGATCTGTTGCACTTCCACCACAGATGATTAACACATCAATTTCATCCTTATAAGCCAGAAGATCATTTACTGAATGAACCTCTGCACCGTCTGTCAGAATTCCTACAGTTGCCGGTGCACGCCTTGTAAAAACAGCCTTCAGCTCTAAATCATCATTGTGCCTGATTGCACACTCGACACCTCTTCCGAGGTTGCCATATCCTAATATACCAATTCGAATTGCCATTGTTTTCCTCCTATAGTAGTACTTTTCAGGAACACTATACTACTTACTTCGCCTTTCGTCAATCACCTTTCACCATTCCAGCCTGCAGATATATGAAGCATTCCCACCTGCAGATGAGACCTTATCGGACTCCATCTTCCCACAAAATACTCTGTTTCATTTCCACAAGCTGTATTTTCCATCGATAGTAAAAGTTCCGGTGATTCCTCATATAAAGAAAACAGCTTCCACAATCCAGAACAAGTAATAATACCAGCAAAAGACTCACCACCCGGAGCACTCTGTTATCCACTCTCGTAATCCATTTCATGGCAGGGGTATATACAATTCCCATGAAAAATACAATCAGAAATGCAAAGGAAACACTCGTTGGAAGGGAGGTATATCTCGTGATATGCAGAGGCAGTGCCTCATAGCTCCAATAATAAAGACTGCATACCTTTTCTACCACATACCCGGTCAGAATTTCAACCGAACACACTACAAAAAAGGAGGTCAGAAAATACAGACTGATCCTCCCGTGCCTGGTCCAGCCCCTTGCAAACTGCAGTATCCCCGTAAGCTGCTCCGGGGTTCCCATAAACCGGTAAATCAACAGCACTATCACACCATATCCGATCAGAAACGGTGCATTCATATTCCGGTTATCCACAAACCCTTCGGTCAGAACGATCCATGTGTTCTCGATCAGAAATCCCAGAAACGATACCAACGTGAGCATCACCGCATAGGCTGAAATACTATATGGAATTGTTTCCGTCTTTGCTTTTTGCTTCGCATCCATTCCCTTTTTCATCTTGGAATTAGGATGTGCGGAGAGTCCGGAAGTTATTCTTTCTTCTTAAATAATATCGTAACTATTCTATCTGAATGCTGGTAGAATCCCTAAAAAAATCGTAACTATTCAGAACCTCATTCGTAAAACCGCTGCTAACGCAACGTAGTTTACTCATATTCATGGCAACAGAAAGCAATCCTCTATGGCTGCGAATCATATTAAACAACATACCTCGAAATGAGATACAGCAAAAACAAATGCACCGGATAAAACGCATAGAAGAAATACTTCATCGAAAGTCCACGTTCTCCGTTATACTTCTTTACCGGAATCAGTGTAAAGAAGCTTGTAATTTCAATAGAATTGAATACCGTTAGCGCAATACATCCGGCAAGAACGCTCTTCACATGATTCTTACGAAATGCATACATGAATGTAATCGTCAGAATCCCGAGGGCTGAATAATCGGTATGTAAAAGATCTGCCACAAGCATTCCCAGCGCCAGAATCGTCACATCGGTGCAAAGCACCTGATAGGAAGCCACACTGCTTTTGCTGATAAAAACCGCTGCATAAAGCAGGACTGGCACAAGAATTCCGACACTCCAGCAGATCCTGTCAGGAACTTCACCGATATAGTTCAGGATCATTGCCCGGATGACAACTGCCGGAAGTACAATACCCGTAATACGGACCACCCAGGCTAAAACCTTCGTTCCGATATTTTTTCCGAATTCTTCTGCATGCCGGCTTACAAATTCATAGCCGCACATGCACAGCAGTCCGATAAATAATGTAAAGAATACGTTCTGATAATAAGGATAAAGCACGCCGCCGATCTTTGGCACATCTCCCATGCCTCTTGTAATCGCCAGATCAAACGGGACCTCCGAAATCAGTGCAAAGAGCAACAGATTTCTCCCATATTTCAGGCGGCTTCTGGTATGAATAAATCCTTCAATCAGCAGAAAGCAGAAAATTGGAAATCCCATTCTTCCAATTAACCGCATGATCATGTCCATGAGATAAAGCACTCCATATTGCGCCATGAATTCCTGCAGTCCTTCCTGTGTCTGCATGGCCTGTGCCATTCCAAGGTCTGATAACTTTCCCTCCAGTACAACCGCCCCGATATGATCAATAAACATGGTAATAATCGCAATAATTTTAAGTGTACTTCCGGGGATTCCTTTTTCCCTGCTGACTTCATTCGATATACTGACTGTCTGTTCCATTTTTCATTTCCTTTCCGGCTATTTGCCATTTATATATAAATGATCTGTACTTCCCCCATGCTTACGCTTCCTGTCAGAATTACCGTATGTCCTCCGGCGGGCTGATGCATATTTTGCTCTGAAACACTTCCCAGCATGGAGCTGATCTGATTTTCCACTTTCCATTCCTTAGGAAGAAAAATCTGTGTTTCCCCAAAGCTGTTGCTCACATCAATCGTTGCTGTTTCCTGCTGCATCAGGGCATTATCAAAATAAACCTTCATCTCTCCAAAGGAATTCTGCAATACGGCCGATCTGAAATTATCGGTATTCACATATTTACTGGTTGCACCAAAACTGTTCTTAAAAAACAGCATCTCACCATTTACCTGATCCGTGGTTTCTCCGAAGGCCGTATCATAGACCTGCTGTCCCTGTCCATTCTGATAATGATCCGATTTAAAATGTTGATCGGCAAAATTGCTGTGACGCTTCCTCGCACGTTCCGCTCTTCTTTGTGAAGCCTGCTTTCCAAACAGCATGGAGAACCCGATTGACAGTAACGCTGCTGCTCCTAATACCGGAACCGGCGTAATGGATTCAATATGAAGCTGTGGCGCATACAGAATTCCGATGATTGCCAGTGAGAAGAACAGTCCCCAGAACGACAGCTCCCATAAGCTTCCAACTGCAACAACTCCCAGTAAAACCGCAGCAATCAGCTTCCCTGATACTTCAGGTATCACTCCCAATCCTCCTGCCAATATGAGAACTGCAATTCCAATAAACAATAATGCCCAGATCACTTTTCCTTTTTTCATTCCTTTATCCTCTTTTCTTCTAATTTACATTTCAGTGGCTTATAATACATTCTTAATACATATACCTGTTTATGCGTATTCCGGAACTGTACAACACTCGATGATGACAGGTTTTTTGTGATGGAATACACATGACTGGTATTCAGAATTGCGGATTTCGATACTCTCATAAACTGTCCCGGCAGCAATTCTTCCAGCTCATACAATTTATATCTGGTCTGATAAATATCATCCCTGGTATGTACCTGTATTGCATTTCCATCGGTCTCCATAAAAAGTACCTCATTTAATGGCATATAAAATTCCGTATCTCCCTTGTAAAAAACGAACTGCTGCCTGCATTTTCCTATGGTGGAAAGTGCCTGCTGTATTTCTTTTACCTGATCGTCCAATTCCCTGCATCGGATCAGTACCTGAAGTTCTTCAGCCCCGCTGTCACATTCAATCTGTACCTTCATACCATGTTCCATTTCCTTCTACACATGTGTTTTTCTTACTTCTACATTTATATTCTATTTCGAAAGAAATGTAAATATCCTTGCATCAAGAGGTCAGAAAAAGAGGGTAAGATGCATCAATCCTACCCTCAGTTGCATTTCTGTTTCCTGTTTTATCTCTTACAGATCGGTAATCTCGCTGTGAAGCTCCTGTAAGGATTTCAGTTCCTCCATTTTATGAGTCTTCACATAATGGATTCCTTCTGCCGTTGCCTTTGCAGCTGCAACGGTTGTAATATAAGGCACCTTCGCCTTAATTGCTGCCTTACGCAGATAGCTGTCGTCCTGTACCCCGCTCTTGCCGATCGGAGAATTTACGATGAGCTGGATTTCTCCGTTTGCAATCATATCGGAAATATCCGGACGTCCCTCGTAAAGCTTGTTTGCCTTAACCGCAGGCACACCTGCCGCAGTCAGATAAGCAAAGGTTCCGCTTGTTGCAACGATCTTAAATCCATCTCCGACAAGGCTCTTTGCCACTTCAACCACTTCGTCCTTATCCTTATTATTCACGGAAATCAGAACGGTGCCTTCTAACGGAAGCTTGGACTGTACGGCTTCCTGTGCCTTAAAGAAGGCCTCCCCACAGGATACGGATAAGCCGAGAACCTCTCCGGTAGAACGCATTTCCGGACCCAGTACCGGATCAACCTCCTGGAACATATTGAACGGGAATACAGCTTCCTTTACTCCATGATAAGGAATGTTCTGCTCCTTTAATGCCGGCACCGGTGAAGGACGGCCTGTAATTTCAGAGGTAATAATATCAGTTGCAAGCGGTACCATACGGATGTTGCATACCTTGGAAACAAGAGGCACAGTACGGGATGCTCTCGGGTTTGCCTCCAGTACGAATACCTTGCCTTTTTCAATCGCATACTGCATATTCATAAGTCCCTTGACATGCATTTCTTCTGCAATCTTACGGGTATATTCTTTAATCGTCTTTACATTCTCTTCGCTGATGTGTACGGAAGGAATGATACATGCAGAGTCACCGGAATGAACACCGGCAAGCTCAATATGCTCCATTACTGCCGGAACAAAAGCATGCGTTCCATCACTGATCGCATCGGCTTCACATTCTAACGCATGATTTAAGAAACGGTCAATCAGAATCGGACGGTCCGGTGTTACACCCACCGCAGCCTTCATATATTCTGCCATGCTCTCATCATCATAAACGACCTCCATACCACGTCCGCCTAGGACATAAGAAGGACGTACCATAACCGGATATCCGATGTTGTTAGCAATCCTGATGGCATCATCTACCGTAACGGCCATTCCGGATTCCGGCATCGGAATCTCCAGCTTCTCCATCATCGCACGGAACAGGTCACGGTCTTCTGCAAGATCAATGACTGCAGGTGCGGTTCCTAAAATACGGACGCCGTTCTTTTCCAGTTCTGCTGCCAGATTAAGCGGGGTCTGTCCGCCAAACTGTGCAATCACGCCGAGCGGCTTTTCTTTCTTATAAATGCTCAATACATCTTCCAGTGTTAACGGCTCAAAATAGAGCTTATCGGAAGTGTCATAGTCGGTAGAAACGGTCTCGGGATTGCAGTTCACGATAATGGTTTCAAAGCCAAGCTTCTTAAGTGCCATAGCTGCATGTACACAGCAGTAGTCAAATTCGATACCCTGACCGATACGGTTCGGGCCGCCGCCTAAAATCATGATCTTCTGCTTGTCGGATACCGGATCCTTGTCCGTTGCATTGTAGGTGGAATAATAGTAAGCACTGTCTTTCGTTCCGCTTACATGAACACCTTCCCATGCTTCCTCTACACCGATCTCAATACGATGGTTACGGATTTCTTCCTCCGGGATCTCCAATAACTGGCTTAAATATTTATCAGAGAATCCATCCTTCTTTGCAGCGGTCAGTTGTTCATCACTGATCATTTCACCCTTATGCTTTAAGATCTCTTCCTCTTCTTCTACGAGCTCCTTCATCTGTTCGATAAAGTATGCTTTTACCTTCGTCAGTTCGAAGATTTCTTCTACTGAAGCACCTTTACGAAGTGCTTCATACATCAGAAAATGACGTTCACTTGACGAAGTTGCCAGTCTCTTTAATAACTCCTCTTTCGATAACCGGTCAAAGTTCTTTACATGCCCCAGACCATAGCGTCCGGTTTCCAGGGAACGGATTGCTTTCTGGAATGCCTCCTTATAATTCTTGCCGATACTCATGACCTCACCAACGGCTCTCATCTGGGTACCCAGCTTATCCTCGACGCCCTTGAACTTTTCAAAAGCCCAGCGTGCAAACTTAATTACAACATAATCTCCGTCCGGTACATACTTATCCAGCGTACCATACTTACCACAGGGGATGTCCTTTAAGGTAAGTCCGCATGCCAGCATGGCAGAAACCAGTGCAATCGGGAATCCGGTTGCCTTGGAGGCAAGTGCGGAAGACCGGGAAGTACGCGGATTGATCTCGATAACGATGATTCGGTCGGTAACCGGATCATGTGCGAACTGTACGTTCGTTCCACCAATCACCTGTACGGATTCTACAATCTTATAAGCCTGCTCCTGCAATCTCTTCTGACATTCCTCGGAAATAGTCAGCATCGGTGCTGCACAGAAGGAGTCACCGGTGTGCACCCCGAGTGGATCGATATTTTCAATGAAGCAGACGGTAATGATGTTGCCCTCTGCATCTCTTACTACTTCCAGCTCCAGCTCTTCCCATCCTAAAATGGATTCCTCTACAAGGACCTGTCCGACAAGACTGGCCTGAAGACCTCTTGCACAGACGGTCTTTAATTCCTCTTTATTATAAACGAGTCCGCCACCGGCGCCGCCCATGGTATACGCCGGACGTAAAACAACTGGGTAACCAAGCTTTTCAGCAATAGCAAGTGCTTCTTCAACGGAATAAGCAACTTCACTGCGAGCCATCTCGATCCCCAGTTTGTTCATTGTCTTCTTAAATTCAATTCTGTCTTCACCACGTTCAATTGCATCTACCTGAACGCCAATTACCTTCACATTATATTTTTCAAGGATTCCTGCCTTGTTCAACTCGGAACAGAGATTCAATCCTGACTGACCACCTAAATTAGGAAGTAATGCATCAGGCCGTTCCTTTGCAATAATCTGTTCCAGACGATCTACATTCAACGGTTCGATGTATGTCACGTCTGCGGTTTCCGGATCCGTCATAATGGTTGCCGGATTGGAATTCACTAAAACAATTTCATATCCCAGCTTCCGTAACGCCTTACACGCCTGTGTACCGGAATAATCAAATTCACATGCCTGCCCGATGATAATCGGACCGGATCCAATAATAAGTACCTTATGAATATCTGTTCTTTTTGGCATTGTTTTCCCTCCACTTTTGTTCACTGTGAATGATTCTATCACCTGCCATATAGCAGTGTCAATTGAATTTTAATTAATGTTCTTACGCAGCCAGACACTTGCTGTCAGGCTGCGTAAGAACAGTTACTCCGGAAGATACCACTGCAGGTTTCTGGCAGGAATGACCTCATACTGATCCGGTCCCTCGCCCTTGCGCAGGTACACGTTACGAATGCCTGCCTGTATGATCTGGCGGGCACATAACGGACAGGGTCTGGCCGGATGAATGGAATTATCCTCCGGGTTGATACTGGTAAGATACAGGTCTGCTCCCAGTGTCTGCTCTCTTGAGCAGTTCAGCAGCGCATTGGCCTCTGCATGAATGGCACGGCACATTCCATACCCCTCTCCCTGGTGCATGTTACGCTGCATCCGGGGACATACCCCAATATCGCAGCAGTTTTCAAAGCCCCTTGGTGAACCGTTATAGCCTGTGGAAATCACCGCATCATCCTTTACAATCACCGCCCCATACTTTCTTTTCAGACAGGTGCTGCGATATGCAAAGTTTTCTGCACTGTTTAAATACATATCTTCTTTGGAAATACGCTGCCTTCCCTGTGGTTTAATCATTGCTCAGCTTCTCCTTAAAAAATGCAATCATATTATCCCAGATTTCCTTCTGGAAGAATCGTAAATCGGCATGGTCTGCGCCGTCTACTTCAAGTAACGTAACATCACAGCCTGCTTCCTCCAGGGCATCATGCAGACGCACTCCCTGCTCAAACGGAACACACTTATCATCATTTCCGTGAATAATCAGGAACGGAGGTGCCATCTTTGTTACATAATGTAACGGGGAAAGCTTTATGGCATCCTTTTTAAAGTTATAAACATTCTTTCCCAAAAACATCGTTTCCCAGGTAAGCGCAGCCTCTGCCTCATTATCCATACCCGGCATGGTGGTAAGATCCACTACCGGATACCACGGGCAGGCTGCCTGAAGTGCACTGGATTCCTCCAGATAGGCTCCCACATCAAACTTCTTATCCGTTGCAAGTGCTGCAAGGCTTGCCAGATGACCGCCGGCAGACTCTCCGGAAATACCGATATGCTTCTTATCAATATGGTAACGGTCTGCATAAGCACGCAGGTAACGGATTCCCGCCTTCACATCTTCGAGTGCTGCCGGGAACGGCTCTTCATTGCTTGTACGGTACTGTACGCTCGCTACAACAAAGCCCTTGCGTGCCAGCCTGGAAAGATAAGCCAGATGCGCGGATTTGTCCATCTTCATCCATGCACCACCGCAGACCCATACCACACAAGGGTATAACCGGGTATCATCCTCCGGATAAATAATATCCATCTTCAAATCCATACGGGTATGTCCGTACCAGGCATCCACCTGTGCAAATGACACATCCGTTGTCACAGAAAACTGCGGCTTTTTGACTGTAACTTCTATTTTCTTTCTCATCTGCTGTTTCGCTCCTTCTGTTCTTTCTATACTTTCTACCTTTATACGAACCTTTCAGCCATGCTCCTTCATCATCATCAGACAGCACACGCCGGCTGAAAATTTATACTAACATTATCTTAGCGTTTTCAGTAGAAGAATGCAACCGGAATATCCCCGTATCTCTGTCCCGGTTACTGTTCACTCCCGAATCAGCCCTGAATCATGTTCTGGTGAATCATGAATGAATCATGGGTGAATGAACCATGAGCTGAATAAACCATGTCCTGTCCTTTTTACGTCCTTATCTGTTTCAATTTATCGTGTCTCGAGATTCTTTTATTGTTTCTCGATAAATAATTATTGACATTCATGTTTTTCGGTGTTATATCTATGTTATATCTATGATAAAGTGATCGTGCAGATTACTACCAGATTACTTACAGATTAAGTGATTAAATGAGATCAAATGAGATCAAATGAGATTAAATGAGATTAAATAAAGCTGAAGATAAGCTGAATTGTTGCAGGCAGATGAAGAAAACCAGAAGCCTGAAACATCAAAAATCCATACAAACACCAGAAAGGAATCTTCTTTATGAAAAACAAACTTACTCTTTTTACCAAATG
>ERZ1673730.712-NODE-712-length-35815-cov-12.256376_pt1 | contig 35815 bp, 35 predicted proteins | sample MGYA00580200_ERZ1673730 | MGnify/ENA primary metagenome ERZ1673730 (study PRJEB41218, sample SAMN15661761) | gut metagenome | host: Homo sapiens | place: Canada: London | collected 2015-08-20/2019-03-30 | study: EMG produced TPA metagenomics assembly of...
GCGACTCTGACTTTCGCTTGATCCTGCTGTCGGCAATGCGGTATGCGATGGGCAGAAACACATGCATGCCCGTGGTGGTTTCCGATTATATCAAACGTCACGTTCAGCTTCTGGATGATAAGTTTCTCGTACTGGCTGCCGATGATATCCGGCGGCACCTTGAAGACTATGCAGAGCATGAAATGAATCCGAATCTTTGGCATGGCCTTTTAGGTGCACTTAAGACAGAGCAGAGAGAGCGTGCCACTCGTAAGGCAAGGAAAATCAGACCTTGCCCAGCCTGCGGAAAGCCATTGGAAATCATGAGCATTGCTGACAACAGGCATTCACCTGGCGGATTTGATGTAATTGCTCACTGCCAGAACTGTCTCGCTGATTACGAATGGTTCTGTGATAAAGATGGCAGTGTCTCAGATATGAAGCAGTATTTCTTCGGGTAAGGCGAGTGTGTGTTCCAGCAGGAGACTTTGGGTGTATTCCTTGTTTATAGCGGCTCAACCCTTAAACTGTGCGCCAACTACTATAAGGCGACTAAAAGGGCCGCACCTGCTCGTATGAACAGGTGCGGCCCTCTAATTTGACAGAAATTTAATTCAGTCTGAAGTAACAGGTATTCTTCCCACGACCTTCTTTTTTCAACTCACCGGCTGCGACCAGCTTGCGGAGGGCGCCCTCAATGGAACTGTCGCTGAGCGTCGGACAAAGCTCCCGGATGTCCTGTTTATTGAACCGCCCGATTCTATTCTTGCTTGCTCTGCGCACCATTTCCAGTGCGGACAGTTTGGTTTCTACAAGCGCCACACGATCCTCGAAGTCCTTATATGCCGCAAGGATCGTCCCGAGCAGATACTTGATAAAAGGAACTGCATCCTCGGTTCCTTCATGCCAGCCGGTTTGCGCCTGTGCAAGTGCGTCGTAGTACAGATCCTTGTTTTTGGCGATTTTGGCTTCCAAGGAGATATACTTGCCGACATAAAAACCGTTTCGGTACAAAAGCAGCGTTGTGAGCAATCTGCTCATTCTTCCGTTGCCGTCATTAAACGGATGAATGCACAGGAAGTCATGGATGAAAACCGAGATTGCAATCAACGGCTCCAGTTCCATATTTCCAATCACACGGTTGTATTCCTCGCAGATTCTGTCCAGCGCTTCCGGCGTTTCATAAGGGGCAAGCGGCGTGAACAGCGTTTCCACATGACCGTCCGGATAGGTGGCAGTGATATAGTTCTGCGTAGCTTTGGTGCGGCCCGCAAGCGGGTTATTCATGTGGCTGTACAGGATTTTGTGAAGCTGCAGGATGTAGTTCTGCGTAATTGGTATCGCGTCAAAGCTCTCATGAATGATACTCAGCACATCGCGGTATCCGGCAATTTCCTGCTCATCTCGGTTTCTCGGCGTGGTTTTCTCCTCGACGAGCTGCCGGATTCGGGTACTCGTGGTGACGATGCCCTCGATGGCATTCGATGCCTCAGTGCTCTGTATCTTGGCAATCTCCACGAGTTTTTCGAGTTCCTCCGGACGCTGCTTCAAATACAATTCTTGCTTTCCGGCTTCCTTGTATATGGCCGCAATCAGGCCAAGAACATCCGAGTCCCACTTCTGCTCCTTAATTGCAGAGTAATTGAAGGTTCTCATTCCCTCACCTCCATTTGTTTTCCCTTAAATAATAACGCAAAATAAGGGAATAGTCAATGGATTGTGCCTTAAATTCCTTACTATTATGCCTGTATTAAGGGATTTATACTCAGAGAGCAAGAAAAGTACCTCTGCCTATCTTCCCGCCTATTCTTTGTCTATTGCGGCTCAACCTTTGAGCCGCCACCCCGCAGAAACCACTTGCATAATACCCTCCCCAGAGTTACAATACAGACCACACAGCAACGAGAAACGCTTCCCGTCCGGCACCGGTGAATCTTCACCGGAAACCGGGCGGGAAGCGTTTTTGACCACATAGATTACCACATACGGCTCCGGAACACCCGGAAACAGCGGAGATAAGAGCGTCAAAGAGTAAGTGAAACAAATTAAAAAGCGCCGAAAACCGCTATAAACGAGCGGAAAAAGTATTCCTGATAAGTTTGGGAGCAGGAGACCGCGCGTTCGAGCCGCGCTACTCGGACCAAAAGCCCCTTGGGATCCATGATCTCAAGGGGCTTCTCTTGTTCTGCATACTGAACGTTCCTGGAATGAAATAGTGTCGGTTTTCCTTTTATTGCGCTATAAAATAACCGCAAAAGGTTGGGCAAGGGTTCGGCTTATTTTTACTGCGCTTTCAGAGCACGCTCCCACTCGGTTTCTTTAAATCCGACGAGGACAAGATCGTCCCCAACCAGAAGCGGGCGTTTGACCAGCATCCCGTCCGCAGCAAGAAGCCGCAGCATCTCCTCCTCGCTCATGCCGGGCAGCTTGTCCTTGAGTTCCATGGACTTGTAGAGCAGACCGCTGGTATTAAAAAATTTCTTCAGCGGCAGGCCGCTGCGCTCGTGCCACGCCGCCAGCTCGTCGCAGGCGGGATTCGCCGTCTTGATGTCGCGGAGTTCGTAGGCGATTTTGTGCTCGTCCAGCCACTTTCGCGCCTTCTGGCAGGTCGTACACTTGGGGTAACAGATAAATACCATAGTCTTTCGCTCCATTTCTGTGTTTGCATTTTTATGATAGCACATTCCGTAAGAACGGGCAAAAAACAGGAAAAAAAGCCTCCCGTCCGACGCCGGCGCATGTCCACCGGAAACCGAACGGGAGGCTTTTTGGAGGATTATAGATTTGCGCTCTTAAAACGAAGCGCTATATGCTCGGCAAGCAGGGCGATGAATTCGCCGTTTGTCGGTTTTCCTTTGGCTCCGGAGATGGTGCCGCGGAAGATTTTCTGCTGCATCTCGAAGTCGCCGCGGTTGGCGCATTGCCCGCTCTACGCAGGCAGGCGTCGCAGAAAACCTTTTGGCGATCTCCGGATACAGCACCTTCGTTATTCCGGTGACGGAGCCCGCGCTGCGGATCGTAAAAAGGATCCCTGCACGCAGGTATTGAAAGCCTTTAATATGCGCCGGTACGCCCATCTCGTGGAGAAGGTTGGTGACGGCGCTTTCCAGATGTGCGGGCGCGGGAGCCGGCACCTTCGGCGCAGGGGCCAGTCCGGGGACGGCGGCGGGCGGTCTCTTTTCCGCCTTCGCGTACTGCCGCAGGCACTGCAGAAGCGCTCCGGGGTCGCAGGGCTTGGGGATAAAATATGCCGCGCCGAGCCTTGCGCACTCGGCAACAATGGCGGCGTTGACAAATCCGGTGAGAACGACTACCGGCGGCGCGCTCTCCGCTTCGGCGAGCCGGCGCAATACGCTCAGTCCGTCGAGCCGTGGCTGAACGAGCTCCAGCAGCACCACATCCGGCCGCAGCGACTGGATTTGCGAAAGGGTCTCCGTCCCGCCGGACGAAAAGCCTGCCGCTTCCATATCTCTCTCCTGAGAAAGCGCAGCCGTTATCGTTCGTTGGAGATCCGGATCCGGGTCGGCGATCAGCACGCGAAGTTTCATAATATCGCCTCCATATCGATTTTTGCTTCAGCTGATCTATTACACGGATAAAATAGCATATTTTATGTCTTATTTCAACAAATCCCCCATAAAGATGCCGTTAATTCGTTCGACAATATTCGGCAGGGGACAGCCGCGAACCGGCATACATTTGCGCGGCAGGAAAGTCGTGGAACACGCTCCACTTGAACTGGCGGCCATCTACGGTGCGCTCACCGATCTATACCTCATCGGCGAAGATGCTCTGATATTGTCAAGTATCAGGCGATATATACTTTGATTCACGCAGGAACGCAAATAAACTATTGGTTTGTTTTTCCCTCGCTCGTCAGAATTCGTCACGGCGGCGCGAAATGCGCATAATCTCCCGCGGTTGGTAAACAATAGGTTTGCCGGACATTAAAAACACAAGGGAGAAGATAAATATGAAAGCAACCGGAATTGTTCGCCGCATCGACGATCTCGGCCGTGTCGTCATCCCCAAGGAGATCCGCCGCACCCTGCGCATCCGCGAGGGTGACCCGCTGGAGATCTACACGGAGAAGGACGGCGAGGTCATTTTCAAAAAATACTCGCCCATGGGCGAGCTGAGCAGCTATGCCGCAGAGATCTGCGAATCGCTCTACAAGTCCACGGGCGGGACGGTCGCCGTATGCGACCGCGACAGCGTGATCGCCGTATCCGGCGGCGGGAAAAAGGAGCTGCTGGAAAAACCTGTCAGCAAAGCGCTGGAGGAAATCATGGAAAACCGCCGCGCCGTGCGCACGGAATCGGGCAGCCGCGCGCCCCGGCCGGTCGAGTCGGCGGAGGATCACGCCATCGCGGTGGCCGCGCCGATCCTGGCCGAGGGCGACGTGCTTGGCTGTGTGATGTTCCTCTCGCACCCCGGCTCTCCGGCAGCGACAGATCTGGAATTTAAGCTCGCGCAGACGGTGGCGGGATTCCTCGGGCGGCAGATGGAGGGCTGACGGAGAAGACCGTCAAAATATTTTTTCGTTTGGGTATTGACGGGCAGCACAAACTGTGGTAATATAACCCTTGCAATATCGCGGGGTAGAGCAGTTGGTAGCTCGTCGGGCTCATAACCCGGAGGTCATTGGTTCAAGTCCATTCCCCGCAACCATGTTGTGCAACCAAAAAAGATATTGCACCGGAAAACCCAGAAACCGCAACGGTTTCTGGGTTTTTTCGTATCTCCTTTTTTAAGTGCAAAAAAAAGATATTTTTCTTTGTTGAGAGGACTTGAACTACCGACCCCTCAATTTTAGAGAGATTTTGAACGCTTTGTCCTCCCGAAAACCGTCTTTTTTCCGTTTCCCAAGAAAAAATTTAAAATTTTTTCTTGGAGGTTTGCCTTATATTTTGGGGCAAACCTCCCTCTATAAATATTAGGGTTGACTATGCAGATGTAATTCTGTATAGTCAGCCCTTTTTATTTTCTATGAAAGGTTAGAGCACCATGATTAAAATCAGAATCAAGAACGGCGATCACGAAATTGATATCCGTTTCCCGATCAGTGAGAGCGAGCTGTATGCAAAGCTGGCAGAGGTACACGCAATCGAGGGGCGGGATGCTCCGCAGTCGGCTTTTGTGACGGAGGTCTATTGGCCGGAGGAATTTTTCATGCTGAAAGACCGCTTTGCCAATCTGGACGAACTGAATTATCTTGCCCGAAGGATGGAGAGCTTTGATTATAACGAATATGATCAGTTCCTCGTCGGCATCACCAAGCTGGAAAACCCTACTGAAAAGGATCTTATCAATCTGACCTTCAACCTCGATCACTTTACTCTCTGCAAAGATGTCAGCAGCTATGGAACGATCGGCAGAACGTATGTGTTAAATACGGAAGGCTCCATCCCCACATACGACGAAGACGATCCAAAATACGCCGCCATCGGCAAGAATCTCATTGACCGAGGGCTGACGCAGATTACTGCGAAAGGTCTGCTCATCTACAATCCATTCGACGGGTTGACCGAGGTGTACAATGGCCAAACCTTTCCAGAATACTTCTACGAGAACACTCTCGCCAGTGCGGAGGTCAGCTACAACAGCCGCGCCGAACTGCTCCTGCTCCCAGGCGAGGAAATCGCAATCAAGAAGGCGCTTGCCCGACTTGGCGCTCCCTCCGACAGCGACTGTGAAATCGGGTTCTACCTCAACCAAGGAGAGAATGGTGCATGGGAGAAACGTATTGAAGGCATCATCCGTAGTGAAGGACTGTATAAGACAAATAATATGCTCCACTCGCTGGACACCGATGATATGGATTGGGGTAAGCTGACTGCCGCAGTTGAACTCGCCGATGTGCAAAGTGCCGCCAATATTGCTGCTGTCGCAGAACACCTCGAAGAGTTTGGTTTTCTCCCCGATGTCAGGAACGAATCTGACATCGGTCACTTCCTCGTGGACAATGTGGACGAGTATACGATGAGCATCGAGATGGAAGAATACTTCGACTTCCCCGGCTTTGGCGAATATTTCGCCGAGAAGCATGACGGGCAGTTCGTCAACGGTGGCTTTGTATACTTCGATAGCGACAGAACCCTTGATGAGTTCCTCGAAGAATTGGAACCCGAGGATGAAAGCATAAACATGGGAGGAATGTGAGCATGAAAATCAATGTGGTCATTGAAAGCAAGGACGGCGGCACACTCGTGCTCGACTTTCCTCGAAACATCTATGATGTGTATGAAAAGCTCCAGTCAGTAGGCATCCGACAGTCCCCGCATCAGATTCCCCTTTCCGATGAAGACAGCGATGTCGTGCGCGTCAAGCTATATTCCAATGACGAGGTTGGAAAGCACCTCCTCTTGACACTTAACGACCGGAACTCGCTGGCAGACGCCAACATGCTGGCTTTCATGGTGGACAACGCCAAGCCTGATTTCCACTCCAAGCTGGAACAGAATCTCCTTCAAGATCAGTACGGTTCCATGCAGGAGGTTATAGATGCCATCAAGCGGATGCTCTATGAGTCCGGTCCGGTCAAGGCTGTGTTCTACTGTCCCCTCGTCGGAGAGGTGACCGATGATGAGGGCTTCAGTTCTCCTGTCGACGGGCGTTTTCTTAGAAGCTACCAATGGGCAGTTGAAGAAGCCTTAGACGCCGATACCACCAACGATGAGATGGACATGGCTGAATTCTTCGACGAGGATGATGCCGTCAAAGCAAAGCTGGTATCCGCAAAATGGGGCGTGGATGTCTACAGAGGGCAACTCTTCGGCAGGATTGTGTGCAGTCTCAAGGAAAAACTCACCGACGCGGAAACCGAGATTCTCACCGAGTGGATCAGCGGACAGAATTCGGACGGCTACGGTGAGCATTTCGAACAGCAACCGATTGACACTGAGGACGGCAATCTGTTCGTCTCCTTCTGGAACAGCGGCGACAACTATTCCATCATGACTCGCAACGAGTTGGATGAGTATATAGATAATCAGGGCATGACGATGGGAGGAATGTGACATATGGCTGTGCTCTTTTCCGTACGGAAGGAAAATGGAGCTATAACGGCAGAACAGGACAAGGAGGTACCCGACATGAACGAATGGGATCGTCTGCACAGGCAGGCACAGCGATATAAGGAAACATATCCGCCCGGAACGAGGATCATGCTTCTCGGTATGAGAAATGATCCGAATCCCGTGAAAAGCGGCACGAGAGGAACAGTCAAAGTTGTGGATGACATCGGCACCCTGCATTGCGATTTTGACAACGGCAGGAGCCTCGGCGTCATCCCCGGCGAGGATTCCTTCCGTATGCTGACGGATAAGGAACTGTCCGAAGAACAGGCCGCAGGCATGGACGAGGACGAGAGCGGGCCCGTCATGGGAATGTGAAGTGCCTATGAGAGCAAAATACGAGATCGAAATTCCGCCTCAGCTTACGGAGCCGCTTCTTCGGCTGGTTTCGGAAACGAAGCTTCCGTTAGAGGACATTGTAGAAGCTGCTCTCAAAAACTATTTGGAAAGGAGCCAGAACAATGCCTAACAGCGGAAAGAAAGGGATCACCGTGCGGATTGACGCCAACCTTCACACGCAGGTCAGTCAGTACCTGCGGGATCACAGCATGACTATGGCAGAGCTTGTCAGTCTGGCGCTGGATGATGAACTTCACCCGAAAGCTCAGACGAAGGAAGGAAACACTATGGCAAACACAAGAACCATTGCCGTGCAGGTGCCGGAGGATCTGTTTCAGCGGATCAAGGACTACCTGCAGCGCAACAACATGACTCAGCGGCAGTTCCTCCTCGGACTTATCGAGGACGAGTTGGAACGAGAACAGACCGAGCGTGAGAGTCAAAGCGAGACAGTGAGCGGCAATCCTGAGCAGGATGAAGACCCTGCCTTTGACAATTCTGAAGCCGATTCCGATGAGGACGAAGACGAGTCCGAAGATGATGATCAGGGCTTCACTATGGGAATGTGAGGTGACCAAGAAATAAGGACAGGTCGGATGCCCTATGGCAATCCGATTTTTTGATATGTTCGCCGGTATCGGCGGCTTCCGTTCAGGCTTGAAGGCTGCCGGCGGGTTTGAATGCATCGGTCACTGTGAGATCGATAAACACGCAAACATGGCGTACTGTGCCATATATGATACGGAAGGAGAGTATTACTGTGACGATGCAAGAAAAATCAACCCCGATGGAATACCCAACTTTGACCTGCTCTGTGCCGGATTTCCTTGCCAGAGCTTCTCTGTTGCGGGAAAGCGGCTTGGATTTGAGGACACAAGAGGAACTTTGTTCTTTGAAGTTGCCCGGCTCCTTGCAGCCAAACGGCCTGCATTTTTTCTTTTGGAAAACGTCCCGGGACTGCTATCGCATGACGGGGGCAAGACGCTTGAAACCATCTACGCCACACTTATTGAAATGGGGTATCATTTTGAATGGTGTGTGCATAACAGCAGATATTTCGGAGTCCCCCAGCAGCGACGGCGCCTGTATATTGTCGGATATCTTGATTCCCGATGTGCCGGACAAATATTCCCTCTCAGCAGCGGCAATGCGGCGCATCTCCGGCAACTTATCGGCGGTGCCCAAGGGCAAAGGGTTTATGATCCCAACGGAGTAGCCTGCACCCAGGCGGCGACCAGCGGCGGCTGGGGCGGTAAGACAGGTCTGTATTTCATCGACATGAATGCCGACCCCATCGTTACCGACGTTGCCCGATGCATCACCGCCCGTCAGGATTCCGGCGTCAGCAAGCACCGAGGCGAACACTCCGCCGTGCTGATTGAGGACGCGCCGAGAGCGATCCTCACACCCGACAGAGAAAAGGTGCGTCAGCAAGGCCGACGGATCAAGGAGCCGGACGAGCCTATGTTTACGATCACCGCTCAAGACAGACACGGAATTCTGCACAGAGGCAGAATCCGAAAGCTGATGCCCATTGAATGCTGGCGTCTGCAGGGATATGCCGATGAACAATTCTATAGGGCGGCCGCTTGCGGACTGAAGGACGGTCACTTGTATAAAATGGCCGGCAACAGCGTATCTGTGCCGGTCATTACTGCTATCGGGCAGAAAATCAAAGCGGTCAACGACAAGTACAAAATTGTGAGGTGAACAGCTTATGCCCAACCATGTTATAAACAACATTAGAATCTCTGGCGATACGGCACTAATTCGAGAATTGTTAGAGTCTGTCCAAGCCGATGAACAGAGCCTTGGCTCAATTGATTTTAACAAGATTATTCCTATGCCCGAGAGCTTGAAAATCGAATGCGGCAGTAACACCGATAAGGGGCTCAAGGCATTTACGGACTTTACGCAGGTGTATACGCTTGCCGGTACGAGAGAAGATGCAGATATCGAGAACATCCCAAAGGAAGCGGAAAAAGCATTCCTTCGTATCCGTTCGGACATCACGCCAGAGCAATGGTTTCTCGGTAAACTCGCGTATGAGAATCAGTGCAAATACGGTGTCCCCACATGGTAGGAATGGTCGATCAACAACTGGGGTACCAAATGGAATGCTTACAATGACGCTATCGTTCGCCAGATGATTGAGTGCGTCAAAGTCCGTGAAGGAGGAAGACTCACTATCATATTTGGAGGTGGTTATGAAATTGAGGAGAAAATCTGATTAGAAAACGCTATCCTCCTCAGTTTCGGAATCTCCGTTCCGTTCTTCATCCGGCGCAGTAGAATCCTCCAGAACGGAGAAAATAAAAGATTCCTGTGCATGCAGCTTGTTCATTGGCAACCGCTGTGCGGGATTTTCTTTTTACCGTTATCCTCAACGAGCATTGCTTCTGCATATGGGACAGCAGGGAAATATGGAATATTGATAATGTTTCCCTGTATTTTATAGTGTTTTCAGATTATATGGTGAAAGTGGTAAGGTTAAAAATCGGTGTATTTCTGATTGCATTTAGCGGTGTGATGTTGTTATAATTATTATAATAACATTGGTTTGTAGTACCTCTAAGCAAGCGCTTATGCTGTGCTGAGAAGTCCTATGTAAAAGGATGGCCGGTTTTCCATCTATAACCGCTGGTAGTGATGCGAAAAATGTATTGGTCGGACGGCTTCGCAAAGGATAACAAGACACATTCCCCAAAATTCTCAGAAGAGTAATTTTAGCTGCCAAGACTCGCTCAGATACTCTGATATTGTGTATCATAAGTAAAGAGCAACCACTCAGAGGTATTCAGGTTTATAAGGAGACATAGTGTGGAAAATCTTGATAAATTGGTAAACGAACTACGGAAATTACCGAATGAAACGCAATGCTTTGATGGACTTAAAAGAATTTTATTTTCAAAATATAAAGGAATCTGAATATCATTATCGCTTTTTGGATTCTGTAAAAAAAGTGAACTATACATACAATATTTTCACGGGTGAAGAAGAAACTCAGAATTACCAATTTGAGATTTATGATGCCGAAGAAGCAATCACCAAATTCAAAGAGTTGTGCCAGCCTGAGGTTTATTTTTCAGTGGAAAACCGATGTTGGTTTTATCTAACAACATAAGCCTTTTCTCGAAGTCCCCAAACAGCTTTCCCACAGTCTCGCCATTTGGGCAATTTACGCACATGCCCACATCGCACCTCCTGTGGCGAAATTTGTTTCTCTTATAATAGAAATAGAACTCCTTTCATGTTAAAATAAAAATACACACTCTAAGGAGGTTGAAGCTCATGGACGAAAATAATTCCATCCAGCTTTTTGAAGATAGAAAAATACGTACCGTATGGGATGAAGAACAGGAAGAATGGTATTTCTCTGTTGTGGATGTTATCGCTGTCCTGACAGATAGCTCCAATCCGACAGACTACCTCAAAAAGATGCGTAAGCGTGATGAACAGCTTGCGCGCTACCTGGGGACAAATTGTCCCCAGGTAGCAATGATAGGTGCAACAGGCAAAAATCGTAAAGTACTAGCGGCAACGACTGAACAGCTCTTGCGCATCATCCAGTCCATCCCGTCGCCCAAAGCTGAACCCTTCAAGCTCTGGCTGGCCCAAGTTGGCCGCGAGCGTATCGAGGAGACTATCGACCCGGAACAAGCAATCGACCGCGCATTAGAAACTTATCAGAAAAAAGGCTATGACACAGACTGGATTCATCAGCGACTCCTTTCCATCCGCGTTCGTAATGAGCTTACCGCTGAATGGCAGGAGCGAGGCGTACAGCAAGGCAAAGAATACGCCATTCTCACCGATGAGATCACGAAAGCATGGTCCGGCATGACTACTCGGCAATATAAGAAGCTGAAAGGTCTGAAAAAAGAAAACCTTCGTGATAATATGAGTACGATGGAAATTGTACTGAATATGTTGGCAGAGGCAACAACCACAGAACTGTCAAAAGCACATCAGCCGGAAGGGTTTTCTGAAAGTCAAAAGATTGCTCGCCGGGGCGGCAACTATGCCGGTCAGGTTCGACAGGATATCGAAAAGGATACCGGGCGGCCGGTCATAACATCACAGAACGCCGCACAGCTTAATGCCGTAGTCGTTGACATGATAGAAAGTGTAGCGGAAACGGAAAAGCCTGATAATGATGAAAATAAATAAAAAAGCGGGAGTACAGCCAATCGGATGAACTGAAAAGCTGTACTCCCGTTTTGTGTAACGAAAAGTTTTTGAATGCGAGCTGTACGAACGGACACAGTCTATGGATTCAAAGATGGTTCTGGGTCTATTTGTTTCTATTCTCTCTGGACTTGTGCAAACGCTGCTAGTATCGTGTCCTGCTGACGGAATCATATTTTCACCGAATCCTATTACATTTTCGGGAAAATCAAGATTTTTCACGGACTCATCCGTATAATGATGTGCAGAAGGAGGATGCGAGATGATTTATTTCACGGGCGATATCCACGGTGTGGTCGATGGTGTCGTTAACTTTGTAAATAAGGTACATCCCTCCACGGACGATGTGATTGTCCTCTTGGGGGACGTTGGAGCGAACTACTATAGAGACCAACGGGACAACCTGCTGAAAGCGCTTCTCAATGATCTAGGGACGGTATTCCTCTGCATCCACGGAAACCATGAAAGGCGTCCGACCACCATACCGGGATATGTTGAAACAGAATGGCACGGCGGGAGAGCATGGGTTCAGCCCGAGTATCCTAATCTGATCTTTGCCAAGGACGGCGAGATATACACGCTGAACGGACTTCGCTACCTTGTGATAGGCGGCGCCTATAGTGTGGATAAGTACTACCGATTAAGCCGGGGATGGGGCTGGTGGCCTGATGAACAGCCGTCGAAAGAAATCAAGGCATATGTGGAGCAGCAGATTCAGAGCAAATCTTTCGACATCATCCTGTCTCACACCTGCCCGTTCAAATATGAACCAACCGAGATGTTCCTTGGCGTGATTGATCGGCGCACAGTAGATGACAGCATGGAGCGTTGGCTTGATACCATTGAGGACGCCGGCAAGTACAAGGCCTGGTTCTGCGGGCATTGGCACACGGATAAACGAATTGACAAGATGCACTTTCTGTTCCATTCCTTCGAGTCTGATGAACAGTTCAATAAATCAACAGAGGACTGAGCTGTGAGAAAACTGCCCTTACTGACCGAATGGAGCAGATTACGTCCAAGGAGTAAAAAGACTGTGGGATGCAACAGCAAATGGAATGAGCTGTGACATGCTTTAGAAGCAATACTGCTAACAGCAGAAAAGAAAGAAGAGATGAAGAAACACTATGATTTATTACATCGCGGACATGCATTTCGGACATAGAAATGTGCTGCACTTTGACAACCGCCCCTTTGTGGATGCGGATCAGATGGATGAAGTGCTGATTCATAACTGGAATGAGCGAGTCACGGACGAAGATACAGTCTATGTTCTTGGCGATGCGTTCTGGAAAAACGAAGAGAACAGTATAAGGATTATTCAGCAGCTCAACGGCCATAAGCATCTGATCCGAGGCAATCATGACCGAGTCCACGGTCGGCTGCGATTTCATTGGGAGAGCATCGAGCAGTATGCTGAAATCAACGATGTGAATACAATGGTCATCATGAGCCACTATCCCATCATGTTCTATAAGAACCAGCATTGCGGTGCCGTTATGCTCTACGGTCGTGTCCACAACACCAGAGAATGGCGGCTTGTTGAGAAATGGAAGCTCGAGCAATGGGATATGGGTATTCCCAGCCGACTGATCAACGTGGGCTGCATGATGGACTATATGGGATATACGCCAAGGACATTAAAAGAATTACTGAATGCCAATCCCATTCCCGTTATCAATAGAGTTGAAAAAGACGGAATGGTCGCCGTTGGCAGCATAGGAGAAAGCCTAAATGGGACACAATGAGGAACTCTTGAAAAATGTCCGGGAGGTCGTTGAAAGAATCAACGACCTCCGTGATCTGGCGTATGCCCAGTATTTGCCAGCAGTAGATGAGGTGCTTGCAGGACGGATTACGGATAAAAATCAAATTGAGCAAATGGTTGAAGCTGCATTGGACTCTTGCCGTATCCAAAATAGCCGGTCATAAAATGATTTGAGCAGCAGGACTCAGCCTGCTGCTCACCAACGATATGAAGTTTTACCGCAGCGGGAATCAGGATCTGATCCATTGGAACCTCAAAGAGAGATCCCAGTGCGTACAAATTATCTACCGTAGGAAGGCTTTCGCCTTTCTGCCACTTGTAGATCGCCCGCGGTTCCTCAAAGCCGAAGTAGCTCTGCAAATCGCGAACAGTCAGGCCGCGTTCCAGACGCAGGCGACGGATGTTATTGCCCGTGGCGATAAGGTCGATCACAGGGTAGGCCTTCGTGCCCATGCCTATTACCTCCTTCAAGAGAGTGATGCTACAAAGTAACAGATTTGTTTTGAAAAAGCAAGCGAAAAATTCAGAACGGAGGGTAATTTGAGAGAAAAGTTATATTGGACGATAGAGAGATTCTCCCTGCGGTACGCGTACTTCCTGTTTTTTGACACAACGTTGCACCTTGCTGACCAGCTGTTCACCCGACACAAGGTCAGGGTGTGGTTTGAGTCGGAATACACCAAAGAAGGTTCTCCCTATCGCGCTATCCTTTGCCGCGTCCGAAAACGGGATGTGCCAGAGTTCTTGGCGGCCTTGGAGGAACTTAAAAAGACGATGCTGCTCTGCGGGCATCTCGACTATGTGTCCGAAGTCAGCGCATTTATGGATGCCGTGGAAAAAGAGAAAGGAGCGGCAGATCAAAATGAAGCTGACACCGCTTAAGAAGCAAAGCAAGAACGCACAACGTAAATACTACGCCGCAAAGCGCGGCTCATGGAATGGGCTTTCCCCGGTTACGCGCATTGTCCAAAGCCGAAAAGTCTATGACAGAAACCGCATCCGGCAGGAGGAACGACGCTCCCCTAAAGATTGACAGAAAACAATTTCGAATAAGAGAAAAGATCATTACTATCATTTTGAGACCAAAAAGGTTAGGTTGACAAGATGCGATCAGGCTCCGTATAATACAGCCATAGTGGTTAGGTTGTCACAAAATAAGGGACTGCAGATAAAGATAGATCCCCCGGAGGGCGCATCGCTTCAAAGAATTCTGAATTAAAATGATACTCTGCCGAGCATGACTGTGGCAAGAGAGCTTATAGAATGAAGTAAATACAGTGTTCGGGTATACAGCGTTTGACGAACGGCAGCTTCAGTAAAGAATTTTTTTGATTGATTCGAGAGGAGAATGGAGTTCAGATGACATCAAATGAGTATATTGGATAGCTGACTCCAAAGATGGCACCTGGACTAACTCTGATCCCAAAGGGCACAAAAACTGGTCAACAGAAACTAATCGGAATAATAATAACAACTACAAGCCCCTGGTCAAAATCTTCAAATGGTGGAGACGTAAACACTGCCCCGGCGGAGTCAAGTATCCTAAAGGAATAACGCTAGAAAAGCTAATTGCAGACAATTTGGGAGACTCTTCAGCCTCGACGGAAGACTTTCTGATTGAGACAATGCAGAATATAGTTTCTGCATACAAAAAAGCATATGTAGATGCTGGGATTAACCCATACATAGACGACCCATCAGGCAAAATTGATTCTAACGATTTGTTGGCTGGTTATACAACTGATGACTTTAAGGGTTTCATTTTAAAGCTTGATGATATGAATGATAAAAGACTATCAACAATATCAAGCGGTTCGTACTTGCGCAGATTTAAAACGTGGAATAATGCTTTGCAAGTTTTTGTGTCTTATATAGGCAGTGATTATGATGATGATGCATTACTTGCTGTGAAGTCAGACGAGTCGTGTAGTTGTAAAGGCTCTCGCAATGTTAATCTTCGGCTTCGCTTTAGAGTTATGCAGCGTGATAATTTCAAATGTTGTATTTGTGGAGCTTCTCCAGCAAAAGATCCCTCTGTAGTTCTTCATGTGGATCATATTATCCCGTGGTCAAAGGGTGGAAAAACAGAGTTAGATAACCTTCAAACACTTTGCAGTAACTGCAATTATGGAAAATCAGATGATTTATAAATATGGACTATCACCGGAGCAGGTTTACGCCTGCTCCGTTTCTTCTTCCTCAAAAGAATCCTCATCCACGCCGTATCCCTTCGGAAACAACTCTTCCCAACCACCCGGCGGCTCGCAGGAAACATACTCCACGGCAACGCCCTCGCGGATGTCGGCAGCGCAGTTCGGATGGCACTGCGCGGGGTCAATGTCCAAATACCCGACGAACTTGTAGTAGATAACAAGGCGCTGGGGTTTATTTTTGCCCGTTCCCTGCGTCTCGTACACACCGATGTGGTCGATCAGCTCGCTTAACACCGGCTCATCGGAATATTCCCGCGAAAGAACACAGCAGCGGTCCTCAGCTTGAGGATCATTTCCATGCCCGTGACGTTCGCGGCGGCCTTGGCGAGCGCTGTGTGTTCCGGAGCATCCTTGCCTGGCTTGCTTCCAATGAGAAGGGCTCCGTTGTGAGAAACCTGCCCTATATCGCGGAGTACGGCCGCTGGGATGATGTCCTTGTACTGCTGAAGACTCCCTGCCGCAAGGAAGCCCTGGCCCTGCTTGAAGAGCAGTTCCGGGAGGATCTTGCCGCGCTGGAAGCCGGCGGCGACATTTCCCTGCTTGGCAAGTGGCTCCCCTCGGTCAACGCATCCAATCAGGAAACGGTCGTCATGGCTAAGATGATCGCCAAGTCCTTCGGCCTGTCCGACCGTGACTACCGCAAGGCGCTGACCGGGCTTCGTGCGCGCATCCGGATCATCGAGAACAATCTCCGTGAGAAGGACTACACGTTTGATTACTCCAAGCAGCCGTCCAAGGCCATGTTCAAATACCGCAAGGCCTTCCTGCGCAACGACGGCGAGCGTTACGCTGCTTTCATGGACAAGGTGGATCGCGGCGAGGCGAAGCTTCACACCGGTACGCTGATGCCCTATGAACTCGTCGAGCGCGCTTATGACTGCTCTGAGGAAGAGCGCCGCTCTCTGGACGTCACCTGGCGTATGCTGGAGGACTTCACGACTGATGAGAACGCGCTTGTTGCAGCGGACGGCTCCGGCTCCATGTACTGGGGCAGCAAACCGATGCCGGCTGCGGTCGCGCAATCCCTCGCGATTTATTTCGCGGAACACAATAAAGGCAAATTCCACAATCATTTCCTGACCTTCTCCATGACCCCTCAGCTTGCAGAGATCAAGGGAGAAGATTTTGTGGAGAAGGTGCGCTACTGCAGAACCTTCGATGAATGCGCCAACACCAACCTGGAGGCGGTATTCGATCTGATCCTGCAGGCGGCGGCAGAGAACCATGTGCCCCGGGCGGAAATGCCCGCAAAGCTGTACATCATCTCCGACATGGAGTTTGATCATTGCGTGAAGAACTCGTCCATGACGAACTTCGAAAACGCAAAGGCAAGCTATGCGGCGGCCGGCTACATACTCCCGGACCTCGTGTTCTGGAACGTTGACAGCCGTCATGAGCAGCAGCCTGTAAAAGAGAATGACCGCGGAGTTGCGCTGGTTTCCGGCAACAGCCCCCGGATCTTCTCTATGGTCATGGATGGCGAGCTGAATCCGTATGACTTCATGCTGAGCGTGATCGATACGGAGAGGTATGCTCCCATCGCTGCGTAAGTCTGGCTGCTCTCCGGAGTAAAAGAACGGGCGCACGGTTTCCGATTGGGCTGCGGAATTGCCGTGCGTCCGTTTTTTGAAAGGAATGATTTTTTGAAATGATAGAAATACAAGGACTGCACAACTCAGCCCTTTGTTATACGCCCGCACTCGAGCCGACGGCTGAACTCCAGATCAAGACCGTCTGCGACCAGGAGGCTTTTGCCGGCTGCAAGATCCGTATCATGCCTGACGTCCACGCCGGAAAGGGCTGCACCATCGGCACGACCATGACGATCCGGGACAAAATCGTTCCCGGCATGGTTGGCGTAGACATCGGCTGCGGCATGGAGACTGTGAGGCTGGCCGAAAAGGAGATCGACTTTGCCGCTCTCGATGCGCTTATCCGTAAAGAGATCCCCTGCGGGCAGAATATCCGCAAGGACGAGCACCCGCTCAACGGTGAGATCGACCTTCACCGGCTGCGCTGCTCTCCCTGTGTTTCCGTTGAGCGCGCGAAGCGCAGTATCGGTACGCTGGGCGGCGGCAACCATTTTATAGAAGTCGACCGCGACGAGAATGGTGAACTGTATCTCGTAGTCCACTCCGGCAGCCGTCATCTCGGCACTCAGGTCTGCAAGTACTACCAGGATCAGGGCCGCTTTGCTATGTGGGGCGGTGCCCGTCACCAGATCGATGCGCTGATTGCCGAATACCGTGCCGCAGGCCGCTGGAAGGAGATCCAAAGCACCATCAATGAACTGCGCAGGGAGCATCCCATCCGTATCCCCAAGGATCTCGCTTATGTAGAAGGAAAGCTGTTTGAGGATTACATCCACGACATGCGCATCACACAGCGCTTTGCCGTGCTCAACCGCAAGGCCATGACCGATGTGATCCTGCGCGGTATGGGGCTGACCAAGGTCGAAGAGTTTACTACCATCCACAACTATATCGACACGGAGAAGATGATCCTCCGCAAGGGCGCTGTTTCCGCCGAAGCCGGGGAAAAGCTGCTGATTCCCATCAACATGCGCGACGGCAGCCTGATCTGCATGGGCAAGGGCAACGAGGAATGGAACTGCTCGGCTCCCCACGGTGCCGGCCGTCTCATGAGCCGTAAGCAGGCGTTCGCCCGGCTCTCGATGGACGAGTATGCCGCCGAGATGGAGGGGATCTGGTCCTCCTGTGTCGTGGGCGATACGCTGGACGAATCTCCTATGGTATACAAGCCCATGGATGAGATCGTTTCCGAGATCGGCCCTACCGCGGACATCATCGAGCGTATCCGCCCGGTCTATAACTTTAAGGCCGCAGAATAATGCCGCCGTATCCCTGCCGTTGCGGAGCCGCCGCTGCGACATAGCTCGCAGGTGCGACTGCCGGCAGATACCGGTCTCCCGCCGATACTTCGGTTTCGGACGTACGCCCCGCGGTTCAACAGCAGCGGGAAATTCGGCGGGAGATTTTGAAACTCGCGCTCTTGGCTCAGTTGGCAGAGCAACGGATCGATAATCCGTAGGCCGCAGGTTCAAGTCCTGCAGAGCGCACCATTTATTGTCAATTCCATTGTGCTTGAGAAAAGCAGGTGATGAAAAATGAAAGCAATTCAGAGAGGAAGCAAGTTCACCATTTTTGATGATAGCATCAGAAGCTATGATCAACTGCCGGCCGCGACTTTTGATATCGGATATAACCAACAGGAAGGCTGCTTCCTCCTCCGCAGGGGCAATATCCGCGTAACGGAAAAAGCCTATGGCGTTCATACAGAAAAACTGGAAAAGATCCTGTCGTCCTTCAAGCGTTTTTCCAGAAGCATGGGTGTGATCCTCAGCGGTGATAAAGGTATCGGCAAATCGTTATTCGCAAAAATGATTTGTGAAGCCTCCATTCGCGAGGGTTATCCGGTGATCCTGGTGGATGCCTGCTGCCCGGGGCTTGCGAGATTTCTGGAATCCATCCATCAGGAATGTGTGGTTCTTTTCGATGAATTCGATAAGACTTTCCGTTCCAACAACGATAATGACGATCAGGCAGCGCTGCTGAGCCTGTTCGACGGTACCACGGGCGGAAAAAAGCTGTTTATCGTGACTTGCAACGAACTGTACAGCCTTAACAGCTATATCGTAAACAGGCCTGGCCGCTTTCATTATCACTTCCGTTTTGATTACCCTTCCCCGGAAGACATCCGCGAATACCTGCATGACAAGCTGGAGGAAGAATGTTATGGGGAGATCGATAAGGTCGTTGATTTTTCCCGAAAAATCAGCCTCAACTACGACTGTCTGAGATCAATTGCCTTTGAACTGAATAACGGCATCGATTTTGCTTCTGCCATAATCGATCTGAACATCATGACCACCGAAAATGAGGAATACGATGTTTATCTGTATTTCGAGGGTGGGTTGAGCCTTCACCAGCATCGGTACCGGACAAATCTTTATGATAATGACGGTCTGATGGAGCGGATCCATCTGTATGACGATGACGGTCATTATGTCCTCTGTGCCTACTTTGACCGGAATATGGCAAGGTATGATATGAGCAGCAACGCGATTCTGATCCCGTCTTCCGGCATTAAGATCAAGAAAGCCCCGGCCGATGACGATGATGGCGGCGAAAACAGCAACGGCAATGAATACCTCAAGCGGAAGCCGCTGTACATGACGTTCAAAAAGCGGGCGATGAAGAATCTGCATTATTTGATTTGAGGTGAGAGAATATGGCAAATCTTTTTGACAGCTACGGCCTGGATTTTCTGGGGAAAGACGAAGACACGCTGATGGGCGCTGTAAGATATACGGTCCAGGAAGGAAAAGCCATCAAAGGCTACTATGACACCCCGTACTTCTATTTACCGATCGGCTCTGCTGAATTCTGGGCCAGCTCCGAAAAGAGCGAAGACGGTAAGCTTGCCATATCCGGATTCCATACGCATTGCGGCGGGAAGACGATTTGGGAAATGATCTGCACAGACGTTGACATTTCACCGAAAGACTGGCCTAAAACGGAACGCATCCTGATGATGAGCCGCAGCACGGATAACGGCGGCATGCTTCCTGTTGATATCATCACAGCGGACGTGCTGCCCAGTTTTCTCAAAGACGACAGGCTCACGCTTCAGCTTGTTGCGCCCTGCCTTGAAGTAAACTACTACGCCACGGAAGAAGAGTATGACAAAACTGTCCCCGCCGATAAGCAGGGACAGAAATGGGGCATAGCCGACGGCGCGCTGATACCGCTGTCCTTCCTGGCAAACCACCTGGTCGGCAATTATGAGGACGGCAAAGAGTATGATAACGATGCGTACATAACCTTCAAGGCAAAGGTCACGCGCCTCTGCGTTGGTACGTTTGAGATCGGCGATCAGAAAGAGAATACTTTTATCCGCTGTTTTGCGGATACTGTGTATGGCGAACTGGAGTTCGACCACTCGTTTGATCAGGTTCCCGAGGAACTCAGGGACAACATTAAAGTCGGTTCGATCATCAGCGGGGTCTGCATGATCTCCGCGGATGCAGCCATCGGCGAGTACGAAAACGGGATAGTAAAAGACTTTGATCACGATCTCCGGCTGGTGCGATTCACCCTTGCCAAGGGGGAGACGGAACGGCTGCGCAGTGTGCTGACCGCCGATTCGGTATATGAGACCGATACTTCCGGAAACAGCTGCTACGGTGCAGATGAGATCATTGACCGTCTCACTTACGTCTGTGAAAACCACGAGGGTAAATATATTGCCCATCTGGCGGAGATCACAGAACTTGCAGGATCCGGTCTGGAGTACCCGGTTGGCACTAAATGCATCGTTCTGGCCGACAAGGAAGAAGACAACTACGAAGCCATTGTTTTTGTAAGTGTTGACGAGGATGGGAATATCAGCCGCATTCACGTCAGTACAGACAGCCGCTATCGCTTCAGGATCGAAAAACCGGAACGCGTCAAAACCCCTCTCGATGATTTGGTGATTCCGGAGAGCGTAGTCCAGCCAATCATCTGGCGGGCGAAATACCACGGGTTTCTTGCGTACGATCTGGAAGATAAGCTGGTTTTGGAGGATGAGGATTATACTCAGCACAAAAACAACGCCGAAAGAATGCTGGAGGCGCTGGAGGCCGAACCTCAGTCGGACGCCGAGGAAACGATCGGCAATATCTTAGGATACCTGTTTGCCAAATCGGTGGAAATGACAGTCAACGAGGCCAAAGAGAACCCTGCGTTTGAAACCAGGCTGACGGCGTCGTATAGTCCGCATGATGCTTTCCGGGGCGTGCTTCGCTCTACGCTGCCCCCGGATCAGCACGCCGCTCTTGAAGATGCAATGGAACAGGCGCGGCAGTTTGGAAAAGACATCTTTGTCTTCATGGAAATGATGGAAAAGACTGACGATGACTTTCCCGAATTGTTTACTCAAGCAGCCGTCGTTGTTCAGAGGATAGGACAAATGTACGCAAGCAACGGTTTTGAAGAGTCGTGCAAAGCCCGAACATAAGACGAGGCGCATTATGCTCATTTTGGATTCTCCCGGTTCGTGCCCTATGTGCCGGAGAAAAAGCTATGACGATCCCGCCGTCCGGGACAAGCGGGCAACGGGAAAAGCGAAAGACATGATCAGCGAATACTTAAGGGAGGAGGTAATGCCCCGTGAGGGAAACGATTGTGAAAAAGCTGAATGAAATTGAAAAGAAGGAAAGCGTAAGGATCCTGTTGGCGGTCGAATCCGGCAGCCGCGCCTGGGGCTTTGCTTCCCCGGACAGCGACTACGATGTGCGTTTTATCTATGTCCGACCGAAGGCGGAGTATCTGCGTCTGGAAAAAGTCAGGGACGTGATCGAGCTGCCTATCGAGGGCGAGCTGGATATCAACGGCTGGGATTTGGATAAAACACTGCGCCTTCTGCGGACATCGAACCCAACGCTGTTCGAGTGGTTCTCCTCACCGATCGTGTACCGTGAGACTGCATTTGCAGACGAGTTCCGTTCTGTGATGCTGAAGTATTTCTCCTCCAAGCGTGGGCTGAGCCACTACCTCAGCATGGCCGGCGGCAACTACCGCGAATATCTGAAGGGTGACATGGTTAAGGCCAAAAAGTACTTTTATGTGCTGCGCCCCATCCTGGCCTGCAGATGGATTCTGGATAAAGGGACTCCTCCGCCCATGCTCTTTTCGGAGCTGGTGGAAGCGGAACTTGATCCCGCCCTTCTTCCGGACGTTGACAGGCTCCTCGAATTGAAGATGAGCGCACCTGAAATTAAGACCATCCCCAGAATCGAGAGCATCAACCGTTACCTCGACAGCAGCATCGAAGAATTACGATCCCGCATCGTTCCGTTGCCCGAAGACACAAACCACGGCTGGGAAGACCTGAACCGTCTCTTCTTCTCCCAACTCCGATAAGAGACGAAGCATTTTATACTACGGGTTTCTTTACTTCTTGAAACCCGGATGCTATAGTAATATCAGAAACAGGGGCTGTGCCCGGAAAGGAAAAAGAAATGATCCTCAGACAGTTCTCCGATTTACTCAAAGCCGAATATCAGGATCGTTCGCTGTGCAGCTTTACCCACAAGATGCATGGTCCTTTGGCATGCCCATATAAGACAGAGAACAGAACGGTGAAACGACAGCCGGAATAGGCTGATCCGATACTTCACGGGCCGCTTGTCTTGTATGAGGCAAGCGGCCTTTTTGTATTTCAAACCATATGTGTCACAGGCCATCCGGCCGGAATAGGAGAGTAAATGAAATGAATCGGATACCGGTCATCGACATGACCGCCACCGGAATCAACATCACCCGTATGCGGATCGCAGCGGGTTTGACCGTAAAGGACGTGCAGGATGTTTTCGGATTCTCCACGCCCCAGGCCATTTACAAGTGGCAGCGCGGAACGGCTTTGCCGACCGTGGACAACCTCGTTGTCCTCGCCGCGATTTTCGGTGTGAAGATCGATGACATCCTGATATTTCAAGACTGCGGAGTGATCCAAATCTCCGCATAAAATACATCAGCTCTGGCAGCAGGGCTGACAGGGTCCCTTCGACTAACAGGACAGGTCGCCGCCCTTTCAAGGCGGAAATGCCGGGTTCAAATCCCGCAGGGATCACCATACACGCTCTTAGCTCAGCAGGACAGAGCACCAGACTACGAATCTGGGGGTCGTGGGTTCAAATCCCGCAGAGCGTTCCAAATACCGGACTGGTGTAACGGCAGCACACCTGACTCTGACTCAGGAGGACGTGGTTCAAATCCACGGTTCGGTGCCACAATACAGCCCGTAGTGCAGATGGATAGCGCGCCTGAGTGTCTGTCAGGAGATCGCAAGGCCGAGTCTCACTTCGTGCACCATACTGCAGGGTGGCAGACCGGCAATGCAACAGCTTCATAAGCTGCCCCAAGCGGGTTCAACTCCCGCCCCTGCAACCATTCATAGTGTGAGTAGCTCAGTTGGTTAGAGCGCCGGTTTGTGGCACCGGATGTCGGCGGTTCGAGTCCGCTCTCACACCCCACACGGACTCTTAGCTCAGTTGGTAGAGCGGCAGACTGAAGATCTGCGCGTCCCAGGTTCGATCCCTGGAGAGTCCACCAAATAAGGGAGAATGCCAGAGTCTGGTCAAATGGGGCGGACTGTAAATCCGTTGCCGAAAGGCTGCGTTGGTTCAAATCCAACTTCTCCCACCAGCTTTTTGCTATTCCCCGCCACCGGAGGTTTTCCGGTCGTGGGGAATAGCTTTTTCACTTGACAGAAGGCATCTCACGATGGAGTCCGTTTTATTGGACACTACTGCTGATATAATTTGCTGGAAAAGGCCAAAAGTACTATAATAAACTTGCTTGGCTGAATAGAACCGGATATGGGGGCGCGCGTCACAAAAACGAAAAGCTTGTTGACGTGTTTTCTGCATGAGAAGGAGGAGAGAAAATGTACGGAGCACTTCTGGGCGACATGATCGGAGCGCCCTACGAATTTGACAGGGGGAACAAGAGCAAGGAGTTTCCGCTCTTTTGCAAGAGTTCCCGTTTCACGGATGATTCCGTCATGACGATAGCGGTGGCGGAGGCCCTGCTGGACAGCCGGTTTTTGGACGATGACAGCATCCGGGCTGCGCTGATCAAGTCGATGCGGAAATGGGGCAAAAAGTATCCTGATGCCGGCTATGGCAGGAAGTTCCTCTGTTGGCTCAGGGAGAAAGATCCAAAGCCCTACGGCAGCTGCGGCAACGGCTCGGCCATGCGCGTTTCTGCGGCAGGCTGGCTGTTCGATATGCTCGAAGAGACGCGGGAAAAGGCCAGACTGACGGCTGAGGTCACGCATGATCATCCCGAGGGGATCAAAGGCGCGGAGGCAACTTCCAGCGCGATCTTCCTTGCCAGGACCGGCCGCAGCAAGGAGGAGATCCGGGATTACATTGTGCAGGAGTTCGGTTATGATCTCTCCCGCACCTGTGACCAGATCCGGCCGAGCTATTATCACAATGAGAGCTGCCAGAAGACGGTGCCGGAAGCGATCACTGCCTTTCTGGAGGGGACGGATTTCGAAGATGTCATCCGGACTGCCGTTTCCCTCGGCGGCGATTGTGATACCCTGACCTGCATCGCCGGGAGCATCGCGGAGGCCTTTTACGGCGTGCCCGTCATCCTGAAGGCAGAGTGCAGGCGCCGGCTCCCGGAGGATATGGCGTATATTCTCGGCCGCTTTGATATTTCCCGGAAACACGGTCACGACGATTTTCCCGGCGATACCCTCTCCGGCAGCGGTATCATCGATGAGGCGATCGACCGCGGCTGCCAGACCGGCAGCAAAGAGAATCGGATTGGCGTTTCCGATGGGATGCTCGGAGATGCCGAGAGGGATCATTATCGATCCCCGGGGACAGTCCTTCCTGTTGACAAAAGACCGGATCAATATGATTTTGAACGCTGACAAAGGAGGTCAAGCACAATGAGAACGATTCGTGTAACCGGCAAGGGGCAGATCAAAGTCAAGCCCGACATCACCCGTATCACCATGACCATCACCGGTGTCTTCAAGGAGTACGGTGAGACCCTGCGCCACTCATCGGAGGATACGGAGGCGCTGAAGGACGTCCTTTCTGCCTTCGGGTTTGAGCGGTCTGATTTGAAAACGCTCAGCTTCCATGTGGACACGGAGTATGAGAGCTACCGGGACAAGAACAACGACTACAAGCGGCGTTTCGTCGGATACCGGTTCAACCACGCCCTGAAGGTGGAGTTCGAGTCCGACAACGACCGTCTGGGCAAGATCCTGTATGCCCTTGCCAACGGCAAAGTCCGGCCGGAGTTTCGTATCAGCTATACTGTGAAAGACCCGGAAGCCGCAAAGAACCTGCTGCTCGGGAAGGCCGTCACCGATGCCAAGAAAAAAGCTGCGGTTCTGACCCAGGCCGGCGGCGTCAAGCTGAAAGATATCCAGAGCATCGACTACTCCTGGGGCGAGATCAATTTTGAGTACAAACCGATGGGCGACTTGATGATGGACTGCTGTGAACAGCCGATGACCGAAAAAGCCTATGATCTGGATATTGAGCCTGACGATATCGATGTTTCTGATACCGTCACCGTAGTGTGGGAGATCGAATAAGACGAAAGACAAGCTGATTTTCAAGTATTCACTGTCCGGTGCCTGAATGATCCCGATATCCTCATTTGAGATCCAGGACGGGGATTCACCCTCGGTTTGGTTCCGGCTTCGCTTACTCTGTCGAATTCTGTCGAACGAATTAACGGCATCTTTATGGCGGTTTTGTTGAAACAGGACAGAAAATGTGCTATTTTTATCGGGTAATTGATCAGCTGAAGAAAAAATCGATATGGAGGCGATATTATGAAACTTCAAGTGCTGATCGCCGACGCAGACCCGGATTTCCAACGAACAATGACGCAGGCGCTTTCTCGGGAGGGGGACATGGAAGCGGCCGGTGTTTCATCTGACGGGTTGGAGACCCTTTCCCTGATCCAGACGGCACGCCCGGATGTTGTGCTGCTGGACCTCATCCAGCAGCGGCTTGATGGGCTCGCTATTCTCCGCCGGCTTGCCGGACGGGAGGATGCGCCGCCGGTGCTCGTTCTCACCGGATTTGTCAATGCCGCCGTCGTTGCCGAGTGCGCAAAGCTCGGCGCGGCATATTTTATCCCCAAGCCCTGCGACACCGCGGCGCTCATGCAGTGCCTGCGGCAGTGCGCAAAAGCGGGCGGAAAATCTCCCGCGGCTGTCGCCGCGCCGGCTCCGGTGCCCGCACATCTGGAAAGCGCCGTCACCGACGTTCTCCACGAGATCGGCGTACCGGCGCATGTCAAGGGTTATCAATATCTGCGTGAAGGGATTCTCTTCACGATCCGCGACGCGGACCCCACCGCCGGGATAACGAAAGTGCTTTATCCGACGGTGGCGAAAAAGTTCTCCTCCACGCCGTCCTGCGTAGAACGCTCGATGCGCCATGCGATCGACATTGCATGGAACCGCGGCGACGAGGACGTGCAGGAAAAGATCTTCTGCGGTGCCTTCTCCGGCAGCACGGGCAGGCCCACGAACGGCGAATTCATCGCCACGATCGCCGAGCTTGTCCTGCAGCAGATCGGCAAATAAAAAATACGAAATCCTCCCGGAAAACCGGACGGCATCTGCAGCGAATCGACCGCAAACCGGTTCACCGCGGGAAAAATATACATGCACTTCTCTCCGCAAAATAAATGGCTTTAAATAACGATCGCTTCCTGCCCGGCCCCGGTGAATGCACACCGGAGCCGGGCAGGAAGCGTTTTATGCCAGATGGAGCCATTCGATGAGCAGCAGCCAGGTGAGGCCGTAGTACGATACGACTGCGACGAGGTCGTTGACGGTCGTGATGAGCGGGCCGGAGGCGACGGCGGGATCGACGCCGATCTTTTTGAAGAAGATCGGGATCACCGTGCCGGAAATGCTCGAAAGCAGCATCGCCGCGATGAGCGCGATGCCGATGCAGCCCGAAACGCCGAACGCCATGAGCGCCGCTTCGCCGCGCAGCAGAAGATATACCCCGATGAGCGCGAACGAGGCCGCGCCGAGAATCGCGCCGTTCATAAGTCCGACGCGCGCCTCCTTCCAGACAAGCTTCCGCTTCTGTGCGCCGGTCGTTTCGCTGTCCATAAGGACGCGGATCGTGACGGCAAGCGACTGCGTGCCGACGTTGCCCGCCATATCCAGCACGAGCGACTGGAAGCACACGATGAGCGTGAGCTGCGCCACGACGCTCTCGAAAAGGCCGACGACGCTCGACACGACCATCCCAAGCCCCAGCAGCACGAGCAGCCACGGCAGACGCTTGCGCACGCTCTGCACGAGCGTTTCGTTGAGATCCTCCTCCGCGGAGAGACCGGCGAGCCGGGCGTAGTCCTCGCTCAGCGCGTCGTCCACCGTCTGGATGAGGCTTTGCGCCGTTACGACGCCGAGCATCCGGTTTTCCTCGTCCAGCACGGGGATGGAGTCCTCGGAATAGTCCTGGATGCGCGGCAGCGCGTCTTCGATGCGCTCGTGCGCGTAAACGTAGGGGTAGGAGGTCGCGATCAGCTCCGCGAGCGGGTCGCCCTCGCGCGCGATGATGAGGTCTTTGAGATCGATCGCACCGTAAAAAGCGTTGTCGGCATCCACAACATAGATTGTGGAGATGTTGTCGTGCTCGGCGGCCTGCGCGACGAGCTGGTGCATTGCGGCCTTGACGCTCAGCCCCTCGGGGATGACGATGCAGTTCGTCGTCATAATGCTGCCGATCTCGTCTTCGCCGTAGACCCAGAGCCGCGCGATCTCGCGGCGCTTCGGCTCGTCCATGAGCTCGACGAGCGTGTTTTTCTCACCGCTTTCGAGCGTTTTGAGATAGTCCACCGCGGTGTCAGCGTCCATGCGCGAGAGCACGTTCACCCGCCGCCGGAGGCTCAATTCATTGAGATACGGCGTCATCGGCTCGGCGTATTCGAGCACGGCCGAGAGCTCCGCAGCGTCAAGCGCGTGATAGATCCGCTGCCGCTCAGAGAGCGTGAGCGCCTCGAGCGCGGCGGCGATGTCGTTTTCGTGATAGTCGAGCAGCTTCTCGCGGAACGCCTTCGGCGAGAGATTGCTGCGGACGAGCTCCGTCAGCTCCCGGTCGTAATCCGGGTGGCGGAGCTGCATGAGTTCGGTTTTGTTTTCCATGTTTCTGCCCTCCGTTTCAACGATTTTTTGATAACCGCGCCGGAGCAGGGCAAAAAAATATCACCGCTGCCCGGCGTGCGGCGCACGTCGATCCGGGCAATGGTGAGCAGCGGAAAAGAGAGACTTCACCGGCCTGCGCGGCCATACGAAGTCCCTGGGATGCGTCTCGCCATGCCCCATATTCGTCCGTTACTGCCGCTGTCCATGGTAGTCCCTCCTTTTAAAATCAGATATATTCTCTATATAACACACGGCAAACGCCTGTGTCAAGGCAAAAAGCCGCCGGTCAGATTTTCTGACCGGCGGCAGCTGTTTTGCGGATTTTTTCGGAATTATTCGATGAGGCCGCTCTCTTTGAGCAGCAGCTCAACGTCCGTGCCGCGGATCTTCTTGAGCACGATCTTCATAAGCTCGCGCTCGCCAAAGCTCAGTTCGGCCTCGGAGAGAGGCTTTTTATCGATGGCGTAGTAGCATGCGCGCAGCAGCTCGCGCACGTCGTACTTGCTGCCCCAGACCTCGGGCACGCCGCGGTCTACGTTCAGCAGCGTGTACACCGACTCCATGCCGGTGCGCATCGAATACTCGGTGGTGAAGATGGTGTCGCGCGGCGTTTCGGCAAACTGGCCGATGAAGGCAAAGTTCACCGCGCCCTCCGGCACGACGCGCGGCCGGTCGGATTCCTTTCTCGGCTGGAAGAAGGCGTTGATATACGGCATGAAGCACGTCGTCGTGTTGCACGCTGCGCTCGCGAGCGTGTCGATCCGGTCGATGGGCACGCCGATATGATAGAGCCACTCGCGGCAGATCTCTTCGCCGGTGCACTCGCGCATGGGCTTGCGGACGTAGTTGCCCGGGCGGTCGGTGTTGAGCGCGTACAGCCACACGAGCACCGTGTCCTTATTCTGCGACTTGAACTGCGGCTGACGGTTGATCGTCCAGGAAAGGTACCAGTTCTCGGTGCTGTCCTTGACCGTGACGATGCCGCCGGTCGTGACTTTGCCCTCGCGCGGGTCGCGGTGGCAGACGTTGATGATGTGCCGGATGATCTCCTCGTTCGCCGTGGCGACGGTCGCGCTCATCCAGTTGGTGGCGTTCACGTCGGAGCAGAACTTGTCCGGGTTGCCGTATTCGCCGTTCTCGGCCTGCGCAGCGATGTTCTTCCACATATCCCAGCTCTCACCCTTGCCGTTCTCGATGCCGGAAAGGTCGGGCGCGTGGGTCTGGTCGCCATAGCAGGAGGTATCGGTGCAGCAGCCGTTCGTGATGAACACGAGATCGTCCTCAATGAGATCGAGCGTCTGCTCCTGGCCGTCCTTCACGTAAACAATGGCCTTGGCGACTCTCTTATCGCCGTGCTTTTCGATGACGACGTTCTTCACGTCCATGCCGTACTCGATGCGCACGCCGTGGGATTCAAGATACTTCACGAGCGGGAGGATCATGCTCTCGTACTGGTTATACTTCGTGAAGCGCAGTGCGCTGAAGTCAGGCAGACCGTCGATGTGGTGGACGTAGCGGCAGAGATAGCGCTTCATCTCCAGCGCGCTCGACCAGCGCTGGAAGGCGAACATCGTCTGCCAGTACAGCCAGAAGTTTGTGCTCCAGAAGCTCTCGGGCAGCACCTCGGAGATCTTCTTGTCCTCAAGATCCTTCTCCGGGGTCAGAAAGAGCTTCGAGAGCGCCATGGCGGAGGCCTTGTCGAGAGCAAATTTCTTGTCGGTGTGGGCGTCCTCACCGCGGTTGACGCTCGCGCGGCAGAGCGAGTAGTTGGGGTCGTGCTTGTTGAGCCAGTAGTATTCGTCGAGCACCGTTACGTTCGGCGTCTCGATGCTCGGCACATCGCGGAACACGTCCCACATGACCTCAAAATGGTTGTCCATCTCGCGGCCGCCGCGCATGTAAAAGCCCTTGGTGATGTCGCGGTAGCCGTCGCAGCTGCCGCCGGCAAGCTCGTGCTTTTCGAGAAGATGGATGTGCTCGCCCTTCATCTGGCCGTCGCGGACGAGATAGAAGGCCGCGGTCAGACCGGCGAGACCGGTGCCGATGATATAGGCGGATTTGCTGTCGACGCCCTCCGGCTTTTCAGGGTGGGCGAAGGATTCATACGTTCCGGCAGAGTAATACATGATATTGACCTCCTGTGAGATTTGTTTTTCTCTTGATGGCCCTATAGTATCCCCCGGAAATACTTTTTTCCATAAACAGAAGCGCCCCCGTGATAAGGGTTTTATCACGGGGGCGCGAAGTGTAAAGTTTTTGATCAAATCGGAGAATTTGCTTAAATTTTGAAGCGCGCGAGCGCTTCGCGGATCGAATCGTGGATGAGAAGCGCGAGCCGGTCCACGATCTTCTCCGGCTCCTCGGCCATGCCGTCGCGGATCCAGTCGAGCATGATGCCGATGAAAATGTAGCCGTAGACCTGCGCGATGAACGCCTTGTCCTCGTCGCGGACGGTCATTCCGGCGGACTGTTCGTCGATCACGCCGAGAATGAGATGGTCCACGGGCGGGCGGAGATACCGCTCGACCTGCTCGCGGTCCACACAGCGGTAGACGTTCAGAATAAACGGCTTATTCTGCCGCACGGCCTCGAAGATCTGCAGGAGGCCCTGCTGCCAGGTGTCGTGCGTTTTCTTCTCCTCGAGCGCGCGGCGCGCGTCTTCCAGGCATGACCACTCCACGAGATCGTAAATGTCCTTGAAGTGGTAGTAAAACGTCATGCGGTTGATGCCGCAGTCCTCGGCAATGTCGTTGATGGTGATCTTCGTGAGCGGCTTTTTGAGCAGCAGATTTTTGAGTGACTGCTCGAGCGCCCGCTTTGTTACCTGTGACATGGCGTTCTCCTTATCCGATATTTTGATTTTTCCCGTCCGCGAGCGCGAGAAGCGAGCGTTCCTGCTCGATCTCACCCCGATACGGGTAGGCTTCGGCGATCTTTTCAAACCGGCCGCGCAGCAGGGCGGCGCGCTCTTTGTCGCCGTCGTGCAGCAGGGCGAGGGCGTACTCCGTGCGCAGCACGCTCGGGAAATCCTTCATCTGGCGCATGAAGCGGCGCTGCGGCTTTGTGAGCATCGCATCGACCGTGCCGCGGCGGTTTTCGCCGAGGAGCTCCAGATACATCTCGTCGCACAGCAAAAGTGCGCGGTAGAGCCCGACGAGGTTCGCCCCGCCGGAGAGCAGGCGCGACATCGCCTCGTGCGCCTCGGCGAAGCGGTGCTCGTCCATGAGGCGGCTGCAGCAGAAAACGCCGGTCGCGGCGACGAGGGCGTTCTGCATTGCCTCGTCCGACGGCATGACAAACCATTCGTCCGGCATATCGCGCAGGCGTTCGCCCTCCGTCTGGCGGCTGTTTACGGCCATCTGCAGATAAAAGGCGCGCATGGCCTCCGGATCGCGGCGCAGGGAGAAGGCGTTTTTGCCGTCGTTGTCGATCGGCCCGAGCCGGAGCGGGATGCCGTTCGTGAGCGCGAGATAAAACCCCACGAGCGCAAATAGAAAGAGCAGAGACGCGCCCACGCTGCCGCCGCCGGAGAGGAAGTACCCGCCGAGGGCGAGAAGCGCGGCGAGCAGATTCATAAGCGGCCCCGCGAGATTATAAAGCATCACCGGAATTTTCCCGTCCACGGGCTCCGGCGGCGTCATCAGGCACTGCCCGCCCGTCCCGGCGAGCTTCAGGCGGCGGAAGCAAAGCGCACCGTTTTCGCGCTGCAATTGGAGATTCCCGATGCGGAACGAGCAGAATTTATACCCTGTCAGCAGCCCGCCGATCAGATGGCCGGTCTCGTGCAGGATGGTCTGCAAGGCGAAGGAGACGCAGAGCCCGGCAAGCCCGAAGAGGAACACGGCGAAAAAGCTCTCGTTTTCGGGAAGCGCATAGGCGACGCCCGCGCCGAGCCCCACGCAGAGAACGAGCGAGAGGATCATCCCCGGCTGAATGGCTGATGGCTTCTTATTCTTTGCCTTTGTGTCCATACTATCACCCGACGGCATTATAACAGATTTTTTGCTGGATGCAAACGCATGACAGCCCCGCCTCCTGCGCGGAAAACATTTGAAAAAAGGACGGGAATGCTGTATACTAACTCTGTTTGTATATGGGGAGGGATCCGGATGACCGATATCGAGATCGCGCATAAGTGCGCGCTGAAAAATATTTCCGAGATCGCCGCGGCTGCGGGCATCGGCGAAGCATACGTTGAGCCTTACGGCAGACACAAGGCGAAAATTTCTCTCGACCTGCTGCGCGAAAAGGCCGCCGCGCCGGACGGAAAGCTCATTCTCGTCACGGCCATCACGCCGACACCCGCGGGCGAGGGAAAGACTACGACCTCCATCGGCCTTACCGATGCGCTCCGCCGCTGCGGAAAAAACGCGCTCGCCGCGCTGCGCGAGCCGTCGCTGGGACCGGTGTTCGGCATCAAGGGCGGCGCGACCGGCGGCGGCTATGCCCAGATCGTCCCGATGGAGGACATAAACCTTCATTTTACCGGCGATTTTCACGCCATCGGCGCTGCCAACAACCTGCTCGCGGCGCTGCTCGATAACCACATCCAGCAGGGCAACGCCCTCGGGATCGATCCGAAGCAGATCACGTGGAAGCGCTGCGTCGACATGAACGACCGGCAGCTGCGGCACGTTGTGGACGGGCTCGGCGGCAGAGCGAACGGCTGCCCGCGCGAGGACGGGTTCGACATCACCGTGGCAAGCGAGATCATGGCGGTGTTCTGTCTCGCGGAGAGCCTTTCGGATCTCAGGGCGCGGCTCGGCCGCATCATCGTGGGGTATACCTATGACGGCGCGCCCGTTACGGCGCACGATCTCAGAGCCGAGGGCGCGATGACCGCGCTGCTGCGCGATGCGCTCTGCCCCAACCTTGTCCAGACGCTCGAGGGAACGCCCGTGCTCGTCCACGGCGGCCCGTTTGCGAATATCGCCCACGGCTGCAACAGCGTGCTCGCCACGCGCATGGCGCAAAAGCTCGCGGACTATACCGTCACCGAGGCGGGCTTCGCCGCCGATCTCGGCGCGGAAAAGTTCTTTGACATCAAGTGCCGTCTGGCAGAGCTGCACCCTGACGCCGTCGTGATCGTTGCGACGGTGCGCGCGCTCAAATACCACGGCGGCGTGGAGAAGGACGCGCTCGGCACGGAAAATCTCGGAGCGCTTGAAAAGGGCCTTCCGAACCTTCTGCGCCATGCGGACAATATCAAGAATGTATTCGGCCTCCCGTGCGTCGTGGCGGTGAACGCTTTCCCGACGGACACGGAAGCGGAGCTTGCGCTCGTGGCGGAGAAATGTGCCGCGCTCGGTGTGAAGGCTGTGCGCAGCGACGTGTGGGCGCGCGGCGGCGCGGGCGGCGAAGCGCTCGCGGCCGAGGTCGTGCGGCTTTGCGAGGAGAAAAACGAGTTCCGCTTTTCCTATGATCTTGACGGCACGATCGAGGAGCGGCTGAACGCTCTCTGCCGGAACGTGTACCGCGCGGACGGCGCTGTTTTCACGCCGGAGGCAAAAAAACAGGCCGCGCGGCTCACGGCGCTCGGCTTTGGGGCGCTGCCGGTGTGCGTTGCCAAAACGCAGTACAGCTTTTCGGACGACGCGGCAAAACGCGGCGCGCCGGGGGGCTTCACCGTGACGGTGCGGGAGATCCGCGTCTCGGCGGGCGCGGGCTTTCTCGTCGCGCTCACGGGCAATATTATGACGATGCCGGGCCTGCCGAAGTCACCCGCCGCCGAGCGGATCGACGTGGACGAAAACGGCGTCATTACGGGGATGTTTTAAGAATGGAAATGCTCCGCAAAAGCGTGAATGATTTTACCGCCTCGCTCGCGTCCAAGGCGTCTGTGCCGGGCGGCGGCAGCGCAAGCGCGCTCGCCGGATCGCTCGCCGCCGCGCTCGGCGGCATGGTGGGGGAGCTCACCGTCGGAAAGAAAAAATACGCCGCCGTCGAGCCGATACTGCGTGAGCTGCTCGACGAAGCGGAAACGCTCCGGGGCCGGCTTTTAGATTGTGTGGAAAAGGACGCCGCGGCGCTCGCGCCGCTTGCAAAGGCCTATGCGATACCGAAGGACGATCCGCAGCGGGCCGAAACGCTTGAGGCGTGCCTCGCCGCCGCCGCCGCGCCGCCGATGGAGGTGCTGGAGCTTACCGGGCGGACGGTGGAGCTGCTGCGCGGCTTTGCCGACATGGGAAGCCCCATCGCGGTCTCGGACGCCGCGGTCGGCGCGGCTCTCGCTCTCGCGGCGCTTCGCGGCGCGGAGATCAACGTGCGCGTCAATACGCGGCTGATGCAGGATCGGGAGCGCGCCGCGGCGCTCGACGCGAAGGCTCACGCGCTCGTGGATAAGTACGCGCGGCAGGCCGAAAAGATCTATAACGATGTATACGGGAGGCTCGCGCGATGAGCATGCTTCTCCGCGGCGCGCCCGCTGCTGCCGCGCTCAACGAAAAAACGGCGCAGCTCGTATCCGGCCTGCGCGAAAAGGGCGTTGTCCCGATGCTCGCCATTGTGCGCCTTGGAGCGCGCGAGGACGATCTCTCCTACGAGCGGGCGGCGGTGAAGCGCTGCGCCGCCGTGGGCATCGAAACGCGGTGCGTCTCTCTGCCGGAGAATGCTTCCGGCGAAGCGCTCGAAGAAACGCTGCGCTCCCTGAGTGACGATGCATCGGTACACGGCATACTGCTGCTGCGCCCGCTGCCTGCGGCGCTGGACGAGGCGCGCATACTGCGCGCCATCGCGCCGGAAAAGGACGTGGACGGCGCGGCGGAGGGCTCTCTCGCCGCGGTGTACGCCGGGACGGACGAGGGCTTTGCCCCCTGCACGGCGCAGGCGGTGCTGGAGCTGCTGGACTATTATGAAATCCCCATCGAGGGGAAGCGCGCCGTCGTGCTCGGGCGGAGCCTCGTCGTCGGACGTCCGGCGGCAATGCTGCTGCTGCACCGCGGCGCAACGGTGACGCTCTGCCACTCAAAGACCGAAAACGCGGCGGGCCTTGCGCGCGAAGCGGATATCCTCGTCGCCGCGGCCGGGCGGCGCGAGAGCGTCGGCGCGGCGTATTTCCGCGCCGGACAGACGGTCATCGACGTCGGCATACACTATAACGAAGAGACGCAGAAGCTCTGCGGCGATGTTGCTCTCGCCGAAGCGGATGGCGTCGTTCGCGCCGTTACGCCCGTGCCGGGCGGCGTCGGCGCGCTCACCACGGCGGTACTGGCCGCGCACACGGCAAAAGCCGCGGCGCGCCGGATAAAATAAATTCAATTGCGTCGATTGACAAGGGCACACGCGGTTCTGCCGGGCGGAAATGCCCTCATACTGCGTCAAAGCCCTTGAGAATACACAAAGTATTCTCTGCGGCCTTTTCCTTGTCTGCGAGCATTTCTGCTCCGGCAGAACTGCTTCGCATCGGACAGCCTTGAATTTTCGAGGGATTTTTGTTCTTTTGGACGCAGGCGGGCTGTCGCCCGCCAAGGACAAAAGGGCAAAAAGCACCGAAAAGACTGGCTGTCCGACGTGTGTGCTCTTGTTAATCGACGCTTCAG
>ERZ1673730.716-NODE-716-length-35647-cov-6.962211_pt1 | contig 35647 bp, 28 predicted proteins | sample MGYA00580200_ERZ1673730 | MGnify/ENA primary metagenome ERZ1673730 (study PRJEB41218, sample SAMN15661761) | gut metagenome | host: Homo sapiens | place: Canada: London | collected 2015-08-20/2019-03-30 | study: EMG produced TPA metagenomics assembly of...
TTTTCCGAAGATTTCTGTTTCTGGTTTCGGATTTTACAATCAGGAGAAGTATTCTTATAAATTGAAAGGAGGGTATTTACCTACGTTTGTACCGGATGAACAGGGTCAATTACAGCCGAATGTCTTATTAAACCCTGAAACGGGTCAGCCGGTAATGGGAGCAGATGGTCGGCCTGTTTTTAAAGAATATGCTTTTTTGCCGGATATCGGCATAAAAGTTGGATTAAGAGGAGTTTATATGGCAGGAGTACAACTTTTACAACCGGTATATATGGGGGGTAAAATCCGGACAGCTCACCTCATGGCTAAAACAGGGGAATGGATGGCCGATGAGAATTTGCGTTTAAACCGTTCTGAGGTATTGCTGGAGACCGATAAAGCTTATTGGCAACTGATGCGGGTGCAGGAACAAATCAGGGCTGCTAAGGCCTACCGGAAGGTGGTAGGAGAATTGGTACAGAATATTGGGGATGCTGAAGAAGTGGGGATGACTTCGAGTAATGAAGTATTGAAAGTAAAGGTCAGATATAATGAGGCCGAGTTGATGTTGCAAAAAGCAGAGAACGGTTTGGTTCTTTCCCGAATGAATTTGTGCCGGCTGATCGGTTTAGACCTGCATACCGAAATAGTGATTCAGGATACTTTGCCGGAAACCATTACTCCTGGTATTTTAGGGGAAGGAGAGGATATTACAGAGCGTCCTGATTATCATCTGCTAAAAAAAGAGGTGGAATTGAAACAACAGCAGATTCAACTTACCCGTTCCGAATTTCTTCCGCAGATCGGAGTGTCGGTGGGATATGGGTATGGAGGAGGATTGGAATTGAATGGGAAATCGGATGCTAACGCTTCTTTAAATGCAATGGCTTCTGTACAAATTCCTGTATTTTATTGGGGAGAAGGGAGGAATAAGGTTCGTGTAGCCCAGACAGAACAGGAAATGACCCAATTAAATCTGGAAAAATCGGCCCAATTGATGGAGTTGGAAGTCGCTTCTACCCGCTTTAATATTAAAGATGCCCAGAAGCGTATTGAAATGTGCCGGGATGCGTTGGCGCAGGCTAAAGAAAACTTGCGGATCAGTCAGGCAGAATATGAAATAGGGACGGAAAGCCTTTCCAATTTACTTGAAGCCCAAGCCCAGTGGCAGGATGCCTGGAGCCAATGGGTAGATGCCAAGGCTATCCTTCAATTAAGTGAAACCGAATACCTGAAAGCCATCGGCCGGTTAGGAGAATAAGAAAAAATCGCATTCATTTTCAAAAGATGCTCCTTTTTTGCTTCCCCGATTAACGGACCTCTGTTTCAGGATTGTATGGAATCAAAAATTTTAGTTCCGTTAATCAGGGAAGCGCTGCTCTGTCAGGAAGCACTAATTTGTTTTTTATTTAATAGACTTACCAAATACATCTCTTTTATCTATAATCTTTAATTCTCCAAAGCGTTTCAGAGCTTCCATATTAATTCTTGAAGGATCTCCGGCGATAATATAGCAAGTTGTTTGGTTTTTGATGTTGTTGTTATAGAATTGCCGGATCGTAGTCATATCCATTTCACTTACTTTTTGAATAAGTTCCTGATTGGGATTTGAGGAATAGCCGTAAAACTTCCCTAGAGCAACTGTACTGGGTAGGTGACGAAAATAGGGATAGGTGTCATGAATATAATTTTGTGCCGATTGTCTTACGTAAGGTGTAAATTCCGGTTTCTCGGGCATATTTTTCAATAAAGAATCCAAAACACTTAAAGCATTTATTGTCTTGTCTGCTTGTGTAGAGAGCCTGCAGCTTAGGAAATTGCCTTTATCCCAATTGACAGGACTGGGGCTTTGGTGATAACCTGTAGCAGCATAAGCGAAAGACCGAAATTCCCGAAGTTCCTGAAAAATCAAAGACGACATTCCCATTCCAAAATAGCAGTCGAAAAAGAAACAGGAATCCCGAAAAGCTTCGCTCATATTTGTTTTGGAAGGAGTGTAACTGTATATGATGGTTTGGTTCGTAAAAAAAGTATTTATAAAAAATACAGTCGGCCGGTCGTATGTTTTAATCGGATGATAAATAGGACCATAGCCTTTTTCTGTTACCTCGTCTGTCAGGAGGTATTTCTTTGTGGCATTTGCTACTTCCTGAAGAGAGGATTTCCCTGTATAATATACGTCACATTCTGTTTTCAATAGTTCTTTAAATAAATCGACAAATTTCTCTGCTCCTTGGGCTTTAATTTGTTGCAGAGATAAATTTTTTAATTGAGGAGAATGCTCTCCCCATACTACATATTGATAAAGAGCTCTTCCTGTAATTTCCGGCTCTTTTTCTATGCTGAGCCGACTTATTTTTTCTTCTCTTAGAATTTGTTTAAATAGTTTTTTGTTTGGTTTGATGTATTCCAATAATTGATTGGTCAGCAGGAGAGTTTGATCGAAATTTTCATCTATTCCCGAAATTTGAATATAGAAGAATTTTTCGTCTCCGTCAAAAACAATATTGCTACCTATCTTTTGAAGTTCGTTCCGGAAATCTTTGAAAGAGAGATTTTCTGTTCCTAAGAGATTTAGATAACTGGGTAAAAGTAACAGAGTGGGGTCGATATTACTTCCTTTTTTATAAGCTAACGTCAATTCAAAAATATTGTTGACTGGATTTTCTTTTGCATACAAGGTTACTAAAGGAGAAAGCGAAAAGGTTGTCACGTCTTTTTCAAAATCCAATATACGGGGTGGAACGGCAGCTATAGAAGCTGATTCTTCTTTTAGTTTCTGAGCATAGGCCGAGCTTCCTGTCCGGTGAGGAGGAATTATAGGTTCGAAATCCGGTTTACTAACCCGTTCTCTTTGGTAACGACCATTTTTTTTCCGAAAAAGTAAGTAGTTGGAAGTGAAATATTGGTTGGCTACTTTTGTAATATCTTCTTTTGTAAGGGATTCTATAATTTCCGGGGTTTTCAAATAGTCATTCCAATTATTACCTTGTGTAAAGAACTCTGCCATTTGTGTCACTCTGGTGGAGGGTATTTCCTGTGCTTTTTCAAATTCCATTTTCAGATTTAGTTTGAGATTGGCCAGTTCTTTTTCCGTAAAATCTCCATTTTTAATGCGGTCAATTTCCCGGAGGACAATTTGTTGCGCTTTATGGAAGGACTGAAAGAGAAGTTTCGGAACGAACATTAGCACTATTGCTCCAGCTTCGTTCAAATTGAGTTGATCGATACCGGCACCCATCAATTTATTGTCTATACTCAATTGGTCCAGATAACCGGTAGTATGTTTATTGCTCAGTAACTGAAGGGCAATTTTCAGGGCGTAATAATCGGGAGAATTATTGGGAATCCCTCTCCAGGCAATGGCTCCCATTTTTACGATGGGAATGGGAATCCGGATTTCAGCCGTTTCTTTCCCTTGAAAAGCAGGAAGGGCTGTAAATTCAGTTTTAGGCGCTTTGCCGGCCTTTATGCGGGAAAATTTTTCCCGGATTAAAGGGATGACTTCTTCGGCATTGAAATCTCCGCTTAAAATCAGAGCCATGTTCTCACTTACATAGTATTTTTCATAGTACTTCTGCATCTCCGATAATTGCGGATTTTTCAAGTGTTCTGTGGTTCCGATGATGGGATATTGATAAGGATGAGGAGTGAAAAAGCGCTTTGTCGCTTCTTGAAGAGCTAATGTATAGTCAGAATCCTCATACATGTTTTTTTCTTCATAAACGGTTTCCAGTTCGCTTTGAAACAAACGGAATACCGGATGGATTAACCTTTCACTGTATAATTCCAGCCACTGATGAATATATTGAGGGTTGAAACTATTGTAATAGAATGTATAATCATAAGAGGTTACCGCGTTAAGCCCGCTTCCTCCAAATTGAGAGATCAAAGTATTGAATTCGTTGGGGATGGCATATTCGGCTGCTGCAATACTCAAACGGTTGATTTCTTTTTGAATCTTTTTGCGTTTTGCTTTGTTTTCCGTTATAGCTAGTGTGTCGTATTGCTGAGCAATGGAATCGAGGTATAATTTTTCTGAAACATAATCAGTCGTACCGATTTTATCGGTTCCCTTGAACAGGATATGTTCGAAATAATGAGGAATACCGGTGCCGGGACTGTCTTTGGCTCCCGCTTTTACTACTATTCCTCCAAAAACGGAGGTTTGTGTATGGTCTTCGTTCAGCCAGACTGTAAATCCGTTGTCAAGAGTAAATGTTTTTACTTCTAAAAGGGATTGTGCCTGTAAGCCTCCCATTAGGAGGCTACAGGCAATAAAAAGAAGTATCTTTTTCATACATTTCCGAAATGTTTGGTTTTATTTTCCTGATTTGTCAGGGAAAAGTGGAATGGCTGGTTCATGAGGCATTTCTGTTTTCAGTTTTTCCAGAATAATTTCGATGGCTTTGTTTAATTGTTCATCTTCTCCCATGTATTCTTTATAAGGGTCGTTGTCGATTTCGAGGTGAGGAGTAACTCCGCTCCCTTCAATGATAAAACCGCTTCCGTCAACTGCAAAAGGCGCATAAGAAGGCGTTACGATAGCCCCGCCGTCTACAACCGGTACCATACCACTGTAACCGACTACGCCACCCCAGGTACGGTGTCCGATGATTGTTCCTAATTTATTGTATTTAAAACGATAAGGAAATAAATCTCCGTCGGAAGCAGAATATTCATTGACTAATAATACTTTCGGCCCTACGAATGTCCCCACCGGATTCACAGATCCTTCTTTCTGATTGGTGTGCATGGTGTAGAAAGTGGGTACACGCAATAGCCGTTCCGTAATCATCGGAGATACATTCCCGCCTCCGTTTCCCCGATCGTCAATAATCAAAGCCTTTTTGCCGAGTTGGGGATAATAGTGTTTTACAAATTCATTCAAACCGGCAACACCCATATCCGGAATGTGGATATACCCTACTTCTCCATGGGTGGCTTCGCTGACTTTCCGGATGTTGTTTTGTACCCAGTTGTAGTAATAAAGTTGCGATTCGTCAGCCAAGGGAACAACCAGCACCTTCCGGGCCCCTTTGGCATCTGCTACCGTATTTACTTCCATTTCTACGGTTTTATCGGCCTTATCCACCAAGTATTTAAAAAGATTGTCGGTATCTTTCAGCGACTGTCCGTTAATGGAGATAATATAATCCCCTTCTTTCACATTGACCCCTGGCATTGTAAGTGGCGAACGGGTCGCTTTGTCCCAGTTGGCTCCTTCAATGATTTTCTTCACCCGGAAGTAGCCGGAAGCATCTTTTTCAAATTTAGCACCTAATAGTCCCATTGAAATACGGGCCGGTTCCGGATGCTCTCCGTTTTCAGAATAAGCATGGCCTACGCTTAATTCTGCGATCATTTCACCGATAATATAGGTCAGGTCGGTTCTATGATTTACATAGGGGACTAATACTTTGTATTTTTCCCGTACCCCTTCCCAATCTACTCCATGCATATTCCTGGCATAGAAGAAATCACGCATTTGCCGCCAGCTTTCATTGTAAATCTGCATCCATTCCTGATGGAAATCGATGTATTTTTTTACATCTTTCAAAGAAATGGGCTCGGATATACTGACCGGACCATTTGGAATATCGATGACCTGCATATTTTTGCCTTCCATGGCAATTGCTTTTTTATAACCCGGTCCAAAACTGATAAAAGCTTTTAAGTTTGTTTCCTTCTGAGCATCCAAATCATAAACATGTGTTTCTCTTCCCCGGTTGTAATATACTTTTTGTCCGATCATGTTTATGTTGTAGTAATAAGAAGCGGGTACAGGCAATTCAATCACCCGGTTGTTCAGATTTTCGAAATTATATACTACTGCTTTTTCGGTAGAGGTTATTTGTTTCGTTTTGGATTTTTTGCTTGTATTTTCCGGTTTTACTGTTTTTTCTATGGGAGCCGGTTTTAAGTTATCGTTTTCCGGAGCAAATGGAATGGGAGCCTCCTCTGTTAAAGGTAATATATATATTTTATTCATATTGGTATAAACATGGTTCCATTCCGTTTGGCTATAAGTAGGATTGAATGTCCGGGCCGAAGAGAATACCAGGTATTTCCCGTCGGAACTGAAGTTGGGAGAATTGATTTCGTACCAGCCGTCGGTAATTTGGTGTTTCTCTTTGGTACCGAGGTTATAAAGGATAAGATTATTTGTATTTTTCTCCGGACGTACATAAGTCAGGTATTTGCTGTCGGGCGACCAGTTATAGCTATAGAAAGTACCGATACCGGATGTTTCTACGGTTTCTGTTTTACCTGTAGCGACGTCTGTAATGTTTAAATTATTTTGTTTGTCGTTCCAGGCTATTTTTTTACTGTCGGGTGACCAGAGAATATTGAAAATATAGGTTTTCAGATTTTGGGTCAGGTCTTGTTCTTTTCCTGTGAATACATCCCGGATCCAGATATTGAATTCTCCGTTTTTATCGGAAATATAAGCTATTTTTTGTCCGTCGGGCGACCAGGTGCCGGCAAAGTCATTGGCATCGGAAGAATTGGTCAAGTTATAGGTAATCCCTTTTTTGGCCGGTACAGAAAATAAATCCCCGCGCGCTGTCAGCAATATCCGTTCCCCGTTGGGAGAAATATCGATATTGCGAATCTGACCGCTTACATCTTTTAGCAAAGGGCGGGAATACAATTGGTCGTTGTCGATTTCTACAGGAACTTTGGTTATTTGTTTACTTTGAGTGTCAAACTTATAAATATATCCTCCTTGTTCGTAAACAATCTGATCTTTTCCGATAGCCGGAAATTTGATATCGTAATCTTTTGAAAACGTCAGTTGTTTGGTGCTTTTGTCCTGTATATTATAAACGTAGAGATTCATCACATTATCGCGGTCGGAAATATAATAAATTTCGTTGCCATCGGCCGACCACATCGGAATAATATCCTGGCGGATATGGTCCGTAATTTTTTCTGATTTTTTAGTATCGAAATCAAAAATCCGGATATCGTCAGCCATTCCTCCTTGGTATCTTTTCCAAGTTCTGAATTCCCGGAAGACATAATTGTATGCCAATTTCTTCCCATCTGGAGAATAGGAGGCAAAACCTCCGTTTTTCAACGGAATTTCGGTCGCTTCTCCGCCTTCTACAGGAATAGTAAAGAGTTGTCCCGTGAAATCGTTAAAGGTATACTGCCGGGAACGGAACAATATATTTTTACTGTCTGGCGTCCAGCCGATCACGATGTTGTTGGGGCCCATCCGATCACCTAAATCATCTCTTCCAAGAGTAGCGGTATAAGTGAGACGTTTGGGTTGTCCTCCTTCTGCGGGCATGACGAATACTTCCGTATTCCCGTCGTATTGACCGGTAAAAGCTATGTACTTTCCGTCGGGAGAAAATCTGGGAAACATTTCGTAACCGATATCGGAAGTTAGTTTCCGGGCTGTGCCTCCTGTAGCGTCTACCGTATACAGGTCTCCTGCATAGGAAAATACGATTTTATTTCCCTGAATGTGCGGGAATCTCAATAATCTGGCTTCTTCTCCGTAGGTGCCGAATACAAATGCCATTAAAAAGACAAGGATGAAACATTTTTTCATAACAGACATTTTAAATTTATGATTTTATTTTGGATAGATCCGCACAGTTGAACCCCCATAGAGTATGGTACTTTTCTTATGGACGAACTTACAAAAAATACTTTAAGAAAGTATCAGAATAGGGAAAAAATAATAAAAAACCTGCACAAACAAATTGAATTTACATTGTCGATTATCGCTTGGTCAAATATTCGAGTAAAATTCAATCGTTGTGCAGGCACTCCAGTGGTGATGAATAAGGGATATTTGGGTCTATCCCGGAGTATTTAAATAGTGCTTGACATTTTCTTTAAAAAGTTTGCCATGCCCCACTTGGGAAAGGGCACAGCAAACACAAAATTGACTTATTATCAACTTGGGATATCTTTATTTCTTTATTTCAAATTTTGCCACTTGCGTTGCCAACTCTTCACTATAACAAGAAATTTTGTAACTTCCTGCTTCTAAGTTTCTTATGTCTAATGTATAAGTACCACCCTTATAAGCTATTGTATTTTCTGTTAAAACAATCGATTTTGCTTGCTGTGATTCTATTTTAAAAGTTACTTGCCCTAAATCATAATAGAAATTACAGTCTATTGTCATTTTGTTTTGGGATAAAGTTCCGTCTAAATATACGGGAGCTGTATCTGTTGGATATATATAATCTCCATCATCTTCTCCTAAAAATTCGATCTCTTCATCGGTATAATAAGTTGATGAAAAAACAGGAACTATAATAAAACTGATTAATATTACTAATACACCCAAAAATTTTGTTTTCATACATACTTGTTTTTGTTCTCTAAAACTTTTTGGCAAATTTAAGGCAAATCCAACCCTATTTCCAAATCATTTTGTGGGACAAAATAGTGGACATGTAAAAATGTAAAATATTAATTATTAGTATTATAAATATTGAAAATAGGTGACACTTCTAAAAAAGTTACTTTTGATAGATAAAAATTGTTTAATATTTTAGAAATTACATCTTATTTAAATAATCTTCTAGGCTAATTTTATTATTATCGGTTCCTAGAATTTTAACTTTAAGTCTATATTTTCTTTTCTTAAAAGCTTCAAAAGAAATTCGGAATACTTGTGCAATATCATTGATGTCCCATTCGTGTCTAAGCATATAGGCTAACATTACTTCATCTATATTTAATTCTGGAAATTTGCGTTGAAGTTTTTCGATAAAGTTATTATCAATGTTCGTCAAAGCAGAGAAAAGGCGTTGTGAATATTCTTCTTTCTGAGCTTTTAATGAATTTTCAAATTCATAATATACTTTATTTGGGATTAATTTTATATTTTTAGTTAAGAGAAGTTCTAGCTTTTCGTAAGCACTGCTGTTATCAGCAATTAATTCTTTTGATAAAGCAAAACCCCATTGAGTTTTTGCTATCTCTTCTGATAAATGCGCATTTTTAACTTTTAATTTTCGATGAATCCAACTAAAATATAGAGCCACAATACTAGCAGTTAAAGCAATAGTCAAAGAAATTGTAAAATACCAGAGACTTTTATTACGGTCCTTTAAATTCTCTTTCTCCTTTTCTGCTAAAGCATATTTTTGTTCTAATTCTTTTAATATTTCTCTTTCATGTTTAGAATTTAATTCGTCTTTTAATTCATTATATTTTGAATTAAACTCACAAGCTTTTTGGTAATTCTTCTGCTCCTCTTCAATTTGAGAAAGTGTTTTATAACAATTTACTAAATTGAATAAATTATTTTCTTTAAAAGCAGCATTTTTCATTTTTATACCATAATATTTGCAACTGTCAATTTCTCCTTTTAGTTTAAGTATTTTTATAAATATAAAATAAAAAGATGATTTAATAGGAATATTTCTTTTTTCTATAATTGAAATACATTTTTTACTTATAACAAAAGCACTATCTAAATCCCCTGTTTTTTGAAATAATAGACTTTGATTAATTAAAATGCTTGCATATAATTGGGTTATTTGTGTACTATTAACATCATCAATATTATCTAGTATATTTAATGCCTCTGCAAAATTTTTCTTTGCTAAATCAAAAGATTTTTGATTACTATATATTCTTCCGAGTTGCCTTAAAGAATAAATCATATATAGCGAATCTTTAACTTCTGAATATATTTGATTAGATTTTTTATAATATAATTCAGCTTCTGAAGTATTATATTGTCTATATTGGATTTGGCCTAACCAATAATAAATTAATCCAAGAATGTGGTAATCATCCTTTGGGCTTTTCTCAAAATTAATTTCGGCAGTTTTTAATAGTTCATATATTTTTTGTGGTTCTTTTTGGTATTTAGATAAATAATATTGGGTTCGGGCGAGAGCGTAATAATCTTTTTTACTATTATAATATCTTTCGGAAATCAGTAACGTGGAATCGTTTTTCAATTGTTTTAAATTTTTGTCCGCGACTGCAGCTTCCAGCAGATAATAATAAGCTTTTTCAGCTTTGTTTAATTTTGCAACATTTAGTGTTGCCAAGCTATCCCCTATGGTTTCGGGATTATTTTCCAATGCTTTATCCCATTGGGTTAATTGCTCCATATAAGGGGTAAGTTGAGTATCGCAGGCGAATACCCCTAATGTTATTAAGATCAAAAAGCAGTATCTATTCATCACACACCGATATTTGATACAAAAATAACTAACTTTGATAATATAGCAATGTTTTGATTAATCTCTTTAAAATAAGGTGATTTTTTTCTGAGGTGGGAGAAAAAAGCACCTACCTTCCACTGTGGAAAGCAGGTGCCCGCCTAATAAGATACGTCTAACTTTATCTTATCATTTTTGTTTTGCTCGTCCTCCCGAGCTAAGCTTATGATTTATGATTTTGGGATTTCCCTTGTAAATCAAGTCGGCACCTGTAGACATATAGAATTCTAATTGTTCCGATACCTCTATGGTGGCTTTACTACTGGTTGTCCCTTTTATATTTGCAAATTTTACCGGAAAATCCGCAGCATTTAAATCTCCGCTCGTACTCAACTTTGCATCTAATTTGTCAGCTTTCCCTTTTAAATAAATGTTCCCGGAAGTAGTGGCCGAAATTTTCACAACTACAGCTTCTAAGTCTAAGGTCATAATACCCGAAGTAGAGGCTTTCAAATCGATGCTCTTTGCCTGTATTAACTGGGTACTTTTTATCATGGCTCCTGTCGATGCCGTTAATTTTTCAAGTTGCGGCAAAGTTACATATACTTCTGAAGAACGGGGAGATTTTATTTGAATATCTTCCGAAAAATATATTTTTAACGTATTTCTTTGTACTTCGGTTTTTAAATACGGTAAAATATTATCATCGGTTTTCACGCTTATACTGTGATCTTCTCCGGGTGTCAGATAAAGATTTATTTCTTGCGAAACCGCGATAGCAGTAAAAGCTTTTACTGATCGTTGTTCGGTGACAATGCGACCGGATGCTTTAACCGTTTTTTGCTCTTTGCCACTCCAGGAACATAGAGAAAAAAGGAGGATAGGAAGTAAAGTAAATAATTTCATAGAATTGTAATTTTTATGGGACAGACGTAAAATCCCTTATTCTGTTAATATCCAGAAAGTGTTTTTGAAGATTTTGTTATTTTACACCTTTGCCTCTAGGCTTGGCGTAGTCTGATTCAGCTTTGAGAATACGGGGTTCTCCGTAATAATCTAATTTACCCATACTGTTTGTATCGTATTCCAATTCGTCAGTCACATAGATCGTTGCTTTGGCGTTAGAACTTACCTCTATATCTGCTTTGCGTACAATGAATTTTTCAGCATCTAAATTAGCCGCAGAACTCACTTCGGCATCTAAGATATCTCCTTTACCGTTCAGCTGAACTTTTGCAGCAGAGGAAACTTCCAAATCCAAATGAGTAACATCCAGGTTCATAATTAATTGAGCCGCAGAATTTACTTCTATTTCCATATTTGTAGCTTTCCAAGCGTTTGTCACTTTGATCTGAGAGGCCGAAGAAGCTTCAATTTTTTCCAGATTCGGTATACTTACATATACGTTTATCGGTTTTGTGATTTCTAAATTTTTTTGTTTTCTATCCCGGTTAACGGCAATAACGAGACGGTTTTTTTCTACTTCCGTTTCTACATACTTTATTATATTGTCTTCGGCTTCTATACGTATCGGCTCTGCTTGTCCCTGAGTTAAAAAAACATGAATTCCGGATGAGGTATTTAGTGCTGTGAAATGTCCAACTTCCCGTTGTTCTTTTATTACATTTCCAGATCCTTTTTCCCGGGTACCCCAGGAACAAAGCGTCAGCATAAGGCAGCTCAGTAAAATAAGATGTAATGTTTTCATAATAATATATTTAAAATTTTAGGTATAATTTCTATAAACCATTTTCCTGTATAAAGGTTTTCGTCTTTATTGTATGACGGAAATTTATGGTTTTTGTTACACTTTTTTAAGAAAAATAATTGATCACTGTTGTATCTAGATTTATGAACGTTTTTTATAATAATTTTCAGATGTAAGTCTGTATTATAAGAGATTGTTGGTCTCTTATAAACAGGCTTTCTGGATAATTTATTGAAAAAGGTTAGAGTTGATTTTCAATTTTTATTTGGTTTTACAGCTGTTGCCTATTTTAAGACCAGCCGCTCATTGTCGCCGTACATTTCATAACCGGAAGTAATGACTTTTTCTCCGGGTTCCAAACCTTCTATTACCTGATAGTATTGCGGATTTTGTTTTCCAATCTTGATGGTACGTCGGTAAGCTTCACTGCCATCGGGAGAAAGAACAAATATCCATTGTCCTCCGGTACTTTGATAGAAGGCTCCTCTCGGGATCAATACGGATTCGTCGGACTGTCCCAATTGAAGGTTAATATGGTAAGTCTGTCCCGTACGTATATTTTCCGGCATATCCCCTACAAAACAAAGGTCCGTTTTAAATTGTCCCCCTTTTACATCCGGATAGACTTTCATAACTTTCATGTTGAAATTTGTACCTTGACGTTCCAATGAGGCTGCCAAATCTTTGCGTACCCGGTCAATATAATGTTCGTCGATTTGTGCGGTTACTTTATAGTTGTCTAATACATTGATTTTACCCAGTTCCATACCACTACTTACAGATTGACCAATTTCTACCGAAAGTGTTCCCAACTGCCCGCTGATCGGTGCTTTTACATTCAGGTTTTCGTATCTTTCCCGGACGAGTTTCAAGTTTCTCTGCATACTCTTTAAACTTTCTTCCATATTCTCAATCTGAATTTCACGGTACATGGAATCCTGTTTCTGGCGTTCGATTAACATTTCATTGTTTTGTACAGAAGTTTCATAATCCTCTTTTGCCATCAGATAGTCTTCTTTTGCAATCAGGTCTTCTTCATACAATTTTTTATTTTGTTCGAATTTTCGTTTGTTACGGGTGACGTTCAACTCACTTTGTAAACGATCCTGGCGGATACTTATTTTTTCTTTTTCCATAGAAAGCAGTGTATTTCTCAATTCATTTTCCTGATAAGCCAGATCGGCTTCGCTTTTCAGAATTTCCATCGATAAATTGGGATTTTCAAGTTTGACGATGATGTCTCCAGCTCTTACCATCGCCCCTTCTTCCACTACTTTTTCAATGACGCGTCCTCCTTCCATAGCACTTAACTGAATGAATGTGATCGGTTCTACATTTCCCATGATCCGGATGTAATCGTTGAAGGTCCCTTTTTTAATCCCTTCAATGGTAATTTTATCTTTTTCTACCCTTAAAGTGGAACTGTGATTTCCAAAAATCAGCCATCCGATGAAAAGGAGTACAAAAGCTCCTCCCAAAAGATAAGGGATATGTTTTTTCTTCAATCCTTTTTTCTGTTCAATAATCTTATCCATGATTATATATTTTAATTGTTATTCAATAGGTTTTTTCCTGTTTTAATATTTGATTTTCGCTTGTAAAGGAGCTCCTCTGTAGAAATCGACCATTCTTTTTTTGATTCCATACGTTAGTTTCGCTTTTAATACGTCGAGTTTTGCTTGCCTCAAATTATTGTCACTGGTATTTAAATCGATAATGGTCACGAGTCCTTGTTCGTATTTTTTTTGGTTCGCCTCATAAGATAACTGGCTGAAATTTTGCTTTTTTATCGCCATGTCGTATTCCTGAGCAGCGGCCTTTAAATCCAGTACGGCTAATTCAATTTCCTTATATACAGATTGTAATGTTTCTTGATAAGCGAATTCTGCATCCTGCATCTGGTATTTGCTGCGGGATACCGTAGAATGCCGGGAAAGTCCCCCGAATATGGGAATACTTACGCTGAATCCGAAACTTTTTCCCAGATTGTTTTTTATTTGAGAATGGAAGGAATTTTCCTGAGAATCGTAATAATAGGTGTTCAATGTACCGGAAGCTCCGAAACTGGGGAACAACTGACCTTTGGTGATGTACCAATTCAGTCGGGCCGCCCGGAAAGCATATTCGGCTGCACTTACTTCGGGCAGGTCTTCTTTGGCTTTTCCGTATATTTCTGCGATACTTAAATCGTGTGTTTCAGGAATATTGCTACTGAGAGAAGAGACTTCAATATCCAGTTTTTCATCAGGATTATAATTCATCGCTTGTTTAAGTGTCACTAAAGCTGTCGCTTTTTTGTTCTGGTTGGCAATCAGGTTGTATTCACTTTCGGCCAACTGAGCTTGTATGTCAAATAAATCACTTTTAGGTTTGATACCCAGCTCGTGTTGACGCTCCATTCTTTTTAATTGTAAACGTGCATTCTCCAATTGTTCCTGTGAAATTTCAATTAATCCTTCCGCATAAGCCAGATCGTAAAATGCCTGCATGATATTTACCGCAATATCGTTAGCCGTTTTTTCAGAATCTTGTAATCCTCTTAATTTGGATACTTTCCGGTAACGTAGCGTGTTGATAGCCGTAAAACCGGAAAATAGATTAAGGTTGGCCCCTACCCGGTAGTTGTTAGCAAGTATACGGGAATCTACATAGGTGTTGTCGGCTCCGATAGAACGACCGAAACTATATTCCAAACTTGAAGAACCACTTATGTTAGGTAGTAAATCCAGACGGGCGTCTCTTAAATAGGCATTGTCTATTTTATTGTTGAGTAATTGACGTTCCATGGTCAAGCTTTGTGCCACACCATAATCAATACATTCCTGTAACGTCCATTTTTTCTCTTGGCCGTAACTTTGAAAAGCAATCAAGACCGTGAGTAAAGTGATACCGATTTTTACCATTTTATTTTGTTTTTTATGATTTCTATTTTTCTGCATTTGCTGGAAATTCTACTAAAAACGTGCCAAAATCACAGATCGTTTATAATCAATGTATTGTTGAGGCGTCATTTCCGACGGTTGTCAAAAAAATAGACAACGGTGTGAAATTATTTGACAGTAAATAGGGTAGAAAAGATGGAAAAGATTTTAGAATTAAACGAGAGGGAAGAATTTGGAATCTTTCTGGTAAGACAAAAGAATGTAAATTTCAAAATTCTTTTGCTTTTGCAGTCGGTAAATACTTTTGTTATATTTGTGCTGTAGAAGGAGGATAGACCCGAGGGGACAGGAGATGAACGGCTTTCTTCAGGGAGGGAAGACGTTGCCTGTTGTAGATTATAACCCGTAAGTTGCAGCATATGAATACAACTGTCATAGGAGTAGCCGGAGGAACCGGTTCCGGTAAGAGTACATTGGTACGAAAATTAAGGGAAGCTTTCGCGGAAGAGGAAGTGATTACCTTGAGCCACGATTATTATTATAAGGCCAACAATGATATTGGTATCGAAGAAAGAAGAAAACTGAATTACGACCATCCTCAATCTTTCGATACGGAAATGATGATTGAACATGTGCGTACCCTGAAAGACGGTGTACCGATTCAGCGGCCTGTATATTCCTTTGTCGAGCATAATCGTTTGCGGGAAACGGTAAAAGTAGTGCCGGCCAAAGTTTTGATTGTAGAGGGGATTCTGATTTTTGAAAACAAAGCCCTTCGGGATCTGATGGATATTAAAGTATATGTAGATACGGATGCAGACATACGTTTGGCCCGCCGAATTTTGAGGGATGTACAGGAAAGAGGCAGGAGTATGACTTCTGTCATCAACCAATACATTTCTACAGTGAAACCAATGCATGAAGAATTTGTAGAACCTTCCAAGAAATATGCGGATGTCATCATTCCGGAAGGGGGATTTAATTCCGTGGCTCTTTCCCTTTTGATCGAGAATATCAAATCCGTTATCCGTTAGGTGATAGGGAAAACAGTTCTTTTGTCATCTATTTTTGCATTTTTCTCTTTCTCTCTGTAGTATCCGTACGGGATAAGGTATTTTTATTCCGGATGTGGAAATTTTTAAGTGTCCCCAAATTCAGACATTTCCTCGGATTACAGTTTTATTTCTCCTGGAGGTATCGGGAGAGCCTCTGCCCGGATTTATAGTTCAATCGTGAATCGGGTTTCCTTATTGGGAACGGAATGTACGCGGATAGATCCCCCGTGTGCCCGCATAATCTGTCGGGCAATACTCAATCCTATCCCAGAACCTTGTTCTTTCGTGGTAAAAAAGGGTACAAAAATCTGTTTGATTAGTTCTTCCGGGATACCTGGACCATTGTCTTTAATCGTAAAAATAGTCCGGTCGTTTTCTGTTTTCCAGGCTTTAATTATAATACATGCATCCTTCCGGCCTGATAAAGCCTGAATGGCATTTTTTACAATATTGATCAACACCTGTCCTAACAGGTTAGAGTCGGCATATAATTTTAAGTCTTCCGGAACTTCCGACATATCGATTTTGACGGCGTTGAAATTGTCTTCAGCACTGCAAAGAATGACGATGCGCTGAATAAATTCACTTACATTGAATAATTCCCGGGTAGGGGTAGGAATACGGGTAAATTTACGGTAGGATTCCACAAAGGATACCAATCCTTTGCTGGTTTCGCTGATGACATGCAGTCCGCTGATGGCATTCGAGCGGATATCGCTGTCCGGAACGTCTTTATCTTCATAGAGGGTGAGCAGTGTGTCACTGAGGGAGGTAATGGGTGCAATGGAGTTCATAATCTCGTGCGATAATACGCGGATCAGCTTAATCCAGGATTCGATTTCCTTTTCATCCATTTCGTTGTTGATATCATGGATAACGATCAGGCGTACAAATTCGTTCTCCAGCGTCATGCCTGAAGCCTTAATGCTCAATTGTACACTTCCCCTTTCCATCGTCAGGGAGAAAGTCTTATTATCTCCGGGCCGGATCGTGTCGAATAAAATCGTCAAAGCCGGGTCTACCCTTTCCAATTGCCGGATGTGGGTAAAAACATCCAACCCCAGAAGTTTTAGAGCGGCTGTATTGGATTGCAATACAAACCCTTTTGAATTTAAAATAACGATGCCGGAATGGATACTGCCCAGAATCATTTCGTAGAATTTTTCTTTCTGCTGGGCTTCGATCCGGATTTTTTGGAGAACACTTTTCATTTTATTCAGGATATAACTCAGAAACATTTCAGAACTGGTTCCTTTTTTTTCAATAAAATTGATGGAATAATCGTCGTTTTCTATGGATTCGAAAAAGTAGGCCAGTTTGCGGTTTACTGAATTATAAAGGGTCAGCGTCTTGGAAATATAAATGATGGCTCCCAGGGCGCATAGCAATCCCCAGCCTTTATAAGAAAAATAGAAAAAGGCTGCTGAAGCTACAGAACAACCGACGATAATCAGGATGAACAATAAGAGATGTAGTGAGATTCTCCGGAACATATTTTAATATTTACTTTTTGCGGAATCGTTTTGTACTGATTTCGAAGAATAAATTGCAGATGTTATAAATTGTATTTTTTCATTTTGTTATAAAGTGTCTGTCGGGTGATACCCAGCTGGGTGGCTACGGCCGATAAATTTCCGTTACTCCGGTCCAGAGCGTGTTGAATCATTTGTTTTTCCATATCTTCCAACGTCTCGTTTTTATCGATAAAAGTTGTGGTGACCGTTTTGAAGAAAAAGTCCGAAGGTTTGATCGTATTCCCTTCGCACATAATCACCGCTTTTTCGATTGCATGTTGTAATTCCCGTATATTTCCCGGCCATTTATATTCCTGTAATTTCTCTTGAGTTGCCGGTAGCATGTTGCAATTTTTTCCGTATTTCGAAGAATATTTTTTCAGGAAATATTCGGCTAGTGGTACAATATCTTCTCTTCTTTCCCGAAGCGGGGGAATTTCAATATGAATAGTGTTGATCCGGTAGAGTAAATCTTCCCGAAAATGGTTTTGCTGAACCATTTCCTGGATATTCCGGTTGGTAGCACATATCAGACGGATATCGGTATCTATAGGTTTATTGGAACCGACCCGGGTGATTTTACGATTTTGAAGAGCTGTCAGTAACTTTGCCTGTAGGGCATAAGATAAATTGCCGATCTCGTCCAGGAACAAAGTACCTTTGTTAGCCGCTTCGAATTTTCCGGCTCTGTCTTCCCGGGCATCTGTGAAAGCCCCTTTTACATGCCCGAACAATTCGCTTTCGAAAAGTGTTTCCGTAACTGCTCCCATATCTACGGATATCATCACTTCATGTGAACGATTCGACAGACGATGGATTTCCCGGGCGATCATCTCTTTACCGGTACCGTTTTCACCGGTAAGCAAAATATTAGCATCTGTTTTAGCGACTTTACACACCAGATTATAAACCTGCATGATTTCCGGGGAACTTCCCCACAGCATAGAAGGTTCGCTATTCAACTGATTTTTCAAAGCGTTTTTTTCTTCCTTCAGCTGTTTTACTTCGTTCTGGGATTCTCTCAACCGATAGGCTGAAAGCAAGGTCGCTACCAGTTTTGCATTATCCCAAGGTTTGACTACAAAATCCGTCGCTCCTTCTTTTACCGCTTTTACCGCCAGTTCAATATCTGCGTATGCGGTAAATAAAACCACCGGGAGGTCCGGAACCTGTTCTTTGATTTTGGAAAGCCAAAACAGACCTTCGTTACCGGTATTGATGGCAGCAGAAAAATTCATGTCCAATAAAACGACATCTACCCGCTCAGCCGATAATACCGTAGGTATGCGTTCGGGAGTTGATAACGTAATTACTTTTTCGAAATAACTTCCCAACAATAATCCCACTGCTGTCAGTACAGATTTATTATCATCTACTACTAATATTATTCCTTTTTTTGCCATGCCCTTTCTGAATTTATCATTCAAAGCTATAAATCCTGCCGGATATATCCATAAGAGTGTCAAAAAAATAGACATTTTTCAGAATTTTTTTAGGAAAAGATCCGGTCACTTATGTACTGAATAGGATGTTAGCGAAACAAGTCCGGAATTTACTGATGCAAAGTGTGTATTTAAAAAGGGAATAAAACAGCAGGAAGAAAAATTTACGAATGGAAGGTGATAGAACAGCTTTTTGGAAAGGTATACTATCGATTGGCAGAAAAGAAAAATTTATTATTAAATATGCCCAGAACAAACCTGTATTGTTATAATCCTTTAAATCGGCTTGCTTCTGCTTCTTTCCGAAAAAAAACGCTTCTATTTGGATAAATCATTCTGGTGCTTATAATGTAACCGGCTTAACTTAGGATATGAACAGCAGTTTACTGAGTCTAAAACGACAAGCGAATAATGGTGCAGTACTTAACGATCTAGTATATTCTTACACTTTCTCTGGCATTAAAAATGCAGTTACCTGTATTACAGATCAGGGCAATACTTCTGCATTTTATGAATACGATGAATTGGGCAATATGACTTTCGATGGGAGACATGGTATTAATATTTCTTACAATTTACTAAATTTACCCCAATGTATGACGAAAAGTTCTGACAATATTTCTTATTTTTACAATGCTTCGGGTGAAAAACTGGCGCAGAAGGTAGGAAGTTCTTTGATGTATTACCGAGGAGTAAGGATTTGCGAAGGGACTCATGAGAATAATGAGTTGCATCGTAATAAATATCTTTTTAGCGGTAAAGAATTGCAGGACAAAGTCTTTAATGGCCGTATGCTTTCTCTGTATGATTTTGGTTCGCGTTATTATGATCCGGAATTGGGGCGTTGGTTGAATATAGATCCGGCCTTGCAATTAGTTGGTTCCTATGGATATTGTGGAAATAATCCGATTCGCTATATTGATCCGGATGGGGAATTTTTTTGGATACCTCTTGCAATTGGAGCGGTGCTAGGGGCTTGGTCCGGAGGGACATTAGTTAATGATGGACAATTAATCCTGTCAAATGGGATTGGCAATCGGGAAAAACTTGGAAATACATGGTAGGAGGCGCGGCTATTGGAGGATTGTCGGCTTATGGAGCCGCAGGTATCACCAGTATTTCTTCGATGATGCCGAATTTAAGGAGAATGATAGCTGGTTCTTTTTACAGTTCCATAGGGATGGCGGCTATGTCAGGTGGACGAATGTCCCCTAATATAAATTTCGGCCTTGCCTCTGTGGATTTAGGATCAGGGGAATGGAATTATTTAGGAAATAAATGGTATGAAGACCTTTCGTATGGAGTGGCTGCCTTTGGTAATCTTTCAGATCTTTGGTCTATATATAAAGGTTCTTATAATTCAACGAGTCATGTAGAATTACAAACCGATGGACATTCTCAGATTTATAATCCAGAAGATGGGAAAACATTTTCTTGGGGAGCTTATGCTGATGAGAATAGGACACAGATTAGGCGAACAGTAGGGAATGCCTTTAGAAGGCATAAACCTGTTACAAATTATACAAATTTTAAGGTAGGTTCTTTTAATCGAAATGTACAAGTCAATAAAATTACTTTAGAAGGTTATAATAATTATATTAATAGTGTACCTAAACCAGGACAAATGTATAGAATGGCAATACTTTTCCCTACAAAAAACATGCATTGCACAATAGCAGCTTCCCGAGCCCTTTTAAAGGGAGGATTTTTTAATATTCCTATTTTAAGAATGCCGTTGTTGGATATACAAATGCGGATAAGAGATTATGTATATATGAGTTATTCACTTAAAAATCTGAAATTATGAAATATGTTTTATTAATTACATTTCTGTTGTGTAGTTTATTTACAATGAAAGCTCAATCTTACATATTAGTAGATAATGGGATAAATTTGAGATTATGTAATTTTCATATGGATCTCAAAGGTAATTTTGATTATTATGATAATATTGTATTGGATTTAGGAGATATTTATGGGTCAAGATTTGCAGGTTATAATTGGAAAGGAGATTCTCTAGTTTTGTTTTTGGAAACTAAAGGTAAAGTGACTCAAAAAATAATTGTGTTGGATTCAATAAAATCGGTACCAATTTTACCAATTTTAAAAGTTTCTAATTTAAAAACGCTATATAATTCCAGACAAAAAAATCCAAATGCAGAATATCGATTCAGAAATATTAAAGTTAAGATAAACGCTCAAGGTTGGATCGAATGCTATCAAAAAGATAGTTTATTATGGCAAAAGCATCCAAATATAAATACGTTTAGTATAGGTACTTTAGGATTAGGCTATCAAAATCCGGTAATTACGCCTGACGGACAAACGCTGTTGTTACGTTATGCCACTTATTTTACCTGTTATTTGGTGGAGATAGATGTGAATACAGGAAAACAGAGAAAAATAGTTCGGAATAAGATTTATACTCCCTTTTGGTATTCTCCGGATGGCCGATATATTTTATATACTTCTAAGCGAGGGTTGAGAATTTACGATAGGGAAACAAGAAAAAAGTTTAAAGGTTTTGGCTGGCGGGATGCTTTTTGGCTCTATCGTTAGGGCAGAGAAGGATTGTTTGGAATTTTAAAACACCTTATCCGATAGATGCAGTAATAAATTTGAAGGAAATCGTTAAAGATGACCTTGACTTCTAGGCACACGTGGTTATTCGTGTAGAATTTTACTATAATTGTAAGGAAAAAGCCGGGAATATGCCTTTTGCGGAAAAAGTGGATGCACTTTTTCGAACCGCAGATGATTTAGATAGGGAACTGGGGAACCCATTGTAAAAGTTTCCTCTTTTTGACACGTTTGGCGAATGAAGGAGCCAGGGATATTTGTCGGAAAATTAGATAAAGAGCCTCGTAAAGCAGAGAGAGGACTGGTATTGGAATCCGTGATCTGTTTTTGAACAAATGGGAACGGACTATTTTCCCGGACTTATTCTTTTAAAAATAAAAGCGAAAATCAATCTTTTTATCTTTACTGGGAGCTGTTTTTAAGGGTTCTTGAGGAAGTAGAGGAAGGATTAGGAGTCTTCCTTTTGTTTCGTTTATTTTAGGTTAATGAATCTTGATAAAAAACCGCCTGATCATAATAAAATCAGGCGGTTTTTTAAGAGTTAAATATTAGAGGAAATTATCCGACGTTGATATAGGTTTTTACTAATTCGGTAATTTTCATCATATCGTTTCCGATATCGGTACGCAATGTACGGTCGTCATAAGATTTTAGTTTTTTAATGAGTCCGTCCAGCAGATTTTTACTGAAAACTCCGTATGCTTCATAAATGCTGCGTTGTTGTTCCAGGCATTCGGCCGATTCAGCACAGGAAGCCGGCAAATGACTTAGTCTTTCGGCAGTAGCTTTGTGGGCATCGTCGAAAATGTTGACACTGACATAGCGGTCTTTTGCGTATTGGATACTGTCTTGCATTTCAAAACCATGACGGGCAGCGACAGCTAATCCCGCTAATAAGAGATAAAGGTCGGCGGAACCATCCGGACAACGGAATTCTACGGTTTGTTTGATACCCGGATCTAAACTGTGTGCCGGTTTTTCTAACGGATTAGCGTCTGTGATCATTTTATCGGCACCTTCCGTCCAGCCTAATGGAACCCGTACCAGTACTGACCGGTTGCGGTCTCCCCAGCAAATATTGGTAGGGGCTTCCTGGTGAGGAACCAGACGGAAATAAGAAGTTGGATTCGTATTTCCAAAAGCCGTCAGGGAAGAGGCAATGTTCAGGATTCCGGCAATGGCTTTCAGAGCATTGTCTGTCAGCTGGCCGTTTTCAATATACATATTCTTTCCGTCTTTCATCAAACGGGTATGGATATGTAATCCGCTTCCGGCTTTTCCGGCCGTGATCTTAGGAGCGAAAGTCAGGTTAATACCATACTGAAGAGCCAAGGTGCGCATGATCCACTTGGCAATTACCAGTTGATCGGCAGCTTCTTCAATGTTAACCGGTAAAAATTCAATTTCGTTTTGTTCGTATTGGATGTTGCCCAAGGTGAAATTACCTACTTCCGAGTGACCGTATTTGATTTTTCCTCCGGTCTGAGCAATGGCCCGCATACATTCACAGCGGAAATCCGCCCATTTACAGAAAGGAGTGGATTCATGATAGCCTCTCTGGTCAGCGGTTTCAAATAATTCTTCTTTTTCACTGATAACGTAATATTCCAATTCCCCCATGGCCTGAAACTCCATGCCCGTCACTTTTTTAAATTCTTCGTGGGCTTTCCTGAGGGTATATTCCGGTGCACTTTCCAAGGGCTTACCGTCTTTTGTATAATAACTGCACAAAATATCCAAAGCCGGGATTTCACTGAAAGGATTCAAGAAAGCTGTCCGGTAACGGGGAATAACGTATAAATCGCTGGATCCTGCTTCGATATAAGGAAAAAGACTGGAACCGTCTACCCGTTCTCCATACGTTAATATGCTGTCTAAATGCTCCAGACTGCTAATGATAAAATTCAGGGTTTTTAATCTGCCGTCCGCTCCGACATATCGGAAATTGATCATCTCAATCTGATTTTCGGTAACGTATTTTATAATATCGGCTTTTGTAAATTCTTTTTGTTCTTTTTGTAAAAACTGAACTAAAGGATTAGGATTCAATGTAAAATTCTGCTCCATGATCTTTGTTGTTAACGTTTGCGGAAACAAAACTAGAAAAAATATCCCGAATTAAAAATTTTTCTAATATATTATTATAAAAGGCTATCGTTTACTGTCAATTTGTAATAAAAATAAATTTATTTACTGATGATTTGAAATAATTTCAATGCAATTGAAAGAAAAAATAGTGTTTTATCTTGTCCTGCCGTTTCCTCATTTTTAAAGATTGAATATTTATGCATACGTTTGCTTTCCTTGTAGAAGCTATGTTCTGAATGGAATAAAGACTTTATAGGAAAAATATATTTGCATAAATATTTGTTTTGAATAGATATTTATGCATATCTTTGCATCGAATTCAAAAGAAGAAAGAATCAAAAGGTCAGAATATAAATATTTAAAACGCACTTAAATTAGAAGGAGATGAAAATAGATGTGATGGTCGCTTCTGAGAAGCATTTAAAGTATGTTACAACTATTAACGACACTATTGACGAAGCAGCGAAAGCTCGTGGTACAGGTATTGCCCGGAGAACAGACGAATATATAACCGGTAAGATTAAACAGGGAAAAGCGATTATCGCTTTAAACCGGGAGGAATTTGTGGGTTTTTGTTATATTGAATCGTGGGGGCATGAAAAATTCGTTGCCAATTCCGGGTTGATTGTAAAACCCGCTTACCGGGGAATGGGGGTAGCAAAGAAGATTAAGAGGGCAGCTTTCGAGTTATCCCGTAAGAAATTTCCGCAAGCTAAGTTGTTTGGATTGACTACCGGGGAACAAGTGATGCGAATCAACACAGAATTGGGATATGTGCCTGTTACTTTTGCTAAACTGACCGATGATGAACAATTCTGGGCCGGCTGTCAGTCCTGTGTAAATTACGATATCCTTCAGCGTACGAATATGACGAAATGTCTATGTACAGGTATGGTGTATGATCCGGAAGCGATTGCGAAACGGGAGGCGGAGTTGAAAAAAGTAGGTCGGAAACGTTCGGGCATTATTCGTTTATTGAAAAAATTTGCCTGTTTTTAGCCGGACTGGTTGTTGGCTAAGACAGGGACAAGTTTTAAATGCCTAAACGTTCAAATATAAAAATGTTTGAATGTTCAGCTTGGGGAGGAAGATTCTGCCTCCGATTACAGGCTGGAAATTTTTTGAACGGGGGCGGAGGGTTGCCCAAGGGTTTTTAATCGGCTAGGAAGTTGCCCGGTCGGGATACGAGGAAACGTTTACATTTGCTCGTTTACAAGAATGTAGAGTATAACTTTTGTAATTACAAATAGAAATGGAAAAAGTCGTTTTAGCATATAGCGGAGGTTTAGATACCTCTTATTGTGTGAAATATTTGAGTGAAGAGTTAGGGTTGGAAGTATATACTGCTTTAGCCAATACCGGAGGGTTTAGTACGGAGGAATTGAAAGTGGTGGAGGAAAAAGCGTATGCTTTGGGGGCTAAAAAGCATGTAAATCTGGATGTAACAACCGATTATTATGAAAAATGTATTAAATATATGGTTTTCGGAAATGTATTGCGGAATCATACTTATCCAATTTCTGTCAGTTCTGAACGTACTTTTCAAGCTTTAGCCATTGTAAATTATGCGAACGAAATTGGAGCACAGTATATTGCTCACGGGAGTACAGGAGCCGGGAACGACCAGATTCGTTTTGATCTTTGCTTTAATGTTTTCGCTCCGGATAAAAAAATCATTACTCCTACCCGGGATTTGAAGTTATCCCGGGAAGAGGAGATTGCTTATCTGAAAGCTCATGGTGTAAGCTATGATTGGAAGAAGATGGAATATTCCATTAATAAAGGGGTTTGGGGAACGTCGATCGGGGGAAAAGAAACCTTGCAGGCAAATACAAATTTACCGGAAGAAGCCTATCCTTCTCCCTTACAGAAAGCCGGAAAAGAAATGCTGGAGATCGAATTTGAGCAGGGAGAGGTGGTAGCCGTCAATGGACAGCAAGGAAAGAGAATAGAAGCAATCCGTGCGATAGAAGCAATTGCCTCCCCTTGGGCGATTGGCCGCGATACCCATGTAGGCGATACAATTGTCGGTATTAAAGGCCGGGTCGGTTTTGAAGCCGCAGCTCCGCTTTTAATTATTAAAGCGCATGAATTGTTGGAGAAACATACATTGACAAAGTGGCAGCAATATTGGAAAGAACAGTTGGGAAACTGGTATGGGATGTTTTTGCACGAAGCCATGTATTCCGAACCGGTCATGCGGGATATCGAACGGTTTCTGGAAAATAGTCAGCGGAATGTCAGCGGAAAGGTGAAAATACAATTGCGGCCTTATCATTTTGATCTGATTGGCATTGAATCGGTTCACGATTTGATGAATTCCGGATTTGCCGAGTATGGGGAGATGAATAATGCCTGGACATCGGATGATGTAAAAGGGTTTACCAAAATGATTGCCATGCCGTTGAAGATTTACAACGCAGTCAATCACGATTTGTAAGAGAGGACTATAAGTTATGGGTTATTGTAGTAGTATGATAAAAATAGGAATTGCCGGCGGAGCCGGTTATACGGCAGGAGAATTAATCCGGATTCTGGTGAATCATCCCCAAGCGGAAATAAAATATATTCAAAGTGAATCGCATGCCGGAGAACTGGTTTCTAAGGTTCATGGGGATCTGTTATATCTTCCGTTGACTTTTTCAGCAATTGATTTTTCGGCAATTGATGTTTTGTTTATGTGTATGGGACATGGAGTGTCTGCTGAATTTTTAGGAAAATATGCTGTTCCGCAACGGGTAAAAATCATCGATTTGGGAAATGATTTTCGCTTGGCCGCCGATGCCAACGGTTTTGTATACGGTTTACCCGAATTGGCCCGGGACGTAATTGTACAAAGCCAGTATATTGCTAATCCGGGTTGTTTTGCTACGGCAATCGAGCTGGGGTTGTTGCCTCTGGCAGCTTCCGATAGATTACCCGCAGAGATTACCGTTTTTGGGGTCACCGGTTCTACGGGAGCCGGACAAAAACCGACAACCGATACACATTTCAGCAACCGTTGCAATAATTTATCGAATTATAAGGTATTTACTCATCAACATTTGGCCGAAATTAAGGAAACTTTACAAAGGGCAGGTGCTAAGAATCCTTTTGATCTGGCTTTTGTTCCGGTAAGGGGATGTCACACCCGAGGGATTATAATTAACACTGTCCTCCGTAGCGATGACTCAAAAGCTAAATGGGTGGATTTATATAAAAGTTATTATCAGTCTCATCCTTTTGTATGTATAAGCGATGAACCTCTTTATTTAAAGCAGGTAGTCAATACGAATTATTGTTTTATTCACATCACTCAGCAAGATCGGAAGATCCTGATTACTTCTGTGATTGATAATTTATTGAAGGGAGCTTCCGGTCAGGCTGTACAGAATATGAATCTGATTTCTGGATTACCGGAAACCATGGGACTTCAGTTAAAGGCGAATTATTTTTGAGTTATTTCCGGATTTGAAAAGCCGTTTTTCATTTCCGGTCTGTATAAATTTTCAGTTATGGGATTGTTTGAGGTTTATGATTTACTTGATATAGAGCCAGTAGAGGCCAAGGGCGCTTATTTATGGGATAAGCAAGGAGGAAAATATCTGGATTTTTATGGAGGACATGCTGTTATTTCTATTGGGCATTGTCACCCTGTTTATGTGGAAAAAGTAACCCGTCAGTTGCAGAAGATCGGATTTTATTCGAATGCTGTAGTAAATTCTTTACAGGAAGAATTGGCGATAAAATTGTGTCGGCTTGCCGGGGAGGAGGATTATAAGCTTTTCCTCTGTAACAGTGGTGCGGAGGCTAATGAGAATGCTTTAAAATTAGCTTCTTTTACCAATGGAAGAGATCAGATATTGGCTTTTAAAGGTGCTTTTCATGGACGGACAAGTGCGGCTGTGTCCATCACCGACAATCCGGCCATTCAGGCTCCGGTGAATCGGCATCACAAAGTGACGTTTATTCCCTTGAATGATGTCCAGGTTTTGGAAGGGGAACTGTCGAGCGGAAAATATGCGGCTGTGATAGTGGAGGGAATACAGGGAGTCGGCGGGATTCGTGTGGCAGAGGATGAATTTTTATGCCGGATGCGGAAGTGTTGCGATCAAACCGGAACATTGATGATTGTAGATGAAATCCAATGTGGTTACGGTAGGAGTGGAATGTTTTTTTCTCATCAGTATGCAGGCGTAAAACCGGATATTATTACGATGGCAAAAGGGATGGGGAACGGCTTTCCGATTGCAGGTCTGTTGATTGCCGGAGGAATTCAGGCCAAAAAAGGAATGCTGGGAACTACTTTTGGCGGCAGTCATCTGGCTTGTGCTGCTGCCTTGGCAGTATTGGAAGTGATCGAAAAGGAATATGCCGTCAATAATGCTGCCGGCTTGGGAAAATACCTGATGCGGGAGTTGAAGAGAATAAAAGGTGTCACGGAAGTGAGGGGCAGAGGATTGATGATAGGGGTCGATACGGAGAGTCCACAAAAGGATATAAGGGCCCGATTGTTGAAAGATTATCATATCCTTACCGGGTACAGTGGACAGTATACACTTCGTTTGTTACCAGCCTTGACAATTACCCGTAAGGAAGCAGATGAATTTTTGAGAGCTTTCCGGGAAGTGATGGAAGCTTGAAAGGGTAAGGGAGAATATTTTCAACAGGTAAATGTATGATAAAAGTGATAAAAGTTGGCGGTAAGCTGATCGAAAATGAACAGGTGCTGCAAGATCTTTGTAATAAATTGTCGGCTTATTATCCTTACTGTGTATTAGTACACGGAGGGGGAAGTATGGCCGGGCAATTGTCAGCCCGTTTAGGGATAGAGACTCGGATGCATGAAGGCCGGCGGATTACAGATGCTTCTACTTTGGACGTCACCGTCATGGCTTATGCTGGTTTAGCAAATAAGAAGATTGTTGCCTGTTTGCAGTCCAAACGAGTAAATGCTTGCGGTTTATCGGGTTGTGATATGGGGATGATCGTTGCTCATAAACGGACTGTTACAGATATCGATTGGGGATATGTCGGAGATATTGATCAGGTAAAGGAGGAGGTTCTGGCCTTTTTGTTGGAGAAAGAGATCATGCCTGTGCTCTCTCCTATTACCTGTTCCGAAACCGGACAGTTGCTGAATACCAATGCCGATAGTGTGGCTGCTGCTACAGCAATTGCTTTAAGTAAGAGGTATGATACGGAGTTGGTATTTTGTTTTGATAAGCCGGGAGTACTGGAAAATATTCAGGACGAAAATTCGGTAATTCCCCTTATCGACCGGGAGAAATATAAGGAGTTACTGGAAGAAAAAAGTATACATGCAGGGATGTTGCCTAAATTGGAAAATGCTTTTAAAACTCTGGATGCAGGGGTAAAAAGAGTGAGGCTGACCAGTCCTTCGGATTTAGAGGGGGGCACTGTCATTGTCGGAGAGTAGATTCAATTATTCGGATACTCAAAGGTGAAGGATGATTCAGGGAACTTTGTATTTGTTTTCTACCTGTTTAACTTTTTGCGGAAGGAAGACCTTCGTGTAGATAAAGGGTTTATAGTCCTGAATTCCGGTTTTGTTACTTTGTTTTCTGAGGAGAATATTCCTCTGATAAAGGATTTTAGGATGCTTATATTTGTAAATATTGCGGACTTATAGATTAAATTTATAAATATTGAAATATGCAGGCTTCGGAAGCAATTGATTTGTTGATGAAAATTATTTCTATTCCTTCTTTCAGTGGAGAAGAAGATCGTGTGGCGGACCTGATGGAAATGACATGGGCGAAACTCGGTTATCAGGCTTACCGGAAAGGAAATAACGTATGGGTTCGATCTCATTATTTCGATCCTGCGAAGCCGACGGTATTGCTGGAAGCGCATATTGATACCGTGAAACCGAATGCTGCCTGGACGTTTGATCCTTTCTGTCCCGAAATCCGGGAAGGAAAGTTATTTGGGTTAGGGAGTAATGATACGGGGGGAAGTATTGTCTCTATGTGGGCTGCTTTTTTACAATTGGATCGGAAAGCTCAGCCTTATAATTTGATTTACCTGAATGCCGCAGAAGAAGAAAATACCGGAAAGAAAGGGATACAAAGTGTGGTGAAGGAATTGGACGGAATTGCCTTGGCTTTTATCGGAGAACCGACCGGAATGCAAGCTGCTGTTGCTGAAAAAGGATTGATGGTATTGGATTGTATAGCCAAAGGAAAAGCGGGACACGCTGCCCGGGAAGAGGGAGTCAATGCAATTTATGAAGCTTTGCCGGACATCGAATGGTTCCGGAATTACCGCTTCGGAAAAGTATCGGATTTGCTAGGAGAAGTGAAAATGACCGTAACCGGAATACAAGCAGGTAGTCTGCACAATGTGGTTCCCGCAGAGTGTCGCTTTATGGTCGATATACGGGTGAATGAATATTATTCGAATACTGAAATTTATGAAACTATCCGGTCGCAGATAAAAAGTGAAATAAAACCCCGTTCTTTTTCGCTGAATTCTTCTTCTATTTCTGAAAATCATCCTATCGTGGAGCGTTGTAAGAGCTTGGGACTGGCTACTTATGGTTCCCCTACTACTTCCGATCAGGCTGTCATCCCCTGGACTTCTTTGAAAATCGGTCCGGGCGATAGTGCCCGCAGTCATACTGCAGATGAATATATATACCTGAAGGAGATAGAAGAAGGAATCGAATTGTTTGTCCGGCTGTTGGATAATTTTCAATTAAACATTTAAATATTTGCACCCTCATATATTTGCACATTTAAACATAAAGACAATGAAGCTTTGGGATAAAGGATACGATATTGATAGTTTTACAGAAAAATTTACCGTTGGGAAAGACAGAGAACTGGATGTCATGTTAGCAAAAGCTGACGTGCTGGGAAATATGGCTCATTTGAAAATGTTGTATTCCATCGGATTGGTGAATGATAGCGAATTAACGGATTTGGAGAGAGCTTTAAAAGAAATCGGACAGGAGATTGATCGGGGAGAATTTAGAATAGAAGAGGGGATAGAAGATATACATTCTCAGATTGAGTATTTATTAACTCAAAAATGTGGGGAAGCCGGGAAGAAGATTCATACCGGTCGTTCCCGCAATGATCAGGTGCTGACAGATATTAAGTTATTTACCCGTTCGGCTTTAATCGATGTCCTGGTACAGGTCCGGGAATTTTTTGAAATTTTGATGGCGAAAGCCGAAGAAAATAAGGAAGTTTTATTGCCGGGTTATACTCATTTGCAAATAGCAATGCCTTCTTCTTTCGGAATGTGGTTTAGTGCTTATGCTGAGTCTCTGGCCGATGATTTGCTGTTTTTAAAAGCTGCTTACGACATGGTCAATACGAATCCCCTCGGATCAGGCGCCGGCTATGGTTCTTCCGTACCGCTTAACCGTACCTTGACGACTACCTTGTTGGGATTTGACGATCTGGCTTATAATTCTGTCTATGCCCAAATGCAAAGGGGAAAAATGGAGAAAAATGTATTGTTTGCTTTGTCTGCTGTGGCAACAACTTTAGGGAAAATGGCGGCGGATATTTGCCTGTTTTCCTGCGGAAATTTCGGATTTATCAAATTACCGGATAAGTTTACAACCGGTTCCAGTATTATGCCCCATAAGAAAAATCCCGATATATTCGAATTAATCCGGGCTAAATGCAACCGGCTACAATCTTTACCGTCTCAAATGGCTTTATTATGCACGAATCTAAATTCTGGCTATTTCCGGGATATGCAACTGACGAAAGAGATCTTTTTTCCGGCTTTTGAGGAATTGAATGATTGCTTGTGTATGGCCGGAACTGTTTTGAAGGAAATGCAGCTGAATAAAAATATTCTGGAAGATAAACGTTATAATTATTTGTTTACGGTGGAAGACGTCAACGATATGGTCAGTGCCGGAATGCCTTTTCGGGAAGCCTATCGCTTGGTTGGACTGAAAGTGCAGGCCGGAGAGTACGATAGTAATACACAGCGTCCGCTTCGTCATACACACGAAGGAAGTATCGGGAATCTTTGCCTGGAACAAATCCGGACTAAATTTGCGCGTCATCTCTGGGATTATTCTTCCGTATTGAAGGCCGAGAAGACGTTGATGCAATCCTGAATTTTAAGGGAAGTTGGGGAAATTTTCCCCTACACTTTTTCCCTTTTTCCCCATTTTCCTCAGTTTAAGATTTTTGGGAAAGTTATTGTCGATGTGTAATGTGTTGATACAGATGTTTTTGTATCCGTGTTCAAAGTTGTTTTTCTTTTTTGGCATGTCTTTTTCTATATAATAAATAGAAAAGCTCACGATCTAAAGGAAAAAACTATGAAACGTTTAGCAGGAATTACCGGAATATTGTTGGGATGCGGAGTTTTTTTGTCTGTTTCAGCTTGTGATTCTCCGAATCCTGATGTATATGAAGAAGAGACCCTAAAGGAAGAAATAACCTATTCTGCTAAACTACCGGCAGAAGGGATAGATTTTCAGCAAGTAACTGTCGGTGATGTACCTTCTGTGGTAAAATCTGCCATTGCAGCCCGGTATTCTGCTTATGTGATCGATGAAGCCTTTGCTGACGGAAACAGTTTTTATAAATTGGTATTAAAGAAAAGAGGGACTAAATTAACGGTTTATTATAGTGGGAACGGGGAATTCCTGCGGAAAGAAACCTGTGTTTTTATACAGGGTATTTGATGTTTTATTATTTAATGCGAAAGAAAGCTGCCTTTTCGGAGGCAGCTTTTTCGTATGCCGGGAATGCTGATAGCAGTTGTACGGTTTTTGCGGCTAATTTTTATTCCAGTGAATAATGTTTTAAACGATTGTAAAGTGTTTTCCGGTCTATTTTCAAAAGACGGGCAGCTTCACTTTTATTATTATTGCATTTCGCCAGCGCTTCTTTAATGAGTTCTAATTCATTTTTTTCTCTCCGGGAAGAAAAATCATCCGCGGTATTTTCAGATGTAGCTAGTAATTCTGCAGGGATATCGTTTTCTGTGATAAAAGCAGTTTTGCATAATAAAGTCGCCCTTTTTACCACGTTTCTCATTTCCCGCAAATTACCGGGCCAGGCGTATTTTTTAAAAATACGGATAACTTTATCTTCAAAGCCGATTACGTTTTTATCTAATTCTTCATTTGATTTAGAGAGGAAGTGATTGGCAAATACAATAATATCTTCAGGGCGCTCCCGTAAACTCAATGCTTTTAGCGAGAATTCATTCAGACGATGATATAAATCTTCCCTGAATTTTCCTTCCGCTACAGCTTTTGTCAGGTTTTCATTTGTAGCCGAAATAATCCGGACGTCAAAATCAATTTCTTTGTTACTTCCTACGGGTTTTACTTTTCTCTCTTCTAAAGCTCTCAATAGCTGTACTTGAATTTCGTAACTCAGATTCCCGATTTCATCCAGGAAAATCGTTCCTCCGGAGGCTGATACAAAATAACCTGTTTTGTCGCTGACCGCTCCTGTAAAGGCCCCTTTTATATGTCCGAAGAATTCACTGGCCGCTAATTCTTTCGGTATAGCACCGCAATCTACGGCAACAAAAGGTCCGTTTTTTCGTTTACTGCGCTCATGGATTAAACGGGCAATGTATTCTTTACCCGATCCGCTTTCGCCTGTAATCAGTACGGTCATCTGGGTAGGAGCAACCAATTGGATGTATTCGTAGAGTTTATCGGCCTGCTCACTGGTTCCTTTTATATAAGAAATGTCTTCTTTTGTCTCCGTCTTTTGCTGTATAGCCGGATTTTTTTTCACTACAGCATCTTCTATCTTTTTGAGGATTTCTTCGGGAATGACGGGCTTGGAAACATAATCGAAAGCCCCTGCTTTTATGGACTCTACTGCTGTTTGTATGTCTGCATATCCCGTCATTAAAATCACCTGGGTGGCCGGATGAGTCGCTTTTATATTTTTTAAAAGAAAAATTCCGTCTTTATCCGGTAAACGTAAATCTGTCAGAACAACATCGTATTGATGTGCCGTCAGTGATTTTAAAGCGGCTTCGCAGGAGAATACCTCATCGACTTCAAAATTTCGTTTTGATAACCAAGTCTTTAACATTAAACAAAATGTCGTATCATCGTCTACTAATAATATTTTTGTCATATCTCCTCTTTTGCTATAAATTTAAAAAATTGTTCGTAAGTGCGGATGATAAATGAGGATTATATTTCTAAAAAAGAATTTTTACCTCATCTGTTATACCGTTTTTCGAACGGGCTGTCAGGATATTTTCTCCTTTTTTCCATTGGATTTCCGTCCAGGTGAAAATGCCGTAAACTCCTTTTTTGCCCCCTAGAGATTTCCCGTTTAATATTAATTCTACTTCCGGCTGGTTGGAATAGATTTTTATTTGCTGGGGCATTTCGGATCTTTTTTCAAATCGCTTTCCTGTTATGTATACGAAATGTTCCTCTAAATTCCAGTTGGCTTTATAAAAATAAAAAGCATCTTTTTTTATTTTCCGGTCGAAAGTTACTAAACCTTTATCATTTTTTCCGGCCATTTCACCTTCTTGGCGATGAGCCGCGCCAAAATCAAACATATTCCATACAAAGGTACCCCATAAATAAGGCCGTTGATCTATTGCTTTCCAGTGCTCTTCGTGGAAGAAAGCCTGCCAGTTTTCCGGGTGCCAGTAGCTATTTGCTACCGGTTTTTTTAGTTCTTCCTGTTGGTGGAGGATACTGGCTCCGGCTCCGTATTCGCTGATCCCAACAGGTTTTTCCGGATATTTTTTATGTACAGCATCAGCCCATTTACCTATTCCTGCAGGTTCTCCGCCATACCAACCATAATATTGATTCCAGGCAATCAGGTCGGTCACTTCGTTCAAGGCTCCGTTTTGATTACTGGCTGCCGTTGTGAGGCGGTAGGGATCTTCCTCATGAGCTAAAGTATTTAGTTCTTCCACATAATTCAGCGGATCGTCTCCGCTTTGTTTTAGTTCATTGAATAATCCCCAGAAGCAAATGGAAGGATGATTGTAATTCTGGCGAATCAGTTCTTTCAGCTGGATTTTACCATTTTCCCGAAAAGAAGGCTGGTCGACAAAACCTTTGTCCCGATAGCCTCCTGGACCTACGAAGGGAATTTCTGCCCATACAATGAATCCGTATTCATCACAGAGGTCGTATACATAACGGTCTTGAGGGTAATGGGCTAATCTGACAGCATTTACCCCCATTTCTTTCATGATTTCCATATCTTCCCGATGATGGGAGGGGAAAAGGGCGTTTCCGATTTCTGCCCGGTCCTGATGACGGCATGCTCCTCTGAGTTGTAAAGGTTCATCGTTTAGAAAGAAACCTTTATCGGGGTCTACCCGGAAATACCGGATGCCGATTTTTTCCTCTACCCGGTCCGTAATTTGTCCTTTGCGAAGGAGCTCGGTAATTGTTTTGTATAGAAAAGGGTCTTTACGCCCGTTCCAAAGATGCGGTTTGGAGATATTTAATATAAGTTCTCCTACGGCTTCTCCCTGTTCATCAAAAGTGATTTCTTGTTCTGCACTGACGATGTTTTTGCCTTGTGGATCTTCTATTTTTACACGGATCACTGAGGAACAGCCTGTTTCACCCTTTACTAGAATTTTTGCCAATATTCTGGCTTTTTCCCGGGAGACATCCGTCTGTGTAAAATATAGGCCATAAGAACCGTAATCAGAAAGACTGATATGAAAGGGATCGGTAATAATGAGTTCTACATCGCGGTAGATACCCCCATACATATTAAAATCTCCTAGTAGTGGCATAATATCTAGCTGAGGAGAATTATTGACCCTTACCCAGATGTTGTTCTTTGTTCCCCAATGAATATAAGGCGTTATATCCATTGCGAAAGCTGTATAACCTCCCCGGTGTTCTCCTGCATGTTTGCCGTTTATAAATACATTTGTTATTGTATTGACTCCTTTGAAACGTAAATAAAGGCGCTTCCCTTGCCAGGCGGCCGGTATATCGATGTCCTTTTCATAATTTCCAAGTCCCCGCTCATAATTGACTTTGGCCGCTAAAGCGTCCTGATTCCAGGTGTGCGGAAGGTTTACTTCCGTATAAGTATTTTTAGCCGTTTCATAGCCCGGAGTGAATTTCCAGGAACGATTCAGGGAAATAACCTCTCGCCCCCAACTCTGACACACAATACTACACCAAAAAATGATCAGAATATATTTCATTTCTCTATCTGTTTGAGTTATACAAAAATAGAAAGAACTCGCAAAAAAACGGCAAAATTTGGATAAATAAAGTAAGTGTTTGGTAT
>ERZ1673730.718-NODE-718-length-35549-cov-11.767651_pt1 | contig 35549 bp, 36 predicted proteins | sample MGYA00580200_ERZ1673730 | MGnify/ENA primary metagenome ERZ1673730 (study PRJEB41218, sample SAMN15661761) | gut metagenome | host: Homo sapiens | place: Canada: London | collected 2015-08-20/2019-03-30 | study: EMG produced TPA metagenomics assembly of...
GCAGCGCACTCGCTGCGCTCGCACGTTTGCGAGCCGAGAAGTATTTTCTCCGACGCACATGTCGCCGGAGAAAATGGTTAAAACTTTATTTGCGCCTGCGGGCGCAAACTCTGCGAGGCGTTTTGACGGTCTGCGGGGCTTTTGGCGCACCTTCGGGTGCGCTTTCTTTATTCTCCGGCAATTTGCCGCAGGGAAGCGTGCCGCGGCGGCTCGATTTCTCTCTTTTTGCCGTTGCGCAGAGAGACTGCATCGTCGTATTCTAACAGCATCCTGAGTAGGAAAGTGATCTGCGATGACATCCTTGCAGAAATGGGGAAAGTCCGTCCGCACGACGATCCCGGTCATGGCCGGGTATCTTGTGCTCGGCGCGGGCTTCGGCATACTGCTGCGCACGCGCGGCTACGGTCTCGGCTGGGCGCTTGCCATGAGCGCGCTTATTTACGCCGGGTCGATGCAGTATGTGGCCATCGACCTTCTGACCGGCGGCGCGTCGCTCCTGACGACGGCCGTTACCACGCTGCTAGTAAACGCGCGCCATCTTTTTTACGGCATTTCCATGCTCGAGCGCTACCGCGCCGCGGGAAAATACGCGCCGTATCTCATTTTCTCGCTGACGGACGAGACGTATTCGCTCGTCGCCGCGCGCGAGGATCTCACCGGCGCGGAGTGCTTCCGCATCTCGCTGCTCGACCAGCTTTACTGGGTGCTCGGCACGGCGCTCGGCTCGCTTGCGGGCGCGTATCTGGACTTTAATACGACCGGCATCGACTTTTCGCTCACGGCGCTCTTTCTCACGGTGTTCACCGAGCAGTGGCTGGAGACGAAGGATCACGCCCCGGCGCTCATCGGTCTCGGCGTTTCGATCGTCTGCCGTCTTCTGTTCGGCGCGGACAGCTTCCTGCTGCCGACGATGGGCGGCATGCTCTGCTGCCTTTTGGTGCTCGACGCGCGCCGGACGAAGAAGGGAGGCGAGAGCGTATGAATACGCACGCCGTTTTGCTCATCGCGGTCTCCGCGCTCGTCACGGCGCTCATCCGCTTCGCGCCGTTTCTTGTATTCCGCGGCGGCCGGGAGACGCCCGCCGTGATACTGCGGCTCGGGAAGCTTTTGCCGTGCGCAGTCATGAGCATGCTCGTGGTGTACTGCCTGCGGAACATGGACTTTGCCGGCGCGAGCCACGCCCTGCCGGAGATCATCGCCGCGGCGGTCGTTGTGCTGCTGCACGTCTGGCGGCGGAATACGCTTTTGAGCATCGTCGCCGGGACGGTCGTCTACATGCTGCTCGTGCAGCTTGTGTTTGTGTAAAAGAATATGGGATAAGGAAAGCCGGAAGTCCGCAGACTTCCGGCTTGGTCTTTTTTAATAGTAAATAATGATCTCGTAGGCTCCAAAAACTTTTAAAAACTGGTCGTTTCCCGTATAATCCGCAAGTTCAATCTCGCAGTCGCCGACATACCAGCTGTAGGTTGTTGTATCAACCGGCGAATCATATATCTCCGGATCACCGTATTTTTCTGCAAGTTCACAGGCGGCGGTTTCGATGGCTTCTTTGGCAAGCCGCCGGTCTTTCGCCGTCACCGTATAATCAAGCCTTTCCAGAACCGAGTCCATGCCGCGCATTCCGTCATAGAGATAGTGCATGACAATAATACAGAGCGTACTGTCACTGTAGTAGCTCACGAGAGTTGAATAGGTATCACCTATATACATGACGGAATCATAGTGATCATAATAGTCGTCGCCGCTCTCCGAGGACGACGGCTCTCCGAGCAGGTCTATTATATCGTCTCGTGTTTCTGCTTTTAAAAACGCATCCATTGTCAGTTTTTTTCCGTATGCGGAGCAGGCACTCATCGAGATAAGCCAAAGAAAAGCCAAAGCAGAGGCCAGAATCTTTTTTGCTATTTTCATAAATGGCCGCCTTTCAGCTGAATTTCATCGGATTGACAAGTGAGTACGATGCAAAATCGGTGGAGAAATATGTTTGATACGGGGTGATATAAAAACCAGAAACGAAGTCGGAGATGTCCGAAGACTCTTCGATAAAGCAGACAGGGCGTTCGGCGGGTTCGCCGCCGTCCTCACTGATATACTCCACATGCCCGTTCAGCATGGCCATCCCTATCATAAACGCGGTCTTTTCCATATCCCGGAGGGAGAGCTTGTCAGAGTCAAGGGAATCAATGATATCAGAGAGTCCGATGATGTCCGTGCTGTATTCATACAGAATATTGCCGTTATACAGCGAGAAAACGGAAGAAAGGTTTGCCTCAGAACTGTCGTGAACGGCAAGCAGTTTCAGTTCTCTGCCTTTGCAGCCGGCAGAAAAAATCCCATCCGAGTTCATGAAAAACAGCGTATCTCCCTTGCGGCATATCTGCGTGGCTTGGGTGGAAAAGAGTGGCTGACTCTTCCCCGAGCGGAGGTCATAAGCGAGTATTTCGTCCTCGGAGGAATAATAGACCGTTTTGCCGGAGAAATGCACGGCGCGGCAGTTTTCCAAAAGGACGGCGTCCGTGCTCGGCTCGGCGCTTTCCAAAGTACCCTTGTAAAGCGTTCCGTCTGCGCAGTAGAACAGATCGGAATTGCGAACGAGAAAGTAAGAAATCCGTGTTTCCGCAGGAAAACGCCGCAGCACGGTCAACTCGCCGGAGGTTTTGTCAATATGGGCGAGATACGGCGCGCCCTTGGAACCTTTCGCCCCGAGACAGTACAGTTCGGAGCCTGCGGAACGGATTGCTTTGATGGTGTTTTCCTTGCAGATCACCCGAGATTCGTCTCCGCTCGGATCGACCTCGTACACGACGATGCGTTTGTCTTCGCTGTTGATATGATACGGCGCAAGATAGTATACATATTGGTTGTCGTAGGTCACAAGACCGCCGTTATCGTAGTTAAGCTCAGCAATATAATCGTCGGCAGACTTTCTGCCGATAAGGAGGAAAATCACTGCGGCAGCGGCGAGTACGAGAAGAACGGGAGCCAGCCATTTCCATACGGGCGGGGTCTTCTTCGAGACTTCGGGGGCAGCTTCAGCAGCGCCTGCGTCAGTAGCCGTTTCGGGAGCTGAGCCGTCCAGTCCCAGCGCGGCGGAGGTTTCTTTATATTCCGTATCCATGATCTCCCTCAGCTTTCCGACGAGACCGGCTCCTGCGCCGGTTCTTCTTTTACTTTACTCTGGTCGGCATTGCCCGTTTCAGCGCACGGGAACTGGCCGCTGAAGCGGTAGAAGCCGCAGAAGAGCGTGCCGGTGATCAGAAATGAGCCGGAAAGAACGAAAAAACCGGTGGCATAGTTGCCGTTGATGATGTAGTTATAGGCGTCTCCGCCGACATAGGCATTGTGCGTCGTCATAAAGCTGTATTCCGGGTTGCTATAATTGGTCATTTTGTCATAGCCCTTATAGAGCATGACGGCGGACAGCAGATAAAAGAGGATCGCGATAATGAGCAGGAACTTTGCGGGTTTTCTGACTTCCATTTTCTGCCTCTCCTTTGTGGTGTAAAATTGTATTGTTATTCTATCATTATTAAACCAATAAATCAAGTTAATCTATAAATTTATTATACGGACCGTACCATGTTGTTATACTGATACGGGTGATTTCATGGCGATTGATTATACAATGATCGGAAAGCGGCTGAAAGAGAGCCGCATGGCCGCGAAGCTGACGCAGGAAAAGGTGGCGGAAGCGGCGGATATCACAACGGTGTATCTGTCCAAAATCGAAAACGGAAAGGTCACGCCGACGCTGGATACCCTCGGCGCCGTCTGTGCGGCGGTGAATGCCGATCTGGGCTACGTTGTGTCCGGCTGTCAGTACAGCCAGAAGACCTACGGCAGCGAAACGGTGCTGCAGCTGTTTCAGTCCTGCACGCCGGAGGTGAAGCCGATCGCTCTGGCGGTGCTGAAAGACCTTGCCGCGCTGCGAAAGGATAAGGAATAAAATTAAGAATAAGGAAAGCCGGAAAGTCTGCGGACTTCCCGGCTTTTCGCAAAAAGTCGCTAAAATACAAATAAAGTCGCCAACGCGCATTTACAGAATGCACGGCAGGAGCAGATAATAAGTTCAACGGTTTAGTCAGTTTGACCAACGGCGGAGGCGGAATACGGCAAACGCCGTATTGCAATCCCGCCAAAAACCGGTACAATATGGATAGGCGGCCGACAGCCTTGATGCAAAAGTGTGCGGGCAGCAAAAGTCCTTTTTCCCGCCGGAAGCCATCCGTATGTACGCCAAAACGCGCCCTAAAAAGTGAGGAGGATCAGCATGGAACACAAACTTGCAAAACTGCTTGCTCTGCTTCTGGCTGCCGCGCTTCTGACGGCATGCATGGCCGGCTGCGGAGCCACGCCCGAACAGCCCGCGAATACGGACAGTCAGACGAAAAACACACCGGCGGACACTGCCCCGACGGACAGTGAGATCACCCTGACCTTCTGGCACACCTACGGCGACACGGAAGAAACTCAGCTTCTGAACGTGGTGCTGCCGCTCTGGGAAGCCGCGCATCCGAACATCAAGATCGAAGCGATCCGTCAGGACGGCGGCCAGTTCCACGAGATGATCGTCACCTCGTTCGGCACCGGCATGAGCCCCGACGTGGCGCGCGTTGACATCGCCAACATCGCATCCTACGCGAAGCAGGGCGGTCTCGTTGCGCTGAGCGATTACGCAGACTTTGCGGAGATCTCCGGCAATTATCTGGAGGCGCCGCTTTCCACCAACCTCTATCAGGGCAAGTACTACGGCCTGCCACTGGACACCAACTGCAAGGCCGCGGTCGTCAACACGAACGTGCTCAAGGAGATCGGTCTGGACGCGGTTCCCGAAACGATGGAAGCCTTCATTGAGGCGGCCAAGGATCGCGGTACCTACAGTCTGAACGTTTCCGGCGTCGGCGACTGGGATATGTACCCCTACTTCTGGCTGTTCGGCGGCACGCTGACCGATGACGGCTTCACAAAGGCGACCGGCTATCTCGACAGCGAGAAGAGCATTGCCGCCATGGAAAAGCTCATCGAGCTGCACGAGCAGAAGATCTTCACCATCCGAGACGTGGACGGCTCCGTAGACGCCTGGGACGGCATCAACAGCGAGTACGCCATGTTCTTTGAAGGCCCGTGGTACTTCGGCTCCTACGACGACTGCGAGGCAAAGGGCATCGTCGCCGCGACCATCCCGACCTACGAAGGCCGCAGCGCCTCCGTCGTCGGCGGCGAGGACATCGCCGTTTTCTCGACCAGCGAGCAGAAGGACGCGGCTTACGAATTCGCCAAATTTATGACGAGCGAGGAAGTACAGCTTGCCATGCTCCAGTCCGGCCAGCTTCCCATTCTGAAGTCTTTGGTGGAGAATGAGGCTGTCACGAGCAACCCCGTGTGGTCGGTTTACATGAAGCAGATGGAATCCGCCAAGGCGAGAATTCCTTCCCCCAATAACTCCGCGATCCAGGAGATCTGGAGTGAAATGGTCACCAGTATCTTTGTGGAGGGCACGGACGCGGCCCAGGCGATGCACGACGCCGCTGTCCGGATCGACGAGCAGCTCGCCTGAAAGCAAGAGCAGAATATCGGGAGCGCAGGACCGGACGGTTCTGCGCTCTCTTGGAAAAGGAGGCAGCGCCGATGAAGCTGCTGCAGCGTGAAAGCTCCCCGCTAAGCGGAAAACCGTCGTTCAAAAAAGGCCTTCGTGCTTATGCGGCGGCAGCACCGTTCGTCCTTCCCGGACTTTTGCTGGTGTTGGCGTTTGTGGTCTACCCGATGTTTTTTACGATCCGGATCGCGCTGTCCGAATATAAGATCGTGCAGGGCGAGATCATCTTCATCGGCTGGGAGAATTTCAAAAGCGTTTTGTCCAGCGGCTCCCGTTTCTGGTACGCCTACCGGAACAACTTTCTGTATGCTCTGGTGACGGTGCCGTTTATCCTGCTGCTCGGTATGCTGTTCGCGTACCTTATCAACAATCTCAAGCGCGGGCAGGGGATCTTCCGCGTCGGGTTTTATCTGCCGGTCATCACCTCGTGGGTCATCGTCAGTCTGGTGTTCCAGTACATGTTCAACAACTCTGACCGCGGGCTTATCAATTACCTGCTGGTCGATGTACTGCATGTCATGGACGATTATGTGCCGTGGCTGCTGCGCGAATGGTCGGGCAACGCGGCGATCTGGCTGATGGGCATATGGAAAAACGTCGGCTGGTCGATGCTGGTCTATCTCGCGGCGCTGCAGGGGATCCCCAAGGAGCGTTACGAGGCTGCGGAGCTGGACGGTGCGGGCCTATGGGGAAAATTCTGGCATATCACGGTGCCGAGCGTTCGCCCGACGACCTTTTATGTGATGGTCAATATGATCATCGGTTCCTTCAACGTGTTCATTCAGGTCATGATGCTGACCGGTGGCAACCCCAATGGGAAAACCTCGGTGCTGCAATACCTGCTGTACGACAAAGCCTTCAATCAGTTTGAATTTGGCGAGGCCTCCGCGATCGGTATGATCTCCGCCGTGACGATCGTCGCGCTGACGATCGTTCTCAATCGTGTTTTCAAGCTGGATAACGTGGAACAGGAGGGATGAAAATGAAGCTCCGCGGCAAGAAAGCAACGGAGATCCTCGGTCAGGTGGTTTTATGGATCATTCTGATCGCGTCGCTGCTGATCTTCTCCGTTCCGTTCCTTTTTATGATCACGAACTCCTTTGAGGAGTTCAGTTATGTGCTGCCCTATCCGCCGAAGCTCTTTCCGACGCGGCTGGATTTTTCGGCGTATCAGCACATTCTCGGCATGGATATTTTCCCGACGGCGCTGAAAAACAGCGTGATCAACACCGTCATCACCGTTGTGATATCGGTATTCGTTTCCACGCTTTCCGCCTACGGCTTTGCCCGCATCCGTTTCCCCGGACGCGACAAGCTCTTCGCGGTATATATGTTTACGCTGATGGTGCCGGGGTTTCTGAATATCATTCCGCAGTTTTTGGTGCTCCGCCGGCTCGCGCTGCCGGGGCTGCCGAACGGCCTGATCGGAACGCGGGCGGGACTCATTCTGGTCTACGTTGCGACCAACGTCTGCGGACATACCTTCTTTCTGCGCAACTTTTTCCGCAGCCTGCCGAATTCGCTCGCGGAATCGGTGCTGCTCGACGGCGGCGGTCACAAAGACATTTTCTTCCGCGTGATGCTGCCGCTCTCCGCTCCGGCCGTCGGCACCATGACGATTTTTGCGTTCCAGGGCTTCTGGGAGGAGTACTTTACGGCGAAGGTCCTTGTCGGCGCAAACGAAAAGATGATCACCTTCCCGCTGCTGCTGCAGCGGCTGAACGGGCAATACGCGACGCGGTGGGAGTGGGTTTTTGCCGCGTCGATCCTGGCGCTGATCCCCGTGATCGTTCTGTTTGTGATTTTTCAGCGGAAAACGGTCGTCGGCGGGCTGACGCAGGGGGCCGTGAAAGGATAAACGAATGCAAAAGATCACCTGTCACTTTGACAAAGCGCAGTATCTCCCCGGCGAGCCGGTACGCTTGATCCTGCCGGAGAATTCCGTATCGCCGTCGGTGACGTTCTTCCGCATGGAGCGTGAGATTTTTCTCCATACCGTCCGGCAGGGCGATGCTCTGGTCCTGACGGATGTGCCGCCCGGCGGCTACGGTGTGCGCGTCAGCACCCCGGAAGGCGTTTGGGAGGGCGCGTTCGATGTCGTTTCCGACCGCCGCACGGAGATCCGCTACGGATTTCTGTCGGACTTCTCCCCGCTCGACACGGACACGGCGGACGTGGAGTGGATGCGTGATCTGCATCTCAATGCGGTGCAGTTTTACGACTGGATGTACCGGCACGACCGGCTTCTGCCGCCGGGTGAGCGGTACGACGATCCGATGGGACGCCCAACGGATCTGCGCGTCATCACAAGGAAGATCGAAGCCTGCAAGTCCTGCGGCATCCGGCCTCTGGCCTACGGCGCGGTCTATGCCGCGACAAAGGACACTTTTGAGGCACATCCGGAATGGGGCATGTACACCATGGACGCCCAGCCGATGACGTTTGCCGGGTGGCTCTACTATATGAACATCGCGCCCTCCTGCGGCTGGGCGGAGCATATCGTTGAGGAATTCCGCAGCGCCGTTCAGTTCGGGTTTTCCGGCATTCATATGGATACCTACGGTTTTCCCAAGCGCGTCTGGGACGCGCAGCGGCGACCCGTGGAGCTGGCGGACGAATTCCCGCGCCTGATCCATGCTGCGGCGCAGGCCGTCCGCGAGGAAGCGCCCGACGGCGGCGTGATCTTCAACGCCGTCAACAACTGGCCGACGGAAACGGTTGCCGGGACGGAGCAGGACGCGGTGTATATCGAGGTCTGGCCGCCGCACGACACGTATTTCGATCTCTATCGCCTGATCCGCGAGGCGCGGCTTCTCTCGCACCGGAACGTCATCCTCGCCGCGTATCTGAAGGCGTTTCAGACCGCAGACACGCCCGCCGCGGAGCGCTCGTTCCGCCTTGCGTGGGCGGTGATCTCCGCCTCCGGCGGCACGCAGCTCGTTTTGGGCGAGGACCGGAGCCTTCTGCGCGACAGCTACTACGTCAACTATGCCCGCCTGCGGGAGAGCTTTCTTCCAACGGTGCAGCGCTGCTGCGATTTTCTTGTACGATACAAGGATCTGTTATATAATGATCCCGGTATGGATATCAGCAAAACGGCCTCCGGTGGCATTAACGAGGATGTCCGGTTTTTCTCCGACAAGTGCGCCTTCTCCACGGACGGGCAGGCGGATACGGTCTGGACGATCCTCCGCGAATCGCGTGAACGGCTGACGCTTCATCTCGTCAATCTGACCGGCAACAATGCCCTGTGGAACGAAGGCAAACGCGAGCCGGTACCGGCCGCGGGCATCTCCGCCGCCATCCGGCTCGATCGGCCGGTGCGCGGCATATACTGCGCCTCGCCGGATGACGAAACGCTGGCAGCGCAGAGCCTGCCCTATACGGCAGAACAGACGGAGGCCGGCTGCATCTATACCGTAAAGCTGCCCGACGTGCGTTACTGGACGGCGGTTTGGGTGCAACTGGAGGATCGATGATGCTTCTGTCTTACAACGCAGATCTGCTTCCGCGCGTGCGGATGCTGGGACGGATCAACTATACCGAGCCGTGGATCCATTTTTCACGGACGATCAACGAGTATGTCCTGTATGTCATCCGCGACGGGAACATGTATCTGCGGGAGGACGGAATTCTCTATCATCTCAAGGCAGGCGATTTTTTCCTGCTGGAACCGGGACTGCACCACGAGGGCTACCAGCGCGCAAGCTGCAACTATTACTATGCGCATTTCACCCACCCGGAAATGGCGCGGGCGGAAGACGAGAGCGCAGCCATGGCGCAGCTCGCGGAAAAGCGCCGGCTGAGTCTTGTGAGCTACAATCTGGACGACGCGGACCCCACCGACCCCATTACATATCTCCCCAAGCAGTTTCACCTGCCGCGAAGCGAGTCCCACGCAACGCTCCGCGCTGCGCTGGACTGCTACAACGCCCGCGAGGAGCACTATAAGCGCCGCGCTGCGGCGCTGCTGCATTCGTTCTTTCTGGATGTGGCGCACGAGCATCTGCTCGCCTGCGGCTCCGCGCAGGGAAAAAAGGTGAAAAAGTCGGAGATCGTGGCGGAACGTCTGCTCCATTATCTCAATGAGAACTACGCGCGTCCGCTCTCGAGCCGCGAGATCGAGGACGTTTTTGAGATGAATTTCGACTATATGAACCGCGTCTTTTCCCGGCTGACCGACGCGCCGATCTTCACGTATCTCAACATGCTGCGCATTTATAACGCAAAGCAGCTGATCGCAACGACGGATCTGCCGTTTCAGGAGATCGCATATCTCGTCGGGATCGATGATCGGTACTATTTCTCCAAGCTGTTTCGCAAAATTACGGGCATGAGCCCATCGGAGTATTACAAGGAAGTGAGGAAGCGCACCGATGCAGGAGGGCTATAGATCCGCGGGCTTTGTGCGCCTGTGCTTTGAAAAGCTGCTGCCGCTCGTTGTGCTGAATCTTCTGTTTTTGCTGACGTGCTTTCCGGTTTTGACGGCAAGCGCCGGTTGGACGGCGCTGTGCAGCGCCTGTCAGGGGCTGCTGCTGGACGAAAAGCAGCCGTACCGCCGCTTTTGGAGTGCTTTCCGTATCAATTTCCTCCCATCGCTCCCGCTCGGCGTGATCTTCTTTGCCGGTCCTGCGGTAATTCTTTACGGCTGCTGGTTTTACTTCCGGCTTTCGGAGGGAACGGGGTTCGCAGTGGCGATATCCTGCTTTTGTCTGATTTGCGGCTATCTGCTGTGGTGCGCCGGCTCTTTTGCCTTTTCGATGCTGGCGCGGGTGAAACTGAAGTTTTCGGCGCTGCTGAAAAATGCGTTTGCCCTGACCTTTCGCTTTCCCCGGCTGGCGCTCGGCTGGCTGCTGCTTTCGTTCGCGCTGACGGCGGCGGTCGTTCTGCTGCTGCCGTACAGCTTTCCCTGGCTGGCGCTGCTGGGCGCGGCGCTGCCCTGCTTTGCGGCATCGCGCGGCGTGCTCCCGGTCATTGACGATCTTGTTGTGAAGGAGTGAACGGCTCCATGAAAAATAACTGGTGGAAAGAACGTGTATTCTATCAGATCTATCCCCGCAGCTTTCAGGATTCCAACGGCGACGGTATCGGGGATATCCCCGGTCTGATCTCCCGGCTGGATTATCTGCAATGGCTGGGCATCGGCGCGGTGTGGCTCTGCCCGGTTTACGATTCGCCCAACGACGACATGGGCTACGACATCCGCGACTATCGGAAGATCATGTCCGAATTCGGCACGATGGAGGACTTTGACCGGCTGCTCAAAGAAATGCACCGGCGGGACATCAAGCTGGTGATGGATCTGGTCGTCAACCATTCCTCGGACGAAAACACATGGTTCGTCGAATCGAGAAAATCGAAGGACAACCCTTACCGCGACTATTACATCTGGCGCGACGGGCGCGGCGGAAAAGAGCCGAACAACTGGAGCTCCTTCTTCACGCCGTCGGCATGGAGCTACGACGCGGCAACCGATCAATGGTATCTGCACCTTTTCGGAGAGAAGCAGCCCGATCTCAACTGGGAGAATCCAAAGCTCCGCGAAGAGGTCTATTCCATGATCAACTGGTGGTTTGACAAGGGCGTGGACGGTTTTCGCATGGACGTTATCAGCCTGATCGCCAAAGCGCCCGGCCTGCCCGATGCGCGCGGAGAGGGCTACGTTTTTCCCGGTGAGTACACGGCCTTTCAGCCCAAACTGCACACGTATCTGCGCGAGATGCGCGCTCGCTGCTTTGCCGGACGAAACTGCATGTGCGTAGGCGAGACGACCTGCGTTACGCTCGACAACGCCAACAGCGTCGTTGGGGACGGAAACGAGCTCGATCTCCTCTTTCAGTTTGACATCATGGATATCGACGGTGAGAACGGCAAATGGAACGTGATCCCGTTCTCCCTGAAAAAATTCAAGGCGCTGACCGCCGCGTGGCAGAAAACGCTCGACTGGAACACCCTCTTCTGGGGCAATCACGACCAGCCGCGCATCGTGTCGCGCTGGGGCTGCACCGCCTCGGAACCTCTCCGGCAGCGGAGCGCCAAGATGCTCGCCGCCGCCATGTATCTGCAGCGCGGAACGCCCTTCATCTATCAGGGCGAGGAGATCGGCATGACGAATTACCCGTTTGCCGACGCATCGCAGCTGCGCGATATCGAGAGTCTGAATCTTTTGAAAGAGGCAAAAACGGACGAACAGGCGGCATGGGCCTGGAACGGCATCCGGAACAAGGGCCGCGACAACGCCAGAACGCCGATGCAATGGGACGGCACAGCGAATGCGGGCTTTACAACCGGAATCCCCTGGATCGCTGTAAACCCCAACGCCGCAGAGATCAATGTGCGGAGCGCGCAGGCGGACGAGAACTCCATTCTGCATTTTTACCGCCGTCTCATCGCCCTGCGCGCGGGGAGCGATGTGCTCAAATGGGGCGGTTTCCAGATGCTTGTCCCGGACGATCCGCAGCTTTTTGCTTACCGCCGGAGCCTTGCGGGGAGATCGATCGCCGTGTGGTGCAACTTCAGCGCTGCGCCCTGCCGACTCCCTTGCCCCCCGGAAGGCGCGATCCTGCTCGCCGACGGTCTGACCGGCACCGAATTTGCGCCCTTCGGCTTCGCGGTCGTTTCGGAACGCATGCAGCAAACAAACAAAATCGAACAGGAAAAAATCCGGAAGTCCATGGACTTCCGGATTTTTGTATACCCGAACCCCCAGTTTTACTGGGGGTTACTTTTTATCCGACAGGGCCGGGCATCAGATGCTCTTCCGCCGCTATGCCTTCCTCCGGCAAAATACGGACTTCTAGCCCGGTAATGTAGTTTTCCGGATGGCCTTCACAGCATTGATCGACGATATTCGGCGTGATCACGCAGTCATCCACGCGCAGCTCCCGGCGGTTCGCTTCCTCGAAAAGACGATCAATGGAGTCCTGAATCGTGAGATACGGTCCGTAATGATATCCGCAGAGATACTCGCCCGCAGGAATATAGGAGAGAGCCTGCTCCGCCATCAGCTCGGGAAAATGGTATTCCTGCACGGGGGTGTCTTTGTAAAGCAGAGCGCCGAACCATTTGCGCTCACCGCGGTAAAAGCCGACGGTAGGATAAAAATAAAAAAGCTCATGCGTGAAGAGATTGATCTCATCGCCAATGTGCAGAAAGGCGCGGCGCGGAAACGTCCGGACGGAAAACTTTCCTCTCTGGCTGGAGGATTGCTCCCGGTCGATGAATTCCACTTTTTGCTGGATGATCTGAATGGTAGCGTTCAGCTCGTCGCATTGGCGGCGAAGTTTTTCCGCCTGTTCTGAGAGCATTTCAAGATTGTCCCGCAGCGCGTTGTTATGGAGAAAATCCCGTATCTGGGCGAGCGGGTATCCAAGGCGGCGCAGATATCGTATGGTGGCGAGCGGATAGACCTGGTCAAAGTGATAAAACCGGCGGCTGTTTTCGCTGTTGCGTACCTGCGGGACAAGAAGCCCTTTTGCGTCATAGTGGCGGAGGAGCTGCACATCCATGTCAAAAATTTTTGCAAGCTCGCCGATCGACAAAAATTCTTTCATAAAACCTCCCAAGTTTTCTCCGGCACTGTCGATTGGTTTTGTAGGAACATCAGAAAAGCTCCGGAAACAGAAAAAAAGACTTGAACCTAAAACCATTATAGGTTGTAGCGTGAGCATATCATTTTTCTGCGATCGAATCAAGTTAATGGAGGAAGAACATGCAAACTTTTTTGAAGAACGGCTATATCGTCTCCATGGATCAAAACGACACCGTGTTTGACGGCGGCGGGGTGCTCGTGGAAAACGACCGCATCACGGCGGTCGGCCGGGTCGATCCGGCGAAGATCTCGCCCGACGCGGAGGTCATCGACCTGCGCGGAAAATATGTTCTGCCCGGATTTGTGAATACCCACGTCCACACCTCGCAGCAGATATCCCGCGGCGTCGGCGACGATGTGAATTTTATCTGCTGGCTGCACGAGAGAATGTGGCCCTTTGAGAGCAATATGACGGAGGAGGATTCCTACGTTTCCACACTCATGACGAGCCTGGAGCTGATCCGCTCGGGCGTAACGTCGTTTGCCGAGCCGGGCGGTCAGTTCGTCTCCGGCATGGCGCGGGCCACGGAGCAGTCCGGCCTGCGCGGAAAGCTCGCCAAGTCGGTGATGGACTGCGGCGAAGGCCTCCCGCCGATCTGGCAGCGCACGATGGAGCAGGAGCTTGAGCAGCAGGTCGCGGATATCGAAAAATATCACAATACCGCTGACGGGCGCGTGCAGGTCTGGTTTGGCCTGCGGACGATATTCAACAACACCGATGAGCTTTGCGTCCGCACAAAAGAGCTTGCCGACAAGTACGGCGTCGGCATTCACATGCACGTGGCGGAAGCAAAGGAAGAAAAGGAATACACCTATGCGCGCTGGGGCGAGGGGACGGTAAAGCACCTCGAACGGCTCGGTGTGCTGGATAAAAATCTCCTGGCGGTACACACGGTCTGGCTGACCGATGAAGAGCTGGAGCTCTTCCGGAAGCGGGAAGTGAAGATCTCGCACAATCCCGCGTCGGCCATGCGGGTGCTGGGTTTTGCCCGCGTTCCGAAAATGCTGCAGATGGGACTGATGCCGTCCATCGGCACAGACGGCGCTTCGTCCTCCAATCACATGGACATGGTGGATGAAATGTGGCTCACCAGCCTTATTCATAAGGGGTGGCGGCTCGATCCGACGGTGGTCCCGTCACAGGATATCCTGCGCATGGCGACAAAGTGGGGCGCACGTGCGCTTCTCGATGAAAATCTGTATGGCAGTCTGGAAGCCGGAAAAAAGGCCGATTTGATCGTTATTGATCCGCACGGACCATCCATGATGCCGGTCAACGATAAAATTGCCGCGCTGGTCACGGCGATGCATTCGGCCAATATCGAGTCCACGATGTGCGACGGCAAGTGGCTCATGCGTGAAAGAAAAATCCTGACGCTTGATGAGGAGGCAATTTTGAAAGAGGCTTGTGAACGGGCCGCGGCCATTTATAAGCGTGCGGGCATCGTTCTGCCGGACCGTTTTCCGGTCGTAAAAGTCTAAATTGGTTTTCTGCGGTACACCGTGCCGCCGGAAATAAAACGGGTCAACAAAATACAAAAAATTTGGAGGTACAGCATGAATCTGAAACTACTGTCTGTCGCCAAAGGCGAAACCCCGGCCGATCTCGTCATTCGGAACGGAAAGATCGTCAACGTTTACTCCGGTGAGATCTACGAGGGCGGCGTGGCCGTCTGCGGCGATACGATCGCGGCCGTCGGCGATGTTGATTACTGCGTTGGCGAGAACACCCGCGTTGTGGATGCGGAAGGAAAGTACCTGACTCCGGGATTCCTGGACGGACATATCCATCCGGAAAGCTCCTCTCTGGCGATTCGGTCCTTTGCGGAAGCGGTTCTCTCTCACGGCACCACGGGCATCATGACCGACCTCCACGAGGTAGGCGTTGTTTCCGGTCTGGAAGGCATCGAAGCGATCCTGAAGGAAGCGGAAACGACCGACCTCAAGCTCTATTTTGTTGTTCCTTCCCATGTCCCGTTTTCCCCCAATCTCGAAACGAGCGGAGGCCGCTTCAATCCGGAGATCATCCGCCGCGCGCTTCGCCGTCCGGACGCCGTCGGCCTGTCGGAATGTGTCGGTCCCTATATTATGGCGGGCTTCCCCGACCTGCTCGAGTCGTGTGACGACACGCTCTCCATGCCCGGAAAAACGCTGCAGGGCCATCTTCCGGATATGTACGGCCCGGCCATGAGCGCATGCGTGGCGGCCGGCGTTTCCACCGACCATGAAGGGTTCTGCGAGAAAGACGTTTTTGAGCGTCTTCGCAACGGCTGCCATCTCATGATGCGCGAGGGCAGCGCCGCCCGCAACATGCCGGTGCTTCTCAAGACCGTGATGGAAAATCATCTGGACACCGCCATGGTCAGCATTGTTACGGACGACCTCCATACCGTCGATCTGCGGCAGCGCGGCCATCTGGACGACGCGCTCCGCACGGCGCTCGGCATGGGGCTGGATTTCGTAAAAGCCATTCAGATGGTCACGGTCAACTGTGCCCGCGCGTTCAATCTTGACCGTGAGATCGGAGGTCTCGCTCCCGGCCGCCGCGCGGATATCAACATCACCACTGGAGCGGAAGATTTCCGCGTGCTGACCACGTTTGCCGGCGGCCGCCAGATCACCGATAACGGCAAGCTGCTCGTGCATTATGAAACCGCGCAGCACGATCCCTGCGTGCTGAATACCGTTCACCTGAGCCAGCCGGTTACCGCTGACAGCTTCAAGACCCGCGTGTCGGCCAAGGCAAAGAAGGTCAAGGCGCTTGTAATGGACACGCTGTCCTACATCCCCTTTACGAGCCGCCGCGACGTGGAGCTTCCGGTCGTGGACGGTGTGGTGCAGTGCGACGTGGAGCAGGATGTGCTGTATATTGCGCAGGTCGAGCGCCACGGGAAAAACGGCAACATCGGCAAGGCGTTCATGGGCGGATTCCGCATCCGCGGCGGCGCAATGGCCTCCTCCGTCGGCCACGATAACCACAACATCATCGTCCTGGGCGACAGCTTTGAGGATATGGCCCTAGCGGTAAACCGCTGCGCCGAGCTCGGCGGCGGCCAGGTCATCGTCCGCAACGGCGAGATCGCGGCGGAAGTCGCGTATCCCGTCTGCGGCCTGCTGAGCGATCTTTCGCTCGACGAGCTGGCGGATAAGAAAAAGGAGCTGAACCGCGTTGCCCATGAAATGGGAACAGAGATCGCTATTCCGTTCATGTTCCTGAGCTTCATCTGCCTTGCGGCGATTCCCGCATACGCCATTACCGACTGCGGCTTTATCGACGTGGTAAAGCAGCAGGTCGTTGATCCGATCCTCGAGGTCGTGGAGTAAGAGAAACAGAAAAAACCAGCGAATAAAAGGGAGAAAACATGAAAAAAGACTTCTTCAGACTTCAGGAACACGGCACCACGACGAAGCGCGAGGTGCTTGCGGGCATCACGACGTTTATGACCATGGCCTATGTGCTGGCGGTGCAGCCGGCGGCCATCTGCGGCTTCGGCCCCGATCCGGTGTTCACGGACGTGAACGGCCTTGTCATCAGCAAATCTGCGCTGCTTGTCATGTGCGCGCTCGTCAGCGGAGCGATTACCCTCTTTATGGGGCTTTATGCAAATCTTCCGCTTGCCCTTTCCACGGCGATGGGCAGCAACTTCATTCTCGGCGGTCTCGTAAACAGCGGCGCGTTTTCCTTCGGCTGGGCCATGGCGCTTCTTCTCTGCTCGGGCATACTGTTTATTCTGGTGACGGTGCTCGGCGTTCGGAAAATGGTTGTCGATCTTCTGCCGAAGAATCTGAAGATCGCCATTCCGACGGCGGTCGGCTTCTTCATTGCGTACCTCGGCTTTAAGAACACCGGTCTGGCTGTTTTTTCAAACGGTCTGGCGCTCGGAGATTTCTCTCAGCCTACGGTCCTCCTTGCGCTGATCACTATGGTCGTCATGGGCGTTCTTACGGCGTACAAGGTCCGCGGCGCCATCCTCATCGGCATTGTCGTCGGCACGGTCATCAGCATTCCCATGGGCGTTTCCACGCTGCCGGCGTCGGTTTTCTCTCTGCCGGATGTGAGCGAGCTCGGGAACCTCTTCCTGTGCTATGATTTTAAATCCCTTCTCGCAGACATTCCCGGCGCTCTCGTCTGGATCTTCATTCTGTTCACCAGCGACTTCTTCGCCACCTTCGGCGCTTTGATCGCCGTGGGAGCGCAGACGAATATGCTTGACGAGGAAGGAAACTTCCCCCACATTGAAAAGCCGTTCCTCGTCGATGCCGTCGGCACGGTCGTCGGCTCGGCGACCGGCTGCACGACGATCTCCACGTTCATTGAATCCACCATCGGCGTGGAGGCGGGCGGCCGTACCGGTCTTACGGCGGTTGTCACGAGCATTCTGTTCTTCGTCTGCGTTTTCCTCTCGCCCCTTTTCCTCATGATCCCCACCTCCGTCACGGGCGTTGCTCTGATCTTTGTCGGATTCTCCATGCTCTCCGGGTTTACCAAGCTGGATTTCTCCGACTTCAAAAGCTGCTTTGGCCCGTTCGTCATGATCATGTTCGGCACCTTCACCGGCGATATCGCCGCGTCGATCTGCCTCGGCGTTCTGACCGACGTGCTCATCAAGGTCGTGACCGGCGATGCGAAAAAGGTCCACCCGGTGCTCTATGTGCTTTGCATCCCCCTCGTTCTTTATTTTATAGTGTAACGGGTTTTGCTGAAAAAGGCTCTCAGATCTGTGATCTGAGAGCCTTTTTCTTTATAATAGTATTATATTTTTAAGCGCGCTTATGTGCCCGTTTCTTTTTTGTTTCGGCAAGAAAATGCTTCCAACCGTTTTTTTCCTTATTAACGACCTTCAGCAGCGCCTTGATCTGATCGTCGGAAAAAACGTTCGCCATGCGCGCGGCGTTGCGCCACGGCATATCGAGCACGTACATGAGATTCCCGGCGTTTTCCTTGCTGCCCACAAGATTCATCACGCGGCGCGCGGCTTCCAGCGCGTTGTACAGCCCTTTGCCAAGACCGCCGGGGAGATATTTCCCGCGGGAGATGGCGTCGTTGAAGTCCACCGCGCCGCGCTCTTCCCAGCGCGCGGGCGGGATATCGTGCACGAGCAGCGCGGCAAAGCTCTCGTCGGACACATGCTGCACATCCGCGCGGCGGTAGACGTCAAATTCCGGCGCGGCGTATTCATCGAAGGGCGCTTCACCGGCAACATGCACCGTGTGTACAAGCCGCAGATCGCGGCAGGACGCGCCGACGCAGAGCTCGTACTCGCCCTCTTCCACGACCCAGCGGTTCTTCGCGCAGCTCCAAACGGCGAAGCTCCGCTCGCCGAGCGGGAGAAAGACCGTCTTTTCCTCGCCGGGCAGCAGCTCCACGCGCGCGAAGCCCGCAAGCGAGAGCGCAGGGCGCAGCATGCCGGGGGTTTTGCGGCGGACGTAGAGCTGCGCGACCTCCGCTCCGGCGCGGCTGCCGGTATTCTTCACCGTGAAGCTCACGCCGCCGGGCGAAAATTCGCCGGGCGCGTAGGAAAACTCCGTATAGCTCAAGCCGTAGCCGAACGGATATTTGACGCGCTTATGCGCGCTTTCATAATACCGGTAGCCGACGAACAGCCCCTCGCGGTATTCGCTCGTCGCCTCGCGGCCCGGATACCACGGCGCGCAGGGCGAATCCTCGAGCCGGACGGGCATCGTCTCGGCCAGCTTGCCGCTGGGGTTCGCCTCGCCCGTGAGCAGCGCGGCGCACGCGCTGCCGACGGCCTGCCCGCCGAGATAGAGATGCAGCACCGCGCGGGCGAACACATCCCACGTCATCTCCACCGGACTGCCGCACTGCAGCACGACGCCGACGTTCGGATTGACCTCCGCGATCTCGCGCAGAAGGTCGAGCTGGTTTTCGCGCAGACGCATATGCTCACGGTCGTATCCTTCCGTTTCGCTGCCCTCGTCCAGACCGAGGAAGAGCAGCACCTTATCGCTTCGCGCGGCGAGCGCCCTTGCCCGGCGCAGCAGCCGCGGCGCAGCGGCTCCGCTGCGGAAAAAGCCCTTTTCGTATCCGGTGACGTCCACGCCGGCAGCGCGCAACGCGTCGAGCGGCGCGTCCACCTGCGTGGGATTGACGCGCGAGCTGCCCGCGCCCTGATAGCGCGGCACGGCGGCAAAATCGCCGATGACGGCAACGCGCTCGCCCTGCCGCAGCGGGAGAAATTCCTTTTCGTTTTTCAGCAGCACGGCAGACTCCGCCGCGGCTTTCGCGGCGAGCGCGTGGTGCGCCGTGCCGTCGAAAACGCCGCCGCACGCGAGCGCTTTCTGCGCGGTAAAAATAAAGTCCAGCACGTGATCCACCTGCTCGTCCAGAAGGGCCTCGTCGAGCGTCCCGTTCCGTACGGCCTCGACGATGTGCCGGTCGGTCTCGCCGTTGGAGGCCGGCATTTCGAGCGACGATCCGGCGCGCACGGCGGCGACGCGGTCGTTGTTGCCGCCCCAGTCAGAGACGACGAGCCCGTCAAAGCCCCACTCGCCGCGGAGGATATCGCGCAGCAGGTGCTCATTTTCGTTGCAGTAAGTACCGTTCAGCCGGTTATACGCCGTCATAAGAGAGCGCACGCCGCCCTCTTTTACGGCGGTCTCAAACGCCGGAAGATAGATCTCGCGCAGCGTCCGCTCGTCCATGACGGAATCGGTCGCCATGCGGCGCAGCTCCTGCGAGTTTGCGGCAAAGTGCTTCACACACGCGCTCACGCCGGTGCTCTGTATGCCGCGGATCATCGCCGCGGCGAGCTTGCCGGAGAGCAGCGGGTCCTCGGAGAAATACTCAAAGTTCCGCCCGCAGAGCGGGCTGCGCTTGATGTTCACGCCCGGTCCGAGCACCATGCCGACGCCCTGCGCCACGGCCTCCTCGCCGAGCGCGCGTCCAACGGCAGAGAGCAGCGTTTCGTCCCAGCTGTTCGCAAGCGCGCTCGCCGTCGGAAAGCATGTCGCCGGAACGGAGCGGCCAAGGCCCAGCGCGTCCGAATCGCTCTCCTGCTTGCGCAGGCCGTGCGGCCCGTCCGTCATCATCTCGGACGGAATGCCGAGCCGTTCCACGGCCTTCGTGTGCCAGAAATCCCGTCCGGACGTGAGCCCCGCCTTTTCCTCCAGCGTCAGCTTGGCAATGAGATCGGCGTATTTCATATGCGCGCCCTCCCCACACTATAATTATAATTAACTGCATCATAGCAAAAAATCCGCCCGACGGCAATACGCTGTCGGGCGGTCAGCTCTTTAGTTTTCGATAATGCGCTCCACGCGCGGCGAGAGAGCGCTCGTGAGCGCGCACCCCTCGTTCGCGCCGCAGAAGTTTGCAACGTCCTGCGAGAGGAGGGCGTTACCCTCGCGGTCAAAGCCGAAGAGCGTGACTTCCTCTCCGATCTGGACCTCCATGCCGGTCACGTCCACCATGCACTGATCCATGCAGCACGCGAGCATCGGCCGGCGCTCTCCGCGCACGAGAATGTCGCCGTGCATCTCCACGAGCGGGAGATAGAGCCCGTCGCCGTAGCCGACGCCGACGATGGCGACATCCGCGTCGTGATCGAGCGTATACACCCCGCCGTAGCCGAGCTTTTCCCCCGCATGGCGGCGGTGGACGGCCATGATACAGCTGCGCCACGAGGCGCATTCGCGCACATTCCCGCGCGGCTGCGTCGGGTGGTCCATGATGAGCCGCCGCCCGAGACGCACGGCGTCAAAGTGGTATTCGGGGTAATACTCGCTCCCGGCGCTGTCGCAGATGTGGCGCATCGGCACCGCAAAGCCCGCGCGCTCGACCTGCTCGGCGCTGCGCAGCAGAAGCTCCGCCTGCGCACGGCAAAGCTCCGGCTTTGCGGTGTCGGCAAAATGGGAGTAGACGCCCGCGAGCTTTATACGCTCTCCGGCGGCGGAGAGCTCTTTTAAAAGCGCCTCAAGCTCGTCCCCCGGTGTCACGCCGACGCGGTGGAGACCGGTGTCGATCTTGATTTGTATTTTCACTTCCGTCTGCGCCGCTTCCGCTGCCGCAGCAAGCGCGGGAAGCAGACCGAGCCGTCCGGCGGTGAGCGTGAGATGCGCGTTCACGGCGTCGGGAACGGCGTGCGGCAGAGGGTTTCCGAGAATGAGCGCGTCCTTTTCAATGCCGAGCGTGCGCAGCGCCAAACCCTCGGACACATGCGCGAGCGCGAATGTGCGGATGCCCGGCAGCGCCGCGAGCGCCGGAGCGGTGAGCGAAAGACCAAGTCCATAGGCGTCGCACTTGAGCACCGGGATGATCTCCGCGCCGGGCGAGAGCGTTTTTTCGATGGCGGCAACGTTCGCGCACAGCGCGTCCGTATGCACCGCTAAATAGGAATTATTCAAGCTATTCATATAATAATTCATAATACCGCCTCTGAATTATTCACATATTCACCGTTCTTGTGCATATCCAAACTGCCATATGCGGCAGGAAACGCCCGGAAACGATGCATATTATATTGCATAAAAGCCATTTATGCAATAGGAACCTCCGGCTTTTAGCAATATCACCAAAAACAGAGGCAGAAAAACGGAAGAAATCGAATTAAAAACCATTGACATTGTATAAATATACGATTATACTATGCCCAACCTGAAACAAATTCATTCCCGTTGAATGGAAAGGAAAGAAAAGAAATGAAAAAGGTAACAGCAATCGTTCTGGCTCTGCTCATGGTGCTGAGCCTCGCTGCCTGCGGCAGCGCTGCGTCCGAAAGCAAAACTCTCGTCATGGCGACCTCCGCCGACTATCCCCCGTATGAGTTCATCGTTCTGAACGACAAGAACGAGCAGCAGTACGTCGGTATCGACGTCTCCGTTTCCGAGGCGATCGCCGCGGATATGGGCAAGGAGCTCCAGATCGTGAACATGGACTTTGACAGCCTCATGGCCGGCCTGCAGAAGGGCGACGCCGACATCGTCCTCGCCGCCATCGAGGTTACCGAGGAGCGTCTCGAGGCCGCCGATTTCTCCGATCCCTACTACACCGATCTGCCTCCGATGATCCTCGTCAAGGCCGACAAGGCCGGCGAGTACACCAGCATTGAGTCCTTCTCCGGCAAGAGCGTCGGCGCGCAGACCGGCACGACCAAGGCCGATCTCGTCACCAGCGATATGCCCGGCGCGAATCTCGTGGGTCTCACGAGCGTGAACGACCTTGTCAACCAGCTCGTGTACGACAAGGTGGACGCCATTGTTGTTGACGGCGCCGTTGCGCAGCAGTATGCCAAGTCCAACAGCGATCTCGTCGTGGCGGACGTGAGCCTCGGCGAAGCCTTCCCCTACTGCGTCGCCGTGCAGAAGGGCGACCCGAAGGGCCTGCTGCCCTCCATCAACGCCACGATCGCCAAGCTCATTGCCGAAGGCAAGATCGAGCAGTACATCGCCGACGCCGAAGCTCTCAGCGATCAGGCGATCGGGTAAACCGTACATCCTTCTCTTTGAAGCGTGTGCGCCCTGTCTGTGAAAGCAGGCAGGGCGCACATGTGCCGTTGATCTCTCCCGCTTCCAAATACAGAAAAGGTCAAGGAATAGTATTATGTGGTGGTCCAACCTGTTTGCCGGCATGTCCCCGGCGAACTTCTTCAATTTCTCCTTCCTGCCAAAGTATCTTTCCTTCTTCGTGCAGGGACTCGAGTATACGCTGCTGCTCTCGATCATATCGGTAGGTCTCGCGGTCATGCCGGCGCTCGCGCTCGCGCTCATGCGTCTGAGCCGCAACAAAATCGTGCGGAATCTCTCCGGCGCATACATCGCCGTGTTCCGCTCGACGCCGATGATGGTGCAGCTCTACATTATTTTCTACGGCCTTTTCAGCGTGATCAAGATCCCCTCGGTCGTGATCCTGGGCTTCATCGACCTCTCCCGCTTCATTCCCGGCGTGGTGGCGCTTGCGCTCAACTCCTCGGCGTATGTCGCGGAGATCATCCGCGCGGGCATTCTCGCTGTGGACGGCGGACAGAACGAGGCGGCGCGCTCGCTCGGTCTCAGCTCGTGGCAGAGCATGAAGCTCGTCGTGCTTCCGCAGGCGATCAAGAACATTCTCCCCGCGCTCGCCAACGAGCTCGTCACGATGGTGAAGGAATCGTCCATCTGCTCGGTGCTCGGCATGACGGAGCTCATCTGGGGCGCCAAGACCGTTGCGACGACGACGTACAAGACGCTCTCGCCGTACGTTCTCGCAGCGCTCGTGTACTTCGTCATCAACTACCCGGCCGGCAAGGCCATCGAAGCGATCGAAAGGAGAATGCGCCGTGGCGACAGGATCTGAACTTATCCGCGTTGAGAACGTAACAAAGAAATTCAAGGGCGGCGTCACAGCGCTCAACGAGTGCTCGCTCACCATAGCGCGCGGCGAGGTCGTGGCGATCATCGGCCCGTCCGGCAGCGGCAAATCCACGCTGCTCCGGTGCCTGAACCTGCTGGAAACGCCGACCTCCGGCCATATCTATTTTGGCGGCGTGGACATCACCGACAAAAAGGTGGACATCAACCTCCACCGGCGGAAAATGGGCATGGTGTTCCAGCACTTCAATCTCTTCCCCCACAAGACCGTGATGCAGAACATCACGCTCGCCCCCGTCACGCTCAAGCTCAAAACCGAGGACGAGGCAAAAAAGCACGGCATGGAGCTTCTCGAGCGCATCGGTCTTGCGGACAAGGCGAACGAGTACCCGAACATGCTCTCCGGCGGGCAGAAGCAGCGCATTGCGATCGTCCGCGCGCTGTGCATGGAGCCGGACGTGATGCTCTTTGACGAGCCGACGAGCGCGCTCGACCCCGAAATGGTCGGCGAGGTGCTCGATCTCATGCGCCAGCTCGCCGCCGACGGCATGACCATGGCGGTCGTGACGCACGAGATGGGCTTCGCCCGCGAGGTGGCGAGCCGCGTCATCTTCATGGACGGCGGCGCGATCCTCGAGGAGAACACCCCCTCCGAGCTTTTCGACCATCCGCAGAATCCCCGCACGCAGACATTCCTCTCGAAAGTTCTTTAATGATCCCGCCGCGGCGTCCGAGACCGGACGCCGCGGCGATTTTGTTCTTGCAGAACGCGGAAAAAGGGATATTATAATAATGTATAAATACAGCGAGGTGGAACCGATGAAATACGCTTACACGAACGGCGTGCTGCTCGACGGCAGCGCGGATATGCAGCCGCAGCGCGGCATGGTGCTGCGCACGGACGGCGAGAAGATCCTCGATATCGTCCCTGAGGGGACGGATCTCACCGGCTTTGAGATCATCGATTTGAAAGGCGGATATCTCATGCCGGGCCTCATCAACCTGCACGTTCATCTGCCCGCGAGCGGCAGCCCCAAAAAGCAGGGCAATCCCCGCAAGCTCGTAAAATTCATGACGTCCATGGCGCTCACGCGGCGCATTGCGCTCGCCATGTGCGAGGGCTACGCCAAAACGCAGCTTTTGAGCGGCGTTACGACGATCCGCACCGTCGGCGGCATCGCGGACATCGATACGCGTCTGCGCGGCCGCATCGCCGCGGGTAAGTGCGACGGGCCCCGCATTCTCGCCGCGGACATGGCCGTTTCCGTCCCCGGCGGGCATATGGCGGGCTCGCTCGCTTACGAGGCGACGAGCGCCGCGCAGGCCGCGGAGGACGTGCGAAAGATCGCGCAGGGAAAACCCGATCTCATCAAGCTCATGATCACCGGCGGCGTGCTGGATGCAAAGAAAAAGGGCGAGCCGGGCGAGCTGAAAATGCCGCCGGAGTACGTCCGCGCGGCGTGCGGCGAGGCGCACAGGCTCGGCCTGCCCGTTGCGGCGCATGTTGAAAGTCCCGAGGGCGTGCGCGTGGCGCTCGAAAACGGCGTGGATACGATCGAGCACGGCGCGAAGCCGGACGAGGAAATTCTGCGCCTTTTCCGCGAGCGCGGCGCGGCACAGGTAGCAACGCTCTCCGCCGCGGTGCCGTATGCCCGCTTTGACCGCAGCGTCAGCAAAGCGACCGAAATGGAGCAGTATAACGGCGAGGTTGTGCTCGAGGGCATCATCGAATGTGCCAAGGCGTGTCTGGCGGCCGGCATCCCCGTCGGTCTCGGCACCGATACGGGCTGCCCGTACATCACGCACTACGACATGTGGCGCGAGGTGCGCTATTTCCACACGTTCTGCGGCGTATCCAACGCCTTCGCGCTGCACACCGCGACGCTCGGCAACGCGAAGATCGCCGGGATCGACGGCATCACCGGCTCGCTCACGCCCGGCAAGAGCGCCGATCTCGTCGTCACGGCGGGAAATCCGCTCGAAGACCTTGAGGCGCTGCGCCATGTGTCCATGGTAACGATGCGCGGCAAGCTCTTCCGCAATCCGCAGGTAAAGAAAATGCCCGACTGCGAGCGGGAGCTTGATAAAGTATCCTGCTGAATAAGGCTCCCTTGTGCAAAGGGAGCTGTCAGCGAAGCTGACTGAGGGATTGCCTTCTTCCGGCGGAGAAACCCTTCCGTCAAAACCTCCGGTTTTGCCGCCTCCCCTGTTAGGGGAGGCAAGATAGTTTTCTGCAAACCCACTTGGCTCCCCTAACAGGGGAGCTGGCAGCCGTCAGGCTGACTGAGGGGTTGTAGCTGCCGGGAAAAGACAACCCCTCTGCCGCGGCTTCGCCGCGTCACCTCCCCTTACACAGGGGAGGCTTTTTGGTTTTTGGGGCTTGACAAACTGTGTTAACTGTGTTAAGTTTCGTAGTACAGTTAATACACGGAAGAAGGTGGCGGCATGGTCACGATCAATTACCGGGACGGGCGCCCGATCTATGAGCAGGTCAAGGACGATCTGCGGCGGCTTGTCGTCACCGGCGCGATGCAGCCGGGGGAAAAGCTCCCCTCGGTGCGCGAGCTTGCGGTATCGCTCGCCATCAACCCGAACACGATCCAACGTGCCTACCACGAGCTGGAGAGCGAGGGATACATCGTCTCCGTCCCCGGCAAGGGCAGCTTCTGCGCCCAGTTCTCCCCGCAGAGCGACCCGCGGCGCGAGGAGCTTCTCGCGCGGCTGGAGGAAACGGTGCGCGAGCTTCGCTGGCTCGGCGTGGGCGAGGAAGAGATCATAGAAAAGATCGGAGGCGACGGCCATGGCGAGCGTTGAACTGAAAAACGTTACAAAGATCTACGAAGGTTTCAAAGCGCTCGACGCGCTGAATCTCACGGTGCCGTCCGGCTCGGTCTACGGTCTCATCGGTCCGAACGGTGCGGGCAAGACGACCGCCATCCGTCATATGATGGGCGTGCTGCGGCAGGACGCGGGCTCGGTGCTGCTCGACGGGGAACCGGTGTTTGAAAACCCCTCGGTCAAGGCGCGGATGCTCTGCATCCCGGACGAGCCGTATTTCACCTCCACGAGCACGACGCGCGATCTTATGAAATTTACGCGCGCGCTCTATCCCCGCTTCGACACCGAACGCTACGAAAAGCTGCGCGAGATCTTCGCGCTTGACGATACGCGCCCCATCCGCCGCCTTTCGCGCGGCATGCAGAAGCAGTCGGCCTTCTGGATCGCGCTTGCGGCGCGGCCGGAGGTACTCGTGCTCGATGAGCCGGTGGACGGCCTCGACCCCGTGATGCGGCGGCAGGTGTGGTCTCTTGTCATGGAGGATGTGGCGGAGGAGGGCATGACGGTGCTCGTATCGTCGCACAACCTCCGCGAGCTGGAGGACGTGTGCGACCACGTCGGCATCATGCAGCGCGGCCGCTGCCTGCTGGAAAAGAGCGTTTCCGAATTGCAGGAGACGACGACCAAGGTGCTGCTCGCCCTGCCGGACGGCACGGCGCTGCCGGAGGAGGGACTGGACATTCTCCACCGCTCCTCGACCGGCAAGCTGCAGACGCTCATACTGCGCGGCAGGGAAGAGGACAATCTCGCGTGGCTCGAAAAGCTGCACCCGCTGTTCATGGATTCCGTGCCGCTGACGCTGGAGGAAATATTCATTTACGAGCTGGGAGGTGTGGACGATGCCGTCCGAAAGAACGTTCTTTAATAAGGCGATATACAAACGGGCTCTCTCCCGCTTCTGGATCATCGGCGCGGCCTATGCCGTAGTGCTCTGCTTTCTTACGCTCATGTGCGGGCAGTATTTCAATTCCGAGTTTACGGAAATGAGCGAGTATGTAAGCTACAGCATCCTCAGCAACCTGACGCGCCGGGAGATCCTCGCCGCGGCGGCCGCGGCGGTGGTGATGGCGGTCGCTGTCTACGGCTGGATGTTCCGCAAGACCTCCGCAGCATACATATCGGCGCTGCCCGTGACGCGCGAGGCGCTTCTCATTTCAAGTTTGCTCGCCGGGCTGACGCTTCTCATCCTGCCGTGCATTATCGCGATGCTCGTGAGTTTGCTTCTCTATGGCGGCGCGGGCTCGCCGTGCACTCCGTACCTTCTGTGCTCGGCGGCAGCAGCGGCGCTGATGAACATAGCGTTCTTCGGTCTCGCGTCGTTCTGCACGGTGTTCACCGGAAACGCGGCGGTGCTCCCGGCGCTCTATGTTATCGCGCTCTACGGTTTTGTCGGGATCGAGGTCGTGACCCGGTACATAGCGGAGTTTTTGCTCTTCGGCGTGAGAGGCACCGGCTGGGAGCTCGCGATCCTCTCGCCGCTCTATTACTTTTCCAACAACTATGTGGGAAGCTATTCGTATGCGATCCCCCTCACGGCCATCTATGCCGCGGCGGGCGTGATCCTCGCGGGGCTCGCGGTGATCTTCTTCCGCCACCGGCGGATGGAGGCCGTGGGCGAGGTCGTCGCCGTTCCGGTGCTGCGCCCCATTTTCCGCTGGGGGCTTGCCGCCGTGGGCGCGCTCGGCATGGCGCTGCTGATCCTCAAAACTGTATTCAATGTCGGCTCCTATGCCGCCGGGAACGACGGCACTCCGGCGAGAGTAGCAATTTTGCTCCTTGCCATGCTCTTCGGCGCGGCGGTCGGCTGGTTCGGCGCGGAGGCACTCATGCGCAAAACGCTGCGCGTGTTTGACCGGCACTGGAAGGGTCTCGGCGTTTTCTGCGCGCTGCTCTGCGCGCTCGTCGTCGTCACCGAGCTCGATGTGTTCGGCGTTGAGCGCTATCAGCCCGACGTGGACGAGATCGGGTACGCCACGGTGTTCGGCTGGGGCGGATACAATGAAACGCGCATCATACAGCCGGAGAACATCGAAGCGCTCCTCTCTCTGCAAAAGGACATTATCGCAAACAAAAAAGCTTACGAAAATCAGAACGGAATCAACACCTTCCCGCTGACGATCGAGTATTACGGCACGGACGGAAAGCTCCTCGCGCGCCGCGTGTATATCTATGCTGCGGATAAGTTCCCCTCGTATGTGACCGGCGGTGACCCTACCATCGGCTTCCCCGCGGAGAATGACGCTATCAGCCGGAACATCCGGCAGTACGAAGAGCTTCTCAACTCCCGCGAGCTGATGGAGGAGCGTGCGCTCTTCCCGTGCGACCGGAGCGAGACTGCCGTATTTTCTGCGAGCATTCAGTGGTATGAGTCAAGCTCACCGACGCAGCTGGGGCTCACGCTCACAACGGACGAATTCTGGGAGCTTTACGATACCTGCATCGTCCCCGATCTGCGCGACGGCAACATCGGCGGCGTCAAGATCATTCAGGACGAGGATTTCTATCGGACGATCGAACCGATCTACATCACCGCCACCGGCGTCCACACCAACAGCAGCGGCGAATATGTCTACAATTATTACAACGTCCGTCCGTTTACGGCCTCCGCGCGCACGAACGCGTGGCTGCGCTCTCACGGCGTCACGGTGCAGACGCTCGGAGAGCTGAACAATGTGCTGAACAATGTGGAATTAAACGGCAGTACGGACGTGAACGGCCTCGCCGGATAAATGCTTCCCGAAAGGAGAAGACAATGAAAAAAAGAGTTGTCATCCTTATATTGACACTGGTGTTCCTGGCGGGAGCGATGGCGGCGGCGGGCCTGCCGCTTGAATCGCGCGCCGCCGCAGCCACGTCGAAGCCGACGGAGACCCCGGCAGTTACGCCGGGATCGTTGCCGGAGATTTCGCCTGCGCCGGAAGAGACAGAACCGCTCGCCGGTATCGGCGGCATTCTCGAGCGGCTCGCGCAGGATTATGACCCCGCCTCCGGCGCGGTCGGCGCGTACCGCTGGGCGGAATCCGTCCTCGGCCAGTATCTCGCGGACGGACGCGACACAGCCTCGGCGCGCGCCGCCGGCGCGGCCTACGCCGCGCGCTACGGCGAAAACGACGCGGCGCTGAAAACCCGCCTTGAAACGGTGCGGACTGCGGCGGAAGCGCTCACCTCCGGGCAGGAGCTCGGTCTTGTGCGCGACCGGCGGCTTCTCACCGCCGGATGGGAGAGCGGGGAAGTGGACACGCTCTTCGCCGCCATTGCCGCAGGAGCGGCCATTGCATAATTTTCCTGCTGCGCAACCCGGCGCGGCATCTCTCCTCCTGCTCCGCGCCGGGCGCATCGATATATCGAAGAATAACAACCATTGACAGAAAGAAAAGGAGTACCATCCATGAAAAAGATCCTTGCCATCGTTCTCAGCGCCGCGGCGCTGCTGCTCACGCTTGCGGGCTGCGGCCCCAAGACCGCCTCGGCGGGCAACGCTTCCGGCGGCAACGCCTATTATGCCTCCGCCGGGAACTACTACGCCTCCTACGGCAACGCCTCGTCCGGCAACGCGGGCTGAAAATCATAAGTGACAGAGCCCCGGAGCAAACTATGCTTCGGGGCTTTCCCGTTTTAATGCCTCCCTTGTGTAAAGGGAGGTGGATTTTGCCGCAGGCAAAAGACGGAGGGATTGTCGCTTTCTGAAGACTACAATCCCTCAGCTTCGCTTCGCTCAGCAGCTCCCTTTGCACAAGGGAGCCTTTGAAAACCGTGCCTTGACGCTTTGCCTCAAAACGTCCTATAATACTCCCAAACCCACCCCGCGCCGACCGCGGGAGAAAGGACACCCGTCACGAAAAAACGTATTTCTCTTCTTCTGATATTCGCGCTGCTCTGCGCGCTTCTTGCCGCCTGCGGCGCACCGGCGCAGCCGGAGCCGACGGCTACTCCCGCGCCGACGGATGCGCCCACGGCGACGCCGGAGCCGACGCCCACGCCCACGCCCGAACCGACCGCAACGCCGGAACCCACGCCCGAGCCGGTCGCGGCGGAGATCACGGACGGCGTCTCCCTCTCGGACAGTATCGGCGGCTACACGCCGATCCTACGTGACGGCGACCGCACCTCCCGCATCGACTACCGCGCCGGGAACACGCTGCGCATTTCCTCCGAAACGCCCATCGCCGCGCTCTATCTTTACTGGTATACCCCGTGCGAAGCATTCACGGTCCATACCGCCGCGGGGGACGTCCCCGGCGGCGAGTACGGCTTTCTGCATGAGTATCTCGCGCTGCCGGAGGCGGTGACGGAGCTTGATATCGAGTTTTCCGGCCTCTCGCCGCTCTGCGAGGTGCGCCTCTTTACGACCGGCGCGGCCCCGGCGGACGTGCAGGTCTGGCAGCCGCCGTGCGAGCAGGCGGATGTGCTTCTCTTTCCGAGCCACGCGGACGATGACGTTATCTTCTTCGGCGCGCTCGCCGCGCAGTGCGTGGACCGGGGTCTCGCGGTGCAGGTGGCGTATCTCGTGAATCATTACGACTGGCAGCCGCGCCCGCAGGAGCTTCTGGACGCGCTCTGGACGATGGGCATCCGGAACTATCCGGTCATCGGGCCGTTCCCGGACTATTACGTTCTTTCGCTCGAGGCGGCGCAGCAGAGCTTCGGCGAGGAAAACGTCATCGCTTATCAGGTGGGACTGCTGCGGCGGTTCAAGCCGCTCGTCGCCGTCGGGCACGACCGCGAGGGCGAATACGGTCACGGCGCGCACCGGCTCAACGCGCTCGCGCTTGAACAGGCCGTCGTGTACGCCGCGGATGCTTCGTACGATGCCGAGAGCGCTGCGCAGTACGGCGTATGGGATACGCCGAAGCTGTATCTCCACTTTGCCGACGAAAACCCGATCTTCCTCGACGTGGAAACGCCGCTGGAGAGCTTCGGCGGCAAAACGGCGTTTGAAGTTGCTTCGGAGGCCATGCTCTGCCACGAGAGCCAGCTGCAGTACGCCCATCGTCCGACGCTTGCAAGCGAGGAATTCCCGCGCTACGACTGCCGCCGGTTCGGTCTTGTCCGCTCGCTCGTCGGCGCGGACACCGGCAACGATATCATGGAGCATCTATCTTAAAATAAAAGATTTTAGGAGAAGGAAGCATGAAAGGCGGCTCTTGACCGTCTTGGCATCCGAAAGTATGATGGTGATCGCTACGAGGTGCTCTGCCTCAAAAAAGCGGACTTCGCGGCGCATAAATAAAGCAGGAGGAAAGACTGTGATTCCGTGGGAAAAGAATGCCGTTTCTTATATCAACGACGGCGACGCGGGGGCTTGCCCTGTGTGCGGTTCGCGGGAAATAAGGGTGGAAAAGCACATTTTCGGTGACAGGCTTAGCATTTCCTTCATGTGCATGAAGTGCAAGGCGGCGAGCCACTTTGATGGCTTTTTGCCTGAAAAGGAGGACGGACGGATACCATGATGCGCGGTGAAGCACTTGAAAAATCTATGTTCTTCATGTCTGATCCGGATTGGTATTACTATCTGGACGAAGATGATGACGAGCAATTCCCACTGCTCACGGATAAAGCTCCGCCGGAAGCGGTCGAATCATACAATTATGCAAAGAAACTGTTTGAAGAGCACAAAAGAACCGGGATCCTTATTTGAGTAATTCCCTTTATTCCCAACAGGTTTGATGATTTTTACAAACGAGGTGAAATAAGATGACCAGGATGGAAGCAAGAAAGCGGGCCAAAGAAAAATATATTGAGCTGTGGGGAGAAAAATGGGTCCGAGAAAATGCGGACCACATATTCTGCTCTTTCGACACTTTGGCGAACGATATGTACGAGATCGCATTTGCCGAATCGACACCGCGCCCGCTGGAGTACTACCCGACCGGAGAGCCGAAAATCTGGATGGGCGGAAATTCAAAGCCGAACCACAGAACGGTCTTTCTGTTTGATCTCAAAGCCGGAACCATGGAGATCACGGAGCACTTTTAAATGACTGAATCCCCTGAGATTTGAGGAGGGTTAACCTTGGACGAACGCAAGTGGCAGGAAATGCGGGAGCTTGATGAAGCTGCCGAGCGTGCCGGCGGATATGTCGCGCTTCCGTGGACGCTGCCGCCGAATCCGCAGGGAGAAAAAGAGTTTACTGCCATGCGAAGGTATTCCATAGAAATGGAGAAACCCATTTCCGCTTTTACGGAAAAAGATTATTATGCAATTGGTATAAGAGACCTTTCTTTATAAAATATCCCCCTCTGCTTGACGCAGAGGGGCTTTGCTTTTATAATATGCCATGCGCTGCATCCCGTGCCGCACGGCACATACTAAGGGAGCAACAGCAGGAGGAATTGAATATGAACGCAAACTCTCAGGAAAAGACCCGGCGTCTGGCGGGCCTGGCGCTTTTCACGGCGCTGATCGTCATTTTGCAGCTGCTCGGCAGCTTCATCCGGTTCGGTCCGGTCTCGGTGTCGCTCGTCGCGCTGCCCATCGTGATAGGCGCGGCGGTATACGGCAGCGCGGCGGGGCTGTGGCTCGGCTTTGTTTTCGGCATGGTGGTGCTGCTCTCGGGCGACGCCGCGGCGTTTTTCGCCTTCAGCGTGCCGGGAACGCTGCTCACGGTGCTCGTAAAGGGCATTGCCTGCGGCGGTCTGGCGGGGCTCGTGTATGCGTGGCTCGCTCAGAAAAACCGCACGCTTGCCGCCGTCACCGCGGCCATCGTCTGCCCGGTCGTGAATACCGGCGTATTTCTGCTCGGCTGCCGGATCTTCTTCCTGCCGATGCTCGCTGATATGGCGCAGAGCCTCGGCTTCGGCGATAACGTGGGCCGGTTTATGATCATCGGTCTCGTTGGCGTCAACTTCCTTGCCGAGCTTGGCATCAACATTGTTCTCAGCCCCGTCATTCTGCGGCTGATCCGCATCGGGAGAAAGGAAAACTGAAGCCATGATCCTTGCCATCGACACCGGCAACACGAACATCGTTCTCGGCTGCATCGAAAACCGGAAGATCCGCGCCGTGGCGCGCATGGCGACGGACGTGAATAAGACCGACTACGAGTACGCCGTCGGCATGAAAAATGTCCTCGCGTTTGCGGGCTTTCAGCCGGAGAGTTTTGAGGGCGCGATCCTCTCAAACGTCGTCTGGCCGCTCACGTCCACGCTGTGCCGGGCGGTAAAGCTCCTCACGGGGCTGGATACGCTCGTTGTCGGCAAGGGTCTCAAAACCGGGCTGGACATCCGGCTCGACGATCCCGGCCAGATCGGGGCGGACCTCGTCGTCGGCGCGGTCGCGGCGCTGCATCTGCACCGCCCGCCGCTCATCGTCATCGACATGGGCACCGCTACGACCATCTCCGCCGTAGACGCGCAGGGCCGCTTTGCCGGCGGCGCGATCGTGCCGGGGCTTCGCCTGTCGATGGAATCGCTCTCCGGCAATACGTCGCAGCTGCCGCGTGTCTCGCTCGACGCGCCCGCAAAGTGCATCGGGACGAACACCGTCGCCTGCATGCAGTCCGGCGCGATCTACGGCTCGGCTGCCCTGCTCGACGGGATGATCGAGCGTATGGAAACGGAGCTCGGCGCTCCCGCCGCCGTCATCGCCACCGGCGGTCTCGCCGGGTGCGTCACGCCGTTCTGCCGCCGGGAGATCCGGTACGAGCCAGATCTGCTGCTCATCGGCCTTGCGGTGCTCTGGGAAAAGAACCGCAGCGGAAAAAAAGCATAAAAACCAACGCGCCGGAACAGAAAAGCCTGTTCCGGCGCATTTTGTATTCACTTTTTCCGCGCGGCTCTGCGTCCTTCCGGCACGATCACCGTGGAAGAGACGCCGATGTTCTCCGGCAGATCGGTCATCTCGCTGAAGATGCGCTGCGAGGGCAGACCGCAATCGGCGACCATGGAGGCATCCTTTGCAAGACCGCGGCACGAGAGCGCCGCGGCGGTCTCGCCGATGGCCTTGCCGGATTTCATCAGCACCTTTGTGCCGGAAAGCTCCAGAGCCATGTCCAGATTCTCTGTTTCATCCGGATAGATATGCAGCGGCGAGTCCCTGTCGGTGAGACTGGTGCCGAGCGTTGCAGCCACGGCGCAGAAGCTCGTGATGCCGGGGATCATCTGCGTGGCGTACCCCCGGCGGCGCAGCTCGTCAAGCACGTCGTACGCCGTGGCGCAGATCGAAACATCGCCGAGATTTACCATGGCGACGCTTAAGCCCGCGTCCAGCACGCGCGCGATGCTGCTCGCTGCGCGGACATACTCGGCGTTTCGCGCGGACCGTGCCCGTGCCGCGGTAAATTTCAGCGGTACGATCGACTTCCGGCTCAGATCGACGGCCCCGCGGGCTACCTCCAGCGCCGGCATGTCCCCGGAAGCGGATCTCGGCGCGGCAATGACGGGGCAGAAGCCCAGAACGTCACACGCCTGGCGTGTCATCCACGCCGGGTCGCCGGGGCCGACGCCCACGGCGTAAAACATTCCTATTCCTGTTTTCACGACGATTGTCCCTCCGTGTGTGCGCCCGGAGAGATGAGCCCGGCCGCTGCGCGGGCTCGGAAGAACGTTTTTTGCATAACCATGCCCTCCTGAAAATATTCATGGGGGAATCTCGCAAAACGAACTTCCAGAGACGCAGCTCCCGAAAAATAAAAGCAGAGCAGCCCAAAGGCTGCTCTGACGGTATTTTCAGAATATCAAAGCGTTTTAATCGGAAACATACCATCCGGTGAAATATCCTGACTCCGTTTCCTCGCTCGCCCGCCTTCCCGGTTTCCCAGTGGCATATTGGGGTCGCTCCGCGTTACAGTTGCCGTTACAGTCCGTGGATCACACACGGTTCCTTCATTCGGATGTTTCTATTCAATTTTACGGGAGATTCATCCATGTAAGCCAAGAATATCACACGATGAATACGATTGCAACGCCTTTTCCTGAAAAAGGCGCGCCGCCGCAGACGGAATGCCCCCTTGACAGCATCGCACATCAAGAGATAGAATACTATTGCGCAGTTTCTGCGCACATAAACCGTATGCGTCTGTAGCTCAGTAGGATAGAGCGCGAGCCTCCTAAGGTTGCGTTACAACGGCCACCTTGGAAAAACTTCATATAGGATTCAAGTTCGAGTTTCTTCGGGCTTAGTCATAAAACCAGCCATGTCTCAGTAGCTCAGTTGGATAGAGCACACGCCTCCTAAGGTTGCGTTACAACGGCCACCTCAAAAAAAACTAAATAAGGGATT
>ERZ1673730.730-NODE-730-length-34948-cov-31.125154_pt1 | contig 34948 bp, 29 predicted proteins | sample MGYA00580200_ERZ1673730 | MGnify/ENA primary metagenome ERZ1673730 (study PRJEB41218, sample SAMN15661761) | gut metagenome | host: Homo sapiens | place: Canada: London | collected 2015-08-20/2019-03-30 | study: EMG produced TPA metagenomics assembly of...
ATATGCGGAAGAATTTCCTGTACAGCGTCAACGACGTGGACCGAAACCGGTTTCTTGGGTTTTGCCGGACGATCGATCTCAGGGGCAGTAACGATGATCCCGTTTTCCTGCGGAAAACGGGATTAACTGAGCGATAGAGTGCAGATTGAGGTTAATTAATTGTCGGATAGTTCGATATGCTTATTGCTGCCATATTTTGTATTTCGACGATCAAGCGGTCCGAAGCAACAAAACGCAGGAGTTGAGTTAACAGATCGTTAACCGGAGTTGTTAACCGACTACTCTGCTGTTTTGTCTGCTTGTTTTTGCGCAATTGGTTATTATGCTGTGTATTGCACAACTCTACATCTTGACAAGGGACTCATGACGAATTAATTTTGCAACCCTTAAAGTTATGTGTTATGAGAAGTACCTTTCGGATTCTGTTTTACGTCAACAAACAACGCGCAAAAGATGGTTGCGTTCCGATTTATGTCCGGCTCACAGTCAACGGCAAAAGCACCTTCGTATCGTCGCGTCTGACCATCCCACTCCCGCTTTGGGATTCCGCGGCGAACAAGGCTGCCGGGAAGAGTATCGAGGCCAAGCGGATCAATGTTGAGTTAGACCGCATAAAGGCCAAGTTGCTCCACTACTACCAGCGTATCTCCGATCGCGATGCCTATGTCACGGCCGAACGGGTGAAGTCCGCTTACCTCGGTATGGGCGAGGAGTACGAAACTCTATTGGAAGCTCTCGACAAGTTCAACCGCGATTTCAAACAGCACGTCGGCGTAGACCGGGCACAGTCCACTTACCGCAAATACGACAACGTGCGTAAACGGTTAGCCGAGTTCCTTTCCGAGAAACTGCATCGGGAGGATATTCCGCTGAAAGAGTTGACCGAAACTTTCATTACCGACTATGACCTTTATCTGCGGAGTGAGAAAGGGCTTACCCCGTCGTGCGTCTGCATCTACACAAAGCCGCTGAAAATGATCGTGACGAAAGCCCACAACGCCGGCGTTATCGCCCGGAATCCCTTTGCCGACTATCATCCGAAGAAAACGACCAAAGAGCGAGGTTATCTGATCGAATCCGAGTTGCAGGCGTTGATGAACCACAAATTCACGTTCGACGGTTATGGCAAGGTGCGCGATATGTTCGTCTTTTCCTGTTTTACGGGAATGGCTCATGCCGACGTCAAGGGGTTAACGCAGGAGATGATTCAACGCTCATTCGACGGGGATTTATGGATTGTTAAGAAGCGGCAAAAGACGAGCACGCCGTTCAAAATCAAATTGTGCGGCATTACGAAGCGCATCATCGCCCGCTACAAGCGCGAAGTTGCAGGGACGAATCTCGTATTGCCCATTCCCGACATCGCCTATTGCAACCGAGTATTGAAGAAAATAGCAGCAGAGGTCGGGATCGACAAAGTAATCACGTTCCATATGGCGCGGCATACGTTCGCCACGACCAATGCGCTGGCGCAAGGTATCCGCATTGAGGTTGTCAGTCGGATGCTGGGACACACGAATATCAAGACCACCCAGATTTACGCCAAGGTAACGGACGATATGCTGGCCAAAGGTTTCGACGAAATGGCCGGCATCTACGCCGACAAATACAGCCTTGCCCAATGAAACGGGGAGTAGAACTGCCCTACCGCCCCGATGCGCCCTGCGAGATTAGACGGGATCTCTCCGGGCGCAAAGGGGCAGCGGGCAGCCGGGCGTCATCGCTCTTTTCACCGTTCATCCTGCCGCCGAATATCGGTCGGTCGTAATGCTCCCGGAGTTTGCGGACGGATAAGTCGCCGGTACCGTCGCCCACAGATCGGCCGCTCCGCGCCCGCGCCTTTTTACAAAAGGCATAGCTTATTAGGGCATTTTCTTTCCGCCTTGCTTCGCAACGCTGAAAATGCCCCAATAAGGCAAAGGGGCTGTCGCCCCTCTGCACACCCCGGCGGCGGCAACTACTACCAAACTATCAACCACCAAAAACTACTACCACTATGGGCTATGTCGTATTGCACATCGAAAAGGCGGCCGGAACGGACGCCGCCATGTCGGGACACGTCGAGCGGAGAATAACACCCGCCAACGTCATAACGACACTTACCTACCTGAACGAAGAATTAGTAGAGTTCCCCAAAGGCGTTACCAACCGTACGGAAGCGATCCAGCACCGACTGGACAATGCAGGACTGGAGCGCAAGATCGGAAAGAACCAAGTGAGGGCGTTGCGCGTCATGCTCTCCGGAAGCCCCGAAGATATGAAGCGTATTCGGCTGGCCGGGCAGCTGGATGCTTGGGCGAAGGATTCCTGCGGCTGGCTACAAAAGACCTTCGGAAAGGAAAACGTCGTGTCGGCCGTTCTGCATCTGGACGAGAAGACGCCACATATTCACGCGACCGTCGTGCCCATTGTCCGGGGCGAACGCCGGAAAGCAAAGCTGGAACGGGAGAGGAACACGGCGGGCGGGAAGCGGACATACCGCACCAAAAAGGATCGTCCGCGCTTATGCGCCGACGATATGATGGCACGGGACAAACTCAAAGCCTACCAGACTACCTATGCCGAAGCGATGGCTAAATACGGACTGCGACGCGGCATCGACGGATCGGAAGCAAAACATATTTCCACCCAGCAGTTTTACCGCGAAGTGAAAGTAATGACGGATATTCTGAAAGCCGACATAAAGGAATTGCAGAAACAGAAAGCGACGACACGGGAGGAACTGAACCGTGTGAAAAAGGAAGTACAGACCGAACGGCTGAAAGGAGCTGCAACCTCCGCCGCAACCAATATCGCCGAAAGTATCGGTGCGATGTTCGGCAGCAACAGGGTCAAGGCGTTGGAAAGGGATAATATCGCTCTGCATCGGGAGGCAGCCTCGTATGAAGAAACCATCGAAGTCCTACAAACCCGAATACAGGTCATGCAGAGCGACCACAGCCGAGAACTGATGACAATGCAGGCACGGCACGCTGTCGAGGTGGTGAATCTAACGAAGCAGCACGAAAAAGAAATGTCGCTGATGAAAACAGCTCTCTCAAAAGCTGTCAAATGGTTTCCCTATTTCCGTGAAATGATCCGCATGGAGAACGTTTGCCGAACCGCTGGTTTCGATGACGAGCAAACTGCGACGCTTCTCAAAGGCAAACTGCTTGAATACAGCGGAGAACTCGACTCCGAAGGACACAACTGCAAGTTTACGGTCGAACGGGTGGCAGTGCGAATCACTCCCGACCCCACTGACAAAAGGAAACTACAACTCAATATCGACAAAGTACCCTTTAAGGAGTGGTGTAGGGAGAAGTTCGAGAAAATGCGAAACGCCTTTTGCCAATCCGTACAGAGGCAACAAAAATACAAAGGGCCGAGATTTTGAAACCTTGTTTCAGAAAATCGCAAATGGAATAATGAATTATTCTGTTTTTTAATTACTTTTGTATTTGGATAGAGGCAACTCTTTCCAGACATGTGAAAAGAAGCGTTATGCTTATCTCGAAGTCGGGAACGTAGGAAATTCAAGACTATTCAGAGAGAAAGGCGTAATGGTTCTCACGCGTATAGCGTGGGCTGCTATTACCATATCTCTGAATAAAGGTTATTCCTACGACCTCCGACTTAGAACGTGGCATTGCAGTTCCACGCTTCCGTGTTTTATAAAGGTTCTTGTGGCAGCTGGAGAACAAAAACAGATTGTATATGAATACTCTTAAAAGATTGACTTTGGCGATTTGCATCATCCTACTGATGAATGCTTGTGCCCCACTAAGAGCTCCGGTAGTTGTAAAAAATTCTCCGATTGAAAAGTTCAAATATGCCTACATTTCACCAACTAAGGAATTAACGTCCAGTACGGGAAGCACCTACGGAGGACAGTATGGAATCTACGGATCATCGACGACCAAAAGCGTCAACCCCAGCGATGTCATTGCAGGAATACTGATTCAAAAAGGATATGTAATACTGCCTGAACTGAATCCCGAATTAGCAAAAGAGACGTTAATTGTAAACTATGGCGAAAGTGGCAGGCGAAACCGTGGATTAGGCTACACAATAGAGGTAACGATCCAATTCATATCGGCGTATACGCACGAAATGTTCTGCTCCTGCACCGCAGAGGGGCAGGGTTCGACCGAAGCGGACGATATTCGTCAAGCGATAAAGCGCGCCTTGGATGGTTTATTCGCAAAATAAAAACAACTCAAACAATCTTATTATGAAACGGTTAATCTTTTCATTGCTTTTTGTAAACACAATTCTTATTTCATTGGCGCAAGACAAATCGGAGCATCTATCTTTCAAAGGAGTACCTATCGACGGAACTCTCAATGAATATGTATCGAAAATGAAAGCCGCCGGATTCTCGTATCTTGGGACACAGAATGGTACGGCTATCTTGCAAGGCGATTTCGCGGGCTTCAAGAGTTGTACGGTAGGCGTTTCCACACTGAAAGCTGTAAATGTAGTCAGCACAATCGGTGTAATTTTTTCCTCGCACGATGATTGGAGCTCGCTGGAAAGAGATTATGACCATCTTAAATCCATGTTAACTCAAAAATACGGCGAACCGACTGAGGTTGTGGAGCAGTTTCAAGGGAGAACCAACCCGAATACGAACAATGAAAAATTGCATGAACTGATGATGGATCGCTGCACTTGGTACACAACCTTTGAGACGACGAAAGGCGACATCCAATTATCTTTGCAGAAAGGAGACTTCGGGCAGTATTTCGTTTTACTCAAATATTACGATAAAATAAATACGGATACGGTTCGTTCTGCGGCAATGGATGATTTGTAGCATTTTATTCATGCAGAAAAAGCGATGCGTTACACGCATCGCTTTTTCTGTAATTAGGATTCGACATGTTTTTTGATTTCGGCAATGAACCGTTCTCCGATCCTCATGTAGGTACTTATGGTAATTCCTTTTATATCGATAAACTCTTCGCGGGATAGCGGTCTGTCCGTCGCCAATAATACCAATACTGAATCGTACAGGATGCGAGAAGCTACCACTCCGTTTTCTTGTGCGATTGTTTGCCTTAGAGTTCGCAACTTGGCGAGCAGTTGCATGTCGGTAAGTATATCGCCATTCGCATCTACAATCACTTTGAATCCGTCTTTCTCAATCATCCGTTCCGAATAGCCGATCGTGTAAATTTCAGCCTTTTTCTTCGTCGCAGGATTTGCCTTTGCCGAAATCATCTCAGGAGCTTGCGGGTTCCCTGCGGAAGATTCGGGTGCATGAAAATAGGCCGGCTTATCCTTGGATGGATCTTCCATGCCGAAGTTGTCCTTTCTCCATACACGATAATGTTCCTGACTGAGCAGTCGGCCGCATCCCGATTTGTCCGATTTATAATTTGTACAACCTAAAATCGGCCCGCTGCGACCACCCTTGACAATCAAATATCCGTCTTTGCACCAATCGCATTTCTGAATGGAAAGTTCGCCACCGCGCTTGTCATTAGTCATAAATCCGCATATTTCTTGATCGTTGGTGCAAATCCATAGTCTCAACCCATAATTCTTATTCCATCGCAGTTGCATCGGATAGCCGCAGATTGGGCAACGATCTTTCACGATGTTCGAGATGGAGAGGTCGGTTTTCAACTCTCCTTGCAGCGTAACGTTGGGATAGCTTTTCGGATCGCTCAACAGCTCCTTGATAAACTCCGAGGGGCGTTTTTCGGGAGTAACGATAAATACTCGGTTTTTGGTTCGGGTAAGTGCCACATAGAACAACCGCCTCTCTTCGGCATAGTTATATGAAGTATCGTTCGATACGACCAAGTGCAGCACCGGATCGTCGTCTACTTTCGACGGAAAGCCGTAGATTTCATCCTTTGCATTAATGATAATCACGTTATCGGCACTCAACCCTTTCGAACTATGGGCCGTCAGAAATTGGAGCTTGATTTTGTTCCCGTATTTTACCGAATAAACCTTCCCCGTTTTCTCGTCGTAGTTGAATTGTTTGGAATAGCAGAGATTCCTCGCGTCGAACCCATAGCGACCAATCAACAGGATGGATGCGATTCGGGATTTTCTTTCGGCCGTATTATACTCCAATATTTCTTCGATAGCTTTGTTTACAGCGATTCCCAGATAATGGTATTTGCCGCCTTCCGGCCGCTCTTTTCCTTTATCGAAAGTTTCGACATACGGGTAAATGATAACCGGATTGATGATTCGCTTCGGAGAGACAAGCTCCTTTTTGATTTGCGCCGAATTTTTCTGTACGAATGTTCCGGCAATGTCGATTATCTCCTGTGCATTGCGGTAGGTGCGTGTGATTTTCAACTCCTGCCCATAACCGACGGCTTCGCAAAATCGGGTGAACAGCGGTAGAATTGAGCCGCTGAAAGCATAGATCGACTGCCAGTCGTCACCTACTGCCATGATTTTGGCATTGCACAACTGCGACAATTCTTTGATAAGATTGTAACGCTGACGTGAAATATCCTGATACTCGTCTACGATGATATATCTGTAATCGAGCTGCTCCTTGCCGACACGTTTTTGGCGTATCAACTCGGCAGACTCGTTTATCATGTCTTGGAAGTCGATGCAATGTTGCTCCTCCAATACCTTTTGGTATTCATAAAAGCATACCTTACAGATGTCGAGAAACAATTTGGTGCGGACATTCTTATTCGCAGCCTTGAACTCTGCGAATTTCTCCAATCCGTAGCCCTGCGTCTTGAAGTTGTTGATAAAGGTGCAGATCAAAAAGGTCAGCCGTGTAATGTATTTGTTCTCCTCCGTTTCGATCAGCTTTTTATAGACTTCCGCCGTCGAGCGTTTGTTCAGTTCATAACCGCGCGCAATAAGCTGTTCGCGCAGATGGAGCAGATAATCCCGACCGTCGGCATATTGCGAGTAGGTATATATCAAATCGGTCTTGTGCTTCGCGTGCACCTGCTTTTTGTCGTCGATTCGAGAAACATACTTCTCCAACTCCTCTTGCGTATAACGATCACTTCTGTGATCTTCGGTTATCCCGAAATGTTCGATATACGAAACCTTATCGCCTTGTTTTATGCGGAAGTCGGGCGTATAGGGTTTATTCGCATCGAGAATAGGATACTGGTATATCGGCTCGTATTCGTATTCTATCTGATACATATATAGGAAGTTGGCGATACGCACCTCTTCCATCGACCGCAGTATTTCATTGTTCAATGTCTGCGTTTTCAAGGTCTTGCGATCGACGATTCGTTGAACGTATTCGTGCAGATTGCCTTTCAGGGTCGAACAGTCCGCTTTGGCGACGAACTGAAAATATTCGTTGAGTTTTTCACCTTCATAGGGTGCGGTAAAATAGGAACCGAAGAATAGAATCAATTTGTCTACGACCTCCGGATTACGCAGCACGGACGATTTCAGATAATTATTGATCACCGTGTACATATATCCGCCCTCCACAATCTTTTTGCGTTCCTCTTCACCTCGACGCAAAATCGTATAGCCGATGGAGTGAAACGTACTGATGGGGCAAGGTATTCCCAAATTGCCATTTATGCGTCCTCGGAGCTCCTCTACGGCCTTGTTTGTAAAGGAGATCACCAAAATTTGAGATGGATCAATGCCTCGCTTTTCTACGAGATAACGCACTTTGGCTGCTACCGTTGTGGTTTTGCCGGCTCCGGCTCCGGCAATTACCAGCGTATGATCTTCCTCTGAAAGCACCACTTCGCGCTGTTCCCGGTCGAGCGATATGGCCGGATCGCATGCTTTGAGGATGTTATCGAGATAGGGTTTCTCCGATTCGATGTGGTGCGAGATATAGGCGTCGTTGTGTTTTCGGATAGTCGGAGATTCCGTTGCAAGGTCAACCATTTCATCGAATTTCGCCCGGAAATAGTTTATGGCTTCAATATCGAGATTATGTTTGGCAGCATACTCGTTCAATATGTTCGACTGAACAAGCGTAGCATAGAATTGCGATAAATCACGGTATTGTTCGACGAGGTCTTTATAGTCGCTTCGGGCTATGAATTGATCTTGGGATAGCAAATCCTTGAATGCCTTATTAAAAGACATGGTTCTGACATATTCCACGGGATAATTTCCCGGATTCGAGTTTATCGGAGCCGGATTGTTGCTCTTTTGAAGTTGTCCAATATTTCTCAAAAAGGTTACTATTCCCATTATTTTCAAAAACCGTTTGTCTTACAAAGATAGTTATTATAACGGTTCTAAATATCGCTTGGTTATTTTGTTTTAGGAATATATAACGATATACTTCAAATAAAAATCTCATAAAAGAATACAATATGCAAATAAGATAAAAATACTTATCTTTGTATCGGGTTCTTTTTCAAGATGAAATAGCGCGCAATGCAGCGCAGAAGATCGGTTAACAGATCGTTAACCGCCACAAACGAAAAATCCTCACAACTCGCTGATTAGCTTATTGCAAGGATTTAATCGTCTGTTTCCGAGCGGGAGACCATTCTGCACCTGCTGCGGATTTATTACTGGGATTTCTATGTCCTTTTCCAGCAGACGACGAGCGCCAAGAAGCGCCCTTTCGTGAATACCAACAAGGAAAATATCGCCATGCGGTTCGCCATGCTGGTCGGCGAACACCACAAAACGCGCTGGGAGGTCGCTTTTTATGCCGATAAGTTGTGCATATCTCCCGTATACCTGACCAAAGTCGTTCTGGAGGTAAACGGCCAGTCCGCCCATGAGATGATTGCCGACTATGTCGTTATCGAGATCAAGACCCTGCTCCGGGACGCGAGGCTCGACATAAAGGCCGTGGCGCGGCGCGCCGGCTTCGCCAACCAGTCTTCGCTGAGCCGCTTTTTCCGCCTGCATACGGGCATGTCTTCCACGGAATACCGCCGTACGATCCACGTTACAAGATAAACTCTTGTTCCGTCCACGGTTTCGGAATCCCGTATCGTGCAAACCCGTCCGATGACCGATATGCGGCGTTCGTAAACAGACGCGCCGATTTTTCTGCCGCTGTTCCGATCGGCTCCGGCCGTGGGTGGTTTTGTTCCGGGAACCGGAGGTAAATCGTTGTATGGCAGACAACGCTTAACTAATCTCCTATGCTCCGGTTCCCCTGAACAAAACGCCGTTCCGTTTACGGTTTGTGACGGAATTGCTCCGTAATGTCTTCCATTGCGCCCGCAGGACCGATTCTGTAGAGCCGCTGATTGGTCGTCGGCGAAGTCAGCGGCCCCAGCGACTCGACCCAGCCGCCCAGTTTGATGTAGTCGAACGCCTGCGGCGCGAACCCTTCCGGCAACTCCTGCCGTCCCGAATACCAGCCGACGTGCAGGACCGGCAACTCCTGCCGCACGACCTCCGCCAGCCGGGCGATCCGGTGCGGCGCGGCATCCCCGCCCATAAAGCAGACGCAGGTCACCGAACGGCCGTACCGTTCCAGCAGGGCGCGCAGTTCCGCGGCGTCGAGCACATGCCCCGCGTCGGCCTGCAGGTGGGGGCTATGACACCCCGGACAGCGGTTCGGGCAATTGGCGATGTTGATCGCCAGCGTCGTTTCGCCCGGAATCTCCGCGAATACGATGTCGAAATTGTAGTATCGGACTACTGTTTCCGGAGCTGTCATACGGCCTCCTGAGCGGGCGAACTTTTCTGGCCGGCCGATTCTTTCTGTGCGAACGGTTCCCGTTGCGGGTGCGGTCCCTCCTGCGGGTGTGCACCCTGCTGTCCGGGTGTTTTCGCGCCGCCCGCCGCCGGTTTCATGTTGCCGTAATAGCGGCGTTCGGCCTCCTGCTGGCGTGCGGCCGAGAAGTTCGAGACCCGTTTCATGTAGCCGATCACGCGCGTCAGGTAATCCAGATCGTCGCTATGGCATGCGGGACACGCTTTCAGATAGCGTTTGTCGATATGCCCGCACTTGTTGCAGACCGTATTGGGAATGTTGAACGTAAAGTAGTTGCAGCCCTCGGCCGCGGCCACGCGCAGCAGGTGGCGGTACTGCTCTTTCGAAAGATGCTCTTCGAGGTTCATGTGCAGCGCCGAGCCGCCCGTGAGGTGGTCGATGTAGCGGCGTCCGTGCAGCCGGAATTTGTCGACGACGTTCAGCGACTGGTCCTCGACGACGTAGAAATAGGAGTTGTAGCAGTCGCGCGGCACGGCGTATCCGTCCTCGCGGTCCCATTTGGCGTGCTTCACGCCGACGTTTTCGGCGGGGATCATCTCGCAGTTGAACATCAGCTCCTTGGTGCGGTATTTCTTGTTGTAACGCTCGATCAGCCCCAGTACGTTCTGCACGAAAGCGACGTAGTCGTCGTTGTCGTCGATGTGGATTCCCAGAAATTCGGCGGCTTCGACCAGTCCGTTTACGCCGATGGTCAGGTATTGGCGCGAAAGGTTGATGTAGCCCGCATCGAAGAGCGGCAGCATGCCTTTGGACTTCAGTTCCTTGAGGTTTTCGTTGTAAGCCGTCTGTACTTTGTGTACCAGATCCGTGATCTCTTCCAGATAGGTGAGATAGTGCATGCCGTTCTTCACGGCGTACTGGATGCAGCGGTTGAGGTTGATCGTCAGCACGCTCTTCGAGCCGGTCGAGACGCCGCCCGCGCCGAGCGTGTAGCTGAACCCGTTGTCCTGAATCTCGTTCCGCAGACGGCAGCAGCTCGACAGCGAGTCGGCGTTGTCGCTGATATAGGTGAAGAACGAGTGCCCCTCGGCGTACATCTGCGCCGTGATGTCGCCCCACTCCCGGTCCATCACGTCGCCGTCTTTGGTCAGCAGCGCCATCGTCTCTACCGGGAAAGTCAGCACGGTCTTGGTGCGCTCGCGGTTGAACCACCTCATGAAACGCTTCTGCAGCCACGACAGCGACTCCCAGTGCGGATGCGAACCGTCGGGAAATACGAACTCCCCGAACAGGCTTTCGAAGTAGTAGCGGTCGTAGTAGGCCACGTTCCAGAACACGGCTTGGAAGTTGCGCGCCCCGGTCGGCTGGTTGATCGAGTAGACGATCTGTTCGAAGCAGTCGGTGATTATCTTGTCTATCGTGCGGCGTTTTTTCGAGAGGTCGGCCACCTCGTCGGCCCGCTTGTAGTAATCTTCGCCGTACTCCTGCTCGATGAAATAGTTCATGTACATCAGGAATTCGGGCGTGGCGCATGCGCCCGAAAGCATCGACGACACGATGAAAACCATGTTGACGAATCCGCCGCAGAACGATTTGAGATTCGTCGGACGGGTCGAGTTGCCGCCCACCGAGAGCGTGCCGCCCAAGAGCCACGGATACATGGTGATCGAGGCGCAGTAGTTGGCCATCGACGTCTCGTCGTTCTTGTAGATGAAGTGCTCCTTGAGCAGGTGCAGGTATTTGTCCGACAGCTCCTTGCCGTACATCTCCTTGATGCGGTCGGTCAGCAGGCGGCGGTTCAGGCGGATGAAGTTCTGTTTCGGCAGCTCGCCGATCAGCGTGGCGATGTTCTTGTTTTCGACGTTGGCGTTGGCGTCGTATTTCGAGCCGGTCGCCGGGTTCGAGGCGTCGCAGTAGTTGATCAGAAATTCGAGTTTCTCGCGGTCTTCGCGCTCTTCGGTGTGTTTCTGGCGGTAGAGCATGTAGCTCTTGGCCACCGCGAAGTAACGCTCGGCCATCAGCGCCACTTCGACCTGATTCTGAATCTCTTCGACGCTCATGCCGTCGGACACGTGTACGCGGCTCAGTATCGACGTGATGTCGTCGTCGGTGGCGTAGCTGCCGACCGAAAGGAAGGCCTTGCGTACGGCGCGTTTGATTTTCTCGACGGAAAACGCTTTGCGCTTGCCGTCGCGTTTTACGATGTAAAGTTCGGAAATGCCCATATTTTCTCCTGTTTTTGTTGTTGGCCGGTTATGCGATAAAGCCCGCTTTTGCCGGCGGACGGCCGCCTGAAAAGCATGGTTTCACCAAAAAAATCAGTGTAAAACAAAGTTGCTGCACCGCTCTATATCCCGAAAGCGGGTGCCGTATATCGGTCAGGCAGGTCTTCTGACTCGCTCCTTCCGCACGCCTTCCCGTCCGACGGACAGTGGCTCTGAGAGTGTGCGGAGCGCAACGGAGCTTACAGCTACGGGGATAGTCCCTGATTTGCACAGGAGTTCCCTTTTGATCCCAAGCCGGCAGCCGCCGGCGGGGAACCTTGACCGGGAGCAAATATAGAGATTGTTTCCGAGGCGGCAATCGTTCGGCGCTCCAATTAATGAACAAATTGTAAACAATACGGCCGACGGCGGCCTACGCGGAAAAAATATGCCGCGTCCGCCCTCATGCGGCGATTTTTCGCAAAAGCTGTCCGCATGCGCCTCTCTTTGGGGGCCGGGTGGCGCAAAACCGATAAATTTTGCTACCTTTGCCGCCGTATGAGAGCATCCGTCAAAAAGATATACGCTTCGTTCGGTCCCGACGCCTTGGTCGCGTTCTGGCTGGGCGTATGGTGGGTGTGCAACCTCTTTCAGGCCGGGCTTACGGAGCTGGCCAACGACGAGGCCTACTACCATATGTTCGCCGAAAACCTCTCGTGGGGCTATTTCGACCATCCGCCGATGACGGCGCTGCTGGTTTGGCTTGGGGAGCATCTCTTCGGCGGGGAGTTCGGCGTGCGGTTTTTCTTTACCCTGCTGCAGCCGCTTTACCTCTTTGTCTTCTGGCGCATCATCCGGCCCACAGATGCCGACCGCCGCGATGCGGGGCTTTTCGTCATGCTCTCGGCCGCGACGCTTATGTTGCAGTTGTACGGTTTTATCGCCGTGCCCGACGGTCCGCTGATGATGACCGCGGCGTTGTTCCTGCTCACCTTCAAATGGTTCACCGAAGGGCGGCGCGCGGCGTGGCTCTGGATGGGCGTGGCCATGGCGCTGATGGCCTACAGCAAGTACCACGGGGCGCTGGTGGTGCTCTTCGCGCTTGCGGCGACCCCCCCCCGCGTGTTCCTGCGTCCGACCCTATATCTCAGCGGCGCGGTGGCGCTGTTGCTGCTCGTGCCGCATTTCGTGTGGCAGTACGAGCACGACTGGGCGTCGCTGGCCTATCATCTGGCGGGGCGTAACTCGGTCTTCCGGCCCGGTTACGTCGCCGAATACCTGCTCAACCTGCTGGTCGTCTTCAACCCGTTCTTCGTGCCGCTCTATGTCCGGTCGTGGATCGCCGTGAAGCCGCAGAACGCCGTCGAACGCGCGCTGAAATTCATTCCGGCGGCGTTTATCGTCTTTTTCCTGCTTTCGACGCTGCGCGGATACGTCCAGCCCCAGTGGGTGATCGTCGCCGTGTTCGGACTGCTCTATACGCTCTTCACCTACGCCCGGCGTCATCCCCGGACGCGCCGCTACCTGATGCGCATGGGGTGGGTGACGCTCGCCCTGATCGCCCTGACGCGGCTGGTGATGATCTTCAATCCGCTGGGCATCCGTTACGAAGTGTTCGACAACCGCACCAGTTACGGGGAGATCGCCGAAATCGCCGACGGCCGTCCCGTCGTTTTCCGCCACGGTTACGCCGTTGCAGCCAAATACGCCTTCTATACCGGCGGAGAGGCCTACTGCCAGCCCAATATCCGCTACCGGACCCACCAATGGCAGTTCCGTGACGACGATACGCGCTTTGCCGGCCGCGAAGTGCTGGTCGAGACGCCTTATGACGAAGCCGACACGACGGGCCGCGTCCGGAGCGTCGTACTGCCCAACGGCAAGCGTTTCACGTGGTTCGTCGATACGCATTTCCATCCGACCCGCCTTGTGGACATCTCCTTCACGGGGCTTCCCGAACGAGTTGCCGCGGGCGATACGCTGCGGCTTTCGCTGCGAATCGAAAATCCCTATCCTTATAACATCGACTTGGGCGGCGACATGTCGCTCGTCATGCTCTGGAAGCACGGTCGTTTCCGCGTCGAGGAGTTCGACACCGGGGAACGTTTCCGGATTCCCGCCGAGGAGGAGATCCGGCGCGAAGTGGCGTTCGTCGTGCCCCGACAGCTGGCCGGGACCGATTTCGACGCCGGCTTCGCCCTGCGCCGGGAAGGGTATACGAATTGGTTTAACGGAAAACCCCTCCGCACGGAGGTTGCGCGATGATCGAGCAGTTTCTCAAATTCTGCATCGTGGGCGGTTCGGGCGTCTTCGTCGATTTCGGAATCACCTACCTCTGCAAGGAGTGGCTGAGGCTCAACAAGTACGTCGCCAATTCGCTCGGCTTTCTCTGCGCCTCGACGACGAATTACATCCTGAACCGGATCTGGACTTTCCACAACGAGAATCCTGATATTACGGGACAGTACCTCCGCTTTCTGGGCATTGCCGCCGTGGGACTTGTCATCAACAACCTGACGATCTGGCTGCTGCACGGCCGCTTCCGCCTGAATTTCTATCTGGCCAAGCTTTTCGCCATCGGCGTGGTCACCTTCTGGAACTTTTTCATGAACTATTTCTTTACGTTCTGACCTCTTTGCTGGAGCGGGCGTAACGATATCGGATTGCCGCCGGAATTGCCGCCGTGTTTTTCGATGCAATTGTTATTATTGCGGTCCGCAACCTTTGTATGTGTTATAAAATCTAAGGTTTGATGAAAATTCAATTTTCATCAAAATATGAAATATTTAGTAAATGTGTGTGGGATATTTAATGTTTTATAGTATTTTAGGTTTTGGATATCCACTTGTGTTCTCAAATTCAAATTTTGTGTCACTAACTTTTCAGTTTTATGAAACGTATTACATTGATTGTGATTGGTTTTGCGATCTTCGCAATGTCGTGTCAAACTCAGGAAAGCGAATCCGCCACGAATTTTCCTTCTGAAACGCCATTGCAAGCGGGTGCGGAACATAATCTTTATTTACAAGAGATCCTTAATTATTTTGGCGAGAATCCTGATGTTATGACGCGTGCTTCAGGGACCGCAGAGGATTTTATCAAACAGATGGCAAGTGTGCAGACGGCTGCATTGAAAAATCAGAATTTCAGAAACATGTCCACTGCACAGATAAATGCCTTTGTGCGAAATTGTGTGGATGTTTCGGTTGATCCGGCAATTATTGCTGCCGTTGAATCCTCCCTGACGACGAAAGGTTTTTCCATTATTCCCGAAATGAATCGGGACGCCCCTTTGACTGCTGCCGTGAAAGGTTATATGGAGGAAGTGGAGCGTCTTGAAACTGCAAATGATTCTGATGCTGTATTTAAATCTAAAATGCAGAAAGCATATCTGACGTGGTATCGTGCGGCTGATGATGACGATGATCGAAAGTTGATCGCAGATTCGTATAATGTCTTTTTGGGTTCTTGGGAATATTGGACAGACAATGGTAGAGCGTGGGAGATTGGATTGAAATCTACCCGTACGATTAAGTCGTTCCTCAAGAAACTTGTTATTGCAGATGTTAAAGCAACAGCATGGGCTTGTTGGAAAGCAAAAATATATGCTCTCGTATTCTGGAAAGCTATGCTTGCAGCAGGTGCTTCCGGCAGTGCATATGCTGCGATTCGTTATTTGGTTTTTTATGAAATAATTTTCCATGCCAGTGCTGACGGCATGGGATATTATCGGATAGGAAATCAAATGTTCACAGTGGAAGAGGTGAAAAATATGCTTTGCAGGGAGATTGCACGCCAAAATCCTGAGCTGAATTTGTCCGTCGAATAGGCGTATGCTGCGGATCGTTGCCATAACCCTGATTCAGGGGATGTTGCCCGCTATTTTCGGGTTGGTGTTTTTATGGATAAAGTCGGACGTAACCCTTATCGCTCCGTGGCCAATGCTGATGCTGTTCATCTTCTTTGCGAATTTGCTGATCGTTGCGGCAGGTTGGAAATATCTCGGCGTTACGCGGAGCGACAGGCAGGCGCAAGCCATACTTATGTTCCTTGCCGTTTTCGAGCCGTTATTGACCTATAAAGTGCTTATTGCCGAGGGAACGAATTTGACGCCGTGGGTGCAAATCGCTTGTTATTGCGCCGGACAGGCTGCTGTCTGGGTCACAATCGTCTGGGGGCCAGAGATATCCGGCTATTTTATGCAGCGACGTTGGGATAAAAAGGTGCTGTCCGGTGAAAAGAAATTTCCGTCGCGCAAAGAATTCTTGGAAGAGCGGGAGCGGCGCCGGGCACAGAGATACAAAAAATAGTATCTCATAAAATAGACGAAGAAATTACATAATCCGATCCCGACAAAAATTTTTACTTTTGGTTAGGATCGGATTTAAATTCTATTTTTCATATTCTATGCTTTTTTCGCGGCCCTGATTTTGCGCAGCGGGAGTCCCAGCACGCCGAAGAACGCTTCGCGGAAGATGCCGCCGCTCATCTTGGAGGTGCCCTCGCGGCGTTCGACGAAGATGATCGATACCTCCTTGAGTTTCAGCCCCAGCCGCCACGCCGAGTATTTCATCTCGATCTGAAAGCCGTATCCCTTCATCCTTACGGCGTCGAGGTCGAGCGTCTCCAGCGCATGGCGCGAGTAGCAGACGAATCCCGCCGTCGCGTCGCGCAGGGGCATGCGCGTCACGATGCGCACGTACATCGAAGCGAAGTAGGACATCAGCAGACGCGACATCGGCCAGTTGACGACGTTTACGCCCTGCACATAGCGCGAGCCGACCACCACGTCGTTGCCCTCGGCGGCGGCTTCGTACAGCCGCACCAGATCGTCGGGATTGTGCGAGAAGTCGCAGTCCATTTCGCAAATGTAGTCGAATCCGTTGTCCAGTCCCCAGCGGAACCCCGTCAGATAGGCCGTTCCCAGCCCCTGTTTGCCGCTGCGCTCCAGCAGGTGAAGCGTTTCGGGGAACTCTTTCCTGCGTTGCCTGACGATTTCAGCCGTCCCGTCGGGCGAACCGTCGTCGATGACGAGCAGTTCGAAAGGTTCGGGCAGCGAAAAGACCTTGTCGATCATCGCCGAGATGTTTTCCTTCTCGTTGTAGGTCGGAATGATTACCAGTTTGCGCATAGGGCCTTGTTTTCGGATTTTCTATACAAAGGTAGCATTATTTTGCAAAAACGCGCCGCCCCGGCTCTTTTTCTGCGGGGACGGCGGATATTTCCGGCGCTTTGTGCGGGAGCCGCGCACGCTTTTTACCGGCGGCGTTTCATCGCCCGGATTTCCTGCTTCGCGGCGTCGCTCACGCGGTAGGACTCGATGATTTTCTGCAGCGATTTGTTGTAGGTCCAGTCGTCCAGCGAGCAGCTTCCCAGCCAAGCGTGTGTGCGCTGCGGAAATTTGACGTAGCAGACCGACACCGCCCATGCCACGGCCATGCGGGCGTAGTAGGCTTCGTGGCGGATGCCGTCGAGCTGCCGCAGAAACGCTTCGAGGTGCTGTTCATCGACGAAATTGCCCAATCCCATGACTACGGCGAAACGCACGTCGTATTCGGCCTGCGCGTGAAAATAGGGTTGTATGAACTCCCACATCGGCTGCCGCTCGGCGGCGCGGAGCCGCCAGCAGAAGCAGTCGCAGACGGCCCAGTTGTCGATCTTGGGTACAAAGCGGGCCACGTGTGCGAGCTTTTCGGCGGGTTCGCACCGGGCATAGCCGATCACCAGCCCCTGCAGCATCCGCTCTTCGAAATAGAAATCCTCGGCTTCGGCCAGATATGCGCGCCAGTCCCCGGCGGCGATCTCCTTGGCGATGCTGCGCAATACGGGCAGGCGTATGCCCAGCACGTTTTCGACGCCCGGCATCAGCGCCGAGGTGAATTTCATGTATTTAGGCTCGGTGAGTTCGAGCAGTTGTTCACGCAGCGTCATCGTTTGCCGAATTTGGGGGTTATGCCGATGAAAAAGGAGACGTTGAGCCGCGGCATGGGGCGCGAAAGCACCGATTCGTACTCCTCGTTGAGCAGGTTGTGGATGCAGCCTTTGAGCGAGAACGACGCCCATTTGCAGTCGAGTCCCTTTTCGAGCGAGAGGTCGCTCATGAAGTAGGGTTTCACGCGGCCCAAGACGCCGAGGTCGTTGCTCGACATGGTGTAACGTTCGCTGTACCAGTTCCATTTGTAGGTCAGCTCCCACCGCCGCCACTCGACGCGCGCCGTGAGGGCCGCCGAATAGACGGGAATGTAGACGAGCTGTTTGCCGACCGATTCGTCGGCCGGGCTGAACGGATCGCCCCGGTTGATCGAACGGGTCCATGCGAAATTGCCGTCGAGGAGCAGTCGCCAGCCGCCCGAAGTCTCGGCTTCGGCCGAGAGTTTGGCTTCGACGCCGTAACTGTGGACGCGGCGGATGTTGATCGGGGTGTAGATACCCAGTTTGGGACTGCCTATCCAGAGTATCCAGTCGTCGATGCGCGAATCGAACGCCGTGGCCGACGCGCGCAGCGAACGGGCGTCGCCTTTGAGCGTCGTTTCCAAGCCCGCGTCGAACGTCCAGCCCCGTTCGGGTTTGAGGTTCTTGTTGCCGCCGGGACGGAAGTAGAGGTCGTTGAGCGTGGGGTAGCGGTAGTTGCGGGCGGCCGAAGCCCGGACGACCACGCTGCCGCGTTTCGAGAGCACGTAGTCCGCGAACAGCGCCGGGATGACGGGCGTGGTACGGTCTCCGTATAACTCCCACCGCAGGTCGGCGGCGACGCCCAGCCGCGGCACGGGACGCCATTTCACGGCGGCGAACGCCGAAAGTTCGAACCGCTCCTGCCGGTAGAGCGTATCGGCCCGCAGGCCGTTGTTGCCGATCACCGAGAGGTCGCCGCTGCGCACCCGGTGCTGATGGAGGGCGGCGTTGGCCGAGAAGAGCCACTTCTCGCCGAGCGCATATTCGGCTTCGGCCTTGGCGAAGAGCGTGTGAATGCGGCTCCGGGCGTCGGTATTGACGACGAACTGCCCTTTGCCTTCGGGGTCCTGCTTGAGCAGGTAGCGCAGATCGGTGTAGGTGTAACCCGCGCGTGCGCCGAGTTTCAGTCCGTTGCGCAGCCGCTCCCAGCCTGCCACGGCCCGCAGCGTGCGCTCGTCCTGCGTATTCTGTTTCTGTTTGCTTTTGTTGCGGTCGGACGTGAGCATCGCCAGTCCGCGGTGCGAATCGAGGTACCATGCCGCCAGCGAGAACCGGTCGCCGCCGCGCGTGGTGTAATAGAGTTCCTGCATGACGTGCAGGTCGCGGAATCCGCCGTTGCGGTTGCGCTGCAGGGGGTAATATTCGCCGACGATTTGGCCGTCGTCGTCGGTTACGAACTCTTTCGAGTTGTAGTTGCGGAAGCGGAAATCATTGTCCGAGGTGCTGTAGAGCACGCGCGTCGAACTGCTCCACCGCGCGCCTCCGTAGGTCAGGTGCAGGAATTCGTCGAACGTGGCGAACGACCCGATGCCCTGCACGTAACGCAGCCCCAATCCCTGCTCCGCGGGGGCTTTGGTCGCCAGCGTCACCGCGCCGCCCAGCCCGCCGCCGGTGACGCCCACCGAGCTGGCTCCGTGATAGATCGTCGCGTCGTCGATGAAATAGGCGGGTATCAGCGAAAAATCGACCTGTCCGAGCATCGGCGAATTGACCTTCATGTCGTTCCACGTCACCTGCGTGTGCGAGGGCGCCGTGCCGCGGAACGAGGCGGTCGCGAGCGTTGCGCGGCCGTAGGATTTGATGAAGATGGTCGAACCCGTCGCCAGCGCGTCGGCCAGCGATGCGGTGATGTTTTCGCGCAGGACGAGCGTGTCCAGCTCGGTGCGCTGCACGCCGATCTCCTTCATCGGGCGGCGTCCCGAAATATCGACCGACTCGATGGCGATGGTGCGGGCCGTCGAGTCACGCTGCGCCGCGGCGGGCAGGGCGCAGGTCAGGCAGAGGAGTATCGTCGCGGTGCGCAGCACGCGGTCAGTTGCGTTTGGTTACGGTCCGGTAGCAGCCGATGCCGCACACTTCGGTCGAAATCTCGCCGATCAGCGGGGCTTTGGCGTTCACGCCCGTCTGCACCTTGATGAAGTCGATCTGCTGCAGGTTGGCGGGCGAACCGTCGGCCGTCACGGCGTCGCTGATGCGCAGGCGGTTGGTCGTGCCGATCCGGTCCACCGTCGAGAAGTTGTCGGCGTAGCCCCATGCGAACGCCTGAGGTCTCCACTGTCCGTCGGCCTGTTCGACATTGTCGCGCAGCCGCGTGCCCGTGAATTTCAGGTCGGCGGACTCGATCCATGCCGGGCAGTAGGAGGCCTGCGTATGTTCGTCCATCCGGTCGATCGTGCCGCTGCCGCCCCGGTCGTCGGTCCATGCGGCGGAGCCGTCGGCGAGCGGCGTGTAGGTGACCGCATACCCCCGGATCGTAGCGGCGTTGTCGTACTCGCTGCCTTTCAGCTCGTACCACGTGTCGTCGGGCACTCCGTTGCCGTTGGCGTCCTGCATGACCCAGACGACGCCCGGCTCGGACGAGGTGTTCATGGCGTTGCCCTTGACGTAAAGGTCGTAACCGCCCGTGTTGGGTACCGGCTCGGCGAATGCCGCGACGAGGTATCCGCCCCATCCGCCGAGCGAAACCCAGTTGTTCTCGGCGAAACGCGCGGCAGCGTACCGGCAGGCTTTCTCCGGCGTATCCACGTTGTCGAACGCGCCGCCGGAGCGCGCCTCTTCGTTGATGAACTGTCCCGGTGCGGGAGTGTATTCGAGAATCCGGGCCACGGGTTCGTCCGTCTGCGTGGTCGTGACCTCTTCGCCGGAGTTGCAGGCGGCCAGCAGAAAAGCCGCCAGAGGGAATGCGTATTTTTTCATCTTTTTCGAATGTTTTTTACGGTTTGAAACAGAACGATCCGGGGGTGATGCCGACGCGTATCGTGTCGACAGCCGTGCCCCGCGCCGTGAAGCGGTAGACCACGCCGTGCTGGACGTAGTCGATGGCGTCGGCCACGTAGACCTCCGAAGTCAGCGGATCGACCGCCACTTCGTAATAGGTGGTCTGCGTATAGGGCAGGAACGGCGTGACGGGCAGCTCCTCGGCATCGACCCGCATGCGCCAGACGTCGCGGTTGATGAAGTAGAGCGTGTCGCGCGTGCCGTTGAGGGTGACCGACGAGGGATGGTCGCCCGCGGCGAACGTATAGGTCTGCTCGACGCGGCGCGTGGCGGCGTCGATGCGGTAGAGCGCCGCCGGAATGCCTGCGGTGCGTCCGTCGGTGACGGTCCAGAGTTTGCCGAAGCGGTCGAGGACCAGCGACGAGGGCTGCGGCCCGACCTCGATCGAGTCCACCAGCGTTTCGCGTACGGCGTCCACGACCAGAATCTTGTCGTCGTACGACCAGCAGTTTACGAACACTTCGTCGCCCCACTGCACCATCTGTTCGGTCGATTTGTGGCCGTTCATCGGAATCCGGCCGCGGATGCGGTTGTTGCGGGAATCCACGACCGTGATGCGCGGATCGTAAAGGTCGGTGATATAGGCCGTCGTGTCGTTGGGGAAGTGGATGTAACGCGGCGAGACGACCCCTTCGATCACTCCCGTGACGCGGAAAGTCGCCGGGTCGATGACATAGACCGCGCCCGAATTGTTCACCACGACGTATCCGCGTCCTTTGTGGAGGGTCATCGACTGGGCGACGTCGCCCAGTTTCATGCCGTTCGCGCGGATGAAGATTTCGTTTTCGACGCTCCGTGCCGCCGGATCGTAGAACGACAGCGAAGCGTTGTCCCAGCCGAAGTTGCCCTCGCACGTGATGAACACGCCGCGCTGCGACTGCGCGAACGGCTCTTCATGCAGCGGTCCGTAGTCCATGCAGGCGCAGCAGAATCCTGCGCCGGCGCATAAAACCGCCATATGTCGTAAAACGCGTTTCATCGGCTTTCAAATGACTGCGGCTGGTACGGGCTGACGTGTCGGATGCCGGTGTCGGCGACGGTCTGCTGCGCCCCATTCTCCGCAGGGTGCATATTGGTTGAACGGCATGCGGCAGGTCTTCTGACTCGTTACCGTTCCGGCGCCTTCCCGTCCCGGAGGACAGTGGCCAAAGAGTGCCGGAACATGTTGCGTAACTTACAGCAGCGGGAACTGTTGCCGGATTTCACGGCATTCCCTTTTAATCCCCGCGCCCTTCCGGGGCGTTTCGGGAACCGATGCGACGCAAAAGTAATCTTTTTTCGAGACATGCCCCAAAGATTCGGACGAAAATATTAACTTTGTTGAGTAAATTGCGGCTCTGCGGACTCCGGCGAGGGTGATCGGCGGAGCTGTTGTGAAAAAAAGATTAACTTTGCCCGAAAATCGGATGTTATGACGGTTGAGATACGACGGATAACCCAAGTCTCGGATGCGCTCGAAGAGGCGTTCGCGCGGCTGATGCCGCAGCTTTCGCCGCGGCTGGGCGCGCCCTCCCGCGAGGTGTTGCGGCGTGTGGCCGGAAGCGAAACCGGGGAGTTGCTGGCTGCCGTGGCCGGGGAACGCATCGTCGGGGTGCTGACGCTGGCGTGGTACGATGCGCCTTCGGGGCGCAAGGCGTGGATCGAGGACGTCGTGGTGGACGGCGCGGCACGCGGCTGCGGCGCGGGCGATGCGCTGGTGCGCGCCGCCGTGGAGCATGCGGCCCGCATCGGCGCCGGGAAGGTGATGCTGACGTCGAACCCGGCGCGCGAAGCCGCTAGGGCGCTTTATCGCAAAGTCGGATTCGAAGAGGTGGAAACCACGGTTTTCGCCTTTAAAACAGATAAGTGATGAAAAAATTCGTGAAGATTGCGGCCATCGTGGTGGCCGTCGTGCTGGTGATCGCTCTGGTGGCGCCGATGGTGCTGCGGGGCAAGATCGCCGAGATTGTGAAGCGTGAGGCCAATGCGATGCTCGATGCGCGGCTCGATTTCGAGAAGCTGGACATCAGCCTGTTGCGCCATTTTCCCCGTGCTTCGCTCGACCTGAAGGGACTGACGCTGGTGGGCGAGGAGCCTTTCGCGGGCGATACGATCGTCGCCGCGCAGCGGATTTCGGTGGTCGTGAACGTGATGTCGCTTTTCGGCGACGAGGGGTTCGAGGTGACGAAGATCATTCTTTCGGAGCCTGCGCTTCATGCGCACAAACTTGCCGACGGCAGGGTGAACTGGGACGTTGTGAAGGCTTCGGAAGAGGCTCAGGGCGAAGAGGAGACCCCCGCCGATGCGGAACCTTCGTCGTTCCGCCTTTCGGTCCGCGACTTCAGGATCAGCGACGCGGCGATCCGTTACGAGGACGATTCGACGGGCATGCGCTTCTCGACCGCACCTTTGTCACTTCGCCTGCGGGGCGACATGTCGGCCGACCAGACCGACCTCGACCTGCGGCTGACGGCCAAGGGCATGCGGCTGGTTTCGGGCGGTATTCCGATGCTCAGCGGCGCCGAAGCGGAGCTGGATGCGGTGATTGCGGCCGATCTGGCGAACAGCCGCTTTACCTTCTCGCAGAACAAACTGCGCCTGAACGCCATCGAGGTAGGTCTCGACGGCTGGGTGGAGCTGAAAGACGACGCCGTGGCCATGGACGTCACGGCCGGCTGCGACAAGGTGCAGTTCAAGGACGTGCTTTCGCTCGTTCCGGCCTTCTACACCCGCGACTTCCGTAATCTTGCGGCCGGCGGCGAACTTTCGATGGCGCTCTGGGCGCGCGGCGAAATGCGCGGTGCGGCGCTTCCGGCGTTCGAGCTCAGGACGGAGGTGCGCAACGGCAGTTTCCAGTACTCGTCGCTGCCCAAGGCGGTGGACGGCATCAACATCGACGTCCGGATCGCCAATCCCGGCGGCGTGGCGGATAAGACTGAAATCGACCTCTCGAAATTCACGCTCCGGATGGCCGGGAATTCGCTTTCGGCGTCGGCTTATGCGACCAATCTGGTCAGCGACCCGACGTTCCGTGCCGCGGTGGACGGCCGTGTCGATCTGGGGGCCGTCAAAGAGGTGTATCCGCTAGAAAAGGGGATGGAACTGAGCGGCCTGATTACCGCCGACGTGAAGGTTTCGGGCCGTATGTCCGACATCGAAAAGAGCCGCTACGAGCGGATCGGCGCGTCGGGAACGTTCGTCGTCGAGCGGCTGGGTCTGACCATGCCCGAACTGCCTGCGGTCCATATCCGCCGTGCCGCAGCGACCATTACGTCCGCGGCCATGACGCTCGGCGAACTCGGCCTTACGATAGGCCGGAGCGATCTGGCGGCCAACGGCCAGCTTTCGGGCTACATCGGCTACCTGCTGCGGGGCGACATGCTTTCGGGACGTCTCTATGTGAAGTCCGACCTGCTGGACCTGAACGAAATGATGAACGTCATGCCCGATTCCGCACCGGAAGAGACCCCGGAGACGTCGTCGGCCGGGACTTCCTCCGAACCGGTGCAGGCCCTCAAAGTGCCGCGCAACCTGAACCTCTCGCTCAATACCGAACTGCAGAAGGTGCTCTTCCAGAAAATGACCGTATCCGGCATATCGGGCGAGATGCGCGTGGCCGGCGGCGCCCTTTCGCTCGAACGGCTGCGCATGCAGCTCTTCGGCGGTTCGGCGACCGCTTCGGGCAGCTATTCGACGGCGGCCGATCCGCAGCGTCCGGCGCTGAAGCTGTCGCTGGGGCTTTCGGGCGCTTCGTTCTCCAAGACGTTCGACGAACTGGAGATGGTGCAGAAACTCGTGCCGCTGTTCGCCAAAACGGGCGGCGATTATTCGTTGTCGCTCGACATGACGACCGCGCTCGATCCGAATATGGAACCCGACCTGCAGTCGCTCAGCGCCACGGGCAAAATCAAGTCGGCGAACATCCATATCCAGAACCTCGAAGCGTTCGATGCGCTGGCCAAGGCGCTCGACAACGACAAACTGCGGAAAATCGAAGCCAAGGACGTCGCCGTCCGTTTCTCGATCAGGGACGGTCGGATTACGACCCAGCCTTTCGACCTGAAGATGGGCGACATAAAGATCAACATGTCCGGTTCGACGGGACTCGACCAGACCATCGACTATACGGCCAAGGTGGCCCTGCCTGCGGGTTCTGCGGGCGGGATCTTGGAGTCGGTCAATGTCGGCATAGGCGGCACGTTTACCTCGCCCAAGATTACGCTCGGCGTGAAGGAAGCGGCCGAGCAGGCCGTGAAGAACGTCATTGACCAGCAGATTCAGAAGCTTACGGGCAGCGAATCGCTCGGCGAGGAGATTCAGAAGCAGGCCGACAACCTGCGCAAGGAGGCCAAACGTGCCGGCGACAAGCTGGTCGAAGCCGCCGAAGCGCAGCGCACGAAACTTGTGGACGGCGCCAAGGAGAAGGGCGCTTTGGCGAAGCTGGCGGCCGAGAAAGCGGGCGACAAGCTGGTCGAAGAGGCCAAGAAGCAGGCCGACAAACTCAGCGCCGAAGCTGAAAGACAGATCGAAAAACTCACGGCGAAGCAGGAGTAGGCAATGCTTGTTCTTTTCGCCGTCATTTTCGGAGGAATCGTCACGGGGCGCCTGCTGCAAAGCCGGCGCCTCGCCTTCGTCTCCCGGCTGATCGCCGTCATCATCTGGGCGTTGTTGTTCCTGCTCGGACTGGAGGTCGGTTCCGATCCCGCCGTCGTGGGCGGCATGGCGACGCTGGGGCGTACCGCCTTCGTGATCTTCGTCTTCTCGGTCGCGGGAAGCATCGGGGCTTCGTGGCTGTTGTGGCGGCGTATCCGGGGCCGCAGTGCTTCCGGGACGGAGGGCACCGGGGCAAATCCGGCATCTGCAGGCTCTGTTTCGGGCCGGGAACTTGGGACCGGAGGCGGGGGCTGCGGTGCGAATTGCTCTTCCGGGACTGTTGCGGATATATCTTCCGAAACGTTCCCGAATCCGGCGGCGTGTGGCGCGTCATGCTCTGCTGAACCTTCGGATTCAGCGGTGGGTCGCGTGTCATGCTCGCCCGAACCTTCGGAGCCGGCATTGTTTCGCGCGCCGTGTTCTCCCCAATCTTCGGAACCGACGGCGTGCGAGCCGACGCCCGCGCCTGCTTGTCCGGCATCCGATCCGGAAAAGCCGCTGTCGATGTGGAATGCACTGAAAGGGAGTCTGGTGATCGTCGCCTTCTTCGTCGCCGGATGCGTCGCGGGACTTTTCGCTCTCGTGCCGTTCGATGTCGCCGGGGCGCGCGTCAGCACGTATGTTCTCTATGCGCTGATGTTTTGTGTCGGCGTGACGCTGGGCCATGATGAAACCCTTGCGGGACGTGTCCGGCGGCTCGATCCGCGGCTGGCGCTGCTGCCCGTGATGACTGCCGTCGGAACGCTGGCGGGCGCGGCTCTCGCGACGCCGCTTCTGCCGCCGCTGGCCGTGACCGATACGCTGGCCGTCGGTTCGGGTTTCGGCTATTATTCGCTGTCGAGCATCTTTATCGCCGATTTCCGGGGCGCGGAGCTGGGAACCGTCGCTCTGCTATGCAATGTCATGCGCGAGATCTTCACGCTGCTGGCCGCTCCGCTGGTCGCCCGTTGGTGCGGACCGCTGGCGGCCGTCTCGATCGGCGGTGCGACCACCTTCGACACCACGCTCCCCGTCATCACGCAGGCGGCCGGAAAACCCTATGCCGTGGTTTCGATTTTCCACGGCTGCACGCTCGATTTCAGCGTTCCGTTTCTGGTGACGTTTTTCTGTACGCTGTAATTGTTGGCCGCAATAAAAATCCCCGCCGGAGCAGGGAGATAAGGTCGAATCCGGTCCGAGTCCGGACGTGCAGGGAATCGGACTGCGGGGCTGCTGCCGAGTCCGGGAGTCCGTGCGTGCGGTAATTCCGGTTTCGGCCGGGGACCTCTTGTCTTTGCGGGCCTCTTGTTTCCTGCGGGCGCTTTATTTCCGGATATAGGTCTGCAACGCCGCGACGTATTCGGCGAAGGCGTCGCGTCCCGTGTCGGTGATGCGGCAGACGGTGCAGGGCATCCTGCCCCGGAAGGTCTTTTCGATTTCGATGTAATTCGCTTTCGCCAGCTTGTCCAGCTGTACCGAAAGGTTGCCCGCCGTGGCTCCGGTCTGCTGCCGGATAAAGACGAAATCGGCGCTTTCGACCCCGATGAGGATCGACATCACGGCCAGACGCAGTTCGGAATGCAGCAGGGGGTTGAGTTCTTTAAACACGGTTCCGGCGTTCGTTGTAGCGCAGCACGATTCCCGTTCCGAAGAAGAGGATGACGGCTGCCGCAAGGGTGAGTATGAATTGGGAGACGGTCTCTCCTGCTGCTGCGGCCCGGAAGATCCATGCGGCGAGAAATGCCCCCGAAATGCTGATGAAGAGCAGTCCGGCCAGCGATCCGCTCTGGTTCGACCGGTTGGTTTCGCTGCGGCGGAACAGTTCGCCCGTGACGCCTGCCGCAATGGCTGCGCCCATGGTCAGCAGTCCCATGACGGGCAGCTGCAGTCCGTCGCCCGTGGCGACATATCCCGCAGTGTAGAGACATACGCCGAGCGCATAGGCCCAGACGTTCATCAGTGTCCGGTCGTTGGCCGTGACCGTGCGGTGACTTCTGTAATGGAAATAGAGGGCGGCCAGCCCGGCGACCGTTCCGGCGAGGACCAGCAGCAGCGTCAAATCCCGGCCCGTCGTCCGCCGGACGACGTAATCCGCCGTTGTGACGGCCAGCGCCAGCGCTCCTGCGCCGAAGAAAAGCGTGCTCCGCACGAAACTCAGTTTGCGTCGCTGCGCTTCGAGCGAGCGGGCGATCAGCTCCATCGCCTCTTTTTCGGACATTTTCCGTTCTTCCATACGGCTATTGTTTCGGATGATTCGACTTGTAGTTGAGGATATGCCCCGGCACGATCATCATTGCGGCGAATCCGGCGATAAAGAGCGCCGGCACCCAATAACCGGTCGCGGCGAGCGATACGGGGGCGAGGACGATCGCCGCGGCCCCGCCGACGGCAGCCGGGACGAAGCGGATGACAAGCCCCGTGATGGCTGTTCCCATGCCCATCATCAGCAGGATGACGAAGAGGATCGGGACCGGCATGTCGCCGAATACCGAGAGCAGGCTGACGAACCATGCCGTGAGACCCATTACCAGCCACACCTGACCGATTACGCGGTCGATGAAGGTGTAGACCCTGCCGTCGTCCGCCTTGGGCATCGTCAGCAGACTCAGCGCGGTTCCGAACACGGGCAGCAGCAGCCATAAGTAGTACCAGTTCCGACCCGGAAAGAGTGCGTAGGCGGCCCATACGGCGAGTGTCGTGACGACGGTCGCATAGCCCCATATCAGGAACGGCCGCCCGGCGTTGCGGACCATGCGGCTGCGGGTGTTGTCGATCATGCGGCCGACGAGTGCGATGTTTTCGGCGGCGTTCAGCGGCCTGTCCGCCGCTGTGTTGTCCGCCGCTGCGCTGCCCGTTGCCGCGCCATCTGCCGCAGTGCTGTCCGTTGCCGCGCCGCCCTCCGCAGTGCCGTTTTCGGTCGCTGCGCCGTCTTCCTCCGCAGTGTTGTCTTTCGTCGCCTTGCCGGGCCGCGGTCCGGCCGCTTGTTTCACGTCGCTGCGGGAGTGTCTGTACCGGTAATTGAGGATATGTCCCGGAATAATCGTCATCAGGACGAAGGCTGCCAGAAACAGTCCGGCGTGCCAGTTCCCGGTGACGACGAGCGAGACCGACGCCAGCACGATTCCGGCAATGCCGCCCGCCACGCCGGGCTTGAAGCCGATGATCAGGTTGTTGATGGTCGTGCCCAGACCGATCATCAGCAATACGGTGAATGCGACCGGAAACCGGACGACGAAACAGATCGCCAGCGTGCTTATCAGCAGGGTGGCGGGGCCTATTACGCTCCAGATGAGGTCGAGTACGCGGTCCACGTAGGTGTGCACCGAGCCTTCGGCCGCCTTGGGGCGCGTGAAGTACATCAGCGCGCCGCCCAAAAGGGGAAGCATGAACCAAAGGTAGTTCCAGCGTACGTCGCCGGTGCAGGACACTGCGGCCCATACGGCGATCAATGTCGCGGCGGTCGCATAGCCCCACGCCAGAAGCGGCCGTCCGGCGTTGCGGACCATGCGGCTGCGGGTATTTTCGATCATCCGCCCGATGAGCGCCAAACTCTCGGCGGCGTCCAGCTTTCTGTCTTCCATGTCTGTCGGATTTCGGGGTTAAAGTTACGAATTTATTCCGGGTGTTCCTCGCTTTTCACCGGATGTCTGCGCGTCTTCTGCGGCGTTTCAGCCGTACGCGGGGCGGCGGTTTATTCCGCGGCAGGGTAGCGGAGGCGTATCGTCACGGTGTTCCGCTCTGCGGGCAGGGTGCACTTTTTCGCGGCATAGCCTTCGGCCGGGCCGCGTTCGCCCGTCTTCATTTTGTAGTCGCCGTCCTCGTCGTGGAGGAGCGATACCTCGGCCGTTTCGGCGTCGATGCCTTCGAGCGTTACCACGACTTCGCCCCTCTTGGCGGGCGACATGCCGTATACGGGCTGTTCACGTCCGGCGACTTTCGCCATCGCCAGAACATTGCCTTTGTCGCTGCGGATGTCCGTTACGGTGATTTCAAGGGTTTTGGCCGCGGCGGCAACGGATGCCAGCGCAAAAATGACGGTCAGGACGAGTTTCCATGCTTTCATGGTTGCGGAGGTTTTAGCGGTAATTGTTTTCGTCGTCGCAGTCGGTGAGATACCAGACCAGCGACAGCACCAGATTCAGCCCCCATCCTGCTGCGACCCATGCCACCCACCAGTAATGGGGCGAGGTCTGCCAGTTGACGAAGGCGAGGAATGCGCAGACTACGAGGTAGGTGGTGATGCGGCGGGCGAACCAGCGGCCGAAAAGGCGGCGTTTGTCCGGGGAGGTGTTCGTGAGTTCCATGCTGTTCGGTTTTTTAAGATTCTTTTGTCGTACCATAAATATATTGCGAATGTAAAGTAATTTATGTAATAAACCAAATTTTCCGGCGGGATTTCTTCAAAAAAAACAGATACCTATATTAATTGCGGGGAAATTTTCCGCTTCCCACTGTTTTTCATCCGTCGAAAAATCGTATTCTTGCAGAAATTCGATACCGATCCGTTATGAAAAGAATCCTCCTGCTTTTTATCGCCCTTGCGGCCGTATGGGGCGCCGCGGCTAAAATCCGGCTGCCCGAAATCATCGGCAACGACATGGTGCTTCAACAGAATGCCGAGGTCCGGTTGTGGGGCTGGGCCGAGCCGTATGCCGCGGTGAAAGTCGAGACCTCGTGGGGCGCCGGAGCCGCCGTGAAAAGTGACGCCGAAGGCCGCTGGGTCGTATCGGTCAGGACGCCGGCCGGAAGTTACGAGCCGCAGCGGATTACCTTCGCCAGCGGCGACCGTGTGACGTTCGACCGTGTGCTGATCGGCGAAGTGTGGTTCGCCGGAGGGCAGAGCAATATGGAGATGCCGCTCGGCGGCTTCTGGCAGTGTCCGGTTACGGATGCGAACGAGATCATCGCCCGCGCGGGCGCCAAAAGCGGAAAACTCCATTATGTGAAGATTCCGCATGCCGCAGCCTATATGCCGCAGGACCGGACGGCCGGAAGCTGGACGCCCTGCATGACCGCTACTGCGGCGAAATTCACCGCTGCGGGTTACTTCTTCGCCGAAATGCTCAATGACGTGCTCGGCGTTCCGGTCGGCATCATCGACTGCTCGTGGGGCGGAAGCCGCGTCGAAAGCTGGATGAGCCGCGAAGTGCTGAGCGGTTATTCGGACATCGACCTGACCGAAGAGGGAATCTCCCGCGTCGCGCAGCACCTGCGTCCGATGGTCATGTATAATGCTATGCTTCGTCCTGTGGCGGGCTATACCGTCCGCGGATTCCTCTGGTATCAGGGCGAATCGAACGTCGGCCGCTACATGGATTACGCCGCGCGGCTGTCCGATATGGTCTCGTTGTGGCGCGGATTGTGGGGGCGGGACGACCTGCCGTTCTATTACGTCGAGATCGCTCCTTTCGAGTACGGCAACGGAAAGTCGCCCTATCTGCGCGAAGCGCAGTGCCGGGCTCAGGAGCTGATTCCCAACAGCGGCATGATCTGCACCAACGATCTGGTGGAGCCTTATGAGTTTTGCAATGTCCACCCGAAGAACAAGCGGGACGTGGGGTACCGGCTGGCTTTCATGGCGCTGAACAAGACCTACGGGATGAAGGAGATCGCCTGCCAAAGCCCGCAGTACGAGTCGATGGAGATCCGCGACGGCAAGGCCCATGTCAGGTTCAAGTATATGGATCAGGGTTTCAACCGGATGGCCGACATCCGCGGATTCGAGATCTGCGGCGCCGACAAGGTTTTTTATCCGGCCGATGCGGTCGTCGAAAACCAGTTCGCTCTGGTCGTTTCGTCGGAGAAAGTGCCGGAACCCGTGGCCGTGCGCTACTGCTTCCGCGATTTCCAGCCGGGCAATCTGGGCGATACCCGCGAACTGCCGGTCGTTCCTTTCCGTACGGACGATTTCTGAGTTTGCTGACCGTCGGAATTGCAGGACCCGGCCTCTGAAAAATGAAATTCACCTCTGCCGCAGCGAAATGCGGCAGGGGTGAATTCGTCTGAGACCGCTTGTCCGGCCGGTTCCTGCGTTATTTGGCGGGTACTTCCTTCAGCACCACGTCCGCCCATTCGGGATGGCGGTAGATGTATTGTGCCACAAAGGGGCACTGGGGGATCATCGGCAGTTTTTTGGCGCGGAGATCCTCCAATACGGCGCGCGTCAGCTCCGAGCCGATGCCCTGTCCTTCGTATTTTTCGGGAACCTCGGTGTGCGTCAGGACGATGAATCCCTGCGCCTTGATGTATTCGATCATGGCGAGGTCCCCGCCGAGGTCGAATTCGTATCGCTTTTCCGCAGCGTTGTCGATCAGTTCGTGTTTCTTTTCCATAATCCTGAGTTTTAGATGTCGGCTTTGTTTCTTCAAATATAGAGCCTAAACGGGAAAATTGCTACTTTTGCAGACAGAATATGGACAACATTTCCGACATATTGCTGGACTGGTACGCCCGGCACGGCCGCGATCTGCCTTGGAGACGCACCCGCGATCCTTACCGCATATGGCTCTCCGAGGTTATCCTCCAGCAGACCCGCGTCGCGCAGGGCATGGACTATTACCTGCGCTTCACGGAGCGCTTTCCCGACGTCGGGTCGCTGGCCGCCGCTCCGGAGGACGAGGTGCTCAAGTTGTGGCAGGGACTCGGCTATTACAGCCGTGCGTGCAACCTGCACGCTGCGGCGCGGCAGGTCGCGGAGCGGTTCGGAGGCGTGTTTCCCCGGTCTTACGACGAGGTCCGCTCGCTGCGGGGCGTCGGCGACTATACCGCCGCGGCCGTCTGCTCGGCCGCTTACGACGCTCCCTGCGCCGTGCTCGACGGCAATGTTTTCCGGGTGCTGGCGCGGCTTTTCGATATCGACCTTCCGATCGACTCCACGGCCGGAAAGCGCACGTTCGCTGAATTGGCGCAAACGCAGCTCGATATGCGTTGTCCGGGGCGTTACAATCAGGCCGTCATGGATTTCGGGGCGCTGCAATGCACTCCGGCGCAGCCCGGATGCGCCGACTGTCCGCTTGCGGCGCGCTGTCTGGCTCTGGCCGCAGGAACGGTTGCGGAGCGTCCCGTCAAGCAGGCGAAAACCAAGGTGCGCGACCGTTGGTTCAACTACCTGCACGTCACATGCGGCGACCGGACCTTGTTGCGGCGGCGCGGGGAAGGCGACATCTGGCAGGGATTGTACGAGTTTCCGATGATCGAGACGGACCGTGCGGCGGATTTCTCGGAACTAACCGATTCGGAAGAGTTCCGAACCGTGTTGGGTGGCGTCGAATGGCGTCTGCTGCGGAGCGTTGCAATGCCGAAACACCAGCTCTCGCACCAGACGCTGCATGCCGTGTTCCACCGCTTCGAGATCTTTTCCCCTGTGGATTTCCCCTCCGTGCCGACCGCCACGCTGGGCGACTATGCCGTGCCGCGGCTGATCGACCGCTATCTGGACCGGCAGCCGTGAAAAATCCCTGCCGCGGCAGGGATTCGTCTTGTGTGCAAACGCCGCCGGGAGACGGCACGTTTTGCCCGTGTATCTGTCCGTCAGCGTATCAGATACCAGATATAGGCGACGTATATCATCAGGAAGATCGCGCCCTCCCAGCGGTCGATCTGCTTCCTGCGGAAGGTGAACGCCGTCAGCAGCAACAGCAGGGAGCTTAGCACCACCATCAGAATGTCGGTCGTCGTGATGCCGCCCATCGTCAGCGGGCGGATCGTCGCGCTTACGCCGAGGATCAGCAGTATATTGGCGATGTTGGACCCGATGACGTTGCCCAGCGCCATTTCGGACTTTCCTTTGAGCAGCGATACGACCGACGAGGCCAGTTCGGGCAGCGACGTGCCGCCCGCGACGAGCGTAATGGCGATAACCGATTCGCTGATGCCCAGCCTGCGGGCGATCTCCGTGGCGCTTTTCAGGAACATGTCGCCGCCGAAAATCAGCCCGGCGAGTCCTCCGGCGATCATGACGACCGCCAGCCAGAGGGCCGCCGGCTTTTTGGCGCCGGCATCGGCGGGCGCCGCTTCGGGCCGTTTCGTGGTGCGGATCGTGAACCACATCAGCGCAATGTAGAGCGCCACCATGACGATGCCGTCGATGCGGCCGATTCTGTCCGCCGCCCCCGCACATATCAGGCGGTCCGAAGTGACGGCCAGCAGGATCAGCGACGCGGCCATGCCGAAGGGAATATCGCGCCGGATGTTGCTCCGGGTGAGGGGCAGCGGCCGGATCAGGGCGCAGACGCCGAGGATCAGAAAGACGTTGAAGAGGTTCGAGCCGACGACGTTTCCGATCGCCACGTCGCTGTTGCCCGCCGCGGCCGAGAGTACCGAGACGACCAGTTCGGGCGTCGAGGTGCCTACGGCGACGATCGTCAGGCCGATGATGAATTCCGGAACCCGGAAGCGTTGCGCGACGGCGGCCGAGCCGTCCGTCAGGAAATTTGCGCCGGCGAGAATCAGTCCCAGTCCGACGATCAGCAGCAGAATGTCCATAATCTATGCAAGCAGAATCAGGCTGACGGCCATGAGCGCCATGCCGGCCACCACGCCGTAAATCGAAATGTGAGCTTCGCCGTATTCGCGGGCTGCGGGCAGCAGTTCGTCGATCGAGATGAAGACCATGATGCCCGCGACTCCGGCCAGTATGCAGCCCATCAGCGTCGGCGACATGAAGGGCATCAGCACCAGATAGGCCAGCAGTGCGCCGACCGGCTCGGCGAGCCCCGACAGCAGCGAGAGTTTGAACGCCTTTTTGCGGTCGCCCGTGGCGTAGAAGATCGGAATCGAGACCGCAATGCCTTCGGGAATGTTGTGGATGGCGATCGCCACGGCGATTGCCACGCCCAGCGCCATGTTGTCCACGGCCGACGTGAAGGTGGCGATACCTTCCGGGAAGTTGTGGATGCCGATGGCCAGCGCCGTCATCATGCCCATGCGCATCAGTTTGGGGTTGCGGGGCTGTTTGTCCATCTCCTCGACCATGTGGGCTTCGTGGGGGTTCTCGAACGAGGGAACCAGCCGGTCGATGACGCCGATGAGCAGGATGCCCGCGAAGAAGCTGACCACGGTGACGATTATCCCCGTATGCGCGCCCCACTCCTCCGAAAGAGTTATCTGCGCCTGCTGGAACAACTCGACGAACGAGACGTAGATCATCACGCCGCCCGACAGTCCGAGCGAGAACGACAGCAGCCGCTTGTTGGTGCGGCGGGCGAAAAAGGCGATCGCGCTGCCGATGCCGGTGGCCAGACCTGCTCCGAGCGTCAGCAGCAGCGGGATGAGGATATTGTGCTCCATATTGATATGCGGTTTGTCGTTGACTTCGCAAATATAGTGCTTTTCCGGCGAAAGAGACGGAAAAACCGAATCCATTTGGATTCGGTTTTTCTGATGCCGGCATAATTGCAGCCTGTTTTATTTGTGCGCGGCTGTTCCGGTCTGTTTGCCCGTGCGCGGCTGTTCCGGCCCCTTTGTCGGTGCAGGTCGTTCCGGCTTGCCGGTCCGTGTGCGGTTGTTCCCGTCCTTTGGTCTGGACGGGTTTTTTCGCTCCGTTGGTCCGAACATGGCTTTCCCGCTCCGTTCTGCCGGATATGCCCCCGGTGCG
>ERZ1673730.734-NODE-734-length-34808-cov-41.574828_pt1 | contig 34808 bp, 31 predicted proteins | sample MGYA00580200_ERZ1673730 | MGnify/ENA primary metagenome ERZ1673730 (study PRJEB41218, sample SAMN15661761) | gut metagenome | host: Homo sapiens | place: Canada: London | collected 2015-08-20/2019-03-30 | study: EMG produced TPA metagenomics assembly of...
AAGCCGAGGGCTTGACCTACAATTTGTAGTGAATGCAGGCTCGATTGTCTTGCCAGTCTCATGACTGCCCTTTTACATGATGTTCGGTTTTCAAGGTGTATCGCTTTTCCGCCTTTAGCTCAGTTGGTAGAGCAACTGACTCTTAATCAGTGGGTCCTGGGTTCGAGTCCCCGAAGGCGGACCAGTATATGAACACATTTACGTGTTTTATATAGAGCGCACACGGCCCGTTGGTCAAGTGGTTAAGACAGAGGCCTCTCACGCCTTTAACATCGGTTCGAATCCGGTACGGGTCACCACTCTTTTTGAGTTTGTGCGTTTCAACAAGTAGTTTTCAGCGCAGGCTGTTAACGATATATAGTTGGTGTTGATTGGAGTGAGGGTCCACCTGTTCCCATCCCGAACACAGAAGTTAAGCTCATTTCCGCCGACGATACTTGCCGGGTGACTGGCCGGGAAAATAGGTAATGCCAACATATATATTCCTCCTTAGCTCAGCCGGTAGAGCATCTGACTGTTAATCAGGGGGTCGTTGGTTCGAGTCCAACAGGGGGAGCCATGTTATAGCCGTCACTGCTGTGGCGGCTATAACACTATCGAGTCTTTTGGTTACGGGCCTTTAGCTCAGTTGGTTAGAGCAGCCGGCTCATAACCGGCCGGTCCCGGGTTCGAGTCCCCGAAGGCCCACCATATAGGGGTATAGCTCAATTGGTAGAGCGGCGGTCTCCAAAACCGTAGGCTCAGGGTTCAAGTCCTTGTGCCCCTGCCACTTTTCAACAAGAATCTCACTCGTCAGAGTGGGATTTTTGTTACATATGCACAAGTTTCGCGCCTTTGCTCGTGTGATCCTTTCTTACGTTTCCCTTTCGTTTCCTATAAGTCGTTCCCTAATTGCAATAAAAATTGTAATAGAATTGTTCAATGCCTGTGATGCTCACAGATATTGCAGAATTCTATTACGCAAAAAATAGGGCTCTGGCATATTGCCAGAACCCATTATTTTTACCCATGAACAGACTACACGAGATAATCTTCTGATTGACCCTGCATCCGCCTCCAGCATGGAAAAGAGAAACAGCAGGGTCGGGGCGGAGGCAGCGTACTTCCCACGTTCCAGGTCGCTGTATGCGCGGCTGGATATGCGAAGGCGCTCTGCCATGCCTTCCTGCGTCAGCGACTTCTGCTGCCGCGGGGAATACAGCTCTTTGGATAGAAGCTCTGCGCGCAGCGCCGGATATGGTTTCATCCTGAAAACCTCCATAGTTATAATTGACTATGGAGATTTTATGTCGAAATGAAGCTTGCTTCCACGAAGCGCGCTTCATGCCCCGTTCAGTCCTTCTGAGGAAAACTGATTTGAAACACGAAGGACAGTATTTATATCCGTCAGCCGGCTGATTACTCTGTGGCAGCCCATTATTGGGGAGTATACTGCCCCCGGTGTCCTCTTTTACGGTGGGAGGCACCGCCAGAAATGGCATGGAATGGAGGTGCTACCGTGCATTTCCGATAAATTTGCATATTTTTCACAATTTTTAGAGGGAGATATTGCATTCAAATATACATCGTGCTACAATCAAACAATAAAAAATTTGTGTTCCCTGCGGCGGAAAACGCTGCTTGTATGCGTGCAAATCATTGGCCTTGCGTAAATGATTTGCTCTTTTCTTTCCCCATTTTGAAGTAAGTACTTACTTATTTTTTAGCCACAAACTGTAGCGAGGTGAATAAATGAAGAGAAATGAGAACATCAGACAGGCCTTTATTCAGAGCGCGATTCGTGTCGTCGCAAGAGTAGGGCCGGATAAAACGACAACGAAGGCGATCGCGGCGGATGCGGGCCTCAATGAGGCGTATATTTATCGCTGCTTTGAAGGCAAGGAGGATCTGCTGCGGGCGGCCTTTCATATGGCAGACGTCAACTTTGCGTCCATCATTCGTCAGAATCTTTTCCACATGAAAAACAGCGACCTGCCATGGAAAGAACGTGCGTTCCGGCTTTGGAGCGCGTGCTGGCGGTTCGTGCTGGAGTCGCGGGACGTGTGTGCGTTCTATCTTCGGTACTACTATTCCGCGAACTGCCGCAAATACGCCTATGAGGAGCATCTGCAATATTTTCAGGAGCTGATCGCCATGACGGCGTCGGCTTTCCGGCCGGAGACAAATGCGTATATGGTCGTGCATCAGATGTTTGACACCATGCTCTCCTTTGCGGTGAGGGTGCTCGGCGGTGAGATTCCGGATGACGATGCGACCGCGGTTCTGGCATTTGAGCAGATCTACAGCTTCGTGGTTCCCCATGTCCGCGAGGAGCTTTTGTCCGAGGAAGATTTCAGGACGGCGTAACAAAAACAGTGACAGCAGACAAATTCATATGGGATGTGAGATAAATGTCGAAAACAGCCATGGCTGTTTTAGCAGAGGTTCCCTCTGCTAATAAGGTTTGTTCAAGCGGCAATACCCGATCTTCGGGAAGTGCACAGCCTTGGACGGCATACTCGGTTCTGATGTCTGTGTACGAAAAGGAAAAGCCGGAGCATCTTGAGGCTGCTGTTCAAAGTATGCTGAGGCAGACAGTTGCAACGGATGATTTTGTGATCGTGTGCGACGGACCTTTGACCGCGGAATTGGACGCGGTTCTTGAAAAATATGAGGCGCAAAATCCATCGGTGCTGCACCTGATCCGCCTGCCGGAAAACATTGGTACAGGTGCGGCGCTGAACGTCGGCATTGCGCATTGCAAAAACGAGCTGATCGCCAAAATGGATTCGGATGATATTTCCGTCTGCAATCGCTGCGAGCGGCAGCTGAGGGAGTTTGCCCAAAATGACAGGCTGACAGTGGTCGGTGGATTTATTCTTGAATTCACGGACGATCCGCACAAACCGGTCAGCAGAAGACTTGTACCCTGCGATTACGAGGCGATCCGCAGGTATGCACGGCGGCGGCAGCCGTTCAACAACACGACGGTCATGTACAGGAAGAGCGCTGTTCAGCACGTCGGCGGCTATAAGGCAATGATGCGCGGTGAGGATTATGACCTTTACGTTCGGATGCTGCACGAAAACGACTTCTGTGAGAACATCGGGGACGATCTGGTCTTTGTGCGGATCCGGGACAAAAAGGCGGACAGGCGGACATCGCGTGCGACGTATTGCGGATTTATAAAAACAAGGTGGTATGCGCTTCGGCTGGGCTTTTCCTCTCCGTGGGATTTTCTGGTTGCCTGTGCCGCGCAGACGTTCGTTTTTCTTGCTCCGCCGTTCCTGCAGGATCTGATTTATAAAAAAATCCTGCACAAACCGGTCAGGGAGCGGAGCGTGCCATGCGTACTGCACGAAATAAAAACGTAATGACGGAGGAGCATCCGGAACATGAATGAAAAGAACAGGCCGCAGTCTGTTGAGCGCAGCAACGATGTGACGCTGCTGGACATTGCGCAGATCCTGCTGCGGAAGGTACACTGGCTTCTGCTTGCGGGCATCGTTGCGGCTGCCGCCGTTTACGGCGCGGTGACGATCTTTATCACGCCGACCTATGAATCGCGTGTGAGCTTTTACGTATACAACAACACCACCAATGTTGCGCAGGGAACCATCAACAACAGTGACCTTCAGGCGGCGGAGAGCCTCGCCACGACGTATTCCAAGATCCTGGCGAGCAATTCCGTCCTTGACGCCGTCCTGAACGACCTTGGGGCGGACACCGCACTGTCAAGAAAAGAGCTTGGCCATATGGTGAAGGTGTCCGTCATTTCGGATACACAGCTTTTGGAGGTCGTGGTGACCTCGACCGATCCGGCGTTTGCCTGCCGGATCGCTGACGCGTTTGCAAAGGTCGCGCCGACCGAGATCGTCCGCATCACCAAGGCGGGCGGCGTGGAGGTCGTGGACCGGCCGGAGGTCGCGGGCGAGAAAACCGCGCCGCGGACGGTGTTTGACAGCGCAATCGGCTTTGTGCTCGGTGTGATGCTGGTCTCGCTGATCATCGTCCTGCGGATGCTTGCTGACACGACGATCTATCTGCCGGAGGACATCGAGCAGGCGGCGGGTGTGACCGTCCTCGGTCAGATCCCGGAGATCAACATTTCGGACGAAACACACACGCCCTGGAGGCTGACGGAGGGAGGGAGCGTGCTTTACAATGAAAAAGAAAAGCTTGCCGAAAGCGGCCAATGAGACGATCACCGCGAACCGGAAACGGCTTTTGAGCAAGGATGCGCCGTTTGCGATCAAGGAGGCATATGTAAAGCTCCGCACCAGTCTGCTGTTCTGCATGACTGCCGATAAGCAGCGCCCCTGCAAGACCTTCGCGATCACCAGCGCAAATCCCTCCGAGGGCAAGAGCCTGACGGCGGCAAACATCGCCATCAGCTATGCCATGCTCGGAAAGAGCGTGCTGCTGATCGACGCAGACATGCGCAAGCCGACGCAGCGCCGCCTCTGGGACGTGGAGCTCTCCACCGGACTGTGCGATTTTCTCGCAAAGATCCGGCGGCTGGAGCTGGTGAAGGTCGATGCGCTGCCGCTCTGGATCGTCTGTACGGGCACGATCCCCCCGAACCCATCGGAGCTGCTCTCGTCGGAGCGGATGCGGCGGTTTGTCGAGGAAAGCGCGAAAACATACGACTATGTGATCATTGACACACCGCCGATCAACACGGTGGCAGACGCACAGATCGTCTCCATCTACGCAGACGGCGTTGTGATCGTGGCAAGATCCGGCAGGACAACGACCGTCGAGCTGAGCGATGCGGTCGAGGCCGTGCAGCGCGCCGGCGGAAATCTCTGCGGCGTGGTGCTGAACGACCTGAATATGAAGTCCGGAAAATATGCCTACAAATACAGCAGCAAATACGGCTACGGCAGCAAATACGGATACAGGTATTCGTATGCAGATCCCTATGAAGCACGCTAAGAAGGTGCCGGCGCTGTCGCTGGACTATCACGCGCACGTTCTGCCCGGCTGCGACCACGGCAGCGATGGGCTGGAGACCTCGCGGAAGCAGCTCGAAATGGCGGCTTCCGCGGGGGTGAAAACGGTCTGTGCGACACCGCACTTTTACCCGCACAAGGACTCTGTGGATGGTTTTTTGCGCCGAAGGGCGCAGGCGGCGGCCCTTTTGAGCAAGGCGCTGCCGGCGGGCGCGCCGCAAATTCAGCTCGGCGCGGAGGTGCTGATCTGTGACGGGATGGAGCGGCTGGAGGGGCTTTCGCGGCTGTGCCGCGAGGGCACGAACGAGCTGCTGCTGGAAATGCCGTTTTATGCGTGGCAGGATTCGATCTGGCAGACGCTCGGCCGGCTTTGCAGGCGGCGGGACATTCAGATCGTCATCGCGCATGCCGACCGCTATCCGAAGGAGAATGTCGAACGCCTGATCCGCGGCGGCGTGCCGCTTCAGCTCAACGCGGAGAGTCTCACAAAGCCGCTGCGGCGGAGGCAGTATCTCGCGTGGATCGAAAACGGAAATGCGAAATATCTTGGCAGCGATATCCACATGCTTGGCAGCGGATACCGGGATTGGGAAAAATGCAGGAGGCTGCTGGAGAGGAGCTTTGAATGAAAACGGCTGCGCTTGGAGAAAATGCGGAGCCTTTACAGCATACGCAGCTCACGGGCTTGCCAGGCACAGGCGCGTGTGACATGGAGACGGAAAAGAAACTGACCGCGCATCAGGCGCTTCTGCTGGAGATGCTGAAGGATTTTGACGCGGTCTGCCGCAAGCACAAGATCCGTTATCAGCTGTTTGCCGGAACAGCGCTGGGGGCGGCCCGGCACCACGGCTTTATCCCGTGGGACGACGATGTGGACGTGATCCTGACGCGCGCGGAATATGAGCGGTTTTTCCGTGAGGCGGCGGGCGACTTCGATCTGGAGCGCTACTATGTGCAGCAGGAGCACGGCCCGCACTGGCCGATGCAGTTTTCTAAGCTCCGGCGGAATCACACCGCCTGCATCGAAAAATATCACCCGAAGGACATGGCAATCCATCAGGGCGTCTATCTGGACATTTTTCCGTGCGACAGGCTCTCAGAGAAGCCGCTGATGCAGAGGATCCAGTTCGCCGCCTCCAAGGCGATCATCGCAAAGGCGCTGTATGCACGGGGCTACGAGACGGACAGCATGGCAAAGAAGCTGTTTATGCAGCTCTGCCGCCTGCTGCCGCGGCGTCCGCTGGAAACGCTATGCATGCGAAAACAGGATGAACAGACGCGCCTGTATCATTCGTTTCTTGCCGCAGGAAAGCGGTTTGAGAAAAATATTCTTCCGCGTGCGTGGATGGAGGAATCCGTGGAGGCCGTCTTTGAGGACGGCGTGTTTCCGATCTCCGCGCACTATGATGCGCTGCTGACACGGCTGTACGGAGACTGGCATGTGCTCCCGCCGCCGCATGAGCGCAGGTGCAAGGAGCATGCCGCCATCCTCGATCTCGAACGTCCCTACACGGAATATCTGGAGCAGCAGCGGCGGATGGAGATCGCGCAGTACACAAGGAGCATTCGATAGCGAAAGACCCGGCGCGTGCGCGGGCAGAAAAATTCAATGTGACCAAGGAGGAAATGAGGCGTGAAAAAGAGGACCGTATGGATGATCGCCTGCGCGCTGCTTGTCAGCATGCTTGCCGCAGGCTGCTCATCGAACGCGGAGGATGCAAAGCAGGAGCCATCCGCCGCACCTGTGAATGAGGAGATCGTGATCGGAACGCCGTATGGAGATCTCTGCTTCCCGAATCAGTGGGAGGAGTATCTGAAAATCGACCAGAGCAAGGCCGGCGACCGCGTTGAGGTGACGTTCTCCGCCAAAATCAGCGACCAGGTATTCCCGCTGTTTGCCATTGTGATCGGCGGAGACACGGGCGATGTCGCGGGAACGCTGACCGCTGCGGACGGAACGCAGAGAAACGTCTATGTGAAGATCTGCGAGATCGTGGAGGACGGCTCTGTGAGCGAGCTTGAGCAGAAACGGATGTACGCAATGCAGGAGGACCTGAATTATCTGATCGATCACTTAAAATAAGAGCGTAAGGAGAGAAGAACATGGCAAGAAGAACGATAAAAAGATATCTGGCAATGTGTCTGGCTGTCGTGATGCTGCTGACGGTGCTGCCGGTCGGCGTGTACGCGGCCGATGGCGCGCCGTTTGAGGACGGTGCGGCGCGTGAGGATCTTGCAGCTTCCGGATCCATGGATCTTTCGGTCGAGCCGGAAGAAGCAGAGCCGGATGTCCAGCCAAGGCTGGAGCCGATGGAAGACGCTGCCGCGATCACGGCGGTTTCGGATTACGCGGCCTTCCTTTCCTGCCTGAAGGACTTGGAGCGCTACGCCCAGAGCTACGCGGCAGAAAATCCCGCGGAGAATGTCAATGCGCTCATCATCAACTTCATCCGCACGGGCGTGGAGCGCTACACCTCCGGCACGTGGGAGATGGTCTGCGGAAAGGAAAATACGGCCTTTACCGCTTACGTCGCCGAGCAGGACGCGGAGAACGCGACCTCTGCATCGGCACTCAAAAACCTTGAAAACTTCTACCTGCCGAACGGCAACTATGCCGACCTCGGCCACATGTTCGGCGCGATGGACGTTGCCAACTATGCCAAGGTGCAGGGCATGACGGACGCGGTGGTGCTTGCCCGCGCCGACATGGGCAGCTGGGCCGGCGACATCGCCGACCTGATGTTCTGCGCCGAGAACGTGGACATCCCGGACAAGGTGGACACTTCGGAGACGGATGTGGACATTCTCTCGGCCAACATCCGCGCAAAATACCTCGGCGTGGACTTTAATACGCTCAACGAGGTCGATCACTCCTTCACCGACACCGACCTCTACGGCGATCTGGACGCGTTTTATCTCACGACGGAGATGAACCGCGGCGGGAGCCTCAGCGTGCTCGCTGAGGATTACTTCACGGCTGGTCTTACAGATGAAAGCCGCGCTTCGTATTTCCTGACCAACCGTCTCGGCGGCATGGTCACCAAGGAAGGCATCCGGAGCATGGTGCTGAAGGTCTACAGCGCCAACACCCTGATCGGCGCACTGGAAAGCTCGTACTCCCTGACCGATCTTCCCAACTGCGAGACGCTGCGCAAGGCATGCTGCTACGCCTTTGCAGATTATCTGTTCGATCTGGCGGGCGATCCCAATGGCACCGACCCCGTCGATCCCGACCCTGATCCGGAGCCCGAACCCGAGCCGGAAAATCCGTACTATTCCGTGTTCTCGTCGGACACGACGACCGTTGCGCCCGGTGTGACGCAGACGATCAACTATGCGCTGACCACGGACGAAAAGCAGATCGTCTATTACATCGCTACGGTGGACATCTCCCGTGAGGACGTCAGCGTTCACGCAAACTATCACGCCAACGACCCGTCGCAGGGATGGGCGATGGCGCGTGTGACCGACCAGATGGCGGCGGCGCAGGCGCGCCATTCCGACCCGTCTGACCCGGAGAACTATGTGGAGCACTACAATGCGGTGCTCGGCACCAACGCGGACTTCTACAACATGACAAACGGCGCCCCTAACGGCATTTTGTACATGGAGGGCGTGAAATACCTCGGCAACAGCAATCAGAACTTCTTTGCGATCCTGAAGGACGGCACGGCCGTCATCGGCGCGCCCGGTGACTATGCGGCCTATGAGAGCCAGATTCAGGAGGCAGTCGGCGGCAGCATTTTCCTCGTCAGGGACGGAGAAGCGGTCGTCAAGCATTCGGAAACGTATTACAACAGCCGTCACTCGCGCACCTGTGTGGGCATCACCGCGGACGGCAAGGTCATCATGATGGTGCTTGACGGCCGTCAGGAGCCGTTCTCCGCAGGCGGCAGTGCCGAAGAACTGGCACAGATCATGCTGGACGCCGGCTGCGTGACCGCCATCAATCTGGACGGCGGCGGCTCTACGACGTTTGTTGCCAAACAGGAGGGCAGCGACGAGCTCACCATTGTCAACCACCCCTCAGACGGCTATGAGCGCTCCGTCAGCTCCTCGCTGCTGGTCGTTTCCACAGCGCCGTCCTCCAAGGAGTTTGACCATGCGCTCGTCACCTCCGCTTACGATTACCTGACAAAGGGCGCTTCGGTTTCGCTGATCGCCTCCGGCGTCAGCGCCACCGGAAGCCCTGCGGAGCTCCCGGCGGACATCACATGGAAATCCCTGAATGAGGACGTCGGTACGGTTTCCGAGAACGGCGTGTTTACCGCCGCTGCGGAGGGCACCGCAGAGGTGCAGCTCCTGTCCGGTGAAACGGTGATCGGCAGCAAGACGCTCACCGTGGTCGAGCCGACCGGCCTGAAATTTGCAAAGGCGAGCGTCAACGCCATTTACGGCAAGGCAGTTGAGCTTCCGCTGATCGTCACCTACAACGAAAACCCGGTCGCGATCTGCCCGGACGACATTACATTTGAGCTGAGCAACAATGCGGCGGGCGCCGTCGAGGAGAGGGACGGCGGATTCGTGTTCACCGGCATCGAGGAATCCGGCTTGAGAAATGTCACGATCACCGCCATGATCACGCGTGACTACTCCATCAGCGCGTCGATCAAGGTCGCCATGTACAGTGAAAGTCAGGCGATCTTCGACTTTGACAACGCGACAAGCGGCGACCGGACGTTTGCATGGACGCGCGAGGTCACGAACGCGGAGTATATCCCCGGCGGCGATGATATGACCGACCGCTATCACGTCATTGACCCCGGCCAGCCGATGGACATCACCTATGTCTTTGGTCTGGATATGATGACGATCAAGGTTCCCGAAAAGCTGGAGCCGCTTCTGTCGATGGTCGCAGGCGGCGACATTGCCGACATCACGGCATGGGATCTGCTGCTCCAGCTTGCAGAGCGCGTCAGCAAAAAGACCGAGGTGACCGTGAAGTTCCGGTTTGATCCGAAGGTCAATGTGGATATTAGCGGGCTGACGGTGTCGAACGACTATTTCTCGCTGACCTCGGCAAAGATCGATGAGAGCAACGTGCTTACCGTCAAGTGCAACTTCATCAAGCAGAGCCAGGCGATCGCGCCTGAGACCGCGAATCCCATCTGCATCCTCAGCGGCGTCAAAATGAGCATCAAGGACGATGCACAGTGGGGCGAGGATCAGACGATTTCCATTGCAAACGCCGGCTCCATCGGCTATGACATCTATCTGGGCGCGAATGCGCTTTACAGTATGGCGTGTCAGATCTCTTTCCAGGAGCAGTACGGCATTTACCCCTATGAGGAGCCGGAAAACGTCATCCATCCCAAGGGCGGACACTTCTACTGTGAATCGTATCAGGACTTCACGGACAAGTTCATTCTGGACAGAGGCTCCTGGACGGGCTGGAAAATGGTCGGCGGCGTGGCGTACTACTTCGTCGATAACGCAGCTCTGAAGGGTATCCACAAGGTCCCCGGCCTGAATGACGAGCAGAACGAGTATTTCTACCGCTTCAACGAAACGACCGGCGCCAGCGAGGGCAAGATCACCGGCCTGTTCGAGCTGGACGGCGCGTGGTATTACGCCATCAAGGGCGCGGCAAAGTCCGGCTGGTGGAATCTCACGGACGCTGACGGCGGGAGCGGCTACTACTACTTCAGCCCGGCTGATTTCAAGGCCGTTGACGAGAACCAGACCATCGACGGCTACAAGTACGTGTTCGAAAACTGCAAGCTCGTGCGCGGTGATTTCGTCAAGGACTCCGGCGGTACGCACTACCGCTGGGCGGGCGAGTGGCTGTGCAACAAATGGCTGGAGCTGGACGGCAACAAGTACTACCTCGGCTACGGGCCGCATGGCTATGTCAAGACGGGCATCTTCCGCATTTACGAGTATGCAACGCGCTACGCCGCGGATGAAAACGGCGTCTGGCAGGAGCATCTCACGGGGCTGTTCGATTACAACGGCGAGACCTACTATTGCGTGCAGGGCATCATTCAGGACATGCCCGGTTTGGTGAAGATCGAAGGTTCCTACTATTATTTCCGAACCAGCACCAGCACGGCAGTCAAGGGAAGAATCTATTGGATCACTGTCACCAACGGCCTGCTGCCTGTGGGACAGTATGCCTTTGACGAGACCGGTAAGATGATCGATCCGCCTGCGGTCGAACCCGATCCCGACCCGAAGCCCGAACCCGATCCGGAAGTGAAAAACGGCATCGTTTCTGAAAACGGCAGCCTCTACTACTACGAGAACGGCGCACTGACCGGAGCGGGCCTGATTCGGCTGGACGGAGATTACTACTACGTCAAGACCTCCAATGCGGAGGTCGTGCACGGCAGAACCTATTGGATCACTGTCACCAACGGTCTTCTGCCCGCGGGACAGTATGCCTTTGCGGATGACGGCAAGATGATCGATCCGCCGGTCGTGGATCCCACACCGGACCCCGACCCTGACCCCGAACCGGAACCCGATCCCAAGCCGGACGTGAAAAACGGCATCGTTTCTGAAAACGGCAGTCTCTACTACTATGTGGACGGCAAGCTGACCGGAGCGGGTCTTATCCAGCTCGGCGGCGATTACTACTATGTCAAGACCTCCAACTGCGAGGTCGTGCACGGCAGAAGCTACTGGGTCACGCTGACCAACGGCCTTCTGCCCGCGGGACTTTACAGCTTCGCGGATGACGGCAAGATGATCGATCCGCCGGTCGTGGATCCCACACCGGATCCCGACCCCGAACCTACACCGGATCCCGACCCCGAACCGGAACCCGATCCCAAGCCGGACGTGAAAAACGGCATTGTGGCGGAAAACGGCAGTCTCTATTACTATGTGGACGGCAAGCTGACCGGAGCGGGTCTTATCCAGCTCGGCGGCGATTACTACTATGTCAAGACCTCCAACTGCGAGGTCGTGCACGGCAGAAGCTACTGGGTCACGCTGACCAACGGCCTTCTGCCCGCGGGACTTTACAACTTCGCGGATGACGGCAAGATGGTGAGATAAATAAGGTCGGGCCATGGGGTATGGTGCGAAAAGTGCCATACCCCACGGACAATGAGAGGAAGAAAAGGAGGAGAGTCTGCTGAATCTTGTGTGGATCTGGCTGAGAGAACACAGCCTGCTGCTGCTCTTGATTCTTGGAACACTGTTTAACGTGTTCTGGCTGTACAGGATGCGGCAGCGTCTTCGGATGAGATGGTATGCGCTGATCGTGTGCTCGGTGCTGCACACGCTTGTCGGCGTTCTGAGCGTGAAGGTGTTCGCGTTTCTGGAAAGCGGAGACATTGGCAACATGAGCCTGTTCGGCGGCGTGTTCTTCATGCCCGTGGCCTATTGGCTGGGCGCCAAGCTCACAAAACGGCCCTACGGCGCGGTCTGCGATGTGTTTACCCCGTGTATGATCTTCACGCTCATGTGCGCGCGGGTCAACTGCATCCTCAGCGGCTGCTGCACCGGCTTGTTCATACCGGGAACGCAGCTGCGCTTCCCCACAAGAGAATCCGAGCTTCTCTATTACGTGGTGATGCTGATTTTTCTCATCCCCAGAGTGGACAAGGACAAGAATCCCGGCGGCATGTATCCGCTTTACATGGCGACCTACGGAGCATTCCGCTTTTTCAATGAATTCTTCCGGACGTCCTCCTCGGAGATGCTGTTCCATCTCTCGCACCTCTGGGCAGTCATCGCGTTTGTGGTGGGGCTCAGCATTTACGCAGAAACAAAAGCCAGAAATCGCAGAGGAAAGAAGGTAAAAAGGAAATGAAAAGCACATGGAAGAGACTGATCTCGCTTGCGCTTAGTATGTGCATGGTCTTTGCACTGCTGCCGAACATCTCCATGACGGCGTTTGCAGCAACCAGTGGTACAGTGACAGGCTTAGCCGACGAGAACATTGGACTGAGTTTTACAGGCGACGCAGATAACGCATGGAGCGCCAGTGGTACGAGCATTATCGGCGCAGCTACCAGCACAGGCGGAACATGCAGCGATACATCCCATAAATCCACACTGACAATTACAAATAAGAAGTCGATAAAAGCAACCCTTTCCTTTGACTACTCTATTGAGCAGAACAGCGGAAAAATTCAGGTGGATGGTACAGAGGTTTCTTCGGGTGCCAGGTTTACCAAGGAACTGGCGGCAAACGAGAGCGTTAAAGTATACATCCAGTCTGGCAGCACCAGTGCTGCTACGAAGATCACCCTTACCAACGTGGTTCTGGTAAGCGATGTCAATGCAACTGCGACTTTCGTGCCTGCTGAAAACGGTACTTATACAGTAGACGGAAAACGCATTACCGAGGAATATAGCAACACGCAAAGCTCCATGACTGCTTATCAGGTAGTGGCGACCCCGGCGGCGGGCTATCAGTTCATGGGCTGGTATGATGTGACCAACGGAAAGTACATCAGCACCGCACCCAAGGCCGCGCTGAACATCGAAAGCGACTGCACCATTACGGCGAAGTTCGTCAGTGAGGACGTGGCACTCTTTGAGACCGGCGGCCAGCGCTTTGACGAGCTGAACGACGCGATCAGGGAAGCGCAGAAAAAGCTGCCCGCCACCATTGCGCTGGTCAGTGACGGTGCAATCACGGGGAGCTACACCATCCCATCCAAGGTCACACTTCTGATTCCCTTTGATGAGGCAAAGACCTGCTATACCACGACCCCGGCCCCCACCACCTCTCAGGCGGGCGCTAAGGTTTTCCGGACACTGACCATGACGGCAGGCAGCTCCCTCACCCTTGCAAGTGGGGCAGCCATCAGCGTCGGCGGCCAGTACTTTGCGGCTGCCGGCAACGGTCAGGGACGCATCGTCGGGCCTTACGGCTGCATCAAAATGGATTCCGGCAGTGCCATCAACGTGCAAAGCGGCGCGAGCCTGTATGCGTGGGGCTTCATCTCCGGCAGCGGCGCTGTCAACGTGCAGTCCGGCGGCTCTGTCTACGAGTGGTACCAGATTCTGGACTTCCGCGGTGGCACTGCTAGCAGCAAAATGGGCAGCAAGGTGTTCCCGTTCAACCAGTACGCGGTACAGAATGTGGAGGTGCCGCTGACCCTGCAAGCCGGCGCCAGCGAGAATGTTTATACCGCGGTGAATGCCATGGGCGGCATCAAGCCGACCTCGATTCCCTTCATTGCTGAAAACGGCATGTTCAAGCTGACTTCCGGCAGCCTGACGAAGGCGTATGACGGCGCAGCAGACCGCATTCACTATACCATCGACGGCGTGGCGGAACTCAACAACCTGAATCTGACCTTAGCTGGCATGAAAGTCAGCTCCGCGGACTATGTTCTGCCGCTGACCAACAACATGTCCATCGACCTGACCACCGGCAGCAAGCTGACCATCAACCAGACGGCGGCGCTGCTGCCCGGCGTGGAGGCCTCCATTGCCAGCGGCGCAGAACTGCTGGTGTCCAGCGGCAAGAGCATCTACATCTACGACGTGGATGAGTGGGGCGGCTACTGCGGCGGCTATAGCCAGCATTTCATTCCCGTGGTCTATGCCCCCGGACGGACAGGCTCCCGCGCACCGCTGGCAGATGTCAAGATGGACGTCAACGGCACGCTGACCGCCATCGGCGGCATCTATACCACGCAGAGCGGTGCGGAGATCTGCTCCAGCGAGGGCACCGGCGTCTACAACCAGCAGGGCACACCCGGCAAGGAGACTATGACGTATCAGTATGACGGCGGCCCGACCAAGCACGACATCCCCATCACCCCCGCCAGGCTGCACAACGACGACGGCTCCTACACCGAGACGAATACCGCCAAGGCGGGCGACACCATCCGCTACGTCTGCGGCGTATGGGGCGGCGAGGAACCCGCTGAGCTGACGGTCACCTTCGTAGCCAACGGCAACGAGGAACACCCGGTCGAAGGCGCGATGACTCCGCAGACCGTGCTGGAAAAGATCGATGCGGAGCTGAACGAGAATGCGTTCATCCGTGAAGGCTACGACTTCAAGGGCTGGAACACAGAAGCAGACGGCTCAGGCACGCCCTATGCCGATAAAGCGACCGTCAAGCTGACGGCGGATACTACCCTCTACGCCCAGTGGGAGGACAACCACTCCATCACCAAGGTGATCAACAAGAAGGATGCCACCTGCACCGAGGACGGCTATACCGGCGACACCGTCTGCGCCATCTGCAGCAAGGAGATCACCAAGGGCGAAACTATTCAGGCTAAGGGCCATACCGAGGTCATCGACCCGGCGGTGGAGCCGACCTGCACCGAGCCCGGCAAGACCGAGGGCAAGCACTGCTCCGTCTGCAACGCAATCATCGTTGCGCAGACTGAGATCCCTGCGACCGGCCACACGGAGAAGACCGTTGCGGGCAAGCCTGCGACCTGCACCGAAACGGGTCTGACGGATGGCATCAGCTGCTCTGTCTGCGGAACGGTTATCAAAGCGCAGGAAGAGATTCCCGCCAAGGGCCACAGCTGGAATGAGGGCGAGATCACGACCGCTCCTACCTGTGAGAACGCCGGTGTCAAGACCTACACCTGCACAGTTTGCAATGCAACCAAGACCGAAGCAATCGATGCAACCGGGCATACCCCTGTTGACGTTGCGGAACAGCCCGCTACCTGCACCGAGGCTGGTCATACGGCCGGTACGAAGTGCTCCGTTTGTGCGGCAATCCTCTCCGGCATGGAGGAAATCCCTGCAACGGGCCACACCGAGGTGGTTGACCCGGCGGTTGCACCGACCTGCACCGAACCCGGCAAGACCGAGGGCAAGCACTGCTCTGTCTGCAATAAGATCATCGTTGCACAAACCGAGATTCCCGCAAAGGGCCATACCGAGGTCATCGACCCGGCGGTGGAGCCGACCTGCACCGAACCCGGCAAGACTGAGGGCAAGCACTGCTCCGTCTGCAACGCCATAATTGTTGCGCAGGAGGAGATTCCCGCAAAGGGTCACACCGTGGTCATCGACCCGGCGGTAGAGCCGACCTGCACCGAGCCCGGCAAGACCGAGGGCAGCCATTGCTCCGTCTGCCATGAGGTGCTCGTTGCGCAGGAGGTCATCCCCGCAAAGGGACACACCGAGGAGATCCGCGATGCGGTCGAGCCGACGCTCACGACACCCGGCTATACCGGCGACAAATACTGCACCGTCTGCGGCGAGCTGATCGAAAAGGGCACGGAAATTCCTAAGACCGGCGCACATATCACTTGGGTAATTGATGGCAAGGTCGTAGCTGAGGAAGATTATCTGAAGGGCACGATGCCAGCCTTCACCGGCAGCACGGACAAGGCGCCCGATGCGCAGTACCGCTACACCTTTACCGGCTGGAGCCCGGAGATCGCCATCGCGGAGGAGGACGTCACTTATACGGCGCAGTATTCTGCGACAGCCCGTGTGTTCTACACGATTACCTTCGACGCCAATGGCGGCGAAGGCAGTATGGAGCCTCAGCGCTTTGAAGTCGGTGTGGATACTGCCTTGAATACCAACGCCTTTACCCGCACGGACTATAAGTTCACCGGCTGGAACACCGCCGCAGACGGCAGCGGAGCCACTTACGCCGACGAAGGCGCCATTTTGGAGCTGGAAGGCGACATGACGCTCTATGCACAGTGGCAGATCTGGAACGGCTGGCTCACAGACGAGTTTGGACGGCAGTATTACAAGAACGGCGAGCTGCAAAAGACCGGCTGGACGAAAATTGACGGCGAGACCTATTATCTGCATCCCGAAACCGGCTATGCCGCCACCGGCATTCATAAGCTGACGCCCGAGGGCGCGGCAGAGGAAGCCCGCTGCGTCTTTGCTGCGAACGGTGTGTTCCAGAAGAACGTCACCGGCGTTTATGATGTCGGCGCGGACACCTATTGGCTCAACAGCGGCATCATCGAAGAAGAAGCCGGTTTGAAGCGCGTTGTCAAGGAGGAGGACGGCGAGGTCAACTACTACTACTTCGGTGAAGACGGCAAGGCCTACAAGGCAACCGAGGAAACAGAGGAATATGTCATTGAGAAGACCAACGGGTACGGCCTGCCCGCAGGAAACCGATATCGCTTTGATGAAAACGGCGTGATCGTGCATTTCACCGGATGCCCGAACGGAATCTATTGGGATGCGGTCTCTCAGCATTATTACTACTGCGTGGACGGCGTGATCATTGCAAACGGCCTCATGAAGATCGGCGAGTATTACTATTACGCCAAGACCTCGACCGGCGCATTTGTGCGAAATCAGTCCTACTGGGTCACCAAGACGAACGGTCTGCTGGACGAGGGCATCTACAACTTTGACAACGAGGGCAGGATCGTCTTCCCGGAGGAGCAGGAAAAGAAAAACGGCATCGTTTCTGAAAACGACAGCCTCTACTACTATGTGGACGGCGTCCTGACCGGAGCGGGTCTTATCCAGATCGACGGCGATTATTACTACGTCAAGACCTCCACCGGCGAGGTCGTTCACGGGAAATCCTATTGGGTCACGGCGACCAACGGTCTGCTGCCGATCGGACAGTATGCCTTTGACGAGACCGGTAAGATGATCGACCCGCCCACGGTCGATCCCGACCCGAAGCCCGAACCCGATCCGGAAGTGAAAAACGGCATCGTGGCGGAAAACGGCAGCCTCTACTACTATGTGGACGGCAAGCTGACCGGAGCGGGCCTTATCCGGCTCGACGGCGATTACTACTACGTCAAGACCTCCAACTGCGAGGTCGTACACGGCAGAAGCTACTGGGTCACGCTGACCAACGGCTTTCTGCCCGCGGGACTTTACAGCTTCGGCGCAGACGGAAAAATGATTCGGTAAGCCGAATCGACACACAAAGCCTTATGCGCGGGCATCCGCCCGCGCATAAGGCGGCGCTGTTCACGTTGAAATGAGGGGAGCGTGCAGGACAGATGAAACAGCTTCAGGTGCTGGTCGCGACGATGCACCAGTCGGATTTTTCCCTTGTTGAGAAAATGAACATCACCTGCGACGCAATCCTTGCCAATCAGACTGACCACAACGCCGTTTCCGAGCAGGTCTATCCGTTCGGAACGGTCAGAATGATCTCCACAGACACGCGCGGTGTCGGCATCAACCGAAACACCGCGCTCGATGCAGCCGAGGCGGAATTTGTGCTGTTTGCCGATGACGATGTGACCTATGCAGACGGCATGCCGGAGCGCCTCCTTTCTGAATTTGCCGCGCATCCCGACGCGGATGTTCTGATCTTCGGGATCGATTATACAAAAAACGGTGTTGTCATCGAGCGGCGCCGTCCGGGAAGCCGGAGGCGGCACCTCTGGAACGCCATGCGTTTCGGCGCGGCTGTGACTGCGGTGCGGCTGCGCGCCGTCCGGGATGCCGGCATCCGATTCAGCCCCTATTTCGGCGGCGGATGTCTCTACTGCGCGGGAGAGGACACGCTGTTTCTGAGAGACTGCCTGCGCAGCGGACGGAAGGTGTATTCGACCGACGCCGTGCTGGGGACATGCAGAAAAGACACGTCCACCTGGTTTACAGGCTGCAACGAAAAATATTTCTATGACAAAGGGGCTTTGATGAACTACCTGTTTCCGCATGTGTGCCATCTTGCGGCGCTGTATTTTGCGGTAAGAGTGAAAAAGCAGACGCAGATCCCGTGCCGAAAGCGCATCCGGCTGATGCTTGCGGGCGTTCGTGGCGGGAAACGGCTGGAGCCGTATTCGCTATGAAAAAAGTCCTGATCGTAAACAACAACATGAAAATCGGAGGGGTACAGAAAAGTCTGTGCAACCTTTTATGGTCCGCTGCGGACCGATATGATATTACGCTGCTGCTGTTCGCACCGGTCGGCGCGTACATGTGCGACATTCCGGAGCAGGTGCATGTCCTGACGTGCGATTCTCTGTTCCGGTATCTCGGCATGAGCCAGAAGGAATGCACCGGAGATCTCCGGGCGTATCTCACGCGCGGCGTGCTGGCGGCGGCATGCAGGCTGCGCGGGCGCAGGGCAGTGATGCCGCAGCTGCTGCGCAGTCAAAAACCGCTGGAATCGCAGTATGACTGCGCCATTTCGTATTTGCAGAACGGCGACCGACGCCGCTTTTACGGCGGGGTCAACGAGTTCGTGCTGGAGAAGGTTCACGCGGCGCGGAAAATCGCTTTTCTGCACTGCGACTATCTGCAATGCGGTGCAAACTGCGAGGAAAACAATGCGCTCTATCGCGCGTTTGACCGCATCGCCGCGTGCTCGGACGGCTGCCGCAGCGCCTTCCTCCAGGCAATGCCGGAGCTGGCGGAGCGATGCGTTGCGGTGCCGAATTTTCATCGATACGGGAAGATCCGGGAGCTTTCGCAGCAGACGCCGTACTGCTACCCCGCCGGGGCGCTGCATGTCGTCATGGTCGGGCGGCTTGCGCATGAAAAGGGAATCGACCGCGCGCTCCGCGCGCTTGCCTGCGTGCGCGGGCAAGGCATTGCGGCGATGCTGCACCTGGTCGGAAGCGGCCCGAAGGAGCAGGAGCTGCGCGCGCTGGCGCAGACGCTGGGGCTTGACGACGCGGTGATCTTCCACGGAAGTCAGAGCAACCCGTACCGCTTTATGCGCAATGCGGATCTGCTGCTGATGACGTCTTTTCACGAAGCCGCGCCCATGGTGATCGACGAGGCATGCTGCCTTGGACTTCCCGTTTTGAGCACCGCCACGACCTCCACGCAGGAAATGATCCTGCGCCGCGGCTGCGGCTGGGTATGCGGGCAATCGCAGGATTCGATCAACAGCGCCTTGGAAGAAATACTGCGGGGGCGCAGTGCGCGGGAGCGGGTTCGCTCGCAGATTCAAGGCATGGATATTGACAACAAGCAAGCGATGTCTCAGCTCGAGAAACTGATAGGAACATAAAAATGGAACGAAGAAAATTGGTTCGGGATAGGCTGACGTATCCGGTACAGGGTATTTCTGTGATTCTGGCGCTCATTTACTTGTCCCCGTTTGTGAGTTCTCTGCTGAATTATGCGGCATTCCTGATGTGCATGTATCGTCTGGTGAAATACGATGAACGTGTTTTCAGTGTGGACTACTGCTGCCTGATCAGCGTAGCGACCGTTTTCGCGCTTCCGGGAGGATTCTCGCTTGTCGTTGTTTTGAGCCTGCTCGCGGAATTCTGGTTTGTAGTTCGGGATGGAGCGGTTCTGGACAGCGCAATGGCAGTATTGTTTCTTCTGGTGTGTTATCTGATGCTGCGGATTCAATCCTCGGTCAGCGGCTTTGTGCTTTGCGTCAGCCAGCTGCTCATCTTCCACCGTATGCTCTCGTTTGCAGACACACAAACCATCCTTCTGGATATTGGAGCGTTTGTGCTGAGCGTGTTAACGTCGTCTGTTTATGCGCTGGTGTTCCGAAAAACATCTGCAATGACCGCAATTGTCGGGAGAGAGGTTTTGGCCTATTATGGCAGCAGCCTGACGCGCTTCCAAGGTCTGTTTCGCGACCCCAATTACTATATGTCCCTTGTGATCATGGCAATCGTTTTGCTTACGCTGCTCTATTTCAAAAAATATATATCGAAAGCGCTGTTTTCGGCGGGAATTGCATGTATGTTTTTCTTTGGCGCGCTGACATACAGCAAAACATTTTTGTTTCTCATTTGCCTGTATTGGGGGCTATGCTTTTTCTATCTGCTCCGGGCCAGACGTTATATTTTTGCTGCGGCGTTTTCCGTCGGAACGGTGGTTCTGGCGATCGTTCTTTCCAACACATTGTTTGCCACGACGCTTTATCGAATTACGAGCGCGTCTTCTGTGAGTGAGCTGACGACGGGACGCACGGATATGTTTGAAGAATACTGGCGCGAGATCATCTCGTTTCCCGGCACGATGCTGTTTGGAAAGGGGCTGTCTGCGCAGCTCTTGAAAAAAGGAACGCACAATCTGTTTCTGGAAATTCAGTATTATGTTGGAGCCATCGGCTTGACGCTCTACCTTTTCTACTTTGGAGCGCTGGTTGTCCGGATGCAGAAAAAGTCTGCGGCAGGCAGCTATCCGTCCAGACTGTTCAGCAACAGCCCCTTGATCGTATTCATTGTGCTGTTTTCTTCGTTGCAGGGAATGTTCTCGATTTCCGTTTATACGCTGCTTTACCTCGCTGTTATCGCAATCGCGGTTCCGCAAAAAGACTGTCTGCAAGGAAAGAGGGCGGTTAAATAATATGAACCTAGGAAGCCGTGTCACAATATTACCCGGCGTCACCATTGGAGATGGAGCCATTATCGGAGCGGCCGCAGTCGTTACAAAGGATGTCCCTGCTTACGCTGTGGTTTGCGGCAACCCGGCAGGCGTGGTGAAATACAGGGTGAGAGTGGAGCAAGGGGAGGAGAAAGATTGAGCAAGGTATTATTGTTTTCCCGCAGCGGCTTTTCAGATGAAAACGCAAACGGGATCACGATGAAAAACCTGCTCTCTGCGTGGAGCTGTGCGGAAAAAGCGGAATTCTACTGCGATGTGGAGCCGCCGGACTTTTCTGCCGCGGACGAGTATTTCCGTGTGACGGACATGCAGATGCTGAAGGCGCTGATCGGAAAACGAACAGAGCATGTTTTTCGGGCGGATGCCGCGCGGGAGCGGGCTGCGCCGTCTGCGCAAAAACCGGCGCAGACACATGCCGCCAGGATCCCGCAGTGGTTAAAAGAACGCAAATATCATTTTTGGCTGAAGTGGCTGCGGGAGATTTTATGGCAGCTCAGTCCGTGGGGGCACGGGGAACTCAGACGCTGGATCGACGCGGTCGCGCCGGAGGTCATTGTGTATATGGTCGGGGAAAGCCTTTTTATGGACCGGCTTGTGCTGCGGACGCTCGGAAGGACCTCTGCCAAGCTGGTGCTTTATAACGCGGAGGCCTATCGCATCATCGATCTCAAAACACGCAGCGGCATCGAACGCGCCTATTATCGCCGGGCGGCGCGGCGCTACCGGGCGCTGCATGCGCAGGCATCGCTCGTCATTTTCAACTGCCTGCCGCTTCTGGAGGGGTACGCGGCGCTGTACCCGCCGCGCACCGGGCAGATCATCGCGTATAACAGCGCGTCCTGCACCTGCACGCCGTACCGTGCGCATGACTCGCTGAAGCTGTCGTATTTTGGAAATCTCGGCGTCGGCAGGGTGACGCCGCTCATACAGGTCGCGGATGCGCTGGGGGAGATCGAGGCGGGGCTTTGCCTTGACGTCTACGGAAACGCAAAAGGCGAGGACAAAACGAGGCTGGAACAGCATCCGCACATACGGTATCATGGATTTGTTTCCTCGCAGGCGCTTCGCGGCATTTCGGACAGATCGGATGTCCTGATCCATGTCGAGAGCTTTGACGAGGCGATCGTCTCCAAGCTGCACTATGCTTTTTCGACAAAGCTTGCGCAGTATTTATGTGCAGGACGCCCCATCCTTTGCTATGCACCGGAGGGCAGCACATCATCAGAGTATCTGCGGCGGGAAAACGGAGCGGTCACAGCCGCAAATCCGGACGAACTGAGGCGCGGGCTGGAGAGGCTGCTCCGGGAGCCGGACTTCCGCGCCGGCTATGCCGAGCGCGCAAGGCAGCTTGGCATGAAAAATCACGACCGCGAAACAACGGCGGCGCGTGTGCGGCGGGAGATCGAAGCCCTGTAGCACACGCGGCACAGAGGAAGACTTGCATGAAAAAACTTCGCCGAATGGATGGCAATGCAGCGGGTGACGCCGCGGTGCTGGCACTGGTCAGGGCAATGACGATGTGCCTGAGCCTCGTAACGACACGGGTGCTGTCAACATACCTCTCGACATTCGCATACGGAACGTATGCGCAGATCCTGCTGATCGTCTCGACAACGGCCTCTCTGACGATGTTCGGGCTGATCGATGCCATCAACTTCTATTACTGCGGCGCAGCGGAGCCGGAAAAGCGGGAGGCATACGCTGCGACGATACTGACGCTGCAATGCTGCACCGGAGCGGCTGCGGGCGTGCTGATCCTCCTGCTGGCGGAGCCGATCTGCGGATACTTCGGAAATCCGGAGCTGCGGCGCTATCTGGCGTTTGCGGCGGTGCTGCCGCTGCTTCAAAACGGCATTTCCATTTTGCAGGTGCTGTTTGTTTCCGTGGGCAAGGCGCGGCAGCTTGCTGTCAGAAATCTGGTCATTTCGCTGGCGCAGCTGGCGTGCGCCGTCACGGCGGGCATGTACCTGAGACAGGTCGGCCTGATCCTTGCGGTCGCGGCTGCCTTGAGTGTGGGGCAGATCCTGTTTTTTCTGTGGTCGCTCAGCCGCTCCGGCTGCCGGATCCGGCTTGCCGCCTGCGATTTTCACCTGACAAGGGACATTTTGAAATACAGCATACCGATGGCGGTATTTACGCTTGTCAATGCGCTCAACCGCGACATGGACAAGTATCTGATCTCGGCGGTTTCGGATACGCAGACGCTTGCGATCTACGCCAACGCCGCCAAGGTGCTGCCATTTGACATTCTGCTCATAGCGTTTATGACGGTGCTGCTCCCGCACATCACGCGGCAGATCGCAGCAAAGCGATACGGCGATGCCGTGGAGACGTACAGAGCGTATCTGGAGATCTCCTACATTTCCACCGCGCTGCTGGCGTGCGGCGTGCTGGCGGCGGCGCCGGAGGCGATGCGGCTGCTGTATTCCGAGAAATATATCAGCGGACTGCCGGTTTTTCGCATCTACATCGTCAGCGATATTTTCCACTTTGCGAACATTACGCTGATCCTGACTGCGTCCGGAAGGACGAAGCTGCTGATGCGGCTTGGCTTTCTTGGGCTGGCCGCGAACTTCGTTCTGAACATCCTGTTTTACAGGCTGATGGGCTTCGCCGGGCCTGCGCTGGCAACGCTTCTGGTGTCGCTCGGTCTGGGAATCACGATCCTGCATTTCAGCGCAAAGGAGCTGCACACCTCTATACGCGGGCTGTTTGACTGCAAATATCTCCTGACATTTGCGCTGGAATGCATCGGGGGCACAGCCGTCTTTTCCGCCGCCAGACGCTGGCTGGAGACGACGCAGATGCACTATCTCGCCGTTATGATCGCTGTCTGCGCGGGATATGTGCTGTGCGTGGGGCTTCCGAACGCAAGGCGTTTCCTGCACGATCTGAAAAAGATATCCACGCTCAAGGCGTGAGGCCGCCGGCTGCAAAGCCCGGATGCAAAGATGGGGTGGAGAAATGCAAAATGTGATTTGTGAGGCCGGACGGACGCCGTGTGAGAGCCGCTTACACGAGCGGAATGTTTCTCTGGATGTTCTTCGGGTGCTGTGCATGTTCCTAATCGTTTTGGGACATGCGATGTTTCACGGCCATGTATTGCAGGCGCTGACGCCGAACAGTGTCAATGACTGTATGACGAGCGTTCTGCGGGCGTTCCTCTCGGTGCATGTCAACTGCTTCGTGCTGCTGAGCGGCTACTTTCTCTGTACACAGGAATTCAGACCCGTCAGATTTTTTGCAATATGGGGGCAGGCTTTTTTCTGGTCGGCTGCATTGTATCTGCTGCTTTGCATCGGCGGCGCTCCGTTCGAAGGCAAGACGTTTTTGAAGGCCTGCCTTCCATTTACACAGAAAAGATACTGGTTTGTCACGACCTATCTTCTGATGTATGCGCTGGCGCCGCTTCTGAATGCCGCGGCCCGTGCTATGAGCCGGCGCCAGCACGCGGTGTTTCTTGCAGTTTTTTTCATCATTTATATTGCGCTTCAAAATCTGTGCTTCTGGGAGCGTTTTACCGCGACAGACAGCTACGATCCGCTTTTCTTTGCATATTTGTATATGATCGCGGCGTATTTCCGGCGCTATCCTGCCAGAAGAACGCGGGGACAGTATCTGCTGGGGTACTGCGCCGTGTGCCTGTTTGCCGCGGCGTGGAAGCTTGCAATGGCGTGGATTACAAACAGGGTCGCCGGAAAGGCAATGGGCGAAAACATGTTCCTGTCGTATAGCTCCGTCACGATGGTCGTGGCCTCCGCCTGCCTGTTTCGCTTTTTTGAAGGGCTGCACATTTCGGGCAAAATCGTTCGGAGTGCTGCGCCGCTGCTGTCCTCGCTCACCTTCGGCGTGTATCTGATCCACGAGCAGCCGGAGGCAAGACCGCTTCTCTGGGAGCGGTGGCTGCGCCCTGCGGCGTATGCACACAGTCCGTTCTTGATCCCGATGCTGTTCGCTATGGCGCTGGCGGTGTTTTGCGGCTGCGGTGCGCTGGAATATCTTCGTCAGCGTGTGTCGGCGCTTCTTGGAGCGAAAAAACTGACGGAGGCAGCGGCTGAGCGCATCGGCCGTCGTGTGTCTGCACGAATTGAGGGCATATTCCGGCTTGCGCATAAGGACGGGCCGTAGGGTGCGGCCTGTATAGGAATCATTTGAAAGGATGTTGGGCTTGTGAGCTTATTTGCTGGAAAAACGCTGCTGATTACCGGCGGCACCGGGAGCTTCGGTCACGCGGTCCTGGATCGGTTTTTGACGACCGACATTCGGGAGCTCCGCATTTTGTCCCGCGACGAGAAAAAGCAGGACGATATGCGCCACACCTATCAGGAACGCTTTCCGCGCCATGCGGGGAAGATCAAGTTCTATATCGGCGATGTGCGGGATTATAACTCCATCGTAAACGCGTTCCGCGGGGTGGATTATGTGTTTCACGCGGCTGCACTAAAGCAGGTGCCGTCCTGCGAGTTTTACCCCATGGAGGCGGTCAGGACAAACGTGGTCGGCTCGGACAATGTGATCTCCGCGTGCGTGGCGAACCATGTGCAGAAGGCCATTTTTCTCTCCACGGACAAGGCGGCGTATCCCATCAACGCGATGGGCATGACCAAGGCCATCATGGAGAAGAACGTGATCGCACGCTCCCGTCAGATGCTGCCCGGAGATCCTGTGCTGTGTCTGACGCGGTACGGAAACGTCATGGCCTCGCGCGGGTCGGTCATTCCGCTGTTCTGCCAGCAGCTCGACGAGGGAAAGCCCCTGACCGTCACAAATCCCGCCATGACCCGCTTTATGATGACGCTGGAGGATGCAGTGGAGCTTGTGCTCTACGCCTTTGAACACGGCGAGCAGGGCGACCTGTTCGTACAAAAGGCGCCCGCGGCAAGCATCGGGACGCTGGCGCAGGCGGTGCTGGAGCTGAAGGGCTCGGCGCTGGGTGCGGCGACCATCGGTACACGTCACGGCGAAAAGCTCTTTGAGGTGCTCGTCACGGCGGAGGAGATGGCGCGCGCCGAGGAACTGCCGGGCTTCTTCCGCATCCCGGCGGACAACCGCGATCTCAATTACGACAACTATTTCAGCAAGGGAAACCCGGAGTTCGGCAAGCTCGAGCAGTATACCTCCCACAACACGCACCGGCTGGATGTGGAGGAGATGAAGGCGCTTTTGCGAAAGCTGAAGCTGTTCGGAGGGACGTGCTGATGAACGTGCTCATCACCGGCGCAAACGGATTTGTCGGTAAAAATCTGACGCAGCGCCTGTACACGATCCGGGACCGCAGGGACAGAACGCGCCCTGCGCTGCAAATCGATGAAATTTTCCTCTGCACGCGGCAGACCAAACCGGAGGAATTGCAGGAATTCTGCCGGAGCGCCGATTTCGTGGTGCATCTGGCGGGCGTGAACCGGCCGCAGGACCCGAAGGAATTTGCGGCGGGAAACACGGAGCTTACGCGGTCGCTGCTCGCGCAGCTCCGGCGGAGCGGGAACCGCTGCCCGGTGCTGCTGGCGTCGTCCGTTCAGGCGAGCCCGACGGGGCGCTATGCAGACAGCCCCTACGGCATGTCCAAGCGGGCGGCAGAGACGCTGCTGCAAAGCCACAGCGAGGAAACGGGTGCAGAGGGCCTGATCTACCGGCTGCCGAACCTGTTCGGGAAGTGGTGCCGCCCTAACTACAATTCCGTGGTCGCGACATTCTGCCACAACATCGCGCGCGACCTGCCCATCACCGTTTCCGACCCGGAGACGGAGCTGGAGCTGAGCTATATTGACGATGTGATCGACGAGATGCTTGACGCGATGGAGGGCCGGCCCCACCGGGTGTCGGCGTCCTACTGCCGCGTTCCTGTCAGCCATCGCGTGACGCTCGGCGAGATCGTCCGCCTGCTCCGGAGCTTCCGCGAGCAGCCGCAGACGCTCCTGCTTCCGGAAATTCCGGAAAACAGCTTTGCAAAGAAGCTCTACAGCACATATCTTTCCGATCTGCCGCCTGAAAGGATCGCGGTTCCGCTCAAAATGAACGCGGATGCGCGCGGCAGCTTCACGGAGCTTCTGAAAACCGCTGCCTGCGGTCAGATCTCCGTCAACGTCACAAATCCGGGCGTCACCAAGGGACAGCACTGGCACAACAGCAAGTGGGAGTTTTTTATGGTGGTCGCCGGACATGGCCTGATCCGGGAGCGGCAGATCGGCTCGGACGAGGTGATCGAATTTGAGGTGAGCGGCGCGCATGTTCAGGCTGTTCATATGCTGCCGGGCTATACGCACAGCATCATCAATCTGAGCCGGACGGAGGCGCTGGTGACGCTCATGTGGGCAAACGAGCCCTTCGACCCCGACCATCCGGATACCTACTTCGAGGAGGTGTAAAAATGGGAAAGCTGAGGCTGATGACGATCCTCGGCACGCGGCCGGAGATCATCCGCCTGTCCGCGACCATCCGCTGCTGCGACCGGTATTTTGAGCAGATCCTCGTTCATACCGGTCAGAACTACGACTACACACTCAATCAGGTGTTTTTTGACGACCTCGGCCTTCGTGCGCCGGACTATTATCTCGACGCCGTGGGCGACGATCTCGGCGCGACGATCGGGAACATCATCGAGCGCTCCTACAAGCTGATGGCGCAGCTCAAGCCGGACGCGGTGCTGGTCTTGGGCGACACCAACTCCTGCCTGTCCGTGATCGGCGCAAAGCGGCTGCACATTCCGATCTTTCACATGGAGGCGGGCAACCGCTGCAAGGATGAATGTCTCCCGGAGGAGACGAACCGCCGCATCGTGGACATCATAAGCGACATCAATCTCTGCTACTCGGAGCACGCGCGCCGCTATCTGATGGAGTGCGGACTTCCGAAGGAGCGCACTTTTGTGACGGGAAGCCCCATGGCGGAGGTGCTGCGTGCAAATCTCGGAAGCATCGAACAAAGCGACATCCACAGGCGGCTGGGGCTGACAAAAGGGCGGTATATCCTGCTCTCGGCCCACCGGGAGGAGAACATCGACACCGACCGTAATTTCTTCCGGCTCTTTACGGCGGTCAACGCGCTGGCGGAGGCATACGATCTGCCGATTCTCTATTCCTGCCACCCGAGAAGCAGAAAGCGGCTCGCGGCCACCGGCTTCCGGCTGGACAGCCGTGTGATCGCGCACGAGCCGCTGGGCTTTCACGATTACAACTGCCTTCAGATGAACGCCTTTGCGGTCGTTTCCGACAGCGGAACGCTGCCGGAGGAGAGCAGCTTCTTCCTTTCCGTTGGGAAACCCTTCCCGGCGGTCAGCATCCGGACATCCACGGAGCGCCCGGAGGCGCTGGACGCGGGCTGCTTCGTGCTGGCGGGAATTGAGGCGGAGGCGCTGATACAGGCCGTAGAGATGGCCGTGCGGATGCAGGAGGAGGGCACATTCGGCACGCCGGTGGCGGACTATGCCGCGGAAAATGTGTCGATGAAGGTCGCCCGCATCATCCAGAGCTACACGGGCATCGTGAACAGGATGGTCTGGAGGAAGGACGGCGTGTGAGGCACGCACAGAAATCAGGGTATTACGGGAAACCGGTACTATAGAATCCGTATTCAGGAAGGAGGGAATCACAGTGAAACGTATTGTTGCATGGATGCTCGTCTGCATTTTGATGCTTGGACTTCTGTCAGCCGCTGTTTACGCAGCGGGCGTCCCCAGCCCGGATGAAAAGGTGGAGATCGTCACCGACCCGACAGTCCAGTCCCCGCAGACCGGCATGAACGGAGGGCTTCTCATGGTTGCCATCGGAATGGCGGCGTGCCTTTTCGCGGCGTCGGCCGCGTTCAAGAAGGCTTTTGCCAGATAATCGCCCGGCAAGCCGGCCGGCGTCCTGAATCGGAACATTTGGGACGCCGGTCTTCTTTGGATTCTGGATGGGAGGCAAGCATTTGATGCCTAAAAAAGCGGGAAAATACATTCTGATCGCCGTGGGGACGCTCTGTGTGCTGATCTGCGCGGCGTGCGGTGTGTTTCTTTATCGATATTACCGGGGCTCCCAAAGCGAGGCTGCGCTGACCCAGCAGGTCAGACCCGCGCCCGCAACGCCGCAGCCGCCGCAGGCGGATAAGGCGCATCGGCAGGAGGCGCCGCAGCAGCCGGCGCCGGAGCAGGAGCCGGAGGAGCCGCCGCAGCCGCAGCCGGTGGAGATCCCGGTCGATTTTGCGCAGCTCGCGGAGGTCTCGCCGGATATTTACGCATGGCTCGCGCTGCCGGATACGCAGGTCGATGCGCCGGTTTTGCAGCATCCCGGCGACGATCTGTACTACAACGCGCACAATGCCCACGGGGAATAATACATGTGCGGCGCGGTTTTTTCACAGGAGACCTACAACGACCGCAGCTTTGACGCGCCGATGACGATCCTCTACGGGCACGGGACGGTCCTCGGCCAGCCGGGGCCGTTTCATGAGCTCAACAGCTACGCGGAGCAGGACTATTTTGACACGCACGATCGGATGATCGTCTACACGCCGACGGCCATGTATGTTTACCGCGTGTTCGCCGCGTTCGTGCATGGCTCGGAGCACCTGCTTTATTATTACGATTTTTCAGATCCCGTGATTTTTACGGGCTTTTTCAATACGGTGCGCGAAATTGCCGACCCGCAGAACAGCCATTTTGACGAGGACGCCATGCCTGCGCCCGGAGACAAGGTTCTTGCGCTCTCCACCTGCTTCGAGCAGGACAAGAGCCGACGCTACCTTGTCATGGGACGGCTGGAGGCGGTGCATCCGGCCGCGGCCGGGACGGAAGGGGAGAAGTGAGCCAATGCCGCAGGATCGGGGACAAAAGCTGAAACAGGAAGACCCGGAGCAGCCGGAGGCGGCTGCACAGAAGCGGAAAAAACGGCGCAGCCGCGTGTGGCGCGTGCTCGTCTGCATATTGGCTGTTCTGGCCGCTGGGATGAGCGCGCTGGTGCTGCATGTGTATCTCAGCGGAAAAAATCTCCGCAAGGGCGCTGCCGCGCCGAATCTGGAGGCGTTTGCGCCGCAAACGCAGACGGAGGAAGAAACCGATGCCCCGCAGGGCAAACAGGCGCCGAGACTGACCCTGCAGGACGACAATACCGTTCTGGCGGACGGGAAGCGATACCGCTTCAACGACGAGGTGCAGACATTTTTGCTGCTCGGCATCGACTCCTACACGCCGGAGCAGTCAGACGGGAGCTGCAATGTGCACGCGTTCAGCGACGTGGTCATGCTGGCGGCGATGGACTTCCGCAGCAACCGCATCTCGCTGATCTCCCTTTCGCGCGATACGATGTGCGAATTTCAGCGCCTGAACCCGGACGGGACGGAGCGCGACCGCGCATACGGGCAGCTGGCGCTGGCGTTTTCCTACGGAGAGGGAAAGGAGAAAAGCTGTGAGATCACAAAGGATGCAGTCAGCCGCATCATGAGCGAGCTGCCGATCAGATCCTGCTCGGCGCTGTATCTCTACGGACTGCGGGCGCTCAACGACGCGGTCGGCGGCGTGCGCGTCACGATCCTGGAGGATCTCGACTATAAGGACCCTGCCATGCAGAAGGGCGCGGAGGTGACGCTGGACGGCAGGATGGCGGAGCGGTATATCCGCGCCAGAGAGCGTACACCGCAGGGAAACCTGAACCGCATGGAGCGCCAGAAGCAATATGTGAAGGCGCTGATGAAAAAGGCGATGGAGCAGATCAAGAAAAATCCGGAGAGCATTCTGGACATCTACAACAGCATCAAAAATGAGGTCGTGACCGACCTCACGACCGGTGAAATGCTCTATCTTGCCACGGCGGCTGCCAACATGACGATCGCGCCGGAGATCCGGACCGTCCCGGGCGAGGTCAGAATGAGCGCAGACAACTATGTGCAGTACGACATCGACGAGGCGGGGCTTCTGGAGCTGCTGTTAAGCGTGTATTACATCGAGTGCGAAGAATAGTACCCAATGCAGACAAAAGGAGCTGCCTCTTAGTGAGACAGCCCCTTTGTGTGTCAGAAAATGTGGATCAGATGAGCATGATGAGCTTGAAGATCCAGTTTGCGCTGATGCCGGCGACGAGGCCGCCGATCGTGTGGTACAGGATCGATCTTCCGCTGAGCTCGCGGTAGCCGAGACCCTCGAGCATGGCGATGTGGGTGCTCAGATAACCGCTCCAGCACATGCAGATCGCCGTAAACACAGCGATGTCGTTCGCGTGCGCCAGTCCCTCGGACACCAGACGCGGAACAACGGAGATCGCCGCACCGGCTGCGCCGAGCGACATGATCGGCACGGAGATCGACTCCGGCGAGGAGAACCCGAACAGCGGCGTCAGGATAAAGCTGAGCTTTTCACCGACCCAGGGAAGGAAGGCCACGCCCTCGTAGGCGCCGCCGGTGTAGCCGCCGGCCGGCTCGGAGAAGGTCAGAAGCATGACGACCGAGCAGATGATGAGCACGCCCGGAATGATATCCAGACCGATCTTGACGCCGGACTTGCCGCCCTCAAGCAGGGAGGAAAGGATGCGGCCGCCGATGCTGCCCTCGCGGACGAGGCGCTCGCGAACCATGTCATAGCCATCGGTGTATTCGCCGGAAACGGCAGGCTCCTCGGTTCCGAATTTCTTTTTCGTGTAATGCGACATGAGGCGCGTGCTTACGATCGAGCCGATCACCGCGCCGACAAAGCCGATTGCGGCGGCAGAGACAAAGCTCTCGCCGACCGGCGATTTCACGCCGACCATAAACGCAATGATGACAAGACCCATGCCGAAGCTCGTTCCGATGTTGGTCAGCGGAGGAACCTGATACTTTTTGAAATACCGCTTGAACGCATTGTTGTCAGCAAGCGTCAGAATCGCCGGATTGTCCGAGAAGAAGCAGGCAAAAATGCCGACCACGGACGCGCCGGGCAGGTCATAAACGGGCTTGATGAGCGGGGACAGGATGCGGTTGAGAAGGGACGTGACGCCGAACTCATTGAAAAGCTCTGCGATGGCGCCGGCCACGACGGAAATCGCCATAATGTAGAACACCGTGGAGATCAGAAGATCGTAGGCGGTATTCATCAGGGTGCTCATCAGATTGACCGTGCCCATTTTGTGCCCAAGCACAGCCCAAAAGCCGAAGAACAGAAGCAGAAAGACAAAGGCCTCCACACTGACGGCTTTTTTGACAAGGGGTCTTTTCGTAAGAGCTGCTTGATCCGGTTTCACGTTGGTCATAATTTTCTCCTCGCAAACAACAATAATTGGCAGTATGCCGAGTTTATTGACAGGAATCCTGCGGGATCCTGAGTCAAACAGGGGACATTGGGGCTGTCATATCGAGCCTTGCGCGGGTCAGGTGCGGGCGGGCGCCCACGACAGAAGCGCCAGATTGAGGTGCGGCTGCTCCGTGAGGACACCGTCTGCGGCGTTTTGCTGAAAAAACTTGCGGAGATATGCCTCGGAGGCGGAGTCCGCCATTCCGAGGATGCGGAAGTAAACGATGCAGCGCGTCAGAAATTCCTCCGGAGAGAGCCGTGACGTGGAAGAAGAGGCGTCCGGGTCAGCCCGTCGCGGCAGGCTTCACCAAACGCTCGCAGCTCAATCGACCTCCTCAGCGTCCACGAACAGGTGCGTGACCTGCACGGGGATGGGCATATGGCTCTGCTTGACGGCGCGGAGCACCATGTCCTTGAGATCGGCGCAGCAGGGCTTGTCCATCGTGACGACGGTGACGCTTGCAACGTCGTTGAGGCTGAAGATCTCCGCCAGCTTTACCGTGATGTCAAAATCGTTTTCCGGGCAGCAGATCAGCGGCACGCGTCCCTTGGAAAGCGTATCGTGGAAGCCAGGATAGGAAAACGCGGAGCAGTCTGCCGCCACGAGCAGGTGGCCGTGATGGTAATAGGGCGAGAGCTTCGGCGCCTTGTAGAGCTTGATCGGCCACTGCACCAGATCGCTGCTTTCGTGCAGCAGCGCTTCGGGATCAAACTCACGTACCCGCTTCCACGGATCAAAATTCTTGTCGATCATGGCGTTCCTCCTCAGCGAATATAGCGGTCGATGGCTTTTTTGAAATCGTCGAGCGTCTGTGTGTCGCCCGACTGTACCGCGTCTACAACGCAGTGGTCAAGGTGGTCCTTCAGGATCACCTTGGCGATGGATTGCAGCGCGCCGATGACGGCGGAAAGCTGCATCAGCACATCTGAGCAGTCCTCTCCGCTATCCACCATCGCGCGGACATGCTGCAAATGACCGGAGGCGCGCGCCAGCCGGTTTTGGACGTATTTTGTGTTTTCATGGCGGTGCGGATGGCCGTGGCCGTCCGCATCGTGGTCGTGTGGATGCGAATGGTCGTGCGCAGGAACCTGTTCCAGTTCGTGGCCGTCCATGTGCATCACCGCCTTTCGCTCTTTGTATTCTACAAAATTTCGCGCCGTCCCGCAAGCCTCTCCAAAGACGATTTTTTCCCAGTTACGGAGAAAACGCGACTTCCGGCGGGGCTTATGCGGGAAAAAACGGCGTATTGCGCCGTTTTTGAGGCAAATGCGCGGGAAATACTGGCGCTTTAGATGAAAATAGGGGCAGCTTTTTGTGCAAACGGTGAAAAATCAGAAATGCTTCCGCGCAAGGGGAGAAGTGCCCTTCGGCGTTCCGGGAAACGCACGCAATTTGTGCTCGGAAACAGGAAGTATCTACAGGAATACGCGGAAAACGTTGCATAAAAATGCAGAAAGACAAAAAACAGCGCCCCTTTCGTTGTTTTTCCTCCCCTTTTTTGGCTTTTTACGCCATTTTCGGATACGATCAGTATAGCGCGATGGATGGGGGGAGAAAAAGCTCCCGGGGAGGTTTTTGCGGGGGAAAATGTGAAAACACACAAATTTGCGATGGCTTCTTTGGCTGCTTTGCCTGAAAATGCAGGGGAACAGAACCCCGCGGGGAGGTTTTGAAGCGTGGAAAATGAGACATTTCTGCGCCGGAAACCCCATGCGGGGATAGAAATTCGAGAAAAAACAGCGCAAAAAAATCCCCCCCGGGAGCTTCCGCAAACGTTTGCGGTCTGATACAATACAACCAACGCAGATCATAACTGATCCCAATCCAATCCTAAAACGAAAGCGCGGCGTTTCTTGGGGAAGAAAACGCCGCGTTTTTGCGCTGAAAGAATTATCAGGAGGTAACAACATGCATTTGGAACACGATCACGACTGCTGCCATACCCACGAGCACACGCATACGCACACCCACGAGCATACGCACGACCATGAGCATACGCATGACCATGAGCACGCGCACGACCACGCGCACGCCGCCACGCCGCGTGACGAGCTGGCTGCGCTGATGCGCTACATGGTCGGGCACAACGTTTCGCACACGGACGAGCTCAAGGAGCTGGCGCACAAGCTCTCCCACACCGGCGACAGCGAGGCCTGCGAGCAGGTGCTTGATGCCGTGCGGGATTACGAGACCGGCAACCGCAAGCTCGCGGCGAGTCTGGAGCGGCTTCAGAAATAAGCACGGCTGCGGCATTTTGCGCGCAGAAAAAGGGGATGGCGGGTGCCATCCCCTTTTGAATTTGTCAAAAGGCATTTTTGACAAGCGCTCAGACGCGAGCCGCGTTGCTGAGTTCGCGCCTGAATGGGAGGCGTGATGCGCTCAGAACTCCGGCAGGCTGGCAGCCGCCATCGACTGACCGACGCGGCGGAAGTTCTCATCC
>ERZ1673730.765-NODE-765-length-33390-cov-7.463237_pt1 | contig 33390 bp, 48 predicted proteins | sample MGYA00580200_ERZ1673730 | MGnify/ENA primary metagenome ERZ1673730 (study PRJEB41218, sample SAMN15661761) | gut metagenome | host: Homo sapiens | place: Canada: London | collected 2015-08-20/2019-03-30 | study: EMG produced TPA metagenomics assembly of...
GGTAATTTACGCACACACCAAAATTTTGACTTTTTTTGAAAAAGTTTTGGAAATGAGGTGAAAAAGGTGAAAGTCAAAAGAGAATATGAAAGAATAAAAGAAATATTTAGTAAGGCAGATGAAACATTATTAGAGTTAAATGACGGTTCTATTTGGGAAGCTGCTAGAATTAAAGTAGAGCTTGATGAACTTCACGAAATAATTAAGGTGAGTGGACGTATAAAAATAAACCCTAAAAATCCAACTATGCAGAAAGAGTTACCAGTATCAAAAACTATTGAAAAGATAAGAGCAAGTTATATTAATTATATGATTAAGCTTTCAAAAGTGTTGGGAACTACTTTAGATGATGATGAAGAGGAATTAAATGACTACGAATAATATCTTAGAAAGAAGTTGGATATTAAAATATATTGATTTAATTGATAATGAGGAAATAATTGTTGGAGAAGAGTTATATTTACAACTTGAAAAATTAAAAAAAGAATTAACAGATCCTATTTATCAAAACATAATGAATATAAAAATAGATTTTGAAGCTTCTGAAAAGCGTATTAAGTTTATTGAAAATGAATGTAAGCACTTTGAGGCCCCACATGCAGGTAAGCCGTTCATATTAGAAATATTTCAAAGGGCATTTGTAGAAGCTATATTTGCTATAAAAATATATGATGAAGAAGTTGGAAGGTATGTCCGAAAGTATCAGGATATACTTTTTTTAGTTGGCAGAAAAAATGGTAAAACTCCACTTATTGGAGCTATTTGTTTATCAGAATGGTTTTGTGGAGAAATGGGAAAGAAAATTCTTTGTGCTTCTAATGATTATGAACAGGCTGGATTAATGTTTGATGCTATAAATTCCATGAGAGAGGAAAGTAGAACTTTAGAGAAAGTTACTAGAAAAAACCTTAAAGGAATTTACTTCGGAAATCCTAAGACTAAGAAGAAAAAAGGAAAGTTTAGTTATCAAAATAAAGGTAGTATAAGAAAACTTTCAGCAAAATCAGGAGCAAAAGAAGGGCGTAATATTGGTATTGGTGCAGTAGATGAAGTTTTTGAGATGGAAGATGATACTCTTGTAATGCCTATAAGACAAGCTTTATCAACTCAAGATGAGCCATTATATTTTGAATTAACCACAGAGGGATTTACCCAGGATGGGTATTTAGATAAAAGGTTAATTGACGCTAGAAAAGTTCTAAATGGAGAAAAGCAGAATGAAAGATGGCTTATTTGGTTATATACCCAAGATTGCGAGGAAGAAGTTTGGGAAGATGAAGCAAGTTGGCAAAAAAGTAATCCTGGAATAGGTAAAATAAAAAAATGGTCATTTTTAAGAAGAATGATAGAAGAAGCAAGAGACAGTTCTAGCACTAAAGCCTTTGTATTAGCAAAAGACTTTAACGTTAAACAGAATAATGCCCAAGCATGGCTAAGCAATAAGATAATTGAAAATGAATTAGAAGCTAATATAGAGGATTTTAAGGGTAAAATAGGAATTGGTGCTGCAGACCTTTCAGAAACAAATGACTTAACAAATGCCAGAATATTATTTTATGATCCTAAAACAAAATCAAAGGCAACTTTTTCAAAATACTTTATTCCAGAATCTAAATTAAGAGATATGGAAGATGGAGAAACAAAGAATAGATTTAGAGAATGGATAAAAGATGGCTATATTCATGAGTGTAAAGGTAATGAGGTTGAGCAGTCAGATGTAGTTGAATGGTTTGTTATGCTGTATAAGCAATATAAAATAAAAACTTTTGTTACTGGATATGATAAATGGCAAGCTAAAGCCTTTAAAAGTGGCATGGAGGATTATGGCTTTGATGTTGAAAAGATAGGCCAAGCTTTTGAATTATCGGCAGCTATGGATAAAGTTGAAGCTGATTTAAAAGATAACTTATTAAATTATGCACAAAATCCAGTTGATATAATGTGCTTAAAGAATGTATCAGCGAAATGGAAGAGTGATGGAACGAAAAGAGCTCCTGTTAAGGTTCAAGGGAAACCTGATAACTGGATAGATGGAGCTGTAACAATATTAATCGCTTATGAAACATTAAATAGATATAAAAAAGATTATACGGATATAGTTGGGAGGTGAGTAAAATAGGAATATTTAATTTTCTTAAAGGTGCTAAAAAGACAATACAAAATATGAAATATGCAAAAATGATGAATGGTTATACGCCTGTATTTAGTCAATTTGGGAATGATGTATATGCAAGTGATATAGTTCAAAATGCAATATCAATAATATGTAATGACATGAGTAAGCTTTTACCTAAACATATAAGAATAGATCCAAAGACAGGAATGCAAACAGTTGAAAATGATGAATTAAATAGGTTATTGAAATTTGGACCTAATCCATTAATGACAACATCAGATTTTATTTCTAAGATTGTATTTCACTATGAATATAATAAAAATGCATGGATATATCCAACATATAATAAAATTCCTTTAGGAAATGGAAAGTATAAAAGATACTATACTGGTTTATGGCCATTAAATCCAACTTCAGTGGAATTTTTAGAAGATACAAGCGGAAAATTATTTGTGAAATTTTATTTTGCTGATGGAGAGCCATATGTATTACCGTATGATGACGTTATTCATTGGAGAAAAGATTATAGTTTAAATGACTTTATGGGGGGAGACCAGAATGGAAATCCTAACAATGAGGGATTATTAAAACTATTAAGTGCTAATGATACAATACTTCAAGGAATAGAAAAGGGCGTTAAAACTAGCTTTGGAATAAGAGGAATTGTAAAACTAAATACAATATTAGATGATGAAAAGCAGGAAGAGGAACGTCGAAAATTTGAAGTAAAAATGAAAAATGGTGAAAGTGGAATATTAGCAATTGATAATAAAAGTGATTATATACCTATAACAGTAGATCCTAAGTTTATCGATAAAGATACGATGGAGTTTATAGATAATAGGATATTAGCTAATTATGGAGTATCTAGGCCTATATTTAATGGGGATTTTACAGAGGAACAATATCAATCTTATTATGAGAAGAAACTAGAACCAATGATTATAAGCTTGGGTAGAGCTTTCACAAAAATACTCTTCACTAATAGGCAATTAGAAATAGGACATGAAATAATTTTTTATCAACAGGGTTTAATGTATATGAATACAACAAATAAAATAAATGCTGTAGATATATTAACTAGGATTGGAACATTAACAGATAATCAAGTTTTATCTATATTTGGATATCCTCCATTTGAGGGTGGAGATGTAAGAAAACAATCTTTAAATTATATTAATAGGGATATTGCTGACCAATATCAATTAATGAGTTCTGTAAAGAAAGGAAAGGAGGAGAATAGTGAGTAAAGTTAAAAATGAACAGAGATTTATTGAAATGAGAGCTGTGGACAATGAAGAAGGAAAAATGATAATTGAAGGATATGCAATTATCTATGACCAACCTGCAACTCATGTGTATGGTAGTAGAAAGTTTACTGAAGTAATAAAGCGGGGAGCTTTAGATTATACAGATATGGAAGATGTACCATTAAGGTATAATCATAATGATACTTGGTGTATTATGGCCAGAACTAGAAATAAAAGTTTACAGCTAATTAAAGATGAAAGAGGCTTAAAAATAGTAGCGGAGTTAATTGATACTCAAAGTAACAGAGACATCTATAAATCTATCCAGGAAGGGTTGATTGATAAGATGTCTTTTGCTTTTTCAGTTTCTGATAAAGGGGATCATTGGACTTATGGAGATGAAGAAACAGTAAGAGAGGTTACAGCTATAAGAAAGTTATATGATGTAAGTGTAGTTGATACACCGTTTTATGATACTACTTCCGTATATGCCAGAAGTTTTGAATTATTAGACGATAATTTAAAGCAAATTGAGGGAGTAGATTTAAGAAAAAGAAAATTAGAAATTCAATTTAAATATAAAAATAATTAATTAAAGGGAGAAATGAAATTATGAATTTAGAAAAATTATTACAACAAGCACAAGAAAGAAGATCAGCTTTATATGAAAGTAGTAAATCTGCAAAAACTCTAGCAGAATTAGATCAAATTGAAGTAGACATGAGAAAAGTAGATATGGAAATTAAGGATTTAAAAGAGAAAATAGCAGAAAGAGATGCAGGAGAAGGAGAAGACCCTGCAGCAAGAGATGATAATAATGGAGAAGGGCCAGAACAAAGAACATTTAATCCATTAGGAACATATGGAGGAAATCCATCAAGAAGAAGTATAGAGGGGGAAGAGGACATGTATAGTTCATTAGAATATAGACAAGCATTTAGAAATTATATAGTTAGTGGAACACCAATTCCAGAAAAGTTTAAAAATGAAGAAAGGTCAGCAGAGTTAACAGTTGTAGGAGATGTTGCTGCAGTTATCCCAACTACAATTATGAACAAAGTAATTGAAGATTTAACTGTAGAAGGGAAAATAATTAATAAAATAACTCAAACTCAATATCAAGGAGGAGTTGCTATCCCTATTAGTGAAATAATGCCAGAAGCAACTTGGTTATCAGATGAAAGCACACCTTCAGATGAAAAGAAAGCAAAAATGGAAGCTAAAATAACATTTGGATATCATATGTTAGAGGCGAAGGTTGCAATTGGTTTATTAGCCGCAACAGTAGCTTTACCAATATTTGAGCAAACAATGGTGAAGCAACTTAAAAAGGCCATGATTAGAGCTATTGAAACGGCAGTTGTAAGTGGTTCAGGAAGTGGACAACCTTTAGGATTAACAAAAATTGCAGATTTACCAGAAAAGAATATTGTAACATTTAGTGAAGTAGAAGTAGGAACTGTTAAAGGCTGGGCAAAGGCTGAAGCTGCAGTTGATGAAGCATATGATAATGATAGTTTAGTTTACATGATGAACAAACAAACTTGGGAAATGCATTTAAATTCAATGGTAGATACTACAGGGCAAAAGATAGGCCTAGGAAGAATAGATGAAAAAGGAAGAAAAATATTAAATGGTAGAGAAGTATTAACAACAGATCAATTCAAAGGTTATGATAATGCATCAGAAGAAGAAGTGTTTGGAGCATTAGTAAACTTAGAACAATATTTATTAAATTCTAACTTATCTATGTACTATAAAAAGTATTTTGATGAAGATAAAAATAAGTGGATTCATAAATGCTTAATGATTGTAGATGGAAAAATGGCAATAGGAAAGGATAGCTCCGATAAATTAGTTGGTGCAGGTGGATTAATTTATTTAAAGAAAAAAAGTGTATCTAGAGCAAGAACGAAAAATTTACAAGAAGATAAGGAGTAAACATGGAGGAAGAGATTTTAACTTTTGTATTAGCAGACTTAGGAATTACGACAGAGGATGAGGAAGTAATAAGGAATATAAAAGGTAAAATAAGAGCTGTTAAGCAATATCTTATAAATGGAGGCCTTCAAATAAAAGAGGATAGCAAAGAAGAGGTATTTGCTTGTATATCAATAGGTGTTAATGATTTATTAAATAATAAGTCGGGGGATACTAAGTTTTCCCCTGCTTTTAAAATGTTAGCAATGCAAATTTGTAGGGGGTAAATTTATATGAAGTTTATAAATCCTATATATTTAATAAAAAATGAGCTTACACAAGATGAAAAAATTGGTGGTTGGATAAAAACAGAAAAGAAAAGGAAGGTATTTGCTGATATATCCTCTATATCATTAAGTGAATTTTATAATGCAAAAATAGCAGGAATGAAACCAGAATTAAAAATAAATATGCGAGAATTTGAGTATAAGGGCGAAGAGGCTCTTATATTTTCAAACACTAAATATGTGATTATAAGAACTTATAGTAAAGGTAATGGAATTTTAGAAATAGTTTGTAGTGAATTTGCAGGTGAAAAAAATGAGTAAAGTAAATGTTAAAGGGATATCAAAAGAATTTGCTAAGATACTTTCAGAATACAAAGAAGAGGTTGAAGAGGGTATTTCAATAGCAGGAGATAAAGTTGCTAAGAAGACAGTTAGCAATCTAAAGAAAAACAGTCCTAAAAGGAAAAAGAGTGGTGGAGAATATGCAAAAGGTTGGAGAATTACAACTATAAAAGGAAAGAGAATAATCCATAATAAAACTAAGTACCAGTTAACGCATTTACTTGAAAATGGACATGCTAAGGTAAATGGAGGAAGAGTTCAAGGAAAGCCACATATAAAACCTGCAGAAGAACAAGCTATAAAAGAATATGTAAGTGAAGTAGAAAAGGTAATTAAAAGATGACATTAGAAAAGTTATATGCTATTTTGAAGGCTACTGGTTTCTCAGTAGCCTATTCACATTTTGAAGTTAAAACAAGTTTACCTTTTATAACATATTTAGTAGATGGAAGTTCAAATATGTTTGCTGATAATAAAGTATATAAAAAAATTGAAAATATTAAAATTGAACTTTATACAGCAGAAAAGAATTTAGAGGCAGAAAAAAAGTTAGAAGAATTATTAGATGAAAATGAAATATCCTACGAATGTTCAGAGGAATGGATAGAAAAGGAAAGGGTATTTCAACGAATATATGAAGTGGAGTTGATATAAATGACAGCAAGTAAAGAAAATAAAGTTACATTCGGGTTAAAAAATGCACATTATGCAGTTATAGAAAATGAGACAGAAGAGGGCATAACTTATGGAACACCTATAAGAATACCAGGAGCAGTTGAAATAAGCTTAGAGCCAAGAGGAGAAATGACAGAATTTTATGCAGATGACATGTTATATTATGCTGCTCAAAATAATCAAGGGTATGATGGTACATTAAATATTGCTAATATTCCAGATCAATTTGCAATAGATTGTTTAGGAGAGGAACAGGACGAAACAGATAAAGTAATTACAGAAAAAGCTGATAAAGAAGGAAAGCCTTTTGCTCTACTATTTGAGTTTGATGGAGATGTAAAAGCAACAAGACATGTGTTATATAATTGTAGTGCTAATAGACCGACAATAGCATCAACTACAAAGAGTAATTCTAAGGAGCCTAATACAAATGAATTATCTTTTGTATCAAGTCCTAGAAGTACAGATTTATCAGTGAAAACAAAAACCACAACAAGTACACCAGCAAACATTTATGATAACTGGTATAAAAAGGTGTACGAAAAGGCTGCAGCAATGTCTTTGGAGAAAGTAAGTAAAGGGAAGGAGTAAATAATATGGAAAAAACAATATTAATTGATGGAAAACAAGTAACATTTAAATCCACTGCAGCAACACCATTACGTTATAAAAGACAATTTGGGAAAGATTTTTTTGCAGACATAATAAAGTTAAGTGCTTTAGATGGATTAAATAGCAAGAAAATAGATATGAAAAAAATAGACAAATTAGATTTTGATGTTTTTTATAATGTTATTTGGGTTCTTGCAAAAACTGCAGACCATAAAATTCCTGATCCTTTGACATGGCTTGATGGATTTGATGAATTTCCATTGTTTGATATTATTCCAGAACTTCAGGAATTAATATTATCAAGCATAAAAACTAAAAAAAAATAGAAAATTCAAGTGGGGATAGTGAAAGTTTAACAACTGAACTATTCCTTTATTTATGTAAAAAAGTTGAGTTAGATATATATGAATTAGAAGAAATGACAATAGGAATGTGCCTTGACTATATGGACGAATGGATTGAAAGAAATAATAGCAATAATACAAATAATAAACAAGCTAGAAAAGCTACACAAACTGACTTTGACAACTTCTAATATAAGGGGGTGAATGATATGGCAGGAAAAAGCAGAATAAAAGGAATCACTATCGAGTTAGAAGGAAAAACCACAGGGTTAGAAAAAGCCATTAGTGATGTAGCAAGTAAGTCTATGGATTTACAAGGAGAGTTACGAGATGTTGAAAGACTATTAAAGTTTGATCCAGGTAATGTTGAGGCATTAGCACAAAAACAAGAGATATTAACTAAGCAACTTGAAAATACTACTGAAAAACTTAATAGATTAAAGGCAGCACAAGCAGAGGTTGAAAAACAATTTAATAGTGGTGAAATTGGTGAAAAACAATACAGAGCCTTTAGAAGAGAAATAGAATACACTGAAAAATCTATAAGTAATTTAAAAGAGAAGTTATCTAGGGTGGATGGAGAAGGTATTAAGGAAGTAACAGAAGAGGTTATAGATTTACAAGGTGAATTAAAAGAGGTAGAGAAATTATTAAAATTTGATCCAGGTAATGTTGAGGCGTTAGCTCAAAAGCAAGTGTTATTACAAAAGCAACTTGAAGAATCTAATAAGCAGTTAAATGAATTAAAGCAAACACAAGCAGAGGTTGAAAATCAATTTAAAAATGGAGATATTGGAGAAGGTAAGTATAGATCTTTTAGAAGGCAAATAGAGTTTGCAGAAAAATCAGTTAAAGATTTAGAGAATGAAATATCTCAACTTGATGGAAGCGAAGTACAAGAATTAAGAACAGATTTTAATAGAGTAGAAGAAAGTTCTGACGATGCAAAAGAAAGTGTTAAGGAGTTAGGAAATGAATTACTAGAATTAGCTGCAGGAGCTGCCGCAGTTGATGGAATTGGTGGAGTAATTGAAAAAGCCTTAGAAGTATCAAGTACTAATACTAAAATTGATATAACTTTCGACGTACCAGAAGAGTCAAAACAGAGTGTAAAAGAAGCTATAAACTCGGTGAGTGCGTATGGCGTAGATGCAGAAGAGGCTTTAGAAGGTGTTAGGAGACAATGGGCCTTAAACAAAGATGCAACAGATGAAAGTAATTCTTCTGTAATAAAGTCAGCAGGTGCAATAGCTGCAGCTTATAATGAAATAGATTTTACTGAACTTATTCAGGAAAGTAATGAGATGGCAAGTAGCATGAATATGTCTAATGAAGAAGCTTTGGCAATGGTAAATTCGTTGTTAAAGATAGGATTTCCACCAGATCAGTTAGATATAATATCTGAATATGGGAGTCAACTTGCACGTGCTGGGTATAATGCAGAAGAAATACAAGGTATTATGGCAGCTGGTGTTGAGACAGGAACTTGGAATATAGATGTACTATTAGATGGTCTAAAAGAGGGAAGAATCGTTTTATCGGAATTTGGGCAAACAGTAGATGATACAACTGCAAAAATGCTAGGCACTACAGGAGAACAATTACAAAAGTGGGGTAAAGCTGTGGCTGCAGGTGGAGAAGAGGGTAAAAAAGCAATGCAAGAGGTTGCACAGGCTATAAAAAATATAGATGATGCGACAATACAAAACCAAGCTGGAGTCGCTATTTTTGGAACCTTATGGGAAGAGAATGGAACTAAAGTAACAGATGCAATTTTAGGAATGAATGATAACCTTTCTACAACAAGTGAAAATTTAGGAGAACTAAATGAATTAACATCGGGATTAGATGTAGATCCTGCAATAGCAATGCAACAAGCTATGTTAGATTTGCAATTAGCATTACAACCATTGTTAATATTTATTGCTGAATTAATTGGACATATAGCACAGTGGATACAAGATAATCCAACTTTGGCGGCAACAATAACTGCAGTCTTAACAGTTTTAGGAATATTGATGGGGCTATTTATGGCATTATCGCCTATAATCACAGCACTAACTGGATTATCTACAGCTTTAGGAGTTGGAATTGGGACTATAGCATTACCAGTTTTAGCAGTTATAGCAGCAATAGCAGCATTAATAGCAATAGGAGTATTGCTATATAAAAATTGGGATGAAATAAAAGCTAAATCTATTGAAATTTGGGGAAGTATAAAGAATTTCTTTAGTGAAACATGGAGTAATATAAAAGAAATTTTTTCAAATGGATTAGAAATAGTTAAATCTTATGTAAAGGAAAAGTTCAGCAATATAAAAGATTCTATTTCAGGAAAAATGAAAGAAGTTAAAGAGACAATATCAAACATTTGGAACAATGTCATGGATTTCTTTAAAAATATTAATTTATTTGATATTGGTAAAAACATAATTCAAGGACTAATAAATGGTATAAAGAATATGGCTAGTAGCGTTGTTGATAGTGTTAAGGGTGTTGTAGATGGAGCTATTCAAGGAGCTAAAAAGCTATTAGGAATACATTCCCCTTCAAGGGTATTTAAGCAGTTTGGTGTTTATACTGGTGAAGGATTTGTAAATGGTATAACAGAAATGAAAGATGAAGTAGCAAGAGCAGGACAAAGAATGGCTGACGCTTCAATTCCTAATATAGTAGCACCTGATTTCAGCAGTAATGGATCATTAGAGTCAAACCAAATTAATGTATACTTAACAAATGAAACTAAATTGGATAGCAAAACAATAGGAAAAGAAACTAAAAATCTTGTTGTAAATGATGTAGGAAGAAGCGCTAAAAATTATATGGTTAAGAAAGGTAGGGTTAGATTTGCATAGATATTTTATTATTTTTAACAACAAAACTAACTTAGATGTTAAGACGATGATAGAGACAAGACCCTCAAAACCTGCCCCAGAAATGGAATATGAAACAGTTAAAGTACCAGGTGGGAGAACTTTATATATAGAGAAAGGATATAGTGATGTAGAAATACCTATCGAATTTAATTTTATCTCTAAAGATGCATCTGAATGGGATAAGGATTTTAGGATTATAAAGAAATGGTTATTATCCCAAATAAATAATAAATTAAAATTTAGTGATGATTTAGAAGTTTATTATAGAGTTAATTCGGTAGTAATAGATACTCCTGAAAGATTAATAAGAAAAGCTGGGAAATTTACAGTTACATTTCTTTGTGACCCGTATGTTTATATAGATGAAGATGAATTTAAATTAGATAATTATGTGTATAATGATTATTTAGTTTCTAAGCCTATTTATCGTGTTGTAGGGGAAGGATACTTAACTCTTAATATAAATAATAAAGTTATAAAAGCTAATGTAGGACAAGAATTAATTATAGATACTGATAAAGGTCTATGTTTTAAAGAAGGAATAATTAATAATGTAGCTCTTGAAGGTAAATACGAAGATTTATACTTACAAGAAGGTTACAATAACTTTTCTTGGACAGAGGGATTTGAAATTTATATTACTCCTAATTTGAGGTGTTTATAATGATAGAGATATATTTAAAAACTAATACGAATTATGATAAAAATGGAGATATAACTCTAGATCCAACTTCATGTGCATATAAAGATAGTGAAAGTTTAGTGACATTAGAGCATTTTATTGATGATGAAGGTAGATGGAAGTATATTAATTTTGAAAATGTTATTGCTGCAGAGGAAAATGGTAAGAAAAAATTTTATAGAATATATAATGTAGTTAGGGAATTGTATAGTGTAACAGCTTATGCAAGGCCTATTTTTTATGATTTAATAGATAAAGTTTTATTAGATGTAAGACCTACTAATAAAATAGGTCAAGAAGCTTTAAATATAATTTTAGCAGACACAGGATTTACAGGACATAGTAATATTTCAAATTCAAATACCGCTTATTATGTTAGAAAAAACATTGTAGAATCTCTTTTAGGGGATGAAGAAAATTCTTTTATTAATCGTTGGGGTGGAGAGTTCTATTGTGAAAACTTTGATGTTTATATCAATGATAGAATTGGTGCTGATAACGGAGTTAGAGTTGAATTTGGATATAACCTTAATGAAATAGAAGAGGATGTAAATATAGAAGAAGTAGTAACTAGAATAATTCCAGTCGGGTATGATGGAATTATGTTAGAAGGTAATGCTCAATGGGTAGATAGTCCTTTAATAAATAAATATACCAAACCTAAAATGAGGGTTATAGAATTCTCTGATATAAAAGTTAAGGAGAGCTCTGATGATGAAGAAGGTTTTGACACAATAGAAGAAGCTAGAGCTGAATTAATTAAACAATGTAATTTATTATTTGATAATGGGATAGATAAGCCTGTAATAAATTATAAAATTGATATGATTAATTTAGCTAATACTACAGCATATAAAGATTTTAAAATGCTTGTTGAAGTTAACAAAGGAGATACAGTAACTTGTTATATAAAGCATTTAGATATAGATGTTAAAGCTAGAGTTATAGATTATGAAAGAGATTTAATAACTGGAGAATATACTTATATAGAATTAGGTAATGTAGTTAGCAATTTTTTCAATGAACAAGCAGATATACAAAGCAAAGTAAACAATATTTTAAATAGCAATGGTAGTGTTAAAGCACAAACATTAGAAGGTACTATAAATGCTATTCAAACACAATTTAAGGCGATGAAGGATATAGCTCAAAAACAAGATGTAAGAGCGATTTTATTTGAAGACAGAATAGAAGATAGTCCAACTTTTGGATGTATGTGTTTAGGAACTATGGGCTTTGAAATAGCAAGTTCTTTTAAACCTGGAACTAAGGAGTGGGATTTTAGAACATTTGGAACTGGTAAAGGGTTTATAGCAGATCATATAATAGCTGGGATATTATCAGCTGTATTAATACGGAATCTAGATGGGTCTTTTGAAATAGATTTATCTAAAACAGGAGGAGCTCTTTTTAAAAATAATGGCAAAGATGCAATTAGAATTGAAAATAATTCAATAATGCTTTATAACTGGGCGAAAGAAGGAGATTACATTGGTGCATTAACTTCTCTAGTTAGAACAGATGATAGTACAAAGCCTATGATAGGATTAGTCAATGATATTGATTCAGCTCTATCTATAGGGTATCAACATAAAGGAAAAGATGGGGAAGAGTTTAAAAGTTATATAGAATTTGATAAGTATGGAGTTTTAGAAAGACAAAATCCAATTTCTATACTGCAAAATATGGGGATGATGAATTATATAATGAACTTTGGGAAAAATAATGAGCATTCTCTATACAATTCTGTATTTAATAATTTATGTATATCTCATACAGGAAATCTATTATTTGTTGATAAAACAACTGGCAAGACTTACTTTGAAATTGGGTTAGATGAATTTACATTTTATGATGAATCGGGTCAAAAGTTTTTCTGGAAGGATAAAGGAAGAAAGAATTTTTCTATAAATGGAGACTTAGAGATAAATGGAGAAGTTACTGGGGTTATCAGGAATTTTCAGGGTGATGTAATCTATGATAGCAACAATCCAGGAGGGAATGGCGGAGGAGCAGAACAAAACTCTATAATTGAAAGTGCTAGAAAGCTAATTGGTAAACCTTATGTATGGGGTGGTAATTATCCACCATTAGGTTCATCTGCTGGAACTGATTGTAGTGGTTTATGTCAATGGGCTTATAATGATAATGGAATATCTATTAGCAGAACTACTTATACACAAATAAATGAAGGTATTGAAGTTACAGTTAATGATTTGCAACCAGGTGATTTGGTATTTAGCAACTTTAGTTCTCCTGGAGTACCAGAACACGTTTATTTATATAGCGGGAAAAATTCAGATGGACAATTAATGTGTGTTGAAGCTCCTCGAACTGGATTAAACATAAGAGAAAGAGTTTTTACATGGACAAGCAGTATGAGGGCTAGAAGAATATTATCTACTAAAGCTTTAATAAATGAAAATGTAGAATTAAAAAATAAAATTTTAAACATTGAAGAAAGACTATCTAATTTAGAGGAGTTATAGATAGGAGAGATTATGAATACTAAAACAATTAAATTTGATTTAAATAAATATAAATTATATGAAAAAATTAAAGCGAAGCAAGGAGATACTAAAAGTAGATTCTTGCTTTTTCAGTTGTTAGATGGATCAATTCCTTTTAACTTAAAAAATAGAAGTGTAAGAGCATATATGATTAAGCCTGACGGAAGAGAAATATTTAATGATTTAATAGTAAATAATTATAATCTTGGTTATTGTACTTTAGAATTAACTAATCAGGTTTTAGCAGCACAAGGTATAGTAAAAATTGAATTAATGGTTACAGAAGGAGATAAAAAATTAACTTCTTCTGTATTTGAGTTAGAAGTTGTTAAAAGCATTAATAGCGAAAAATCTATTGTATCTACTAATGAATTTACAGCTCTGCTTAATGGATTAGCTGCTTTATCTGAATATGATAATTATAAAAATTCAGTAAAGGAAATGGAAATAAATAAAGCTAATAAAGCTGAAGTTGAAGAAAAATTCATTTCTGTTGAAGAAAAGATAAAAAATAATAGCGAACAATTGGATAATAAGGCGAATCAAAATGAAGTAACAGCATTAAAAAATAAAGTTGATAATTTTCAAACAGAACAAGATTTAAATCCTAACAAAGATGTTGAATTAACAGCTTTAAGAACTAATATTTTTGGGGATAACTTTAAAAATGCAGATAATAGAGTACAAGCAATAGAAAAATCTACACTTTCAATTAATATTTTAACAGGAGTAAAACAAAATTATTTTTATTCCAAAGGTAGCAAAATACCATTACCAAACACAGAATTTGGTGCAATTGCATATGATGTAAAAAACATAGATACTGTTGTAATAAATGGAACCATTCAACATTTTTATGACGAATATGTATTATTAGATAGTAATAATGTAGTATTAAATTATTCAACTAAAGATGGAACTGGAATAGTCGTTACATCTATTGATGTAACTAATGCTGATACATTAATTGTATCAACCAATAATCAGTATATTGATACTGTAAACGCTAAAGCTATTAAAAACAATATAAAGGATAAGTTAGATTTAATGAACTTTAAGACAAGCACACACACATTAAACTCATTTTCTAACCAAAATGGATATTGGAATAAAGTGAATAACACTTTTACACCACATACTGAATATTATTTTATTGAATATGATATAAGTTTAATAAATAAAATTCATTTAAAGTGTAAATATAGTTTATACACAAATCTATATGTATTATTTGATAAAAACGATAATGTTATTGATAGAATAAGCTTTGAACAAGCTATAACATTTGATAAAGAAGTAGATGTAAGCAAAGGACATAAAATAGGAGTTACTGTTGGAAAAAACGATATTAATACACTTATGGTTACTTTTAACGGTAGTAGTATATTATCAAAGGTATCTAATTCAACAAATTATTGGACAGGTAAAAAAATAGTGTGGTTAGGAACATCAATACCAGCGGGCGGATTGACAGGTTATTTTAATGATAACGCATACCCACAAAGAGTAGGTAAAATATTAGGTTCTAATGTATTTAATGAAGCTATTGGAAGTTCTTGTATTCATTGTAAAAATCCAAATTTAATAAGTGTAAATAATCCTTATGGATTTATCAATGATTTTCATAAGGTATCTAGATGTTTAACTAATTCAATTGAAGAAATGAATTGGGTAATTAATAATTATAACTCTCCAATATTTACAGCAAATAAACCTAGCTCACCTCCTGATGGGGCAACCATTAGAGGTTATTCATGGGAAAATAAAATAAACAAGTATAAAACTGAAAATATTGATATGTGGGTATTCGACCACGGTTTTAATGATTTTGGACATTCGCAGTATGTTGATGAAACTAGATATTCTGAACTTGGAAAGAAAAATCTTTATACTTTCCAAGGTGCATTTGATTTTATAGTTGAAAAAATAAAAGCTATAAATCCATTTGTTAGGATAGTAATAATAGGAAATTATGAAAACCAAAACAGACCAGAAGTAGCTGAATATCAAGAAAAAGTAGCAGAAAGATATTCGTTACCTATATTTAAACAATGGGAAGTTTATGGGTGGTCTCAAGAAACTATAGAACCTTACGGGAAATGGGTGGTAGATAGTGAAAATTCAAGTTTATATAATTGGGTAACAACAACTGAAAAACAAAGCGCTATACCTTATTTATACTTATGGCTACCAGATAAAGTTCACCCACATACAGATAAAAGTGGCAACACGCTAAGATTTATGGCAGAGCATAATGCACAATGGATAGAATTAAATATAAAACTTTAGTTAACAATTGATAAATATTGTTCGCAAAAATAAATAAAAAAATAAGCAAGAAGTTAGAGTAAAATCTAGCTTCTTTTTTAATATAAAAAAAGGAAGGTGTAAGATGGAAACAATAAGTATTGCATTAGTTTGTACAGTTGTAGGGGCTATTATAAGTTATGCTACATTTCAAAGAAATAAAGGGCATGACATAAGGGCAGATACTAGAGAAGAAGCTGTAACAAGAGCTAAGCTAGATTATATAGCTACAGCCGTTGATGAGATAAGGCTAGATAATAAAGCTAGAGATAGAGAAGTAACAGAACTTAAAGAGAGAGTTATAAGAAATGAAGAAAGTATAAAATCAGCACATAAGCGTATTGATGGATTAGAAGAAGAAAGAGGAGTGTGTTAATATGGCAAAAGTATTGAAATCAATTTTAACAAGATTAAATAATAAGGGGACAATTGTTGCATTAGCTGCTTTAATTGTAAGTCTAGTTGTTCAATTTGGATTCAATATAGATTCAGAAAAAGTTTTAGGGATAGTAAATACTATATGTAGTATTTTAATTTTGTTAGGAGTTCTTAATGATCCTACTGAAAATACAAATGCTTATATTCCAGGAGTAAGTGATAAATTAATAGATAAAGAGTAGTTTGGAGGGTCAATAGGCCCTCTTTTTATTATCAATAATATATAAGTTTTCATAATATAAATTAAAAGGAGTGTGTTAATATGAAAATAGCAGTTAGAGGTGGACATTGTCCCAAAGTTCCAGGAGCAAGAGGTATACTAGATGAGTTAACAGAAGATAGAAAAGTAAAAGATGCAGTGATTAAATATTTAAAACAATTAGGTAACGAAGTTTTAGATGTGACTCCACCAGATTCAACTTCAACATCATCAGCAGATTTAGCTTATGGTGTAAATAAAGCAAATGAGTGGGGAGCAGATTTATTTGTATCTATTCATTTTAATAAAGCTTATGATAGTTACAATGGTGCTCTAGGTAGTGAGGTTTGTGTATATTCTGAACATGAGATAGCTCAAAGAGTAGTTAACGCTTTAGGAGAATTAGGATTAAAAAATAGAGGTCAAAAAATTAGAACTGGACTATATGAATTAAGAAATACTAATATGAAAGCCATGATAGTTGAAACTTGTTTTGTAGAAGCTACAGAAGATGTAGCGTTATATAGAAAGCTAGGATCAGATGCAATTGGAAAAGCTATAGCTGAAGCTATTAGTAATAAAAAGATTAATGAATATAAAAAGGTTCATGTAAGGGAATATTTAAATATTAAACCTTTTAATGCAGGATTCGGAATTTATAAAGATGATTCAAGTTGGGAGTTATGGAATAGAATAGCTTATTTAGGATGTCCTATAAGTGCAATTGTATTAGATAATCCTAGTAAAAATGTATACAAAGTGAAAGATTGTAGATATGGATTTGAAGGATATTGTTATATAGAGGAAAATAACAATACTACATTTACATCTTATCAAGCATATGCAGAAAAAGAGGAATCAAAAGAGGTTTTATTTAAAATTATAGCAGATGGGGTACAAGTAACAGACTTATGCAAAGCTAAATGGATTCCGGATATGATAGAGGAACAACTAAAAAAAGGGGTTAAAGATATAAAAATATTAGAATGTAATTGATAATCAAGGCTAGTAGGTAGGAGAAATCTTACTTACTAGCCTTTTTTGTTTATATAAAATCTAGCTGGCAATAGATTTTATATATTTAAGTTTATTCTAAATTTTTGTTTTTACGGACTTTATCATCATCAACCCAAAATCTAAATGCTTCTAAACCATAAGATGAAGCATATATTCTTTTTCCTTTTCTAGTGATATATTTTGAATAAATCCACATAATATCAAATCCTTTCTTGACATAAATTTATTGCCAAGAACCTAAAAAAGAGTTATAATTTATTTGAGAGAACGCCAGCAGACCCAATTTAGGTTATGGCATGTCCCAGTTGGCGCTGGGATTTTTTTTATTTTAACAACATAAGTTGTTATTTGTTTAATTTGTTTAATCTAATTTCTGCAACTTGATTAGATACTCCAAAATTTTCAGCAATTTCATATATATTTTGAGTATCAATCAAGTTAAGCGGAACGAGGAGTTCGGCTGCAAAAGTATTTGCTTGCCATTCAGGATCCCTAAAAGGTTCTATTTTTTTATTTTTTTCCATTCTTGCAAGTGTTACATTATTATCATCATGCAATAAATAATGGCCAAGCTCGTGAGCTAGAGTAAATCTATCACGTCCTATTCCTTGAATAGCTCTTTCATATACATCTTCTCTTAGTTTTATACACTTTTCTTCTGGGCAAGCAAGTCCATGACAAACACCCATTGAATCAATGTCTTCAATAACAAGTGCAAATTCTGGATCTATGCTTGGAAGAATAGACTCTATAAAATGAACTACTGGAAAAAAAGCTGTATCATTACAGTTTGTAGCTTCTCGTAACATATTAGCTAATTCACGTATTTTCTTTATAGAAAGGGGATTTGCTATAACTGAAGTCATTAGTTCACCTCCAATCTATTTATGTTTACTTAATAAAGTTCTTATTTGCTCTTTATCAGAGTCTGCCAAAGTATCAAATTTTCTAGCAAAAGTAAGAACAATATTTTTGTCAAAAGTATCATATGTTGATAAATCAATCTTTATGTTTAGTTGGGAATCATCTATTGCTGCATATAATTCTGCTTCTTGAAGCTTGTTTAATTTATAATGTTTAGTTATTATTTCAGCCCAAGCAATAGGCGCATTTCTTTTACCTATTTCAACTGCTGATAGATAAGATGAAGTAACTTGTAAAACATCAGCCATATCCTTTAATAGTTCACCGTTATCGATTCTTATTTTTCTAACGAATTTTCCGAAGTTTGTAAGCAAGATATGTTCCCTCCTCTCTATTTAGGTATTAAATTTTCTTTACAATCATATATTAACATATTTTATTTATCAAATCAACAATTTTTGTTGATTTATTTAACAGAAATATTTAATGTATTATATTTTTTAAAAGTATCAAAATAATCCTTTTAAAAAGTCCATAATAGACCACAATCTATATTTACTTATTTATAATTATTATATATTAGCTATATAATTAGCTAATGCACTTCATGATTTGCTCAATAAAAAAATATAAAATAAAAAGCCTTAGATTTTAAAATTCTAAGACTTTAATTTGTTTTTCTATTCCAAACTATTTCATATCCGATTATATCAGCTATTTCTAAAATCTCATGATATTTAAGAGATTCTTTTCTAATCTTACTAGATAAATTTTGCATTGTATAATTAGTACCATTACGTTTATTAAGTTCTTCAGTTATTTGAGTTATAGTCCAACCGCTACTAGCTATATATCCTTTAATTTCATCTTTTAATCTCATAAAGCACCTCCTATATTAATTATAACAATTGTTTTAAAATTAATCAAATAAATTAAAAATTAAAACGATAGTTTTAAAAGTATATTGACTAATTTAAAATATAGCTTTATAATTAAAACATAAAATACAAAATTAAAACAATTGATTTAATTTTAAAAGAAAGGAGGAAACTACAAATGCAATTCTTGAAATTATCAACAGATTTAATAACAGATACAAATATCACATCAAATGAATTTAGAATATACACATATCTTTTAAGCCTTTATAACATAGAAAAACAATGTAGTTATCCTTCAATAGATGTTATTTCAGAAAGATTAAATATATCTATATCTACAGTTAAAAGAAGCATAAAGAAGTTATCAGAGTTAGGATATATTGCTATAGAAAAGAGAAAAGGACTAGCAGGCAACTTTAATATATATAAGAAATTAAAACATCTTATAGAAGCTAAAGTAACTAATAAGAAAGATAAAGCTCTTAAAGTTGGAGTTGATAGTAATGGAGAAAAACCACTAGATGGACAAGTTCATATTGAAGAAGTATTAGAGGGAGAACAAGCTCCAGAAGTAACTAAACAAGATATTATAGATAACCATAATAATGTTAGAATGGCTAGAGCAGCAACTAATATAGATAAGAGTAAGTTTGCTAAAAAGATATTATCATTAGCAGATGAAGAGTTAGTAAGAGAAGCTATAAGAAACTTTAAGAAGAAAAAAGGTAAGAGTGCTACATTCTTAATTAAGCTATTGGTAGATGAATATTATAAGCAAGGTATTAGTTTATCAAGTCAATTAATGAATTTATTAAAGAGAGATTATTTATATTAAAGATTATGGGAGGGCATTATGCTACAAGATAAAGAAATAATCAATTTATTAAAAGGAGCATTAAAAAGCCATATAAAATGTTTAGAGAAAAATGATTTTGCTTACCTAGAATACAAAGGACAAATAATAGCTTATATAAATGTATTAAATAAAGAAGGATTAAAGATTAGATACTTAGATATAAATAAAGCTAAAGAAATATTAAAACAATTATAGTTATTAGAGAATAAATAAAAATAAGTCTATTTAGAGTGGAGGAAATGATTAATGAATAAATTTCAAAAGATAGCAGTGCACCTGGCCAAAAATGATAAAAGATATGGATGCAATATATTTAAAGATGAATCTTTAAAAAGTGCTATTAGAGATTACTATTCAATGTTTAATAAGAATAGGAATGAATGGAATTATAGAAAAGCTCTAGGTTTTAAAAAGTGGAATAAAATAATGGGCTCTATATTAAATTAATAATAAAAGAGGAAAACAAAAGTAGCCATTAGGCTACTGACTTGTTTCTTTTTGGTACCATTCTTCTAATAATTTATTAATTAAAGTAGAAAGGCTTACTTGACCTTCATTTTCTATTAATCTAATCTGTACTTTCTTTTTTAAATCTTCTTCAATATAAATAGTAGTCTTTTCTCTCATATATAACACCTCATAATAATTTTATAAGATGTAAATATGATGTTATACCGTTATGACGTCATAATTTTAGATAAAAAAATAGAAATACATCAATAGGATCTAGTTTTAACTCTCTAGAAATTTTTCCAATAAACCCCACACTAACATTATTAAACTTATTATTCTCAACTTTTGAAAGGTACGTTTGAGTTATTTTCAATCTTTTAGCTAGCTTTCTTTGAGACATACCTAACTTTTTTCTTTTGTTTTTCAACATAATTCATCACCAATCTACAATTATAGACTACAAATAATATAAAAAATAGAGGAGATTATAAGTAAATAATATCTAAAATCGAATAGTGTCGAAATATTCATGGTATTCATATTTTTTAATGATACAATATATCTGCCTAGGCAAATTCAATATTTAATAAAAGTGCTTTTTTAAAAAAACAGAACGTATGTTTGCAATACGAACAAATGTTTGGTATAATTGATATAAATTATACAAAGGATGTGATATTTTGTTAAAGCCACCTATTTGTAGAGTTGGAGGAAAATCAAAGCTAAGAAAAAGCATTATAGATTTAATTCCAGAACATACATGTTATATAGAATTGTTCTTTGGAGCTGGTTGGGTTTATTTTGGGAAAGAGCCAAGTAAGATAGAAGTTATAAATGATATTGATAAAGAATTAATAAATCTATTCAGAACAATAAAGTATCATGCTCCAGAAGTAGAAAGGTTATTAGAGTATGAGTTTTCTGGAAGAGATATTTTTGAAGAATACAAAAATTACAATATAAATTATTTAACGGAAATACATAGAGCTATAAGATTTTTATATTTAATAAATTTAAGTTTTGCTGGTAAGGGTAAAGCGTATGGATATGGCACTACAACAAAACCAAGTCAGAAAATATTTTATAAGAATATGCTAAGAGATGTAAAAGAAAGATTAGCTAATACCTATGTAGAAAATTTAAGTTTTGAAAAAATAATTGATAAATATGATAGAGAACACAGCTTTTTCTTTTGTGATCCTCCATATTTTGAAACTGCAGGATATGATAATAAATTTGGAGAAGAGGAACATATTATATTAAAGGACAAGCTTAGAAACTTAAAAGGCAGATTTTTATTAACAATAAATGACCATGAAAAAGTTAGAGAATGGTATGAAGGATTTAATATAAAAGAAGTTGAAGTTAATTATTCTGTTTCTAGATCAACAGAAGGAAGAGGGAAATATAAAGAGTTGATAATAACTAATTATTAAAAATTGAAGAGGTAAGTATTATGGATAATATTAAAGAAATGGATATTTTAAATATAGTTAAACAATGTTCAAATTTAAAGTTAGTAGGTTTTATAAATGGAAAGGAGCAAATAATTGAAATAGATAAAGAAGGAAAGTCGATGTTAATTGGATATTTAAGCAGAAAGAAGATATTAAGAAGTTAAAAAATAATCAAGGAGCCTTAATAGGCTCTTTTTTTTGTTAGATATAGTTTATGTAAAATAATATTAGTTAGTTGGATTTATAAATTAAAATGAACAGAATATTTAAATTGAGGAAATAGATAAAGCTATGATTAGTAGATATTTTAAGTAAGAAAGAATTGAAATAATCATAATTTGTAGAAAATAGTGATATTATGATAATATGTATATAATTATATTTTAACGGAGGAATTTTATGAGTAAAGGAGTAAAAAATCAACATTATGTACCAAGATTATATTTAAGAGGGTTTGCCAAGCAAAAAGGAAAAGATTACAAAATATGCGTATATGATAAAGAAAATGGAGCTATAAGAGACAATCAAAGTATAGAAAATGTAGCTGCAGAAAGGTATTTTTATAATTTTGAATATGATAAAATATTAGATTTGGAAAAGATTAAAAGCCTTAAAGACGGAGATGAAGCATATGAAGATTTAAAGGATTTTGATATTAATAGAATAGATAAACAATTTATGGAGAAACATTTTTCGGATGTAATTGAGCCGAAATTAAAAAAAATGTTAGATACAATTAAATCCACACATATGTTAATTAATAAATCAAATATTTTAACTTTAATGTGCGAAATTCTCCCATCTTCTAAAGTGGGAGATGGATAGCACTTGACGATAGTCAACAAGAGCAGTACAATATATTCAGTAGTAAATGATAGAAATGAGGAATAACAATGGATTTAGACACTAATAACCATTCAGTATTCAAGTTATCGTATCACTTAGTATTGGTTATAAAATATCGTAGAAAAGTAATTGATGACAATATATCCAATAGGTTAAAAGAAATATTTGAGTATATTTCACCTAAGTACAATGTAACTTTAGAGGAATGGAATCACGATAAAGACCATATTCACTTGCTATTTAGAGGTTCACCAAACACAGAAATATCTAAATTTCTAAACGCTTATAAATCAGCAAGTAGTAGACTTATAAAAAAAGAATATCCATTTATAAGAAAACAACTTTGGAAAGAATATTTTTGGAGTAGGAGCTATTGCTTGTTAACTACTGGTGGAGCACCTATTGAAATAGTGAGAAAATACATTGAGAATCAGGGGGCGAAATAATGCTTAAAGCCTATAAGTACAGGATATATCCAACAAGTGAACAAAGATTATATCTTGCTAAAACATTTGGTTGCACTAGATTTGTCTACAATCAAATGTTAGCTGATAGAATTAAATCTTATGAAGAAAATAAAGATTTAGATATCAAAGCTATAAAATACCCTACACCTGCTCAATATAAAAAGGAATACGAGTGGCTAAAAGAAGTCGATAGCCTAGCTTTAGCTAACGCTCAAATGAACTTAGATAAAGCCTACAAAAACTTCTTTAGAGATAAATCAGTAGGATTTCCTAAATTCAAGTCTAAGAAAACTAATAGATTTAGTTATACAACTAATAATCAAAATGGAACTATTAGTATAGAGGGAAACTTTGTAAAAATTCCTAAACTAAAGTCTAAAATAAAAATAGTTTTGCATAGACAATTCAAAGGATTAATTAAATCTGCCACTATATCTAAAACACCAAGTAATCAATATTATATTTCAATATTGGTAGATACTGAAAATATTCAACTACCAAAGAATGATAATAAGATAGGAATCGACCTTGGGCTAAAAGAGTTTGCTATATGCTCTAATGGTGATAGATTTGATAATCCCAAAAATCTTAGAAAATCTGAAAAGAAGTTATCTAAATTACAGAAAGACTTATCAAGAAAACAAAAAGGAAGCAACAACAGATATAAAGCAAGATTAAAGGTTGCTAAACTTCACCAAAAGATAGCTAATCAACGTAAGGACTTTCTACATAAATTATCAACTAAAATTATTAGCGAAAACCAAGTAATAGTTTTAGAAGATTTGAGAGTTAAGAATATGTTGCAAAATCATAAATTAGCTAAAGCAATTAGTGAAGTTAGTTGGGCAGAGTTTAGAACAATGTTGGAATATAAAGCAAGTTGGAATAGCAGAGAAATAATTATTGCTCCATCTAACTATGCTAGCAGCCAACTTTGTTCAGAATGTGGCTATAAAAATAGTGATGTAAAAAATCTAGCACTTAGAAATTGGACTTGTCCTGAATGTGGTGTAAAACACGACAGAGATATAAATGCTAGTATAAATCTACTGAAATTAGCAATGTAATTTTGGTATTATCTTGAGGTAGGAACTACCTTATTAGCTTGGGTAAACTTGTACCGTTGGGTATATTGACCAAGAAGCTCCCACTTCTATAAGTGGAGAGTAGTTCACTAAATGTAATATCAGGAAAGTTTGAATATATAGTAAAATAATTTAGTATATAAATTGAAAGCGGTGGATGAACAATTAGGGGGAGTTAATAATGGCTAGAAAAAAGAAAGAAAAGGATTATGATCCTAATTTACCAAAGCCTAAGCTAGAGTGGAGAGATGGCAAACCATTTGTTACAGATGGGTGGATTATGGGAAGTAGAGTAATAATAAAGGAGCAACCATCTATAGAAACTATTAAATATGTAAATGGATTATTTGCTAAACAAGCTAAAAAAATGCAGAGTAGAAAAGTTAGTTAAACCAATTAACTTAAATAAATATTCAGTGTGAGGGTTATAGAATGAGCAAAACTAAATTGATGTTGGACAAGGCAATAGAATATTGGGGCATGAATGACATAGTAACAATAATGTTAAGCCAAAGAAGAGATAGAGAGATTATAGAATCTCAAAGAAGAAGGTTAAAGCAATGGGAAAGGAAATGAGGGAATTACATAAAGTTCATAAATTAGCTACAGAGTTAATAGGAACTGGCAGAATCAGTTGGAATGATGCTATAGAAAAAGCAAAAGAAGAGGTAAGAGCTAACAATAAGTTAGATTTAAATGATGAAGAAGTATAAGCAGATAACTATTACAAAGGGAAAAACACATTGATATAACCATGCGACCGGTGATCAATGTGTTTTAAAAAAATCTTTTTTTCTTGGATACCTTATTTAAATTATATCTAAGAAAAGTATTAAAGTCAAATATAGGCTAAGGACAAGATTTTAACGCCCTTGTAATAGGTATTATCTTAACGACTATTATAAAAAATAAGAAGAGTAGAGTTGGTAATTATGGCTATAAGGGAGAAGAAATATAAGTGTGGAAAATATTTAGAAGTAGAAATATATCCTATATCTAAAATAGAACAAAAGAAGAGTAGAAAAAGAAAAAAGAAAGAGAGTAGAAAAGAACAAAAAAATCTTAATGCTAAAAATGCAAGAAAGAAATTAAGAAGAATAATAAATGCAAACTTTACTAATAAGGATTTATTTATACATCTGACATATGATAATGATAATTTACCAGATAGTGAAGAGAGAGCATTAAGAGATAGGAATAATTATTTAAGAAGAATAAAGAATTATAGAAAAAGAAATAATTTACCAGAGTTAAAATATATAGCTGTCATGGAGTACAAGGAAGCAACTAAAAATGATAAAAGAACCAGGACAAGAATACATCATCATATTATTATGAGTGGAATGGATAGAGATAAGGCAGAGGAATTATGGGGAAAGGGTAGAGCAAATGCAGATAGACTTCAACCTAATGAGTTAGGATTTGAAGAGTTGGCGAACTATATATCTAAAGACCCTAAAGGAAAGAAAAGATATTCACCAAGCAGAAATCTAATAATTCCAGAAGCTGAAATTAATGATTATAAATACACATATAAAAAGGTGTATGAATTATCAAGAAACCAAGGTGATAAAGAAGAGTTTGAGAAATTATATCCTGGATATATTTATACAAGTCATGAGGTCCAAGTGAACGATATAAACTCAGGAACTTATATTTATATAAAAATGCGGAAATTAGATTAATGGAGGGAGAAGAATGACAGAAGCACAAGAACAAAGATTTTTATTTCAATGGGCAGGGTTAGCAGAACAACAATATCCAGAGCTTAAATTATTACATCATATTCCTAATGGTGGGAAGAGGGATGTAAGAACTGCAGCAAACCTAAAAAAAGAGGGAGTTAAGGCAGGTGTACCAGATATGTGTCTACCAGTAGCAAGAGGACAATATCATGGATTATATATAGAACTTAAAACCAAAAAGGGAAAAGTACAGAAAAACCAAAAGGAATGGTTAAGTGCCTTAAACAAGGAAGGGTATGCAACCAAGGTATGTTACGGCTGGCTTGAAGCAAGGGAAGTTATAGAAAGTTATTTATCTTTAAATTGCTTAGAATTATTAAGGTAGAATAAAAGAAGAGGAGAGTTTTTAAATGAAAGTGTTATCAATAATAAACTTAAAAGGTGGGGTTGCTAAAACTATGTCTAGTGTTAATATAGCTCACATTTTAGCAACAGTATACAAGAAGAGGGTTTTAATTATAGACAATGATAAGCAAGGAAATGCTACTAAGTTGTTTGGTAGACATAGTGATGAGAATTTAAGTATAGCTGATTTAATAACTAATAGGTGCAACATAGGTGGAGTGATAGTAAGTACAAGTTTTGAAAACTTAGATTTAATACCAGCAAATATGAAATTATTAAAAGCTAACCTAGATGTAATAATGGATGTATCAAGGCCACAACAAACAAGATTAAAAAAGCATTTAGATGAAATAGCTGATTATTACGATTTTTGTATTATAGACAATCCGCCAGATATTAATGTTAGTGTTATAAATGCATTAGTTGCATCAGATCACGTAATGATACCAATAAAAATAGACAAGTTTGCATTTGATGGAATGGAAGAATTAATAGAGCAAATAGAAAATGTAAAAGAAATAAATCCTAAACTAGAGCTTAAAGGTTGTTTTGTTACTTTATTTACTAAGAATGATGTGAATGTTCAAGGTGAAGATTTATTGAATAGCAATTGTAAGTATAAGATGATGAAAACCCATATAAGAAGAACTGTAAAAATAGATGAGAGTACATTTGCTAATGCTCCAATATTAGAATATAGCAAAAGATGTGGAGCAGCTAAAGATTATATGGATTTGGTAGAAGAATACTTAAATAAATAATCAATAGAAATGTGTCCGATTCGGGCACAAATATGAGGGGATAAATGAACACAAATTTAAAGTTTAAGTTATATGACAAAAAGAAAAATAAAATTGTTAATTATGTAGATTGTAGTATATCAATAGCTGATGGAGGAGTTCAAAGTTTTAAAGATGGTATTATGCAAGGTACTCTAAATAATAGACATCTAATACCTATTCAATATGCTGGTAAGAAAGATATGAATGGAATTGAAATATATCAAGGATTTATAGTTAAAAGAATTGATAGAGTTACTAAAGAGCATGTGATAACAGGAGCAGTTACTTTTAAAAATTGTTCCTGGTGGATAGAAAATAAAATTGAAAACAGAAAAGTATTACTGTTTACATTATCACCAGTAGATGAAGTTATAGGGAATATCTATCAAGACAAAAAGTTAGCACATGAAATAGGATATGAATTTAAAGGGGAGATAGAAAATGGCTAAGTTTAATATGATGGAGTTATTAAATAATAATTCTAAAGAAACATTAGAAACAAAAGATAACCCTGAAAGATTCAGGACTATTCAAATTAGTATAGATGACATAGTACCTTCCCCTAATAATTTTTATTCGATAGAAGAGGAAAAGTTAAAGGGATTAAAAGATAGCATAGAGCTATTAGGATTAAAACAAAACTTGGTAGTTAAGAAGATAGAAAAAAATAAATATGAAATAATTGCTGGTCATAGAAGGTATTTAGCTATGAAAAAGCTATATGAAGAGGGAAATCTAAATTTTGAGTATATACCTTGTAAAGTTGAAGATGATGATTATATAAAAAATGAATTGGAGTTATTGATGACTAATTCCACAACAAGAGAATTAAGTGATTGGGAAAAGATAACCCAAGCAAATAAGCTTAAAGAGCTATTAACAGAATATAAGAAAAAAGAAAAGTTACCAGGAAGGGTAAGAGATATTATATCAGATATATTAAATACATCACCAACCCAAGTGGCTAGAATGGAAAGCATATCTAAAAATTTAGTAGAAGAATTTAAAGATGAACTTAAAGAAGGAAATATTAAAATTTCAGTTGCTCATGAGTTATCAAAACTTCCAGAAGAAAAACAACAAGAAATATTTGAAGAGCATGAAAATAAAAAAGAGATAACAATAAAAACTGTAAAAGAGAAAGAAAATGAAGAGCAAGAAATAGAAGTTTTAGAAGGACAAATTACAGTAGAAGAAGCTTTAGATATAACTGAAGATGATTTAAAGGTAAATACAGAAGAGGTAACTGTAGAAGGTGAAAATTATAATAGCACCTTAATAGTAGATAAATCCACTGGTGAAGTAGTAGAAGAGAAAACTATATCAAAATTTAGGAATAGACTATTTATCGAGTTAGAAGATGCAAACTTGAATGATAGATTAAGATATGAGCTTTTAGACTTAGTCCAGGAATATGATGAATTAACAAGTAGATATAAAAATAATGATTTATATATTGATTTTATATCTAATTCTGTTAACGAAGGTGATATTCAAATAATCATAACCTTTGAAGGGATAGAGATAAAAGCTGTAGATCATTTCGATTTGATAGAAATATATAACAAAGTTATTTTAATAGCACATTAAAGTTAATAAAGTATTAATGTTAATGCATTTATATAAATAAAAAATATTAAAGAAAGGACTTTGGATTAATTGCTTAAATTTTAGCAGGGATTACAAATAAGCTAAGGTTAAGGAAGTGATCATAGAGAAGAGATTATCTCTTCTCTAACAAAGTTAAGGAAAAAGGTTATGAAAGAGATAAAAGAAAATAAAGAAAATTTTATTTGCAAGAAGATAGAGAAATTAATATATGAAAAAGGATTAAAAAATAGTAGAGTAGTTGAGATTATAGATAAAAACTCAAGCCAAGAAGCTAAAGCTATGTGTACTATAAGTCTAGAAAGAATGAATGAAATAACTAACGGAAGTTATCCAACATTAATGGAGTGTATTCTTATAGGGCAAGCTTTAGATAAAGGAATAGGATATTTTTATTTTAATGGCTATCAAGTTAATTAAGTATTTAGAGGGCGAAATAATGATTATTTATGAATTGATAAAGGATTTTAAAGATAAGAATATTACTGTTAACAAGAAGAGGGAAGATGTTTTCCAACATGATTACAAGGAAACATATGTTTCGAGAAAGAGAAAGAAAAAGAAGTAATTCAGAGAATGAGCAATGAAGTGGAGATAGGAGAACAAGATGAGTGATGCAGTAGTTATTGGATTCCAAAGAGAATATCCAAGTATAAATTTAGCTCTGATAAAGAGTAATGAACAAATATATGATATGGCTATATTAATAGCATATACGTCAGAGCTTGAAAGAGGATTTATAGTAAAGAAACAATTTAAAACAACTAAGAGGGGTACTAAATTTACATATAAGTCTTGTGAAAATGAAGAGGAGGCCAAGGAGTATAGTCTTAAAGTGCATGAATTATTAAGACTATATAAAGAAAAATATAATCATGTTAAAGGTGAATAATCTGAAAAGTTGATATATGTATGGAGGGAGTTTATGAATAACAAGAAAATGGATTATTTTGGGTGTGAAATAAATTACAGTTGCAATGAATGTGAGTGTTTTGAAAGTGATACGTCGAGCAAAAAGGAATTTTTATGCTGTAAGTATTGTTTTAATAATGTTATTTGTTGCGAAGAATGTACTAAAAACAATGAATCATTTGAAATCATTGCGAAATAGAAAGGAGTATAAAATGATTAAATATAGAAGCAATATTATTTTAGAAGAAGATTTAAAAATTGAAACTGATAGATATTGGGATGAAGAAGAAAAAAGGGTTGAAGTAGTTAAATTAACTATGATTTCAACCAATTTAGAAATTACATTTTGTAGTTATAAAGGGCAATTAGATGCTTACAATAAAGCATTGCGAAACTTAGAAATAAAATATAAAGAATGGCTGTTAGATGAATAAAGTAATTCGCAATTCAAAACTATTGAGAGCAGGAGGAAAATATAAATGGAAGAAGCGTTAAATAAGTTTGCAGAAGCTGTGAAAGAACTTGTAAATAAATTTATAGAAATGATGAAAGAATTGTAAAATGGGCTGCCCATTATTTTGATTCTATAGATTATAACAAATACATTAAATATGAAAAATACCAAAAAAGAGTTTTAAATAGAAAGAAGTTATTTGCTAAAAGAAAAGCCCAATATGGCATATAAAAGGAACAAGGAGAAAGTTATGGATTTAGAAAAGGTATATCCAGAAGAGGTAAAAATGCTAAATGATATATATAGAAGAAATGAAATTTTAGTAGAAGAAGATATATCAGGAGCATTTCAATTGCAAAAAGATGCAATCCAAGCTTATCATAGGTGGTCAAGTATTAAATATTATACAAAGAAAGACTTAAAAAGAGGACAAGGAGCAGCAATAAAAGAAAGACTTGAAGAAATATGTTCATATCTTAAATATGTACATACATCTGCTAAATCGACATGGCTAAAGGCAAGAGAAGATCTAAGATATTCATAGAGGAGAATAAGGATGACAGTAAATAAGAATGAAATTAATAATACAAAAAAGTTAATAGAGTTAGTAAGTAAAGGAACTGCAGAAGAGGTAATTAAAATATTAACAGATAAGAGATTAGTTAAAGCTACAGAAGGAAGTAATAAAAAGGAATTAAGTTATTATAAGAAAGTTGAGATATTATTATATAACTATGGCAATTTACAAGAAGCTATAAAGCAAAAAGAAGAGGATATAGAGAATTTAGAAAAGTATGGATTAAAAGAGAAGAGTTGCAGTGTAGTAGTTTATTCTAGTACAGGAGCAAATCCAGAGTCAGATAGGTATTTAGAGTTAAAACAAAGATATATTATAGAAAAATTAGAGATAGAAAGAGATTTAAAAAGGTTAGATAATGCATTGGATAAGATTAGAAATGATAATTATTTTGATATAATACAATTAAAATATTTAAATTCAGAAGAGGATAGAGTTAAAACAGACAACGAATTAGTTGAGATATTAGATAAAGAAAGAATAACTATTATTAGAAATAGAAAAAGATTAATAAATAAATTAACAACTATATTATTCCCTCAAAATGTAAGGGAATTATTATAAAATGATACAAAATATGATACAAAACATGATACTTTGCATGATATTGAAATGATACTTTTTCCATGCTAGTATGATAGTGTAGAAAAATTGGGTGAGCGTGATATTTTTCTAGCTGGATGTGATGAATCCTCCTTAATTTAGATATTAAAGCAAAGCACTTGGTAGAAATACTAGGTGCAATATGGGGATAAAGTATTTGGTTACTATTAATTAGTGTAGGTTCGATTCCTACTATCTCCAACAAAGGTTATTGACCATTAACCTCTCATAAATTCTCGATACCCTTTTAAAAGCACTTAGATATAAATTTATCTAGGTGCTTTTTATTATTATAGAAATATAAGAGGTGGTGATTAGATGGCAAGAGCTCCTAACGAGAAGGCTAAGAGAGCCTATGAATTATACAAAAGAGGCTATAAATTAGTTGAGATATCAAAGAATTTAGAGGTGCCAGAAGGAACAATAAGAAGTTGGAAGAAACGTTATAATTGGCAAAATACAACGTTGCAAAAAAAAAATGAGAATAAATGCAACGTTGAAAATAAAAAAAAGAATGTAAAGAATAAAGAAAAAGATTTTTTGATTGATGAAGTTAAAGAGGTTGTTGAAAATGATGAGTTAACGGATAAACAAAAGCTTTTTTGTATTTATTTTATAAAATGCTTCAATGCAACAAAAGCATATCAAAAGGCATATAACTGTAAATATGAGAGTGCAATGGTAAATGGATCTAAATTATTGAGAAACGCTAAGGTAGGGCAAGAAATAAAAAGACTTAAAGAAAATAAGCTCAATCAAATATATTTAACATCAGAAGATATATTCCAGAAGTATCTAGATATAGCCTATTCAGATATTACTGATTTTATTGAATTTGGGAAAAAGGAAATAGAGTTAGTTGATGATGAAGGTAGAAAAGGAAAAACAGAGATTACTTATACTATAGTTAAAAATAGTAATGAAGTAGATGGAACTTTAATCAGTGAAATTAGTAATAATTCAAAAGGAGTTAAAGTAAAGCTTCAGGATAAAATGAAAGCAATGCAATGGTTAAGTGATCATATGGATTTAGCAACACCAGAGCAAAAGGCTAAAATTAAAAAGATTGAAGCAGAGATAGAATTGTTAAAGGTTAGAAAGCAAAAGGCAGAAGAGGAAGAGTGGTGATAATGTATGAGCAGTGGGGTACTTAAAAGATTCTATTCATCAGATGAATGGTTAAGATTTAGAGAAATTATATTACTTGATAGACGTAAGCATGATGGCATTCATTGTGAGAGATGTGATAAAAGGATAGTAATATCAAAGCATATACAAGTGCATCACATAATAGAGCTTACGGAAGATAATTATACAGATAAGATAATAAGTCTTAATCCTGATAATGTCGAGGTATTATGTCATATATGCCACAATAAACATCATGGACGTTTTAATGGTGGGGGACATAAGAGAAAAGAGAAGTCAGTATATATTGTCTATGGGCCACCAATGAGTGGAAAGACTTCGTATGTAATTGAGCATATGGAGAAGGGAGATATTGTTGTAGATATGGATAGTCTTTATCAAGCGGTTACATTACTTCCTAAATATGATAAGCCTGATAATCTTAAATATAATGTTTTTGCTATAAGAAATTCTATAATAGAAAATATTAAAAGAAGATATGGAGGCTTTAGAACAGCGTGGATTATAGGGGGATATCCTAGAAAAGTAGAAAGAGAAAGACTAGCAAAGGAAACAAATGCTAATCTAATATTTTTAGATGTAGATAAAGAAACATGTATAAAAAGATTAGAGGCATGTAATGACTATAGAGCTGATCATAAAGAAGAGTGGATAAATTATATTGACAAATGGTTTGCTGAATACAGAAGATAGCCACCCCCATATAAAAATTTTTTTAGTCTAAGAAGGAC
>ERZ1673730.791-NODE-791-length-32489-cov-5.781772_pt1 | contig 32489 bp, 44 predicted proteins | sample MGYA00580200_ERZ1673730 | MGnify/ENA primary metagenome ERZ1673730 (study PRJEB41218, sample SAMN15661761) | gut metagenome | host: Homo sapiens | place: Canada: London | collected 2015-08-20/2019-03-30 | study: EMG produced TPA metagenomics assembly of...
ACCGAGGCGTGAAAACCTAAAAAAGCCAGTAAAATCAACGGTTTTCACCCGTAAGACAGAAAGCAGTACGGCCTCAAAGCAGCCCGTCGCGCTCCTCAGTTCAGCAAGCGTTAAACTTTATCAAAATGCATCAAAGCCCCGGGAAATCAACGGTTTCCGGGGTTTTTCTTTTCACATGGTTTGAGGGGTTTTGAAGCGCTCCGGCTTGCTTTTATGAGTTAAATATGGGTTAATGGATGGGTGACCGTTTATTGTTATGCTTTGGTATATTACCAAACCGGCAAAATCCCCCGTGGTCAAACGGTCCGCTTTGTTGTAGAATATATAAAGCAAATCCTTGGGAGACATGATATGTACGATATAGCGATAATAGGCGGCGGGCCGGCAGGGCTTGCGGCGGGGCTCTATGGTGCAAGGGGCGGCATGGATACTGTGCTCCTTGAGAACATGCTGGTAGGAGGCCAGATAACAAAGACGACACAGGTGGATAACTATCCCGGCTTCCCGGACGGCATAGACGGCTTCGCCATAGGCACGAACATGCAGAAGCAGGCGGAGCGCTTTGGGCTGGAGATAAAGCGCACCGGCGTGGATTCCGTTGAGCTGGAGGGAGAGATAAAGCGGCTGCACTGCGGCAGGGAAGTGATTGAGGCCAAGGCCGTGATAATAGCCACTGGCGCCCACCCCAAAAAGCTGGGGCTTGACAGGGAAGAGAAGCTAACGGGAGCAGGAGTGTCGTATTGCGCTACCTGCGATGGCGCGTTCTTCCGCAACGCCACTGTCGCCGTGGCTGGCGGCGGCGATACTGCGGTATCAGACGCACTGTACCTTTCACGCTTCGCTAAGAAGGTGTATGTCATTCACCGGCGAGATAAGCTCAGGGCTGCCGAAACACTGCAGCGGGCGATGTTTACTACCCACAATATAGAATTTGTGGGCTGCAGCGTGATAATCGGGCTCATAGGCGAAGACGAGCTGGAAGGACTTACAGTAAAAAGCACACTGGATGGCAGCCAGAGGGAAATACCGGTGGAGGGCCTTTTCATAGCCGTGGGCGTTGAGCCGAACACCGGGCTTTTTGCAGATAAAGTCTCGACCGATGAAGCTGGGCGTATAATAACTGATAAGCACATGCAGACGGATATTTCCGGCGTGTACGCTGCGGGAGACGTGCGGGATACCCCGCTGCGTCAGGTGGTGACGGCGGCGGCTGACGGTGCTATAGCTGCAACGTCTGCCATAGAGCACATTATGAAGCAGGCTGAAAGGAAGTAAGACGTATGGCGAGAATGTTTGGAACAGACGGCGTGCGCGGTGTGGCAAACAAGGATCTTAGCTGCGAGCTGGCGCTGAAGATAGGCAAGGCGGGCGCATACGTGCTCACCAACGAAGTCCATCAGCCACGCATACTGCTTGGCAGGGATACGCGCCTTTCCGGCGACATGCTCTCCGCGGCGCTTACGGCGGGCATTTGTTCCGTAGGCGGCGATGTGATAGACGTGGGAGTGATACCCACCCCGGCAATGGCGTACCTGGCCAGAGCATACGAAGCGGACGCTGCGGTAATGGTCAGCGCATCGCACAATACAATGGAATATAACGGAATAAAGTGGTTTGACGGCAAGGGCTTCAAGCTGTCCGACGGGCTGGAGGACGAGATAGAAAAGCTTATAAAGGAAGGTATGGACTTCGAGCTGCCTACCGGCGAGAATGTAGGCCACGTAATAATCGCCAAAAGGGCGGTGCAGGAGTACAAGGAATTTCTCAAGTCCACCGCAAGGAACCGCTTTGACGGGCTGACGGTGATGCTGGACTGTGCCAACGGAGCGGCGTCAGAGATAGCTTACGACGTATTCACAGAGCTTGGCGCAAGGGTTTATCCCAGGGCAGACGAGCCGGACGGCATAAACATAAACAACAAGTGCGGATCTACCCATCCTGAGAGACTGCAGGAGCTGGTGGCGGAATCGGACGCCGATGCGGGATTTGCATTTGACGGCGATGCGGACCGGGTGATAGCAACTGACGAGCGCGGTAATATAGTGGACGGCGACCGGATAATGGGCATATGCGCTAAGGCGATGAAGGCTGAAGGAAGGCTGAAAAAGGATACGCTGGTAGTGACCGTCATGTCCAATATAGGTCTTAAGAAGCGCATGACTGAGCTTGGCATAAACGTTGCCGAAACAAAGGTGGGAGACAGGTACGTGCTGGAGGAGATGCTCAAGGAGGGCTATTCCATAGGCGGCGAGCAGTCAGGACACGTAATATTCCTTGATAAGAACACCACCGGCGACGGCATGCTGACGGCCATTCAGGTACTGGATGTTATGAAGTCTACAGGCAGGCGCATGTCTGCCCTTGCAAACGACATACCAATATACCCTCAGGTGCTGGTGAACGTCATAGTAGATAACGAAATAAAGCATCAGGCCATGGAGGACCAGGACCTTTGGCAGCGCATACGTGAGGTAGAGGGTAAGCTGGGCAGCAGCGGCCGCGTGCTTGTCCGCGCTTCCGGCACAGAGCCAATAATCCGTGTTATGCTGGAGGGGCAGAATACCGACGAAATAAGCGACTGTGCAATATATATAGTAAAGGTGCTGGAGCAGAAGTATAAAGGGAAAATCAGAGTATAAGCAAAGGTATTATACGAAAGAGCGGGGAAGTACCCCGCCCTTTTTATGTATGTTTTAGTTGCAGCCACAGCCACAGCCGTTGTTGCCGCAGCCACAGCCGTTGTTGCCACAGCCGTTGTCGCAGCCGCAGTTGTTAAAGCCACCGCCGAGAATGAGCAGCAGTATGATGATCCACCAAATGTTGTCATAGCCACAGCCGCTGTTGCAGCCGTTGTCACAGCCGCAGCCACAACCATTATTGCCCCAGCCGAGGATCAGCAAGAGGATTATGATCCACCACCAATGCTATGCACCGTGGTTATACTACTCTACAGGCTCAGGCAGCCTGGGGAAAATCTTAACCTCAAAATCCTGCGGATCTGAGCCAAACCCGCCAACGGTGCGGGTGTACTCCACGCGGGACAACACCATGCGCAGCGCGTCGTTTTTTTCCTGCGCTGTCGTGTAGGTGGGGTAGGCATCCAGGACGGCATGGACGGCGGGCACAATCTCACGGGCAGAGGCATTTATGCGCACGGCCTTGGCTATTGCCGCCTCCGTGTCAGCCACTGCCGCCTGAAGCCGCTGCACCTCGCCGGTTATGGCCGCTTGCCGCTGCAAAAACACCTGCTCTGTATATATGCCCCGCTCCAGCAGGTCATATAGCCGCGTCTGCTGCTGCTGGTAGGTCAGCAACTCCCGCTGTGCTCCGTCCAGCGCGGACTGCAGGGCGCCTATGTCAACGGTCTGCGCCTGGGCCTTGGCAGTGATCTCATAGCCCGTCAGCCAGTGCGCCAGTGTGGCCACCACGCGCTGCTCTACAACCTCAAGTTTGCTGCCACGGCACCTGCAGAGGGGATTGCGGCACACGTAATATGCCGGCTTGCCTTTTTCATGCTGCCGTGCCATGACGCACCCACATAACCCGCAATACAGCAGCCCGGCAAGGGGGCTCTGCAAAGGCCCCTTGGTGGCGGGGCCGGTGCTGTCCGCCGACAGCCGCGCCTGCGCCGCCTCGAAAAGCTCATCTGATATGATGGCCTCGTGCAGCCCGTCGCAGATGAGCGTGCGCTCCGGCGTGCGCTCCAGCTTTTTGACGACGGCGCCGTTGCTCATGCTCTTGCGCAATGTCTGCTTATACCACGTGACCTTGCCAATGTAGGCGTGGTTTTTAAGGATAACCCGCACCGCGGGCGCTGACCAGAGATTGCCCGCCTGTGTAGTCAACCCCATAGAGTTAAGCATGGTGGATATTCTACGCGCACCGACGCGCAAAAAAGCACCGTTATACTCCGCCCCGTTGACGTACCAGTTAAATATGGATTTGACGATCTCTGCCTCCTCGGGTACGATCTCCAACATGTACCCTTTGCCCTTGGGCACCTTGACAGCCCTGTATCCATACGGCGCATGTCCCTGGGGCCATTTACCCTCGCGTACGGCCCGCTCCCGGCCTGCCAGCAGGCGGCGATTTATGGTCTGATACTCCCGCCGGGACATAAACAGACCAAATTCAAAGTATTCTGCATCGGCAGGGTCCGAAGGGTCATATGTCCGCGTGGGTGTGATAATTTTTGTGCCGGTATACACAAACGTCCGCTGCACCTGCCCCTGATCCATAGTATCACCACGGGCGAGGCGCTCCACCTCCATGACCAGCACGCCATCCCATTTGCCGGTCTCTACGTCGGCGAGAAGACGCTGCATCTCCGGGCGGGCCGCTATGCTGTCGCCGCTGACGATCTCCTGGTATATCTCGCTCACGGCGAGGTGCAGCCGCTGCGCAGTTTCCAATAGCGCCGCTTTATGCCGCGCCAGAGTTTCGCCCTGCCCGGCGCTTTCTGCCTCAAAATCCTTGCGGCTCTTACGCAGATACATACAATAAGGCATAATTAACCCTCATTTATCAAACGCATAAACTCTGATTCATCTATTATCAAAATGTCCCGGCCTTCGCTGATCAGCTCTTCGGTCTTTCTGTGCTTCGAACTCTTTTCATATCCTTTTGTTTTTACCAAATCCTGTATTCCGACAACGAGAATGTCGGTTTTTCTGGTTACGTTTTTACCTATATTAGCTCCGAATCCTTGAGCGGCATGCTCGGCTTCCGAGCGATCCATGTTGGCAAAAGCACCGGTAAAAACAACAGTTTTCCCCGAAAGCGTTTCGCAGACGGCACTTTCAAATTCTGGCGCACAGAATACATGCTGTATAGGAACCTGCGTCACGGGAACATAACCGTTATTCAGCGAACTTTTTAGTACTAATCCACAACGCTGCGCAAATTCATCGAGATTCTTCGCGTTACGCTCAGCGGCCATGGTTTCAACGAGCTTCGCGCAAGCTACGGCATCTGATGCGGCATTGTGATGCTCTAACGGTATATTAAAATGAGCACATAAAGAATCCAAAGAATAAGAACTGAATTTGTGATAATAAACGATACGGGAAGCCTGCAATGAACACATGTAACTTATGTCTATTGGGCTAAAACTGAAATTATCCTGTGCTTGTTCCAGACAGCTTATATCAAAAGCGGCATTATGGGCCACGACTGGGTATTTTTGCAACAAAGGAGCGACAATGGGCCATATATCCCCGAAACTGGGCTTATCTGCAACCATGCTGTTGGTAATTCCGTGAATATGAGTAAAACACGGGTCTATTTCTGTTTGCGGGTTGAGCAACTCGGAAAATACCGTTTCGTGTATGCCGTCATGACAATGGATTACAGCGAAAGAACAAATGCTGCCGCGCTGATAACGATTTGCCGTCTCAACATCTATGGCTAAAAAATCACCTTGCATAATACTTCCTCCACGCTATTTTGGCTTTCTATAACTTTTTATCTGCCGCCGAGGCAGTTTTGAGGCACGATTTGTGCAACTTGAGTGAGCGGAGTACTTAAAACGGTACTACATTGCAAATTTCCCCTTTCTTTTTATTTTTAATGTATTATTATTTGAATAAAGAACAAATGTTTGGAGTTGAAAATATGACAGCAAAAGAAAAACTTTATAATGAAATCAAAAACATGCCTGACGAAATCGTGTACAAAACTTTGCTCATTCTTGATGCTTTAGCAGCTCAAGCAGAGCCTCAGCCTTACGGTCAGACATGCCTGAAATCCGCCTCCAAAGAGCGTCTTGCATGGGAGTAAGACTATTATCCTCTTGCTCCATAATGCGGTCGCAAGAATTGTCTGCGAGATACACGACGGGGAGACCGAGCTTGCGGGCGTAGCTTTGCACAGTATCGAGCTGCGGAGAGCGCTGACCTTTTTCGTATCGACTTATAACTTGCTTTGAGGTGCCTAATATTGCCCCGAGCTGCTCTTGGGATATGCCGTGCTCCTCGCGGTACTTTTTAAGCTTGTCGCCGAATGTCATTTTTAAATCCTCCTTACTGATACTATTAAACCATAAAAAGTCACCAAATGCAATACAAAGTCACCAAAAAAGAGACGGAAAATATGGCCAAAAACATAGTCACCAAATGGTTGACAAAACGAGCGGATAATGATAATATAAAAGCGTCACCAGATGGGCGACAAGAAAGGAAGTGGAAAAGAATGGCGAAAAATATGACCCTACGCGGCATCATCTACTCGAGGTATGATAGCGAGGCGGACTTTGCGCGAAGTCTTGGCTGGACCAGGCAAAAACTTAACAGGATAGTCAACGGGAAAATGCCGAACATAGAGGAACTGAATGCGATAGCACAAGGGTTAAATGTACCAGTGTCCGAAGCAATAGCATTTTTTTTGCCCGTGTAGTCACCGAATAGGCAACAAATATAACCCGGCATATCACCGAATAAACATATTACGACAAAACGACAGGAGGACAGCACAATGATCGTTAAAGACTACTACGAGGGCAAGACCCACATAATTATCGACGATAAGTACTGCGTAAAGACGCAGGAAGAGGTTGACGCCATACTCAAGGCCATGGGCGAACTGGTGGGCCGCCAGCTTGCACAGCAGCAGGCGCGCCGCGCCGCAGAGTAACGCCGGGCGCTTCGGGATAAGGACAGGGGCGGGCAATAACGCTAACCCTTGGGCCTGCGCGGGACAGGCCCGAAAGCTTCATTGTGAATCTCCTTTTCAGTGATATTTATTGAGGATGCCGAAATAACGCCCGCTCCTGCCCTTATCCCGAAGCTTACCCTTAGGAGGTGATGCCCTTGGGCACCTGCGGCTGATAATCACACGCTCCAAATAACCACGCACGTTAGCAGCTCGGCTGGGCGAGCATAAACAGGATTCAGGCCCAGTGCGTCCGGGAAGGAGGGCATTTGCCGATGGCCCAAGCTCCCGGGGTATCAGATAGAACAGGAGGACAAGCCCATGCTGTTGGTGCGCGATGTAATATCACGGATAACCCTGATGAACTCCCAGCGGGTGCGGCTGTATGAGTCCCCCTTCGGGCGCATGGTGCTGGACCTTGCCCCGGGGGAGAACACCGCCCGCCGGAGGAACGATACCGTAGGTCCGCTGCTGGATGCGGAAGTAATCGGCATAGAGGGTAACAGCAGCAGTATCAACCTGTATGTAAGGACGGAACACATCAGCAAAAAGGCGGGGAGGAAACGCATATGACCCTTGAATTGGCAATGGAATATCTGAAAGTGGCTCTGCTGCTGGCGGCATACCCCCTGGGCATGTGCCTGATGTTCTGTGCCTTTGAATTATTAAGCGAACATTCCCGTGGCTTTCGGCGCTTCCTGCGCTGGATCGCCAGGGTGATGGATATATGAAAAAGGAGGGCTGCAACATGGAAGAAAACCCCAATATCGCCGGCGGCGAGACCGGCATATGCCGCTTTTGCGGGCAGATGGTGAATGTACAGTGGCTGCGCGGCTTCGAAAACCATAAGGACAGGGATGCTGATTATTTGGCTTCACGGTTCTGTGGTTGCCCGGACAGCAAGAAGTATGCGGAAGCTGAACAGCGGCGGGAGGATGCGGCGGCAATGCGGAAGATAACGCTTGAAAACGCGCGAGAGATAATTGACGCGCTGTTTGGGCCGCCAGCGAAAGAGTCAGGGCTTGCGGTGATGAATGAAAACGTGCGCGATTATGTGTACGAGGCGGCTGCGCTGGTATATGACGGCGATGCGAACCGCATAACCGTGGATGACAGCGACGGCATAACCGCCAAGATCAAGCTCACCAGCAAGGGGCAGCTCCGGATAACCCGGAGCCAGAACTTTAACGTGAGCCAAGAAACTTAAAGTGAAATAAAGGAGGTAAGGCATATGAACGCTATACAGGAAGCGATCATCAAAATTAACACCGAGATGCAGGCAAAGCCCGACGACCTGTACCTTGAAGCAATAGGGCAGCATGTTATAGACCGCTGCGGCAACGTAGCGGCGGCAGAAGCGGTGCTCAAAAAAGACAGGACCCTCAAGGACGCTATGGACAAGGTAATGGAGACTGCCAAAACGCGCAAGCAGGGCAGTGTTGCCGTAATGCGAGATGATGAGGTGTATGCCATTGTGGACAGGTATTTCGGCATAGACAGCATGGAGCCTGTCACCCCGCTACCGGCTTCGGAGCCGCAGAGTCGTAAGATAGTCAACGTAGATTTCGGCGACTTCTTCTAAAGGAGACGCCATGCTCAAGATACCAAAGCAAATCAGGAAGATGCCGTGGCCAGAGCCATATGAAAACAAGAATGCGCTGTTAAACGTGCGCGTCATCGTTAATACGCCGGTTGTGGATCATGAAAGGCTGCTGGTGGTGACGCTGCAGCGGAATATCGAGCAGCGGTGCTGGCGGCAGATAAAGGAAGAAATGGTGCGGATGGTCTGCTCTAAGAAGCGGCAGGACTGCGTGGCATATATGAAAATATCCGGCCGTCCCGTCCGTTCGGCGGCAATACGGGAGAACACCGCAATAAACCTGACAACCTGCTATCCCGATATATCTGAGCGGGAGGAAAAGCTGCTGGCCTCGTGGCTGGGCGACAAAGTGACGCAGAATCATTATCTCGATAACCTCGATACATGGATCAGGAAGACCGAGGCTGCAGCGAAGCAGCGGGATATGGAAATGCGTGGCGAACTGCTTGACTGCGACTGGCAGCTTTGTCCGGAAGAACTGCCGGAAGGCTTTATACGCTGGGTGCGCCGGGAGGTCATAGACCGGGACAACACCATCATATATAAGCGTGGCAATACCAGGGGCCTGTGTTATTCCTGCGGCAGAGAGGTAAGAGGAAAGTTCACTCAATACCACCTTACTACATGCCCCAGCTGCGGGGCGAAGGTGGACTGCTTCCTGAAGGACGGGGCGGCGTGGAGGGCCGAATTTGTGGATAATGTTGCGGCGGCTCAACTCGGCGCGGACGGAAGGACTACATTTATAAGGTTGTGGCATTTAAAGCGTGACCCTTCCGCACGATATGAGAGCCCGGAGGAATGGCTTCAGGAGGTGGCACGGTACGCTATCCGTGAGCGGCACACTGCCAAGTGGCAGCACGAATATAAGAAAAACTTCTGTATGCAGGCCATACGCTTGCCGTTGGGAGAATGGAAACGGTACAGAAATGTATCCGATATATACGATGGCTGTTATAAATTCTACGACGCGAGCCTGCCTGCGGCGGTTGCGGGAACGCATCTCCAGTACGCCACGCCGGAACTGTATTACGAAGCGGGGGACGCCGCCGGGCGGGGCGTGAACATCATTAAGTATTTATTGGACTGGGCCCGCTACCCTGTAATGGAATATCTCATAAAGCGGCGGTTTTACTGGCTGGTAGTTGAAAAGGTAAACGGGGTGAGAAACGGCGAAAGGGATCTGATACGCTGGAAGCGCAATAAGCTCGGCGAATGCTTCCGCTTCCCGCTGCGCCTGCTTCAGCTGATGCAGCCGGGGGAATGGCACATGACGGATATAGGCCGGGCGGGCGTCCTGTGGCGGCTGTGCCAAAATGGCGCGGTCGCGGAGCGGGACATATCTGAGATGCTGAATCTCGGCATTGACTATGCGGCTATATCCCCCGCAACAAAATATGCCACGCTGCACCGCATATTGAAATACCTTGCGGAGCAGACCGAGGCGGTGCAGCACGGTCTTGAGCGGCTGTATATGGACTACATAGGCGAGTGCGAGCAGCTGCGCATGGACCTCTACAGCGAGCAGGTGATGTTTCCCCGCGACCTGCGGGCATCCCACGCCGCCACGGCGATGCAGATACGGTATGAGAAAGATAGGATCGCGCAGGAACAATTTGCCCATGCCGTGGAGAAGCTGCAAAAATTTGCCTGGGATAGCGGCGGATACATCATACGCCCGGCGGCCTCCCAGGAGGAATTGATAGCCGAGGGGCAGGCGCTGCACCACTGCGTGGGCGGCTATGCCCTGCGCATGGCGGAGGGCAAAACCGCGATATTTTTCATCCGGCTGGCGGAGGAACCTGACAGGCCCTATTATACCTTGGAGCTGCAGGGCAAAAAACTCATACAGTGCCGGACGAAAAACAACGCGCCCTATACAGAGGATGCGGGTATCGAAGCCTTTGTGAACAGTTGGCTTACCGAAGTGGTAGCCAAGGGCGGGGTAAAGAAGAAAAAGATAGCGTAAGGAGGGCACGATGGAAGAAACAAAAGAGATCATCGACGTTGAATATGAGGAACTGCTCTCGGATATGCCGCGGGACATCAATACCATAACCACGGAAATACTGCTGTACAAAAACCAGGCGGGCGAGGCCATCCTCGAGATAGGCAAGCGGCTAATAGAGGTCAAGGCCCAGCTTGATCACGGCGAATGGCTGGACTACCTTAAGGAGCGTGTGGACGTATCCGTGCGCACCGCCCAGACCATGATGCAGCTCGCCAAAGAGTATTCCTCAAATGCGCAGACGTTTGCGCTTTTGGGTTCGCAAAAAGCTTTGAAACTGCTGACTTTACCTGCTGCCGAGCGCGAGGAATTTGTAGCTCAAAATGACGTTGCGGATATGTCGGTCCGCCAGCTGGACGAGGCCATAAAAGCGCAGAAGGCGGCGGAGAAAGAGCGGGACTACTGGGAGAACGAAGCCAAGGCAGCCAGGCAGGAGATGGAAGAACAGCTCAGCGAGCAGCAGTGCGTATACGATACCGATATGGCTAAAGCTCAGCAGGAGCTTCACGACGCGGCCGCCAGGGCGGAAAACGCGCTTACGGTGGTGGCGGAGCTTAAGGGCAAACTGCGGGAGCTGGAGGACAAGCCGCGGAGCGCGGACCCGAAGGAGCTGGAAGCGGCCCGGAAGGAGGGGGCGGATAAGGCCCGTGAGGCGGAAGCAAAGAAACTCAGGAAGCAGATAGAAGAAGCGGAGGCCAAGGCGAAGCAGGCCGCCGAAGAAAAGACGGAGGCTATAAGGAAGGCGGAAGCGGAAAGAGCGGCATACGAGCAGACGACCCAGATAGCGGAGCAGGAGCGGGCCGCGCTTACCAAGCAGGCGGAAGAGTTGAGGCGCCGGCTGGCGATGGCAAACTCGGATATGGCGGTGTTCAAGGTGCATTTTGAGAGTATGCAGGACAGCGCTAACAAAATGCTGGAGTGCATAGCGAGGGCGGAGGACTCCGGCGCGTCTGAAATAGCGGGAAAGATGCGGGCGGCGGCGCGAAGCTGCTGCCAGGCGGTAATAGCGGGAACGGAGGTGTAGGCCATGCCAATAGTGATAAAGACCCAAATGCGCCGTATCCCAAAGAACTGCCGGGAGTGTCCCTTCTATATAAATAGTATGGATAGCCAATGCGACCAGGCGCTGTGCAGGGCGAAGGGCGGATATACACCCGGGAAGCGGATAGGTGTGTACGGAGGAAGGCCGAGCTGGTGTCCGCTGCGCACAACGACTGAGGAAGGAGTGCGGTATGGCGCGCAAGAAAAAAACGCTTATCACATATGAGGTATTCGTTCGCAGATCGGGAAAAGAGACGGTACTGCTGACCACAACTGACAAGAAAGCAGCGGAGAAGGCGTACAGACAGAACCGCGGCGATTGCCGCGTCAGGGTAGATGGGCGGGAGTTGCCCATACTGGAAGCGGATAAATTCATGGAGTGCGGCGGGCGCGCCGGGGTGGAGCAAATATTCATTTTCCGCAGTCCCAAAAAACAAGAGAATATGCACAGCTTAAAGCCTGCCCGGTGAATCGGGCAGGCATACCAATAGGCGGCGGACAAGCTCTTTTCGGGCTTGTAATGAGTAGTAAGAAACCGAGCATGACCTTTTGCCGGGTACGGCATTACCCGGTTCTCCTTTACAGGGTGGCGGCAACTGCATTAGGGTTAGACCCTGAGCAAAGTACCGTCCCCGGCAAAGGGCCATAGCAGCATCGCCCGATTGCGTGAAGCGTTGTCAAGGGACCGTGGAATAAATGCCAGCCCGCAGGTTGGCTTTTATGCCGCGAAAGCCCTTGACATAAGCGAGCGCCATTATGCTATTGCCAGCCCGCGCCCACTATGTGGGCCGGGGTTGTCAGCCCCTAAATGCCGATGTTGGATAAGCAGGAGGTATCGAGCTATGGGCAAAGGACGGAAAACGAAGTGGATCATAACAGACCCGGACTTTTATGATGCAGAACAGAGTACGCCAGGCAGCACCCCAAAGCTGTCAGGTTATCGCGTGAAGGAGATTCGCAGCGGCAATATATTGGAGCTGGAGGTATACCCATATTGGGATACACGGCCCAAGTGCGGGGTTAAGGCGTCCAGGCTCAGGGAAAGCCGGGCGGCACAGAAGAGATACAACGAGCGCAACAGCCGCAAACGCTTCGTGCGGCTCGTCAATGAAAATTTCGGCCCCGGAACTGCAGGCGGCCTGCATGTCACGTTGACCTATGAAAGCAGGAACGGTCGCTTGCCTGTCATAGAAGAGATACAGCGGGACGCACGGAATTACATAGACAGATGGCAGCGGCGCAGGAAAAAGGCGGGGCTGGCCTCCGGCAAGTACATGATAGTCGCGGAAGAGGGCACGGAAAACACTAAGCGCCTTCATCTGCACGTCATCCTTGAAAGCGGCATAGACCGCGACACCTGTGAAAGCCTGTGGCACTTCGGCTATGCCAACGCGGATCGCCTTCAGCCCAACGAATACGGCCTTGAGGCTATGGGACAGTATCTCTCGAAGAACCCCAAGGGGCGGCGCAGATGGTGGGGCTCCAAGAATCTCAAGCAGCCCACTGTCAAGGTATATGACCACAAGGCGACCCGCAGTACGGTAAGGGCGATACAGCATGACAAATATGCAGCCCGGGAGCTGCTGAAGGCTTACCCCGGATATTTCCTGTACGATCCGGAGCAGGATGTGCGCGTCAGGACAAACAGCTTTGTCAGCGGCGCGTATATAAGCATAATGCTGGCGAGAGACCAGAGGAACGACGAAACTAAAGGGAGGGTGAAAAGATGAGCGAATACACCGAGAGACTGAACCGGGCGGGTATACCCGTATGGCGACCTGCCCAGCCGGTAATAGGCAAAGAGGACGAGCACCAGACCGCCCTGACCAACTGGGCGCGGATGATGCGGACGCAGTATCCGGCACTGCGGCTCTACCACCACATACCCAACGGCGGCTTACGCGATAAGCGCACCGCTGCGCGGCTGATAGGGCAGGGGGTACATTCCGGCGTACCGGACGTATTTGTCCCTGCTGCCCGGGGCGGCTACCATGGCATATACGTCGAGCTCAAAACTGGCGCCAATAGTCCAACCCCAAACCAAAACGAGTTTATGAGCGGCGCTATGGCCGAGGGCTACTATTGCGCGGTCTGCTACGGCTGGCCCTGCGCGGCGGCGGTGATCGAGGATTATCTGCGCATGCCGGCCACTGACCGGCGTGACGAGCGAACAGGAGGAATGAACATGAAATATACCATTGATTACGGTTTCGGAGAAGCCATTCTGTATACTCCGTATGATGGCAAAGAAAGATTTTATGCTCTTGCTGGCACATGCTTTGGAATCAGAAAGAGCATTATGCACTGCGTAATTCTGAGGGCAGAAGAAATTCCTTGTGAAGATTTTGAACGCCTTGAATTTAACGGAGATGTCTATGTTTGGCGTGAAGACGGTGCGCGAAAAATGATTGCCCCGCTATGGGCGGCTGACAAAGAATGGGATATGGATTATTGCGAAAAGGTTCGATACAAACCGAAGGAGGACTGACAATGGCTAAAGAGCACATAGAACGAGAAGCGGCTAAGGCGCGGCTTAGAATGTGGATCACAGATTGCGTATTAGACGGGGTGAAAATGGATAAGGAGGAAACCAATGAACTGGATTAGCGTGAGGGATAGACTACCTGAAGACCAAGTGGAAGTGCTGGTGGCTACCAGAAGTAAAAATGGCGTACGAAATATTGACAAAGGGTATCTGGCAATCGACCACTTTATCCATCGTGGACGTGCCGAGGTTACTCACTGGATGCCATTGCCAGAATTCCCGAAGGAGGAAGCATGAAAAGAATAACGTATCCATGCGAAGACTGCGGCAGTACCGGCGTGTTGTGCATAATTTGGCGAATAGGCGTGTTTCATTGCCCGTCATGCGGGTGCTATAAGATTGGTACTGTACAGTGTGTAGATGAGGTCGAGATGAATAAGGAGGCAAATAGTGACACTGAACGAACTGACTAAAGAAATCCACGACAACGCTGTATCCCACGGCTGGTGGGACGAGCCTCGCAACCTACTGGAGATCGTCGCCCTTTGCCATAGCGAGCTGTCGGAGGCGGTGGAGGAATACCGCGCCGGCCGCGACATGATTTACCCCGGCGTGGGCGGCAAGCCCGAGGGCATAGCCGTCGAAATGGCCGATTGCCTTATTAGGATACTGGACTGGTTTGGTCATGAGGGACTGGACGCGGACGAGATTGTGCGACAAAAGATGGCCTATAATCGTGGGCGGCCCTATAAACACGGCAAAAAGTGCTGACGGGCGGCGTGATGAAATAGGGGGGACAGAAACTTAACAGAACCACGTGAACCACGGAAAGGAGAGAGAAACGTGAAGACAAGCCCACTGCGCAGGGAAGCGGTGTACTACCTGTACGCATACCGCACGATTAAATCTGAGTTGATGGCTCCGTCAGTTGCCCAAACACTCGAGCAGGATGCTGACGACATCGAAGCTGCCGTATTTGGGCAAGCACATGAGGGGACCGCCGTCAAGACATCCGGTATCAGCACTCCGACCCAGCGCATAGCTATGGCACGGATCAATGGCAGGGCATACCGAATCGCAATCGATACGAACGCCCGGGTGTGGGTGGAAGCGATAGAAAACGCCTGGGCGGACTTACTGACAAATGAGCCGCTTACTGCGCAGGTGATGGAAATGACCTACCATCTTCGCAGCGGCGAGCACGCCAACTGCGGCAGGATGTTTATGCGGGATTACATCTGCGGCGAGCTTGACATAAACAAAGGCAGGTATGATACCCTACGGCGATATGCAATAGATACCGTGCTGTGGCACCGAGATACCATTCATTGTCGAAAAATAAATACGAATTTCCGGGAAATTTTTTGACGGCAACCTGCTATAATGGATACAGGACAAAAAAGCAAGGGGCCATGAGCGGCCCCTTTTGCATATCGGGAGGTGAGCGGCATGGCCTGCGTAATACCCGGCACGCCTGAGTTTTACAAAACAAAACGATGGCAGCGCAAACGCGCATATATATTACGGCTAAATAGATACCGCTGCCAGGACTGCCGGAAATACGGCAGACTTACCGAGGCGACGGAGGTACACCACATCAAGCACGCCGACGAGTACCCCGATCTGGCGTTTGCCGATGACAACCTTGTGGCGCTGTGCCACGAGTGCCACAACAAGCGGCACCCTGAGAAGGCAAAGGCACTGCGAGACCGGGGCAGATTCAGCCGCGAAAACGATTGATCCCCCCCTTCTTCATCGGGACGCGCCTTCCCCTCGCTCTATGGCGCGGGTACCCTTTTCCAACTCTAAAGAAAATTTTAGGGGTGGGGGTCGCCGCCAGAACCTACATTATGGCGCGCGCGAGGGATTTTTTGAAAATCAAAACGAAAAACAAACAAAACGCTCCGTTTTTTGCCACGGCCCCGGAGCGGTGGAGGAGGTGAGCGGCGTGGCGCAGGGCGAACCGTTGACCGCCAAGAAATGGCGGACAAAAATCAAAAGCTTGTGCAAACGCGCCGGTGTCGAGGCCAAAGACTACGCCCCGGTGATAGACAGCCTGGCGGAGATACTGGAGCAGCGTGACCAGGTAATGGCGGACTACCGGGAGGACGGCGACGGCCCTATCGTGGAGCACACCAATAAAGCCGGGGCTACCAACATGACGCGCAGCCCATACCTCGACCTGTGGGATATGCTCAACAAAACCGCGCTTGCGTACTGGCGCGAGCTGGGCCTGACCCCGGCGGCCTACAAAAAGGTCTGCGGGGCGCCCCCGAAGAACGCGAAAACTGGAGAACTTGCGGCAGCACTTGCCGCAATTAGCTTTGACGACGATTAAAGGGCGCAACTGGCCCGCCGTCATGGAGTACGCCGAGAGCATACGCGGCGGGCGGAAAGTGGCCTGTGAGGAACTGAAACAGGCCGTTGAGCGATTTTTCCGCGATCTCGATAACCCGGACTATTATATGGACCCCAAAGGCCCGGAGTTTGTGATACAGATAATCGAGCTGACGCTCAAACACCAACAGGGTGAGCGGATTGATGGCACTCCGCTGAGGGGGAGCCCCTTCAAGTTGGAGCCCTTTCACAAATTTATCATTTACAATCTTTTAGGGTTCAAAATGAGCGGCACTGGTATCGTAAGATTTCACGAGGCGCTCATTTTTATACCCCGCAAAAACATCAAAACCACGTTTGCGGCGGCTCTGGCATATGCGCTGTCCCTCTGGTACCGCAAGAGCGGCGCGAAAACCTACATTACCAGCGCGGCCCTGATGCAGTCCCTCGAGAGTTTTAATTTTTTGGTGTACAACGTGCGCCAGATGGGAGAAGACAAGGCCAAGGGCGGGTCCATAAAAATCATAGACAACAACAACGAGCACAGCATGACTGCCGACCTTGGGGACGACGGCTCATTTTATATCCGGGCGCTGGCCGCCAATCCCGACACCCAGGATTCACTCAACTGCAATATCGCCATATGCGACGAGATGCACGCCTACAAAAAGCCCAAACAATACAACCTCTTTAAAGAGGCCATGAAGGCGTATACAAATAAATTAATCATAGGCATATCCACGGCGGGCGACAACGAGCAGGCGTTCCTCGGGCAGCGGCTTAGGTACTGCCGGAAGGTCCTCAACGGCACCATAGAGGACGAGCAGTATTTTATTTTTATGTGCTGCGCCAATCCGGACGAGGGCGGCGACATCGACTATACAAACCCCATCGTCCACGAGATGGCCAATCCCGCCTATGGTGTGAGCATACGCCCGGCGGAAATACTCAACGACAGCCGGCAGGCAATGAACGACCCACAGCAACGCAAGGACTTTTTAGCGAAGAGCCTCAACGTATACGTGAATGCGCTGAAAGCGTATTTTGACATAGACGAGTTCCGCCGGAGCGATGCGACCCACGACTGGACGCTGGCGGAGCTTGCCCGGCTGCCTATTAAATGGTTTGGTGGATCCGATCTCGCCCGCCTCCACGACCTGACCGCGGCGGCGCTTTTCGGGCATTATCAGGATACCGACATCATCATCACCCACGCCTTTTTCCCACTGACTGCGGCGGCACTCAAAGCCGACCAGGACAACATCCCCCTGTTCGGCTGGGAGGATAGCGGCTGGCTTACCATGTGTAACACGCCGACGACAAACTACTCCGACGTGGTCAACTGGTATGTCAGAATGCGGGATATGGGCTTTAAGATCATCCAGGTCGGACATGACCGCAAATTCGCCGCCGAGTATATGCTCGACATGAAAAAGGCGGGCTTTAGGATCATCGACCAGCCACAATACACCATCAACAAATCCCAGGGCTTCCGTTATCTCGAAAACAGTGCCAAAAATGGGCGCCTGTACTACATGCACAGCGAGGCATATGAGTACTGCGTACAGAATGTCCGCGCCATAGAGAAAACGGACGACATAATCCAATACGAGAAGGTTCAGCCGGAGCATCGAATTGACTTGTTTGACGCTTCGGTTTTTGCCACCGTGCGCTATTTGGAGAGCATGGGAAAAATCAGAGCAGGAGAGGAATGGTTTGCGAATGAGTAAACGTAAACGCAGCAGGGCCGCCGCCAGGGCGGAACCCCGGAAAAAACGGTGCATGACATTTTTTTGCGACAGCACCCAGTTTGGCAGCTTGAAATGCCGAGGGTACACTACCCTGGCGGAAAACCCTGAAATCGCCACGGCGGTGGACACCATAGCCCGGCTCATCGGAGCTATGACCATACATCTTATGCAAAATACCGACCGGGGCGACGTCCGCATTAAAAACGAACTGTCCCGCAAGGTGGACATATCGCCATACCATAACATGACCCGGAGTAACTGGGTGCGCTGGATAGTCCGCACCATGATGCTCACCGGCAACGGCAACGCCGTGGTATACCCGGTGACGCAAAACGGATATATAACCGACCTGCAGCCCATATCCCCGGCGTTTGTGTCCTACGTGCCCAGAGGCACTTGGGACTACGATGTTATGATACTCGGACAGTCCTACGACCCCGAGGACGTGCTGCATTTTGTATGCAACCCCGGCGACTATTACCCGTGGCTGGGCAGGGGCTACCAGATAGAGCTTGCCACCGTAGCGGACAACCTCAAGCAGGCCGCCGCCACTGAGAACGGCTTTATGTCGAGCGAGTGGAAGCCCGCTCTGGTCATAAAGGTGGACGGCCTCGTGGAAGAGTTTGCGAGCAAGGAAGGCCGCGAGAAGCTGCTGGACGAATACGCCTCCAGCAACCAGGCCGGGCAGCCCTGGCTTATCCCGGCAGACCAGTTTGAGGTGCAGCAGGTCAAACCCTTGAGCCTATCCGACCTCGCGCTGGCTGATTTTGTGCGGCTGGACAAAAAAGCCGTCGCCTCAGTGCTGGGCATACCGCCATTTGTACTGGGCGAAGGCTCGTTTAACCGAGACGAATGGAACAACTTTATATCATCAAAAATCATGCCCGTAGCCGCCAACATAGAGCAGGAGCTCACACGCAAACTGCTGTATAACCCCGACTGGTATTTCAGATTCAACAGCCGCAGCCTTTACAATTACGACCTGAGGGACCTTTCGAGCGTCGGCAACGACGAATACGTCCGCGGCATTATGACCGGCAACGAAGTGCGCAACTGGCTGGGCCTTGCGCCCATGGACGGTCTGGATGACCTCGTGATACTGGAAAATTACATACCACGCGGCATGATAGGCGACCAAAGCAAACTACAAGGAGGCGAAAAAAACTCATGATGGCAAAAAGGACTGCAATCGCGCAGCCGGTGCAATTTCAAACTCGCGCGGACGACGGCAACCTCTATATAGAGGGCTATTTTGCCGTATACGGCAGTAAGTACTGGCTGTGGGACGATGCGTACGAAACCATAGAGCCCGGCGCTTTTGACGGCGAGACTGAGCGGGACGTGCGCGCACTGGCTGACCATGATACACGGCTGGTGCTGGGACGCACCACCGCCGGCACGCTCACCCTGCGCATCGACGACAAGGGCCTTTGGGGCAGTATCCTAATTAACCCCAAGGACCAAGACGCTATGAACCTCTATGAGCGCGTCAAGCGCGGCGACGTCAACCAATGCTCGTTTGGTTTTGACATAATCGAGCAGAGCACGGACTACAACGAGGATGGCCCCAGCGTATGGCACCTCCGCAAAGTCAAACTTTGGGAGGTAAGCGTGGTAACCTTCCCAGCCTACGAGGATACCCAGGTAGAGGCCCGGAAGGCCGAAATCAACGATATCAAGCGGCGCAAAGCCGAAAAGTGGCGCGCCGACATGAAAACAAAGATTAAAGGAGGAAATAAGTAATGGCACTTAGAGCCCTGATGCTCCGCCGGAGCATTGACAACAAGAAAAAAGAACTGGAGCAGCTGCGCGGCAAAGAGGCCGCCTTTAAAAAGCGCGAGACCGAGCTCGAGGCCGCTATCGCCGAGGTCACGGAGGCCACGGACGAAGAACAGCAGAAGGCCGTGGAGGAAGAAGTCGCCAAGTACGAAGCTGAAAAGAGCGCGTTTGACAAGGCGAAAGATGAGTGCGCAGCGGCGATAGACAGGTTGGAGGAGGAACTCAAGGGCATCGAGGAGGCGGCTCCCGCCGAAGAACCTCCTGCTGAAGGGACCATGATAATCGAAGAAAACGAAAGGAGCAAGAGAACCAGAATGATCAACATCAATATCCGTGCGCTGCCCAAAGAACAGCGCGTTTTTGACGCCCTGCCTATGCAGACCCGGCAGGAGATTATAGCCCGCGAGGACGTTAAGGCATTCCTGAAGGAACTGCGCAGTATGAAGGGCGGGGCCCAGCGCGCGGTAAACGGTGCCGATCTGACCGTCCCCATAGTGTTTCTCGACCTCATCAGTGAGAACATGTTTAGGTATTCCAAACTGCTCAACCGCGTCCGCGTCCGCAATGTTAATGGAGAGGCCCGCCAGACCATAGCCGGCACCGTGCCCGAGGCGATATGGACTGAGATGTGCGCGGCTATAAACGAACTGCAGTTTGTGTTTAATCAGGTCACTGTGGACGGCTACAAAGTGGCCGGTTTTGTGCCGGTGTGCAACAGCATACTCGAGGACAACGACATCAACCTCGCTTCGTGGATCGTGGAGATGCTGTCCGAATCTATCGGCCTCGCAGAGGACAAGGCGATCCTCTACGGCACCGGCATCAAAATGCCTATGGGCATAGTAAGCCGCCTCGCCCAGACCGCCAAGCCCAGCGACTATCCCGCCAATGCCCCCGCATGGATAGACCTCCACACCACCAACATCCGGAAGATCGACAGCACCCTGACCGGCGCTGCATTCTGGGCGGCGCTCACTGTCGCCACCGGCAACGCATACAGTCTGTATGCCCGCGGCGAAAAGTTCTGGGCAATGAACAGCAAGACTTACAACCTGCTCAAATCGAAGGTCATAACCTTTACCGCGACTGGCGATATAGCCGCCGGCGTATTTGCAACGCTCCCCATCATCACCGGCGACATTGATATACTGGAGTTTATCCCCGACGGTGACATCATAGGCGGCTACGGCGACCTCTACCTCTGGGTAAACCGCGGCGATATTCAGATCGACGCTGACCACAGCGTGCAGTTTATTCAGGACAACACCGTTTTCCGCGGCAAAGCTCGTGCGGATGGTACGCCTGTCATACCTCAGTCTTTCGTCGCGCTCAACATCAACGGCAGCGAGGTGACCACCTCAATGACCTTCGCGGCAGATACCGCCAACGATGCGCTCCTCCAGAGCCTGACCGTAGGCAGCGAGACTCTCACGCCCACTTTTGATCCTGCTGTGATGGCATACACTATTACAGCGGCAGCCGCTACCGACAAGATCGAGGCAACCGCGGCGCAGGCGCAGGCTAAGATCGAGCTCAACCTTAACGGCAAAAACCTCAACAACGGCGGTACCGCGACTTGGACAAGCGGCAGCAATACCCTGACCGTGACCGTCAAAAACGGCAACGCTGTGCGCGTATATACCCTCACCGTAACCAAGTCTTAAGAAAGGAGGAGCTGACCCATGGCAAATCCGGGACTTGTGGCGCGGCTTAAGTTTAACCTGTCGCTGACGACCACGGCATACGATGAATACCTGGGGCAGCTCCTTAATGCTGCCTCGGGCATGATCGCCCGCGAGGGCATAAATCTTAACACCAACTGCGAGGAGGACGCACAAATCCTTGTTATGTATGCCGCGTATCTATTCCGCAAACGCGCGGAGGATAATCCCGTAATGCCCCGTATGCTCCGCTATGCGCTCAACAACCGCCTATTCAGCCAGAAAATGCAGGAGGACGGCGTATGACATACGATACGGGCATTGTAACATTGTGCAAACTGAAAGATACGAACGAAGCGGCGGGCGGAATGCCCGCCATGTATCTTATCCCTGTCGAATGGCTGTTTTACGCAGAACGCGCTATCGGGTACGGGCGCCAGTATGCTGCGTTTGGCGCAAATCAACAGGTAGACCTACTGATCAGGACGTGGCGGACGGACGCTGCCGAAATAGGTATGTATGCCGTGACCGAGGACAAAAAACAGTATCGCATTGATAATGTGCAGCACCTGCTTGACGAGGATGGGCTGAAAATAACAGACCTGACATTGAGGAGGCTTGACAAACTGTATGACGTTGCAGAATAAATTACAGCCTCTCGGCGAGGCGCTGGCAAAAGTGGTGCCGAATACAAAGCACTACTGGAGGCCGCACATGGAGCCGCCGTTTTGCGTCTGGGCGGAGGACGGGGAAAATGGATTTAACGCCGGCAACCGAAAGGCAGAGCAAGCGATCACCGGCACGGTGGACTACTACACCCCACAAGAATATGACCCGGCCGTGGACAATATACAGGCAGCCCTTAACTCTCTGAGGATACCCTGGCGACTGAACTCCGTACAGTACGAGGACGAGACGAACCTAATCCATTACGAATGGACGTGGGAGGTGCCCTGATGGCGACGCTAAAGTTTGAGGGCCTCGAGGAATACGAACGGAAATTATCTGCTCTCGGCAAAAATAGCCGGGAAACGGCGGCGAAGGCCGTATACGCGGGGGCGGATATAGTGGCAAACGCGATCAGAAACGGGCTCGACGAGGTTCCGACGCTACCTAATACGAGCAAAACCAAAAAATACACCCGCGGCGTGCCTAAAATTCAGATCGAGGGACTGAAAGACAGCTTTGGCATATCCAGAATGCGCGACAATGAGGGCTTTTTAAACGTCAAAATCGGATTTCACGGCTACAACCAAGTAAAAACGAAAAAATACCCGCAAGGGCAGCCTAACCAGATCATAGCCGCCGCCGTGGAAAGCGGCAGCAGCATACAACAAAAATACCCGTTTGTCCGTAAGGCGATCAAAAAATGCCAAGAGGAAGCCTTAGAGGCCATGGCGGCAGTGATTGACGAGGAAACGGCGAAAATTATGAAATGAGGAGCGGATAAATGAATAATGGCGGAGTAAGAATAGGCTTTTCAGAACCCTATGTAGCTATATACTCGCACAATGGAAACGATATATCATACGCTAACGGCCAGAAAATGGCACGCGGCGTGAGCGCGAACTTGACAAGCAGCTCTAACGGCAGCAGCAAGTTTTATGCGGACAACGTAGAAGCCGAAAGCGCTGCTGGCAAGTTTACGGGCGGCACGCTTGCTCTTACCGTAGATGGTCTCGCGCTGGAGGCCGACAAACTCATGCGCGGTCTGCCTGTCGCGACCAGTCTGACCGTCGGCAGCGACACGGTGCAGGTATATGCGGACAATGACGATGCAGACACGCCCTACGTAGGCGTGGGCTATATCGAAAAATGGCAGTTTGAGGGCGTGCAGAGCTACCGCCCCGTGGTCATTTACAAATGCAAGCTCGCCACCCCGGACGAGGGAGCGCAGACAGAGACGGAAACCACCAACTGGCAGACCCAGAATCTCACATTTGACGTGGTGCGCAGCGACAAGGCCAAACGCGATTGGCGGCTGCGCGGCGAGCACCAGGAGACCGAGGCCGCGGCACTTGCAGTCATCAAACAGGTGCTCAATATAACGGGGGTTTAACGCATGGTAGAGGTTAATGGACGCGAGGTAAACTTTAAATACAGCGTCGGCGCCTGCATCGAACTGGCCCGCCTGTGCCCGGAGGGCGATATAGCAAACCTCATGGCCTATCTCAACGACAGCGAGGCGGGCCGGAGGGCAGAAAACCGTATGCGGTTTGTCTGCATACTATCCCTCATGGGCGAGAAAGCGGCGGCGTTTGAAGCCCCCGGTTACAAGCCCACTCCCCTGACGTATGACGAGGTAGCCTCTTTGACACTGGAGGAGTTTGCGGAGATATTTAACGCCGCGATAGACGCATACGGTAGGGACACTCACAGGACGGTGAGGGCGATCCCGTCAAAAAAAACCGAGGCCGGGGAGTGAAGATCACCCCGGCCTTTTTGGTGTATTTTGGATTGAGCCTCGGCATGAGCCGTGCGGAAACCATACACACCGCATACGGCGAGCTGCTTGACCTCATTGACTGCCGCGCTATATACAACGGCGCGGATTATGAGCGGCCCCTAACCTATGACGAGATTATGAATCAGGAGTAAACAACATGGCTGTGAGCATAGGCCCGAAGCTGGGCATAGACGGCGAAAAAGAATACCGCGACAGCATCAACCAGATCATACAACAGGCAAAAACCCTCGGCAGCGAGATGAAACTCGTCACCGCCAGCTTTGATGAAAACACCGAAGCGGAGGAAAAAGCGCAGAGAACCGCCGAGGTATTAAACAAACAGATCGACGTACAGAAAAAGCGCGTGGACGCGCTGAACGGTATGCTCGAAAAATCCGCTGATCTATACGGCGAAAACGACACAAAAACATTGAAATGGCAGGAAGCCGTAAACGACGCCAATGCGGAACTCAAAAACCTTGAGCGGCAGCTTGACGAAACGCAATCCGGCCTGAGCGGCTTCGCGGACAGTCTCGACGACAGCTTGGGCAGCCTCGATGACATGAGCGGCGCTCTGAGCGAGACGGGAGAGGCGGCAGGAGCAGCCAGCGGCACCCTCGGCGACCTTGCGGGCAAGTTTGGCATAGACCTCCCTGACGCGCTGGGTGAAATCGACCTCGGCGGCATAAACACCGATATGCTCGGCCTTGCCGGAGTGCTCGGCGCGGCGGCGGGCTATATGGTGGAGATCGGCAAAGAGACCATTGAACTCGCCGAAAACCTGAAACTGCTCTCCGGCACATCCGGCCTGAGCACGACCGCATTGCAAGAATGGGGCTACGCAGGAGAGCAAGTGGGCGTGAGCATGGAAGAGATAGCCGACCTCACAAAAGACCTCCGCAAAAATGCGGTAGCCGCAGTTGAGGGTAACGAGGAGATGGCAAAATCGTTCGAAGAACTCGGCGTGACGCTGACGGACGAAAACGGCAACATACGCGACACCGACGATCTATTTAACGATGTTGTTTACGCCCTCGCTAATATGGAGGAGGGCGCGGAGCGCGACACACTTGCAATGTCCCTCATGGGCGAAGGCGCACTGAAACTCAATCCTATCATCAACGACGGCGCGGAAGCTCTCGATGACATGAAACAGGCGGCGCACGAAAACAATCAGGTACTTTCCGAGGAGGGCGTGGCCGCTGTCGATAAATTTCACAAGCGCCTGGATAACCTCGTCGGCAAAATGAAGGGCAGCTTCCGGCAGGCGTTCGCAGAATTGGCTCAGTGGCTCAACGGCGATTGGGACTATAAGGGCGTTGCCGTGGGCGGCAAGGCGTGGGATTCCGGCGTCGGCCGTAACGCCCGCGGCACGGATTACTGGCAGGGCGGTTGGACGTTGGTAGGCGAGGAGGGCCCCGAGCTGCTCCGGTTGCCTCAGGGAACGCAGATAAAAAGCAACGCCGAAAGCGCCGCCATGATGGGCGGCGTCAACATTACCGTTTACGGCGCGGAGGGTCAGGACGTGGAGGCCCTTGCAGATGAGATCATGTACCGAATCAATGACGCCGTGGCGAGACAGGAGGCGATTTACAGATGATAAACTGGAACGGCATAAGCAGCGACAGCCTGAACTGTATCGTTGAGAGGTATCCGACATATACCGTGCCGCAGCGTAAGCAGAGCGCGATCAGCGTGCCCGGGCGAAACGGCGATTTGCTCCTGCAGCAGCAGGCATACAGCAATTATATACAAGGATACGACATCTACCTGAGCGGCCCTCGAAACAACAGCAAACTGCCGGATGTTGCCCGTGCCGTGGCGGCGTGGCTCAACGTGGGCGGCTACCGCAAACTTGTGGACGACTACACCCCCGGCAGTTACCGCATGGCCTTTTTTCAAGGGCCGATGGATCTGGAAAACACATTTAACCTATACGGCAGGGCCACAATAGAGTTTAACTGCAAACCGCAGCGGTTTTTAAACATCGGCGACACGGCGCAGACGATAAGCACCAGCGGTGGGACAATAGCCAACCCGACCGCGTTTAACGCAAAGCCCCTCATTACCGTTTACGGCAGCGGGGCGGCAACACTGCAGGTAGGTGAGTACGTCTGTACACTCGCTGCCATAGATGGCAGCATCACGCTGGACAGCGACACCGAAAACGCATATAAAGGCACGACCAACCTAAACAGCAAGGTCACGATCCCAGACTTCCCGGAGCTTGCGCCCGGCGATAATGAGATAACATGGACGGGCGGCATAACTTCTGTCCAAATAACCCCGAGGTGGTGGACGCTATGAAACCGGTATTATTTGCACCGACAGCGACGGCATTTACGACAAACGGCCTCGGCAAGCTCTCCGACGCGGCGAGCTGCACCGTCAAGGAGACGCGCAATGGCGCCTTTGAGCTTACCCTCAAATACCCCGTGGAGGGCATACACTACGCCGAAATACAACAGCGCTCGATCATACTCGCCAAGCCTAACCCCGTCGATTTAGCGCAGCCGTTTAGGGTGTACCGCATAAGCAAACCCATAAACGGCCTCGTCACGGTATACGCCTATCACATCAGCTACGACCTGACCGGGATACCCGTTTCTCCGTACTCGGCTGCCTCAGTTCAGGCAGCCCTCGCGGGGTTTAGCACAAACGCCGTCGCGGCGAACCCGTTTACATTCTGGTCGGACATGACGGCGAGCGGCGATTTTACCGTAAAATCGCCCGCGTCCGTCCGTTCGCTGCTGCCGACTGTGCTTGAGGTCTACGGCGGCGAATACAAATACGACAAATACACCGTGCGGCTGTATCAGCAGCGCGGTGTAAACCGCGGCGTAACGATACGCTACGGCAAAAACCTGACCGACCTCAAGCAGGATGAAAATTGCAGCAACGTATACACCGGGGTGTATGCCTATTACAGCGGCGGCAACGGCATAGTGGAGACAAACCCGAAAGTCACTCCTGCGCCCGGCACATACGACTATACCCGCGTGCTGCCGCTCGATTTGAGGGCGGAATTTAAGGAAACTCCTACGGCAGAGGCGCTCAAGGCGGCGGCGGAGCAGTACATGAGCGACCACAACATCGGCGTGCCGGAGGTATCGCTCAATGTGTCCTTTGTGCAGCTCGAACAGACGCAGGAGTACAAAGACCTCGCCCTGCTGGAGCGGGTGGAACTATGCGACACCGTTACCGTGATATTTGAGCGGCTCGGCGTAAACGCCACGGCGCAGGTGACCAGCACGGTATATAACGTACTCATCGACGCATACGACAGCGTAACCATAGGCAACGTACGAAAAAATGTAGCCATGACCATAGCGGAGCAGGCGCAGGAGATAGCCAAGGGCCCCGACCTCACGGCGCTGCAGGCGGCGGTGATAGAGGCGACGGAGCTGATAACCGGCAATCAGGGCGGCTATGTGGTAATACACAGCAGCACCGGCGGCAAAACCCCGGACGAGATATTGATAATGGATCAGCCGGACATAGAGAGCGCGGTGCAGGTTTGGCGCTGGAATAAGTCCGGCCTCGGCTACTCGTCCAGCGGCTACAACGGCCCATACGGCCTCGCAATGACGATTGACGGCAAGATCAACGCGGACTTTATTACCACCGGCGGCATGGACGCGGCGCGGATTACCGCAGGCATACTCCAATCAAAAGATGGCCGATTTTTAATTGACCTGACTGCCAACACTATCACAATGAAAAATACCAGCGGAAACACGGTGTTCGCCTTTGATGGCAACGGCAACCTGACGATCAGCGGCACCATATACGCAAGTGCGGGTGAGTTCACCGGAAAAATAACGGCGAACAACGGTAAAATTGCGGGATTCGACATACAAGAAAGCAGTTTGTACTCGAGAAACCTGACTATTGACAATGAGGGAACTATATACTTCGGAAATCGCGGATATTTGTCGCACAACAACGGCCTAACAGGCGGCGGCATACAACTCAAAAGCGATGATTCTGTGCGCGGGACAGTGGGAAGCAGGTATTTTGATTTTGACGGCACACAAATGACAATCATAGGAAGCTGCTCTATAAGCAGCGAACTAAAAGCGGGCATTCCCGCGTCCTCTGGCGGCGAGACGGTATATTGGGGGACCAGCACAAACAGATTTGTCTATCACGGCTCGTCTCGAAAATACAAAAAAGACATAACCAGCGTCACGGCGAAAGAGGCACAGAAAATCCTAAAACTTAACCCGGTGACGTTTGTGTATAAGGACGACGAGGAGGAAGCCTTACAACACGGCCTCATCGCGGAAGAGGTATATAAGCTTTATCCCGAAATGATAGGCATGAAAAATGGCGAGGTTGACAGCATGCACTATGAGCAATTATGGGCCCCGCTTATCAAAATTGTACAAATGCAAGATACACGCATAAAACAACTGGAGGAGGCGCTGAAAAATGCAAAGTAATACCTCGTGCCCCGGCATACTCACCCGGGAGCTTATCGTTGGGCGGGTGGGCGAGAACGCCTATCGCACACACAAATTTGACGTGTCCCCGTGGCTGGAGGAGTACCCGGAAGGCACCGTATCCATAGTATACAAGCGCCCGGACGGCCAGATGAGGCCGGTAGTCGTGGGCGGCACGTCCTCCCCTATCCAGTGGACGCCGGACGCTGCGGATACCGCCGTGCCCGGAGTGGGGCAGATCGAGCTGCGCCTACTGGACGGGGAGACCGTCGGCAAAACGCACATCATAACCGCATACGTCGAGCAATCCATAGGAGGCACGGGCCCTGTGCCTCCACCTCCTGCGCCGGACTGGGCAGAGGACGTGATAAAGGCCGCAGAAAAGGCCGAGACCGCTACGGTAAAAACGCCGTATATCGGCGATAATGGCAACTGGTTTATATGGAGCTTTGAAAAAAACGAGTACGAGGACAGCGGCGTAAACTCCGAAGGCAAGCCCGGCGAACCCGGCCCCGCGGGCCCGGCAGGCCCACAAGGCCCCGCAGGCCCCGCCGGAGAGCGCGGCCCCACCGGAGCAAAGGGCGATCAGGGCCCGGCAGGCCCGGAAGGCCCCCAGGGCCCGCAAGGAGAGCGCGGCCCTGCAGGAGCAAAGGGCGAGCAAGGCCCACAGGGCGAGCAAGGCCCCACAGGCCCCACCGGCCCACGAGGCCCACAGGGCGACACCGGCCCGGCAGGCCCCGCGGGTGAGCAGGGCCCCCAGGGTGAACCCGGCACCGGGCCTAATATCCTCGGCACATACGCCACGGTTGAGGCACTGCAAACGGCGGTCACCTCCCCAAAACAAGGCGATATGTACAACGTCGGCGCGGCGGCGCCATATAACATCTATATGTGGGATACGACTGCCCCCACCGGCTGGAAGGATCAAGGGCAACTCCAAGGCCCGGCAGGCCCGCAAGGCCCCACGGGCGAGCAAGGCCCGGAGGGCCCCAAGGGGGAGACCGGCTCAACAGGCCCCCGAGGAGAGCAGGGCCCCGCCGGAGAGCAGGGCCCCAAGGGCGACCCCGGCGCAGCCGGAGCTAAAGGCGACACCGGCCCATACTTTACCCCCTCGGTATCCGCCGAAGGCGTCATCTCATGGAGCAACAACGGCGGCCTCGCTAATCCTCCCGACGGCAACATAAAAGGCCCGCAGGGAGAACAGGGCCCCACGGGCGAAGCCGCAGGATTCGGCATACCCACTGCCACAACGACTACCCTTGACGCGGGAACCCCCGCTACTGTAGAGGTGACAGCTTCCGGTGCAGATACCGCAAAGGTGTTCACCTTTAAGTTCGGCGTCCCCAAGGGCGAAAAGGGCGCGACTGGTGAGCAGGGCGCAAAGGGAAATCAGGGAGCGAAAGGAGACGCTGGAGCAAAGGGCGACCCCGGCCCCTACTTTACCCCCTCGGTATCCGCCGAGGGCATACTCTCGTGGAGCAATAACGGCGGCCTTGCTAATCCTCCTGACGCCAACATAAAAGGGCCGCAGGGCGAACAGGGCGAACAAGGTATCCAAGGCCCCGAAGGCCCGCAGGGCTTGCAGGGCATACAAGGCGAACAAGGCATACAAGGAGAGCAGGGAGCCAAGGGTGACCCCGGAGCAAAGGGCGACCCCGGCGCAAAAGGCGACCCCGGCACAGCCGCGGGGTTTGGCACACCTACCGCCACGGCGACCACCCTCGCCGCCGGAGCCGCCGCCACCGTAAAGGTAACGGCAAGCGGCGCGGACACCGCAAAGGTATTTGATTTTGAGTTCGGCATCCCGCAGGGCGAAAAAGGAGCCACAGGCGAAAAAGGCGCGCAAGGCGACCCCGGCGCGAAGGGCGATACGGGTGAGCAAGGCCCACAGGGTATCCAAGGCCCCAAGGGCGCGGACGGCTCCAAGGGCGACACCGGGCCGTATTTTACTCCCGCTGTCTCTGCCGAGGGCATACTCTCATGGAGTAATAACGGCGGACTGGATAACCCCGCAAGTACCAGCATCAAAGGCCCGCAGGGCGATACGGGAGCGAAAGGCGACCCCGGCATACAGGGCGAACAGGGCCCCGCTGGCCCTAACGAGATAACCGCCGACACCGCGACCAACATTAACGGCCTGCTCAAGGGCGCGGGCGGCAAAGTGACACAGGCCGTAGGCGACACAGACTATCTGACCCCGCCTGTTATGGCTTCCTCCCTCCCCGCCAGCGGCGCGGCACTGACGGCAAACACCATATATAACGTATCCTCTCCTGTGGGTACATACGTATTTACTCCCCCCGCATCCGGCTGGGCGCACGGCACATTTACTACGGGTAGTAGTGTATCAGTGTCATTTAGCGGCACATTTATGGGTGCGGCCCCGGCAATAGAGGCAAGCAAAACCTATGAATTTGACGTATACAACGGTGTGTGGGCAGTACAGGAGGTTGTGAGCGCATGATAGGTATGCTACGAAGGAGGCTGATGAGTGGCGGCGGAGCTTTTGAGTTTACCTACACAGGCCAATTTACGGACAAGATAGAAGGTTCAAAGCGCGTTATCAAATTCACTTCATCTGGTACACTGAATGTTAGCGGTTCGGTTGTGGCTGTTCTTTACTTGTTGGCTGGCGGTGGTGGAGCGCAATATGACACGGGTTACGAAAATGTAATGTCGGGCGGCGGTGGCGGAAACTTAACGGTCAATGACTTTATGCTGAGCGATGGCACATATAACCTCGTGATAGGCAAAGGAGGCGGTGGGTGTGCTGGTCAGTATGATAACGGTAAATGTAGCGGTGATGGAGGCGATACCACGGGATTCGGCTACACTTGTACTGGCGGCACAGGGGGAGGCGAAAACTTATATACTCCTTATGGCGGCACTGGCGGTAAGCCGAACGGAGGAAATGGAAGTACACCTGGAAAAGGAGTGTTAAGAGCTGTTGCAGGAGGAAAACCTAATGGTGGCTCAATTAGTAATCCAATACAAGCAAATTCTGGCGGCGATGGCTATATCACACTTACAATACCACTATAAACAGGAGTACACTATGAAAATAATTTTATCGGGGGGGGGCAGCCTCCGTAAAATAAAAAGCGCCTATGCGCTATGATACCATTGCAGTTTGCCTTGCGGCGCAGAATGATGATGGTAGCAGGAAAAGATTTAGTTGCTTTTGAAAATGGTATATGGCAAGGGTACGAGGATTTGACTTATGTTTCGGGATATGGTGCCATAGCGAATGTTGATGGCAAGATGAGATTTTCTGCGCAGTACGTACCTGGCGGATCACCAAGGTATTGTTACGGAGCAAGCACGAATGCTTTAGACCTGACACCATATAAAACAGCAAAAATCACTCTTCAGCCAACAGCAAATATGCAAAGTGCCATAAATAGCAATATTGTGGGCTTTGGAGTAGACCGAAGTAAAAGATATTCTGACGGAGGCTGTGATGCTTATGTTCACATTCAGCAAAACACGCAAGAACAAATGTTAGAGTGCGATATATCCAGCTTACGTGGCGAATATTATTTCATGGCTGAATTTTATGGCTATGGCAGCCAAATTTTAGGATATCTTATTAAATTAGAATTGTTAACGTAAAGGAGGTACAATGCTAAACACAAACTATGCCAAGCTGGTGGGTGAGTATCTCGAATATTTACGCCTGCCGGTTGAGTTGAAGTCGCCGCTTATAATCAACGGTGTGACGCACCCCGCAGGGGCGCACCTCTCCACCAATGACGATGTGGCGATAAAGGAGCTGGGCTATAAGCCCGTGACCCGTTCCCCCATGCCCTCACGCGAGGGCTATTATTATACCGAAATGTGGGAGGACAACGGCGCAGAGATAGTCCAGAGCTGGACGGAGCATGAGGCGCAGGCTACCACGCAGGACTATATAGACGCGCTGGCAGAACTGGGGGTGAATGTGAATGACGCGCAGTGAACTTATGGCGCTGGTAGCCGTGCGTAAAGCCGAAATCGAGGCGCACGAGACCGACCTTGTAGAGGTGCTGACGGCGGCGCGGGCAGGGCTTACCCCCACCCCCACACAGGGCGCACCGTGGGACGCTGAGACCCGCTACATAGCAGGAGATACCGTAGAGGGCTATGTCGCCCTCAAATACAGCCGCAACAAGCCCCCCGCCGAAAACCTCGGCACATATTGGGCGGTGCAGACCGTGACCTATCCCGCGTGGGACGACATCGAGGACGGCACGGTAATTGAGGTAGACACCATAGTTACCTACAACGGCAAAACGTGGCAATGCACCGAGCA